>Ga0307508_10005953_pt1 | contig 11503 bp, 14 predicted proteins | sample 9_EM_MG_FD_203089 | JGI IMG/M metagenome (GOLD analysis project Ga0307508, IMG submission 203089) | Populus trichocarpa ectomycorrhiza microbial communities from riparian zone in the Pacific Northwest, United States - 9_EM | ecosystem: Host-associated > Plants > Roots > Unclassified | place...
TGTACTTGTGACGCCAGGATACACGCTTCCCGACACCGGTGAAGGCGGAATAAAATAATGGAGCACTTACTGCAAGTGGTTGCCATTGTAGCACTTGCTTCCACTGCATCAATCCAGTAGAATTGCAGTCGGGGGTCCGCTGGCCGGCTATCCAAACGTCCCTGCATCAAAAATTCCTTCGCTGAGAGATGAGTGAACTGTACAGTCCCACCCACGACTTCAATCAGAGGGCCGCAAATTTCCGAGACGTCATCCGCGGAGATAAGACTGCTTTCGGTCGGGTCAAAGCGATCATCGTTGCCGCCCCTTAGTGCGCAAACATACGCCAAGTCAATCACCCTCAACGGTTCCTTCGCCATTGCAACCCACCATAGAATCGTCTTGCGGGTTTTTCGTCGTGTTGCAGAGCAGGCCGGATCTCCATCCCCCAATTCGAGCCGTAGCAGGATGCGCTCGTACATGCCGGCCAAGCCGATAGGTGGCGCGTCGAGCAATTCGGAAATACTGACAAAATGGGAATTGAGCTGGTCCAGTAGCAGCGCTGCATACCTGAACATTCCAGCTGAGAGCTTCGGAACTTCCTGGATTATCCGCGCGTGCAAGTCATGTCTCCCAGAGTCCGCCAGCCATTTTTGAAAACGGTTGAGTTTTGGTAACTGCTGAACCACAAACTCTTTAATATCCTCATCCACACTCATGGCACATGACAAGATGTTGCTGTGCTCTCCCAATCTCTCCCTGATGTCCTGCTCGTCTCGACTTGTCAGGAAGAAGCTGACTTTGCCGTCCATATCCACATCCGAAGTGATTTGATCGAGAAATAACCCTCGGTCGGTCATGCATTCGTCGAGAGCATCAACAACTGCCACAATCCTGGTTGGAAAGACTTTGACCATTGCAGCGAAGATATTCCATAGGGTCTTGAAGTCGGTGCACTTGTCGGATTTCGCATATTTCTCATTCGCTTCGTTGAGGACATCAAAAAGTGGGCACAGCCGATTGTGTTCGATGAGCTGGTCGATGAGATTGCATGCTATCGCCGCGGCCGTAGAGGCACCCGGATCCCTTTCCTTACAGAAAAAGTGCAAAACTTGGTGCTCCGTTTTCGGATGTTTCCGCAGCTCCGTTATGACGAAGCTAGACAAAACAGATTTTCCAGCCCCTGAATCACGACGGAGGCTCTCAGTCAGGTCTCCCCTCGCTCAGCATACGCGGAGTATCTGGGTACACATTACCTGGTTTCCCATATACCCAAAAGTGGTTAGCTCCTTGCTGGTCGGTGAAGCGCTGGTACTGTTCGGTTCGCTGGATCCAGGTGCATGAACTCCGACTATCGCGTACGTGCTTGTGGTTGTTCTCGTATTCCGTATCTGGGTTTTGCAGGGCACCGATCCATTTCCGGCACTCGATCAGCCTATTCCTGTTGCCGGCTGGGGTACACAGCAGTCAGTATTGTGGTGATGAGGTTCACATGAAGACAACAGGCTGGATTCACTGGAGAATCAAGCATACCATCAATGACTTGTCCCAGTTTTGCATTGACAACCTCGACAAGCTGGTACATGGCTGTTGGGAAAGTGAGCGCCTTCTCGCTTCATCTTCAGGGTGGAACGGGGATGTGCCCATACACTCGAGTCTTGCGTTCACCGCACTGCCCCACTCTTCCATCTTGCTCTTCATCTTGTGTAAACTGTCCAAACCCTCTATAGTGGGAGTCAGTATCACAACGATTGGTGGTGCATCTTATTCATCTGGCAGAGGAGGAGTGTAAAATTGCTGACATACCCATGGTCGCCGCCACGACAGCGCCCTCTGTGAGCCCCTTCAAAGCGGCCTCGTTTGTAGCCACATCGTCGAGTAGAGGCTTGAACTTGATGCAGAATGGCTCGAACGAACTCTTCACGAAATCTACATGCACACGGGTGTCAGCGACTGCAAAATATTTTGGGATTCATTTACTTACTGGCAGGTAGCATGTATGATTTCGCTTTCACCGAGATCTGCACAACAGCTGCGTAGAGTCTAGGCAGGTGGCTCTCGAACTCTGCGAATATTTTCCGGTGGTCCGCCGGTCCTTTGTATTTCTCTGCGAAAGAAACATAGATGCGGTGGTAGAATTCGCACTTTACCAGGGTGGTTGCAATTGTTTCCATCGCCTGATCGAGACTCGTCAAGGTCTCGTAACGGTTAGTCGCCAACTAGACTCGAAGTTAGCGTCGCTGTTCGGCCAGGGGTGAAAGTGGAGGTTTTGCTGCACCTGAATAATCGTTCGCGCTCCAGCCCACACGAGTGCGGTGATATCCGGCTGATGTTGAATTGCAACATCTACGATGGCGCAATACTTGTTGACATAGAGCAGGATGTTGTTCATCTTCTGCGCACCCTGGCGATGGCCCTCCAACTTTTCCTTCACGTCCTCAATGTCTTTTTCTGCCGTCGTTCCCGAGTACGTTGACCAATTAAGCCCCTCCAGTTCCTTGTCGCTGAGTTTCTCCTTGAGATGCTCGTATGTTCGCTGGCTGATCTCGATAGCAGTCAAAGGTTTCAGCCAGATCGGAGGTGTAGTCAGAGAAATCGCATGTGGTATCACGGTGGACTTGGCGGGAGGCGGGGTAATCGGGACCGGCGGCGCTGCAATCGCAGGAGAGGATACTGGTATTGCCGTTGCCGTTGTTGCACATGGGACAGCAGATACCGATCGGTCAACGTCGTTGGAAGTTGGTGTTAGTGCAGGTGCCGATTCAGTCGCGACCAACGACGCTCTGTTGTGTGCTGCCGGTTCTGAGCGCACACTGGGGGCGGGTGATGATGACCGCGAGGCCCGCCCGGACCTACTAGGTATCCGGAGGTGCTTGCGGGCCCGTCGAAAGAGTTCACGCATTGCGTCGAGTTAAATCCAGGCTTGTCCTTCGATTTGCCGGCGTCTTTGATATATGTTGGCGTATTGAAATCTCGTTAGATGAAGCGCCTAATCTCTGGGATAGATGCGGGGAAATACAGAGCGGGGCTTCGTGTTTTCAGCCTCACTGTACCGGGTAGATATTGGTTGTCCACGAAACTCCGCGTATCACGTGGTTTCAGCAGTCGTTACACAACAGGCACCCACAGTACCAAAAAGTGGGGTATCAGAGATCGTCAGTATTACTACCTCGTGGATTTAAATCAAGCAGTCTCAGAGAACAGGAAGAGCAGGGGAGGGTGGAGGGCCGAGGGGCTGGGTGCCGGAGAGGAGTACGGCTGTAGCCTGTTCCACGGCCCACGCCCTCATTTATCTATGGCATCCGCAGACAAGGAGTAGGGGACGGGCATGTTTTCCTTTTTTCTTTCCTTTTTGGTCACGATTTCCTATGTACTTTCTTTTGTGATTCCCTTGGTGCGTATCTATTCTTTCTCGGGACAGGCCTGGGCGGAGGCAAAGGGTAACTTGCAACGTGCCGCTCATATCGCGCGGGCTGCGGCCGGGAACCAGACAAATAATGTATGCCGCCATAGTCTACATAGGCTGAATGCGAGTAGTCTATCTAAATTTATGATTAAACCAAAAAAAAAAAGAAGAAGCATGTAGACACTCTTAACTTCAGGCGCTCGACTCGCCGTGTATCGTATTCCGCTGACCGTTGTAACACTGCGGGGAAACGGGCGGCGGTGCAGCGGCTACATAGCCTCATTGCGAGCGTACGTTTGGCCGTGTGGCCGGCTGTCTGTACGTACGACGGTACGGCGGCAACGCCACGGCGGGTTGTTCAGCAGCTGGGGAGGGGCCGTCCATCGTGGCTAGATACTCTTGGCGGACGATGAAGTCGTCGAAGTGGCGGAAGTGGCGTGTCCGAGTAGTTCTGCACTTGGGGGCGGGTGTCGCAGGGCAAACCTTGACTTTCTCGCTAACACTTGGGTGCTAGAGCTCGGGGATGAGGAGACCAGACGCAAGGACGATACCCTTCGGTTTTATTTTCGTCTTCTTTTTGAGGTATTTCCTATGTATGTGATTTCCTTGGTGTGCTTATATAACTCCTTGCGGACAGGCCAGGGCGGAGGGCGGGGAAGCCACAACGGGCCGCTCGCGGACAGTGGATAGACGGGAAACGGTGTGTACTCGCCGTATGTACACTGTAGCAAAAAACGGGGAAAAATTGACACGGGGTTAACGACGTATTTGGCCAAACGCCGTATCAGTACGGTGATCTAGCAACTACTCTTTTAGCTCAGATGCTTGGAATTACAGACTGCGGTGTTTGAGCAAATTCGGCGTCAACCTAGTATTACTGACAACACGTATTCTGTTTCGACACCGATTGGTGTAATCGTTTAGCCAATACCTAATAAACACCCAAGGAACGCGGATTCGTTCCAACCCTGCAGTTGATTGTCCTTTTGCATCAACTTGAATAAGAACTCGAAGAACAGCGGTAGAGACACCGTATTAAACCCAAACAGCTACGGCATCAAACACTGAACGACTTGCAGAAGGGCAGCAGGGGTGAGATCCTACGAGACTGGGAGCCAGCGGGGACAAAGATATACGAGGAGTATTCGATTCCTCCATCCGCACACACATATCGCTATCGGCGCGGCCCCCACTACTCGCCACCTCCACACACAACGCTCGTCCCCCACCCCACCACACGTGCCAGACTTCCCCAGGCCGGCCGGACTGCACGGATGATAAAATGAAGGAAACAATACATCATGTCAAGAAACTTGTATTCCATATCAAATCTTTCTTCATCACAGGAAAGATGTGACATGATTGTTCCACCACCAACCCGATACTCCTTCATCGCAGCGTACAAAGTGAAGATTGCACGGTTCGACTGCCTCAATTGAAAGGATGAAGGCATCTCCTGTCAAAACAAACAGATCATATGGGGCTGAGACGGTTTCCCTATCAGTATCCCTTCGCACTTCCTTGACTAGAAGGAACACCTGTGAGATTTGTCGGTGTCCCCACTGTCGCCATGAGGATCCTGTGTACAATGTTGAAAGACTGTATAACAGATCCTGATCGGGTGAACACAAAGCCATCTAAAGTAAAGGAAACGCTCCGAGTATGTCCTTTGTTATCGATAATACCAGTGAGCTGAGACCAGTACTGCATCTTTATCTTTAGACCTTTAGGTAATTGAATACCATAGGCAAGCTCCCATACACCCAAGATCACTGATTTGTCAATATTGATGGCGTGAATGGGAAGGTGCGATCGGGGTACAGGAATCCCTGTATGGAGACGGAAGTAGCCTGTTCCATCTGCAGTGACATTGCCAGGTTCAGGCTCAGTAAACTGTGTTGCTCCGAGGAACTGAGTCCGAAGTACATCGGATTGGGACACAATGCGATGAATCTGGCCGGCAAGGGGATGGTTATCGTATATACCGTCAATGATGAAACGGATTGTCTGTGAAAGATTTACTGCCTTTAACAGCTGTAACTCTGTGTCACGCGAGTTGGTATGAGGTGCATGAAGCTTGAAGATCTTGTGCTTCTGCTCTCCAATCATCACAGCAGTGTTCCGCAGCGTACCATAATTGCGTAGGTCTTGTTGGTAATGAAGGGCGACATGCAGGTTCGGAACATGGATATAGTTTCGTGCCTTGCATTTTGTAGCCGTAAAAAGGGATTGCAGTAGCTTTCTTTCCTATTATAAAGTTGTCAGTCTTAAGTCACTCGTGTCACGGCGCAGGTTTCAGTGAAGGTTGGAAAGACTGGGTTTTGGCTGTTGGAAGGTTTGGATTCGGTTGTTGGATTTTGGCATCTGGAAGCATCTTGCCCTGGAATGCCTATCCTCAGGAAGTGTTTCAATGCCTAGGCTCAGGAGTCTTGGCCTTGGAAGGAGTATCAGCGTGTTGGTTCTAGACTCGATTGCATGAGAGAAGTCTGTATGAGTACACATGTGAGTTGCGTGGGTATGAGTATACATGTGAGTTGGGAGTGTGTATATAATGGGGCTTTCTGCTGTGTATTGTTCTCTTTCTCTTTCTCTCTCATGCAATCGAGTCTAGAACCAACACGCCAACACTCCTTCCAAGACCGAGACTTCTGAGCCTAGACATCGATACGGCACTTCCTGAGCCTTGGCTTTCCGGGGCGAGATGCTTCTAGACGCTGAAATTCCCACCGCCGCCATTACAACTCGGTCCGTTCCCAATGGAGGAAGACAATTGGAAGCTGGAATATGGGTTTCGCAACAAACGGATGGGAGAATAATTTACCTGTATAACAATGTTCGATAGGTGTTACACCCTAGTATAATGGGCTAACAGCTCAACAAGAATGTAATAGATATTTGGCACAGAACGTTGACGGTCTCACGAGTGACACTCTCCAAACGTTGACGGTCTCGCGAATGCCACTCTCCAAACATCGACGGTCTCGCGAATGCCACCCCGAAACGTCGACGGTTTTGCGAATACCACCTCGCAACGTCGTCGGTCTCGCGAATGCCAACTTGCAACGTCATCGGTCTCGCGAATACCACTCTCCAAATGTCGACAGTCTCGCGAATGCCACCTCGTAATGTCGTCGGTCTCGTGAATGCCAACTCGCAATGGCGTTGGTCCCACGAATACCACGCCGCAACGGCGACAGTCTCTTGAATGACACACTCGTCCACGACAACAGCGCTGACAGCGACGACGTCAACGGCGCCGGCAGCACCGGACAACAACAGCGCGGACAGCGTCAGACAAGTGACAGCCTGACACCTACTCTAAGGCATTGGGAAAACACAAGGAGCGCGAGAGTCTAGACGGGAGATAAGAGTGGAAGTAGGACCTCAGCGGCCAAAGTGGTTTGCCAGGAACTACTCTGCAGCCGCAAAGCGGAACCCGTGTGACCCATAGAAGCTATGGGAATGACGAGGTTTGCAGCAGGTGACGTATCTTGTCATTGGTACCGGTCAGGACGAGTACGCTCTGGGCCTAGGCCCACGCTCACCTTGGCTTCGGCTGGTGCATACGTGAGTGAATTCCTGAGGACAAAGAAGTACGGAATCGGCATGCGCTCATACGCCAAAGACAAAGAGTACGGATTGGTATGCGCTTGCGCGGCGCTGAAGACAAAGAGAAGGAATCGGCTTGCGCGCTGAGGAAGAAGAGAAGGAATTGGCATGTGCGCAGCGCTGAGGGAAAAAGAGCAGGAATTGGATGTGTGGCGCGCCTAGGACAAAGAGTGGGATCGGTATGCGCTTACGCGGCTCTCCATTCCTGAAGACAAGGTCAAAGGATAGAGCACAGCAGCAGTGCAAGAGGATTCCGCTCTAATAGACCTCCGGCGCGCCGTGCAAAGGAGAGGGACGACAGAGAGAGAACCTGTAACGACACCCCTTGGACTATTCCGCTGTGAATTATCGAAAACCTGACTGAGATATCGATTCTACCATAACTCCGGTGGCGCGTCAGCACCCCAGTCTCACACTATAGTCTAAGGCAAAAAAGTCACCTTTTTGACAAACAACCCTTTCCCAACCAGCAAACATGTTGGTCACTGGAGCCGCATCCTCCACCATCAACACGCTACGTCTTGAGTACCCCCAAAACATTGAGAATGTCTACAATGATACCTCATCAGCAAAAAATTTGAGAATTCCTAGGGAGCTCCCGTAGCTCCCGTAGCTCCCATAAGCATCGCTAACTCCTGTAAGAGAAGTTATATTTTGCTCGCGTAAGGATTTAAAAAAAAAAAGTGCTTTATTTTTAGCTGAAACCTCGAGAAATATTAGTTCAAATTTATGTCTCACCTGTAAAAAAAGCAATATACTTCAACTTTTCATTTTTTTGCTGATGCTATCCGGAAAAGGACAGCGTTGAGATACGGGAACCCGCAAGCTGGCAGCGCCAACTTGCACATCAACATCAGCTGGCACAGACCGACCTGCAGCGGCTCCATCACTACTGAGGAGGAGAGTTTGATGAGAATGACCACCGCATCCGTTCGATCGAGCAAAGTTACGAAACTCTGTTCCAAGGCCTACGATACATATATGAGCAGGCAAAAGCAGAAGTCAGAGCCTCACATGAATTGATGCAAACCGAATTGATGGCGGTTGCCAACGCCTTGCAGCAGTTCACTGTGGAAGTCTGGCAAGCGATTCTTACACGCAATGAGGAAGCAGGCCAACAGACAATGTATCAAGCAATATAAACCACCCGCATCAACGATGCGCTTGCGTTCCTACAAATGGCGGACTTGCAATGAAACCATGAACAGCAAAGACTACGAACCGAGGTCGACTCTACCCAAGCAGCCCTCCGTCAGGTTGCTGAAGCAGGACAACCTGAGAGAAGGACTTTACCAAGCAACTTACAAGCAGCACCTGCGGCTATGGCCCCAAGAAGAATCAGACCGCCCGCTATCCCTATGGAGGAAGCAGAACCCCTTCAGGATCAACCAACTGCATCGAGGATGCCGGGTGATACGCAGCAAGCTGAGGAGAATCCGGACGAACATCTTGCGCAGATTATAGCCGAAACCATTGCCAACACGCTGTCGGCAAAAGCAATCCGGACGACCAACCCGAGTGCTTTGACAGGTCTGCCAGCACCCCAGGTGGCACACTTAAAGCTAGAAAATCCTGCCAAGTTTGACGGGAAACCAAAAACGCCATTCCACACCTGGTGGGACTCAGTCTGGGACTACATCAGCTTTTAAGCGGAAACCAGTGGGATACAGTGAATTGCGTGGATAGGAACCCTCTTGACAGACGAAGCAAAGGAATGGCACCAAGCGCGATGAAGGCTAGTAGGAGATGCTGATACCTGGAACGCCTACTGCGAAGCCCTGCAGGATGAGTATCTGGATCCACGGGAAGCCGCTACATCATTCAACCAATTATCAGCCCTATGTTACAAAGGAGATATTAAGGGTTACCTGCAGGCATTCCGGGCCTTGAATATCCATGCACGAGTAACTGGGGAAGCACTCCAGAGCAAGGTAAATGTAGCTCTCCCGTTAGAGATTATTGACATGCGCTTTGCCCAGAATCCCCGCCTTTTCACTTGGTGGCCACCTATGAGGCAGGAAGGCACTGGGAAAATCGAAACCTACTCGCAAAAGAAAAAGCCACAAGCGAACGGGGATCCGGAACAGGTAGCCAGAACACCACTCCGAAGGGAACCAACAAAGGGTCCCGAGAACAAGGAAAAGGAAAGGGAAAGAAGAACTCCAGCGGAACGAAGACCAAGCAGCAAAAACCAAAAAAGGGAAACTATGGAGAGGACTAAGAGAGGCGTTCCAAGGAGTGCCGCAAGACGAGATCGACAAGCACAAGAAAAATGCCCAAGGATGCTGGAGATGTGGACGCGACAACCACAATACCTACCAATGCTACGTTTGTACCACCAAGAAAGGAACCACACTTCCAGAGGTACCGGGACAGGTATCAGCCACTACCAGCACCAAACGAAAACGCGATGGAACGGGGCATGCAGTAGCAGCAGCAACAGGTGAAGAGGACCGAAGCGAGGCGCCACTAGCCTGGGCTCAAGACTCGGAAAGTGAGGAGGATTTTTAGGAGACCGGGAAACGCCACAGCCCAAGGCCTCAGTGTTAATATGTGGCATAACCGGAAAACGAGGTTCGGAAAAGGAGACTCAGGAACAAAGGAAAAAACCACGGCCTATTTGTGGAGAACGCCCAATTGTGGAAATGATGATACATTGGAAGCACCACAAATATCAAGCTCGCGTCCTTCTCGATACTGGCTGTTCAAAGCCACTAATCAGCAAGAAAATCGTGGAGAAAATGACACTTCCTTGCGAACGACACAAACAAAACATCGCTATCCGCAACTTCACTGGAGAACTGGTACCAGGAGCAGGACAGGAGTACACCATACCTATCACGCTTCAACACCGAGAACATTACTTACAGGAGGTATTTGAAGTGGCACCACTTGAACCGGAAGTCGACATCTTCCTGCCATTTTGGTGGATTGTCAAACACCCCCCACAAGGGGCATGGAGGGATCCAGACCTTCGTTTCAATAGTCAGAACTGCTCGAAACTTTGTACGAAGGCCGCCACTACCAAATTCTCTGTAAGCCTCGACCGATCGGTAATCAGTCATCCAGGAGCGCAGATCATTGGTTACGTATCTGCAGTAGGGGCTGCTGACCCACTAGACCAAGTGCCCAATGAATTTCGGCAATTCCTGTATATTATGGGAAAGGAGACGGCAGATGCGCTCCCAAAACACAGTTCCTACGACCACAAAATTCCGCTGAAGGAGAGTGAAAAACCACCCTAGGGGCCAATTTACCCACTTTCTGAGGTTGAGTTGGAAACACTCCGGGAATACCTAAAGGAAATGATGAGAACAGGGAAAATCCGACGATCATCGTCCAGCGCTGGTGCTCCAATCCTCTTCGTACCAAAACCTCATGGACGCGGCCTCAGATTATGCGTCGACTACCGCGGTATCAACCGAATCACAATCCCCAACCGATACCCCCTCCCCTTAATACAGGAACTACAAGATCGCATTCAAGGAGCGCAGTCCTTCACCAAAATCGAACGAAAAAATAGATACCATCTAGTCCGGATAAAGGAAGGAGAGGAATGGAAAACTACCTTCCACACCCGCTACGGCCTATACGAATTCTTGGTAATGCCGTTCGGATTAACCAATGTCCCAGCAACATTCCAAGACATGATGAACCACATATTCCGAGACATGATCGACCTCGGCCTATTAGTATACATTGACGACCGACTCATATATGCTAAAACAGAAGAAGAACATGACACGATTGTTAAAGAAGTTCTACAGAGGTTACAGGCAAATAGATTGGCCATCTCGCCGGAAAAATATGCATGGAAACAAAAGGAGGTGGAATTTCTTGGCTTTGTAATTGGAAGAGAAGGAATCAAAATGGCGGAGGAGAAAATGAAGGCAGTCCTCGAATGGAAGTCCCCCGCATCACTAGTAGAGACTCAGTCATTCCTAGAGTTTGCTAACTTCTATCGACGGTTCATCAAAGATTTTTCCCGAGTGGTGCAGCCAATCATGGAACTGACAAAGGCTACAACAACCAAAGACTGGAAATGGACGGCTGAAGCAGAACAAGCATTCTCGGAACTGAAACACTGCTTCACATCCGCCCCGAGCTTAGGGCACTTCGAACCCCAATAACCAGTAATCGTGGAAACCGATACCTTAGACTTCACTCTCGGTGCGGTACTATCCCAAAGGGATGATGAAAACCGCCTACACCCAATCGCCTTCCACTCAAGAAAGTTCACCTCTGCTGAAATCAACTACGAAATCCATGACAAGGAACTGTTAGCAGTTGTGGATTCATTCAAACATTGGTGATGTAACGGGCGTGGCTCTCTGACTCCAGATAGCGAACCGGGACTATGGACAAGGGCGTGGGGGGCGTGAACAGATAAGGACAAGACGTGAGGAAACGGGCAAAGGCAGGGACGTGGCATTGAGGCGGAACAATTGCTAGTAGTCAAGGCCGACTATGGCTGACGATAACAAGTTGTTGCGTGAAGAAGAAACATGC
>Ga0307508_10005954_pt1 | contig 11503 bp, 12 predicted proteins | sample 9_EM_MG_FD_203089 | JGI IMG/M metagenome (GOLD analysis project Ga0307508, IMG submission 203089) | Populus trichocarpa ectomycorrhiza microbial communities from riparian zone in the Pacific Northwest, United States - 9_EM | ecosystem: Host-associated > Plants > Roots > Unclassified | place...
AGTCGTTGAAGACCAGCTCGGCGGTGGGCGAGCCGCGCATGCCCATCTTGTCGATCTTCTGGCCGATCGAAAAACCGGGCATGTCCTTTTCGATCAGGAAGGTCGTGATGCCGCCGCTTCCCTCGCCGGTGCGGGCATAGACCACCAGCGTGTCGGCATAGGTGGCATTGGTGATCCAGAATTTGGTGCCGTTGAGTACATAGCCGCCCTGCATCGCGTTGGCACGCAGCTTCATCGAGACGACATCGGACCCGGCACCGGCCTCGGACATGGCGAGGCTGCCGACATGTTCGCCCGAGACCAGCTTGGGGAGATATTTCGCCTTTTGTTCAGGCGAGGCCCAGCGGCGGATCTGGTTGACGCACAGATTCGAATGCGCGCCGTAGCTAAGGCCGACCGAGGCCGAGGCGCGACTCACTTCCTCACAGGCGATGACATGTTCGAGATAGCCGAGGCCGAGGCCGCCATATTCCTCTTCGACCGTGATGCCATGCAGGCCGAGCTCGCCCATCGCCGGCCAGAGTTCGCGCGGGAACCAGTCCTCGGCGTCGATCTTCGCGGCGAGCGGGGCGATCTTGTCGGTGGCGAAACGCTGCGTCGTCTCGCGGATCATGTCCGCATTCTCGCCCAGCGCGAAATCGAGGGTCATGTCCATGATCGTTTCTCCTGAAACCTGTTGGCCGGGCTGTAGCGCCGCGCAATCGCTCGCGCCAGCATCGCGCCAGCGCTTCGAAGCGGCCTAGCTTGGCTTCAGATTGAAGAGTTTGTTTGCGTCACACCTTGGCTCTCGCACGAATGCAGGAGCGATTGAATCAGGTGCTGCCCTTTTAGCCGATCGCGTTAGCCCAGCCTTATTGCGGACAGACCAGCTTCAGCAGTGCCGTGCCTGGTCCGTCGTCCAGCGGATGGGTTGGTCGGTGCCCCGCCTCGAACGTCTCGGTCTTGACCGTTTTCCCGTCCTTGACGAGATCGATGCGGCGAATTTCGAAGGATTTCGCGGCACATCCGAGCGCCCCCTCGGTGAAGGCATCGCCGGGAGCGTCCGGATCAACCAGCTTCAGCCGCACGATCCGGAGCGCGCCTTCGCTCCGGATGTTCGCCATATCGACCAGCACTGCCTTGTCGCCGCTGGTGCTGATCGACCGCCAGTCCTCGGACGCGGGGGCTGGAGCGGCGGCGAGCGTCGCAAGAGCGAGGAGCGCCGCCGCGGCGCTCATGCCGCCAGGTTCCGCAGCACGTACTGAAGAATGCCGCCGTGGAGGAAATATTCCAGCTCGTTGACGGTATCGATCCGGCAGCGGGTCAGGAACTTCTCGGTCTTGCCGTCGGCGCGGGTGAGGATCACCTCGACATCCTGGCGCGGGCGGATGTCGGCGACGTGCTGGATGGTGAAGCTCTCCGAGCCGTCGAGGCCGAGTGTCTCGCGGGTCACGCCGTCTGCGAACTGCAGCGGGAGCACACCCATGCCGACCAGGTTCGAGCGGTGGATGCGCTCGAAGCTTTCGGTGATGACCGCGCGCACGCCGAGCAGATTGGTGCCCTTCGCCGCCCAGTCGCGTGACGAGCCGGTGCCATATTCCTTGCCGGCGATGACGACGAGCGGGGTGCCGTCCGCCTTGAAGCGCATCGCGGCGTCGTAGATCGGCATGATCTCGCCTTCGTACTTCGACATGCCGCCCTCGACGCCGGGGACCATCTCGTTCTTGATGCGGATATTGGCGAAGGTGCCGCGCATCATCACGTCATGGTTGCCGCGGCGGGCGCCATAGGAGTTGAAGTCGAGCTTGCTGACCTGATGCTCCATCAGGAACTTGCCGGCCGGGCTGTCCGCCTTGATGCTGCCTGCGGGCGAGATGTGATCGGTGGTGATCGAATCGCCCAGGATCGCGAGCGGCCGGGCTTCGATGATGTCCATCACCGGCGCCGGCGTCATGGTCATGCCCTCGAAATAGGGCGGGTTGGCGACATAGGTGGAGCCGGCGCGCCAGGTGTAGGTGTCCGATCCCTCGACCTCGATCTCGCGCCATTTCGCGTCGCCGGCATAGACATTGCCGTAGCGCGCGCGGAACATGGAATCGTCGATGTTCGCGGCCATCACTTCGGCGATTTCGGCGTTCGAGGGCCAGATGTCCTTGAGGTATACGTCCTCGCCATCCGAGCCCTGGCCGAGCGGCGTCTCGACCATGTCCTGCGTCACCGTGCCCTTGATCGCATAGGCGACGACGAGCGGGGGCGAGGCGAGGAAGTTGGCGCGCACGTCCGGCGAGACGCGGCCCTCGAAGTTGCGGTTGCCCGACAGCACTGAGGCGGCGACGATGTCATTCTCGTTGATCGCGGTAGAAAGCTCCGCGGCGAGCGGGCCCGAATTGCCGATGCAGGTGGTGCAGCCATAGCCGACCAGGTTGAAGCCCAATGCGTTCAGGTCCTCGGTCAGGCCGGCCTTGTTGAGATAGTCGGTGACGACCTGCGATCCAGGGGCGAGCGAGGTCTTGACCCAGGGCTTGGCGGTGAGCCCCTTGGCGCGCGCCTTGCGGGCGACGAGGCCGGCGGCGACCAGCACCGAAGGGTTCGAGGTGTTGGTGCAGCTGGTGATCGCGGCAATGACGACGTCACCGTCGCCGATATCGTCTGGACGGCCGACGACGGCGGCGCGCGCCGGGCGCTCCTTCTTGTAGACCGTGAACAGGTCGCCGTTGAACACCTCATCGACCTTGTTGAGCGACACGCGGTCCTGCGGGCGCTTCGGGCCGGCGAGGCTCGCGGTAACGGTACCCATGTCGAGTTCGAGCGTGTCGGTGAAGACCGGATCGACGCTGTCGGCGTCGTGCCACAACCCTTGCGCCTTGCAATAGGCCTCGACCAAAGCGACGGTCTCGTCGGAGCGGGCGGTGAGCTTGAGATACTCGATCGTCTTGGCGTCGATCGGGAAGAAGCCACAGGTCGCGCCATATTCGGGCGCCATATTGGCGATGGTCGCGCGATCGGCGAGCGTCATCGTGTCGAGGCCGGGGCCGTAAAATTCGACGAAGCGGCCGACCACGCCCTTGGCGCGGAGCATCTGGGTGACGGTCAGCACGAGATCGGTGGCGGTGATGCCCTCGCTCATCGCACCGGTCAGCTTGAAGCCGACGACTTCGGGGATCAGCATCGAGACGGGCTGGCCGAGCATCGCTGCCTCAGCCTCAATCCCGCCGACGCCCCAGCCGAGCACGCCCATGCCATTGACCATCGTGGTGTGGCTGTCGGTGCCGACCAGCGTATCGGGATAAGCGATCGTCGTGCCGTCGGGCGCGACCGAATCCCACACGCCGTGGCCGATATATTCGAGGTTCACCTGGTGGCAGATGCCGGTGCCGGGGGGCACGACCTGGAAATTGTCGAGCGCCTTGGAGCCCCATTTGAGGAACTCGTAGCGCTCGAAATTGCGGCTATATTCAAGATCGACGTTGTCAGTGAACGCCTTGGGCGTGCCGAACTCATCGACCATCACCGAGTGATCGATGACGAGATGGACGGGGACGAGCGGGTTGATCTTGGCCGCGTCGCCGCCAAGCTTGGTGATCGCGTCGCGCATCGCGGCGAGATCGACCACACAGGGCACGCCGGTGAAATCCTGCATCAGGACGCGGGCAGGACGGTATTGAATCTCACGATCGGAGCGCTTGTCGATCTGCCAGTCGATCACTGCCTTCACATCCTCGGTGGTGACGGTCTTGCCGTCCTCGAAGCGGAGCATGTTTTCGAGCAGCACCTTCATCGAGAAGGGCAGGCGCGAGATGTCGCCATATTTGGCGGCCGCCGCTGCGAGCGAATAATAGTCGTACGACTTGCCGCCGACCTTGAGTGTGGCGCGAGTGGAGAGCGTGTCCTGGCCGATGGCGGTCATGCGGAGCGGGTCCTTCCCTGATGTGGCCCGTGCGGCGCGGCGGGGAGGCGGCTGAGAAGCCGCGCGGGCGCGCCGGAAGGCGAATGCGTGAGTCGCGGGGGGCCTTAGCAAGGGGTGTGGGGTTGGGGAAGGGTGCGGTTTCAGCGCTTCAGCCGCGGCCTTCGAGGCGGTCGCGTTCCCTGCCGGCTTCCACGCGAGCCTGGGCTTTAGCGAAGCGTTCGGCGAAACTGCTATTCTCGGGCTCTTCGCGCCGTTCGCTCCATTCTTTTGGCCTGCGAAAGCGGAGCCAGTGCTGCGCTGCTCGGACATCAGGGATCACCTGGACAGGATAGGGCACCAACACCGGGTCCTTGGCGCCGGCGGGCATGAACACCCTGACCGCCTCATAGGCGAAGCCGACCGCGCGCCGATGGAGTGCCTGCTCGACCTGGTTGTCGCAGATCTGCTTTCCCTCGGTGACGGCGTCGGCGAAATCGGGATGGTCCTGACGCCAGCGATAGAAGGTCGTGGTGCCGATCTCGAAGAAATCGGCGACCTGGCTATCGGTCGCGCCGAGCCGGCAGAGCTTGCGCGCCTGCTCGGCATATTCGGGCTTGTAGAGTGTGGGTCGTCCTGCGGTCATGAAGCGGCAGATAGGCGAGTCGCGCCTGGAGTTGAATCAAACCAGGCGCGATGTTGGATAATTTCGGTAGACTGTATGGGAGGGACGGCATCATATAACCTAGACGGCATCTAGGTTATATGATAGCAGGCTGCAGGCGGAGTGAGATCGCGCACAATGGCCACGGTTTTCTTGAGTCATCGGCGCTATCGCGTGGCGGTCAACTCGAACGATCATAATCCTGCGCACGTCCATGCCTATGGCAAAGGGTTGGAGGCACGTTTCAAACTCAACTGTCCCGAGGGGCCGATAGAATATTGGGATCACGAGGGACGATGGGCGTTAAGTCATCTCCAGGAGTTGGGCGAGGAGATCGCGGTACGCATTATCGATTGTTGCAGGGTTTGGAGAGATATCCATGGCTGAATTCAAGGTCATTGACGAAGCTGTGTTCGCTCGGAATTCGGAGCGTGCGCAGCGGTCCAGGACGCCCCGTGCGATCAGGGCTCGGTTCGATGGACGTCGCAAGCGGCTAATTGTTGAACTCGACACCGGCATCGAATTTTCGTTCGAACCGGCGAAGACGTACGGCCTGCAAGATGCATCCGAACTCGACCTCCGCGATGTCATGATCGAAGGTGCCGGCGGCGCCTTGCACTTTCCACATCTGGACGTCGACCTTTCCGTGGCCCGCTTGCTCGAGGGCTTTCTTGGGCCACTGGACTGGGCTCGCCGTGATGCTCGGGCATCGGCGTCGCGGGAGAACGGCAAGCTGGGTGGGCGGCCAAAACGCGCAGCAGCCGATGCCGCCTAGCGCCCTATGAGTGCAGCAATGTTTGAGCCATTGGCAGGAAGGGTCAAATGAAGCGCGAACCGCCAGCGATCGCCAAGGCGGGTAAGGCAACGGCGATCAAAACCCCGGAGCCTGTCACGAAACGCCGGATCGGATTCCTGAAAGGGCAGCTCAATATACCTGACGATTTTGACACGATGGGTCAGGAAGAGATCGAGCGCATGTTTTACGGCGGCGAATGAGATTGCTGCTCGATACGCACCTGCTGCTGTGGGCGGCATTCAGAGAAGAGCGATTGTCATCGGGCGCCGTCGCTCTCATCGAAAACAATGAGAACATCCTCACCTTCAGCACCATCAGCCTGCTCGAGGTTGCGATCAAATATGGTCTTGGCCGGCCCGACTTCCAGGTCGATCCGAGCATTCTACGCCGGGGCCTGCTGGACAATGGCTATATCGAGCTGCCCGTAGGCGGCGACCATGCTGTCGCCGTCGCTGGTCTGCCGCCGATCCACAAGGACCCGTTCGACAGGCTGTTGGTGGCGCAGGCGATGGTTGAAGGGATCACGCTGATCACCGAGGATGCGGTGGTGGGACAATATGCGGGTCCGGTGCGGATGGTTTGACGTTTTCGCGTCAATCTTCAGAATTTCTCCCACGTGACTGTGTTCACCACCGTCAATTGCGCGCGATATAGTGCGATCGAGCGCACCGGCTTGTCGTCCTTGTCGCGTGCCGGTTCATAACGGGCGCGCTCGCTGAGCAGCTTGCAGGCGATAGCATCCAGCGTGTGGTTCCGGTTGGAATCGAGCAAGCTACAGGCCTCGACATGTCCGTCCGTGGCGATCGTCAATTGCGCTACCGCGAACCCGGTGAAACTGCGCATATCGCCCCGGGAAAGGTGCAGATCGTCATAGCCGATCCATTTTCCGGAATCGCCGATCGGCACTGGTGGCCTTCCGCCGGGCTCGAAGGCCGCGGCGTCCGCACCCCATTCGATGAGCTTCGCGGACTCGCATTTCCTGAACGCGTCGACGGCCTTCGCTGCGTTGGGTATCGCGTAGCTCCCGATCGCTTTCTTGCCGATTGCGACGTTCACCTGCGCCGCGCCTGCGAAGGACTCGAGGAAGTCCGGCGACAGATAGTCCACCGCGAGAGCCTTGCCGACGCCAGCGCCGAGCAGGAGGAGCGAAACCGGTTTGACGAAAGGCCCGCCCGAGGGAGCGAAGCTGATGCTCATCGTCGCTGTCGGGCCGAGGGCGCCCGGTATGGTGCCGCGGATGACCATGAAATTGAAGACCTGGGTCCCGGGATAGGTGCGCAGAATCAATGTCGTCGGGGGTGAAGTGGCAGGGGCCGAAGCCGTCGCCGGGCCTTCCTCGACGGTGCGCGACAGGGTGCAGAAGGCACCCGTACCATCCACGGCCCATTTCGCCTTTGCGGTCTGGGCATTGGCGGGGTGAATCCCGAACAGGCATATGGCGGTAGCGGCCAGACCAAGATTGCGCGGCATGAGTCCCTCCCGACGAGGTAAGGCTCGCCAAGATTGGAACATCGCACCGCCAGCGCGAGCCGGCAATCAAAGATCGAGAGAATTGAGGCAACTCCTGACCTTCGCCAAGCTGGCGCCCCAGGCGGGCCCGGCCCGGGTCCACCTCGTCACCTCGGCAGGGGCGATCGTTCCGCGTCAGACAAGGTCGCGGGCGGTCGCTTGACCCCTCGCCGCGCGTGAGGCCTACTCTCCGAGGGAGAGGGTCGATGAACATAATGGGATCGATATCGGAGACCGAAGCCGCACGCTTCCTGCTGCGCGCGCAATTTGGCACGTCGGAGGCAGAGATCGCCGCGGTGCGTGCGCAGGGCTATGACGCCTGGCTCGAGGCGCAATTCGCGACCCCGCGCGGTCAGTCGGGAATCGACTGGCTCGACGCGCACGGCCACAATGCGGTCGCCAAGGATGTGAAATATTTCGATCCAACCGCGGGCAATTACATGATCTGGAACCAACTGATCGGCCAGCCCGATCAGATGCGCCAGCGCTGCGCCTTCGCGCTCTCCCAATTCACCGTCGTCTCGCTCAATCCGATCGACGGCTTCTGGCCGCCCTATATGCTCGCCGGCTGGTGGGACGTTCTGCTGGAGAGCGCGTTCGGCAATTTCCGCGACTTGCTCGAGCGGGTTACGCTCAACCCCGCGATGGGCATGTACCTCAACACCAAGGGCAATCTGAAGGAAGACCCCAAGACCGGCCGCCAGCCCGACGAGAATTACGCGCGCGAAGTGATGCAGCTCTTCACCATCGGTCTCTACGAGCTCAACCCGGACGGCACCGACAAGAAGGGCGCGGACGGCAAGCCGATCGAGACCTATGGCCAGGACGACGTCATGAACCTGGCGCGGGTCTTCACCGGTTACGATCACAATATGGACCGGGTGAAATACCAGACTGTCGCGTGGCAGAACTATCCGGTGGTCAGCCACGAATTTTGCGTCGATCCGATGAAGCTCGATCCCAAGAAGCATTCGCAGCTCGAGGTGAGGTTCCTCGGCCTGACGATCCCCGCCGGGACACCCGGCCCGGATGCGCTCAAGCTGGCGCTCGACCATCTTTTCGCGCACCCCAATGTCGGCCCCTTCTTCGCGCACCAGATGATCCAGCGGATGGCGGCGAGCAATCCGAGCCCGGCCTATGTCAGGCGAGTCGCCGCGGCGTTCAACGACAATGGCAAGGGCGTGCGTGGCGACCTGAAGGCGGTGTGGCGCGCGGTGCTGACCGATCCCGAGGCGCTTGATCCGCCCGCCAATCCGCTAGGCGGCAAGCTGCGCGAGCCGGTGCTTCGCGTGCTCGGCTGGGCGCGCACCTGCGGCATGCATTCGGACAATGGCGCCTATGAGATCTACAGTACCGAGCGCGCCGACGAGGGGCTGGGCCAGAGCCCGCTCAAATCGTCGTCGGTGTTCAACTTCTACCGCCCCGGCTACGCGCCGCCGCACACCGAGATCGCCAAGGCGGGCCTGGTGGCGCCCGAATTCCAGATCGAGACCGAGACCAGCCTCGCGGGGTATATCAACTTCCTGCAATGGTCGCTTCGTTGGGGTTATAAGGACGTCAAACCGACCTACGTCTCGCTACGCGCGATCGCGCACGATACGCCCGCTGTGGTCGCCTGGCTCAATTTGCACCTCAGCGGCAACCAGCTCTCGGACGCCACCTGCGTGCTGATCGCCGCGGCATTGGCGAGCAAGAACGTGACCGCCGCCTCGTCCGATTCGGACAAGCTCGACATGATCGCCGCCGCCTGCCTGCTCGTGATGAGTGCCCCCGAATATCTGGTGCAGAAATGACCAACATCATCACCACGCCGGTCAGCCGCCGGACGATGCTCCGCCGCGCCTCGCAGCTCGGCTTCATGGGCGCCGCCGCCCCGCTCGCGATCAATCTCGCGGGGGCAGCGGAAGCGGCGGCGCACGGCGCGAACGACTATCGCGCGCTGGTGTGCATCTTCCTCTACGGCGGCAACGATCACGGCAACACGCTGATCCCGTGCGATCCGATTAACTACAGCCGCTATTCGGCCATTCGCGGCCAGGTGGGCATCCTCAAGAAATATCTGAGCCCCTTGAAGACGCTGGCGCCCCAGACCCTGACCGACGACCTCCAATATTCCTTCCCGCCCTATGCGCCGCGGCTCAAGCTGCTGTTCGAGAGCGGCAAGCTCGCCGCACAATTGAACGTCGGCCCGCTGATCACGCCGCTGACGCTCCAGCAATATAAGAGCTCGAACCGGGCGCTCTATCCGCTGCCGCCCAAGCTCTTCTCGCACAACGATCAGCAATCGGTGTGGCAAGCGCTGGGGAGCGAGGGCTCGACCATCGGCTGGGGTGGACGGATGGGCGATCTGGCGATGGCCGGGAACGGCAATGCCCTGCTCACCTGCATCTCGGCGGCCGGCAATGCGGTGTTTGTCTCGGGCGAGAACGCGCTGCAATACCAGATCAGCCCGTCGGGCGCGATCGCGGTCAAGGCGATCCAGGGGCTGCCCTATGGCTCGCCCGCGATCAGCGAGGCGCTCCACCAGTTGATCACCCGGCCGAGCGAGCACAAGCTCGAGAATGAGCTGGCGATCCTCGCGCGGCGATCGATCAAGATGGAGGGCGTGGTCAACACCGCACTCGCCAAGGTCGACATCAAGACGTCGTTCGATCAGCTTTCAGGGCCTAACCCGCTCGCGGACCAGCTCAAGATCGTCGCCCGGCTGATCGGCGCGCGGAAAGAACTGGGATCGAAGCGCCAGGTGTTCTTCGTCACTTTGGACGGGTTCGACCATCACGCGGACTTGTCCGAGAAGCATGTCGATCTGATCAAGAAGCTCGACGAGGCAATGGCGGCTTTCTACGTCGCCACGGTCGAACTGGGCGTGCAGCGCGACGTGACCGCCTTCACCGCCTCGGACTTTGGGCGCACCCTCGTCAACAATGGCGACGGATCGGATCACGGCTGGGGCAGCCATCACTTCATCATGGGCGGCGCGGTAAAGGGCGGCAAATTCTACGGCACCGCCCCGCACGTCTCGGTTGATACGGATGATCAGGTCGGCCAGGGCCGGCTGCTGCCGAGCACTTCGGTCGATCAATATGCCGCGACGCTCGCCCACTGGTTCGGTGTGCCCGACCACGAGATGGCAATTGTGCTACCCAATATCGGCAATTTCTCGAACCGCAATATGGGGTTCGTCTGAGGATCGGCATTCCACTTCTGACTCCTCCCGACCTTTCCCCAGCCGGCCCGCGCTTGCGCGTGCGGCTGCCAGCCTTTAGCCCCGACATCATCGTTCCTGCCGGAGCTCAAACCGATGCGCCACTTCCTCCTTTCCTTCCTGGCGCTGCTGGCCTTTGCCGTGGGCGCGCCGGCAGCCGCCAAGCCGGCGCCCCAAGCGGGCCTGGTCCGGGTCCGCCTCGTCACCTCGGAAGGGGCGATCGTGGTCGCGCTCGATGCGCGTCACGCGCCGCTGACCACGGCGAACTTCCTCGCCTATGTCGATGATGGCCGGCTCGACGGCACCACTTTCTATCGCGCCGCGCGCAGCAAGAGTGCGCCGAAGCTTGGCTTCATCCAGGGTGGGGTCGGCACTGATCTGCGGCGCGTCCTGCCGCCCCTGCCGCTCGAGCCGACCAGCAAGACCGGCATCCGGCACGGTGAGGGGACGATCTCGATGGCGCATGGCGACAATGTCAATTCGGCGACCTGCAACTTCACGATCAGCACCACCGCTGATCCGAGCCTCGATGCCAAGGGCAAATATCCCGGCTATGCCGCCTTTGGCCATGTCGTCTCGGGGATGGACGTGGTGCGCCGCATCCTGGCCTTGCCATCGGGTGGCGGCACCGGCGCGATGCGCGGTCAGATGATCGTCCATCCGGTGAAGCTGATCAGCGCGCAGCGGCTCGACGGCGTCGCCAAACCGAGCGGCCATGTTAAGCCCTGGCTGATCGGGTTGCCCCGATAACACCAGAATGGAGAATGACATGCGGATCCTCGGTGTTGGAATGACGGTGATGCTCGGCCTTGGACTGGCCGGCTGTCACGACGACATGGCTGTCGGCGCGCCACTGGCGAATGGCGCGCGGGCGGTGGCGGTGCTGCACAATGCCGATGGCGCCGAAGTCGGGCGCGCGACCGCGACGGAGGTGGCGGGCGGCCTGCGCTTCACGATTGACGCAAAGGGCCTGCCGCATGGCACACACGGCGCACATGTCCACATGGTTGGCCAGTGCACCGGCCCCGATTTCGCCAGCGCGGGCGGGCATTGGAACCCGACCGGCATGAAGCACGGCGCGATGAACCCGCAAGGGCCGCATGAGGGTGATCTGCCCAATCTGATTGTCGGCACCGATGGGCGGGGGACGATTGGGGTCACTATTCCCGGCGCGACAATGGCCGGGTTGCTCGATCCGGATGGATCGGCGCTGGTGGTGCATGCCAATCAGGATGATCTGACGACTGACCCCTCGGGCAATAGCGGGCCTCGGGTTGCTTGTGGGGTGTTTGCGGCGGGGTAGAGTTAAACTGTCCAGCAGGAGCGGTCGCCCTTAGGCTTCTTCCCCAGCGAAGGAGCGTGTGAAGGATTCCCTTTTTTGGGCAGATATGATTCTCTTGTTCGATCAGGAGAAGCTTGATGTCGGACGAAGCACGATATGTTGCAGCGGAGCGTTCACAGCTGAGC
>Ga0307508_10005955_pt1 | contig 11502 bp, 7 predicted proteins | sample 9_EM_MG_FD_203089 | JGI IMG/M metagenome (GOLD analysis project Ga0307508, IMG submission 203089) | Populus trichocarpa ectomycorrhiza microbial communities from riparian zone in the Pacific Northwest, United States - 9_EM | ecosystem: Host-associated > Plants > Roots > Unclassified | place...
ACAACTGTCCACAATTGTCCTCCTCATACTCCACCAAACCAATCGAAGTCGGTGTCAACATAACATGCCAAAAAAAACTTAACAAACTTATAAAAAATTGTTGGATATTGAGATTCAAATTTATTTTAAATTCTAGTGCTAAAATTTCTAATTCTAGTGTTAGTGAATTCTAAAAATATTTCTAATTTTAACATTAATGAATACAAATATTCCTATCTTTAATATCAATGAATATCAAGCTAATATTCCTAATTTTTTCTTTGGATGATATCAATCTAAGTGGATATTTTTGACCCTGGCTTTAATGAATAAAAAAAATTAAATTGAAAGTTTTTATTTTCTTGAAATCTCAAGAACTCTATTATTATTTTTTATTTTTCAAGATGATGGCTCACCACAATTGTTTTTAGGAGCCAGCATAGCCTGAATTGCTTTTACTTTATCAGGGTTGACTTCAATACCTTCGCTACTCACCATAAATCCTAGCTGCTTTCTGGATATTACCTCGAATGAGCATTTTATAGGGTTCAACTTCAACTTATACTTTCTCAACCTTTCAAACAACTTTCTCAGATTCTGACAATGGTTTCTTCCTTTTCGGATTTAGTAATCATGTCATCTATATATACTTTAATTTCTTTATGTATCATTTCATGGAATAGAGTTACTATTGCCCTTTGATAAGTGGCCCAAATGTTTTTCAGTCTAAATGGCATAATCTTGTAGCAAAAGGTTCCCCACGAGGTAAATAAGGTTGTATTCTCAATATCTTTGTTGGCCATTTTGATCTGTTTGTACCTAGAGAAACCATCAATGAAAGAGTACGTTGAGCTGCATTATCAATTAGAACATCGATGTGTGGCAAAGGGAAGTTGTCTTTTGGGCATACTTTATTTAAATCCATGTAGTTTACATATACTCTGATTTTGTTTTCTTTCTTGGGAACTACTGCTATGTTTGATACCCATTGTGGGTACCTAACCACCTAAAAAACCAGCATCTTATTGCTTTTCTATCTCGGCTTTCACCTTGAGTATCATATCTAGACGAGTTCTTCATAGTTTATGCTTCACAGGTATACTTCATTTAATGGCATATTATGCACTACAATGTTAGTATCTAAACCGGGCGTATCTGCATAGGACTAAGCAAACACATCAACATACTCACGTAGTAGTGAGATCAAGTTTTCCCTTTTAGTAGCGGTGATCAGAGTCCTTATTTTAAATTCTCTTTCATCCTGCCCTGTACCAACATTAATTGCCTCTAATTCTTCTCTTATTGGTTTCCAAGCTCGCTCTAATTATTCTACTAGCTTCGCAAATTCTTTTACATCATCCTCTTCCTATTCATTTGCTTCTATTGCAATTAAGTATTCATCAAAATTTGGCCATTCATTCTTAGTGTAATGTGCTCGTGATTTTGTGGACGATGCGCTTTTTAGATTTCTTGAAAGTGGAAGGTGTTTCAATGTAAGTGTGTATTTTGCAAAGATAAAGAGATGGAAAAATTTGTGAAAATGCATTATCTCATTTGTAATATCCCACATCGGCGGGTGAGGGTTTGGTAGCTGGCCTTATTACTAGTGCTGGTTGCTAACATGTTGTACGTGTTTTGGGGCGTCAAGCTCAGAAGTGGGCTCGCGTCACCAGGAACAAAATCATAAGGGCGGTAAGGCCCAAAGCGGAAAATATACAGCATGTTAGGCCGGGCTATTACATCATTGATAAAAAAATAAAGGCTCAATATAGTGAAAACCATATGTTGATATCTTGAGCCAAGATTGCCAACTTGGTATGAAAGCAAAGACAAACACATAGACAAATACAGAAAGCACAAAGAGCACACTAGAACAACATTGTCATTTATTGTTTGAAGATTATAAGAGCCTCTTGGATCACTTAATTTTGGAACATTTTGCCACTTGCTAGCTTTCGTACAAGGCCTTTACTAACATTCCCTTCCATGGTGTGAACAGTTAGTTGTGATAGCAACTCTTCTCCTTCAACAACCTTTCTTTTCTCACTGTAGCTCTTGACTTTACGATCTTGTTCTAATGTGTTGATCCTTATAACAGCCAAGCCTTGGATAGGAACATCCATCATATATTCAGAGTGCTTTACATAAGCATCCTTTAGGAATGATACAAGGATCAGAGGGATGTCAATCCTTTAGGAATGATACAAGGATCAGAGGGATGTCAATCTCTTCTTCTTCTGATTCCTTTCCTTTCAGTTTGGCCAACCTTTTTTCTTGTTTGATATCAACAACTCTTTTATAGTCTTTTTTTCCAGGCTTAAAAATGAGCTCAAATCTCTGATTTGCAATCTTTAACCTTATTAGATTTATCCTCCTAGGATTCCTAGAGATAAGATCATACTAGAAAGCCATTCTTATGGCTTTAGAAATTACTGATTTTCTCAATATTGTGTTTTCTAACACCCATTATGTATTAACAATTTCAAAAGTATGAAGATTTCCATCTTTGCTCCCTTCAATTTCTATATAGGGAACTACTATATTTTACACTAGGGGTGTTCAAAAAAACCGAGAAAACCAAAAAAACCGATGAAAAATTAACCGAGAAAACCGAATCGAGATGGAAAACCGATTAAACCGATTTTTAAAACCATAAAATCTTGCCGGTTCGGTTCGGTTTCGGTTTTAAAACTGAAACCAGTGAACCAAACCAACCATAAAATAAAAAAGCTATAAATACTACAGTCTACAGTTAACCTAACCCTAATAACATAACACGAAAAACTGCTGCCCAGACCACAGACTATTTTTCACCTTCTTCCTTTCCCTTTCAATTTCCATCCACTCTGCCCTCTGCATATGTCTCTTCTCTAGCCGAACAAAAACCTACATCTCCATCTCCTTGGCTTCTCTCTTCATTTCTTCTTAGCTTATCTCTTCACTTCTGAACAAAAATCCAAACAAAACAGGACCCACAACAGCCAAAAGCTGCTTTTGTACAAGCTGGTTAGTTTCCTTCCATTACTAATGTTTTGAATGAGTCACAGGGGAGAAAGAAGAACGAAGAGATTATTGCCAAGGTCACAAACTGGAGCACCGGGGAACAACACCCTTCTCTGAGGAGCCCACAACATACTCCTTTGAAGAGCCTTTTGGGCAAGGCAAGCATGGAAACCAAATCCAAGCCACTAAATGCTAAGGAAATCCCAGTTGAAAAGGATGGCCCCTCAGCTAAAGATAACGGTGCTTTGCCTAAAAAAATTCAAAAAAATCCCATTAATTTGATGATTAGGTTTCCCGGTTTTAAAGCAAAAAAACTAAATTTAACCGAATCGGAATTCGGTTCGGTTCGGTTTGAATTTTTAAAAATTTGAGTTACTCAATTAGGTTGGTTTTTGTGGTTCAAACCGAACCGAACTGAACCATGAATAGGCCTATTTTACACCATTGCTAATGTCTCTTCATTCTAAATCATCACCAATGTTCCATTCATAATATACTTCTTATGCAACCATATTATTTGATAGTTTTACCCACATTTACCTAGTGTTTTTCCTATATTTTATACATAAAATGCCTTGATATTCTTTATTTTATGTTTTGAAGGCACTTTTGGATGAAAGATTCAAAACGAAGTAAATTGGAGATAATTGACAAATTTGACCTCCAATCGATGTTTTGTGCAGAGCTTGAGCGCTAGAAGTTGAAATGAAGTGATTTTAGTGGCGTTAGCAAGCTAACATCCATACCTTTCTGTACATATATGGTAAGAAAAATAAAAAGAGAAAGACCATCGAGATCGCATCCTTCAAAGTCAAATCTTGCATTCTGCCAAGGTTGACCTTTAGCCATTCCGACTTTAATATATTGAGTTACAGAAGTCCATTTGATGCAAATTTAATTTTGTTGGATTCCTGACTCAAAAACCTATCAGCCTACAAAATGTTAGCAGAAAAGGAGCTCATATGAGAGATATATGAGTTTTCTAAGATGACATATGAATTCTGCCAGCAGACAGGTTTTGTGAAGAAATAAGTCTAAAGAACTTCTCAAAGCATCCAAATCGTCACCCAAGTCTTTATTTCGACAATTTAGCTTTCTAACTCTAAAGTCAAAGCTTGAAGATTTTATGCAAGGCTATTTCTCTTTTTTTAGGAAAATAGTTGTTGAAAGGCTTAAATGTAAATTGTCTACTTAGGAAAGGACTATTTTGTATAAAAAGGATTAGGGTTTCCTAGGATATAAAAAGAAAGAGAGAAAGGAAAAGAGAGGACGACTAGCCAAGAGAGAAAAAAACAGCCATTTCCTTTGAAAAACCTAAAATCAAGTTTTCTTCGTTCTTTTTGATTAATTGTTCAATAGACATGCAAGACTAAACTCTTTTTCTTGGTTGTAAGGACACGGAAACCTTCGAATTTCAAGAACTGTGAGATTTATTTTACCTTTTCTTTTTAGTTTATATTATGAATATGTTTGTTCTCCTATGCTTATTTTTTCTATGATTTTTTATTTTAATTGCTAGAACGGACTCCAAGTTATTATTGTAGACAATCTGTTGCTATGTTTGATATCAAAACTGGAGTTGTGGTATATGAACTTGTGAAGCAACTAAGTTTAATAATTGTGGCGGATCTACGTTATTAACCTTAGAAAGAACATTCAAACAAATCAAACATGGACTGCAGACAGTCATATTGTTAAGATTAATCAATTTATCCAGTTTTTAATGTTGTCATTCAATTAAATTACTAGTGCGGACACTGTTGTTATTTGATGGTTAGAGTTAGTTATACGGTGGATCCGTTAATTAACTAGTGTTAAGAAAGGACAAATATTTAGAATATAAAATTTATGTATCGTTTCAGTGATCAGTTCTGATTTCCGTAGGTGGATGTTTACTTGAAACCAAGGTTTGTTCTCTTAATAATTTTTTGATTTTATTTTATTTTGCTTGGTAGTTTTCTGTTTACTTTTGCTTTAGCCTAGATAACTCCAAACCCCCCTCCAAATTGCATATCATATAGCATAAAAATCTGAATTAGACCTTCCTCGTGGGATCGACCCCTTACTTGCTCTATACTATCTTGTGTGTTGTGTTTTAAGCTAGGATAATTAATTAATTAAATTCTTCTAAGGGCATAAGTAGGGGTAGGAGTTATTCTTGGTTTCTTTGGTAGGTTCTTCTTAAATTGTTTTCGGCTTGGTTTTCTAGCGGGTTAGTGAGCTAGTTTACCGGAAGAGGCTTAACAAAGTTAATAGTGGATATTTGAGAAGATATGGTATGGTAGCTTTGGCTTTGGTAATTCTTATTACCTTTATACCCTCTTTCCATATTACTTACTTCAATATCATTTTTCTTCCCAGTAAACCCCCTTTCTTAGGAGGTTCTGATATTATATCAGCTCTTATCCTTTGTTCTATTCTTTCAACAATAACAACAACATCATAAAAATGTTGGACGGAGCAACCCATCAGATGCTCATAATATGGGGACTTGAAATTATTGGCGAATAGATTCACCATCTCTTTCTCCAATAAAGGTGGTTGTACATGCATTGCCTTGTTCTTCCACCTATGGGTGTACTCCCTTACGGTTTCCTTGTTTCTCTTATCCATCACCATCAAGCTCATCTGGTCTAGAGCGATGTCAATATTGAACTTGTATTGTTTCAAGAAAGCATCAACAAGATCACTTTATTTTTTTACTCTTGTGTTATCCAAGGTCATGTACCAGCTTAACGCAGAACCAATCAAGATATCTAGGAATAAATGGATGAGTAACTTTTCATAACGTATGACTTCTGCCATTTTATTGTAGTAAGACCTCAAATGCGTATTAGGGCATTGCAGTCCCGTATACTTGACAAATTCTGGCACCCTAAACTTCATGGGCACCACTACATCTGGCACCAACAAATCCCTCAACAACCCTCAATCTTTCCTCTCAGGTAGCCTATTTATCTTGTTAAAGATGTTCAGAGGATTCAACCCCGTGGGGACCCTCCATTGTTAGATATATTATGGTCGGTACTTGAGCAAGTGTAATCAGGCAAGTTATTAGAATGCTCGTTGTTCCTTGTGGTCTAGTAGCGCGATTTTCTCCTAAGTTTTGTGAGTCAATGATAACAGGAGTTATTGGTGGCGGTAACATGGTTGGCTGCTAACTAGATGTCCCTCCCCCAGACTATGTTTGCAAGAGTTGCTCAAGTAAGCTAGCCATCTGAACCATATTGTTCTTAACATCTTTCATTTCCTTCTATTAGTGGGCCTTAAGGTGAGCCCCTTCTTCATTTTCCATCCTTTTGCGAAGCCTAATATTGTAGATTCTGGCAAGGGGACCTATATTTCGAATACCTGCTATGCACATTCCATAATTCATAAATGTAAATGCATATGGATGTATGATTATGTATGATGATGTATATTGGATATGGATTAGCTATACCTCAGGTTGATATATAGCCACCATTCCTTTATAAACGGGTAGGGTTTTGACCTTTTTGTAGCTGTTGAGAAAATTTAATATGAGCCAATGCTTAATAAAAAATACACTAATCACAAAGAGATATTGCTCAAAAGGTTGGGTTTAAGCTCTTTTCATTAATACTTGATGAAAAGTTTTACATTTGAAAGCTAGTCTACTCATCATTATCGTTTACAGGAAGAAAGGCAAAGCCTTTATTATCCATATTCCTAAGAAAAACATTAGTCTCAACCATGCTTTATTGATATCGGTGGACATCCTTTCCAACTTGCTGGACATTATGGCGAATTATTTGGGCATAAATAAAGGCTTAATTAATATGTTTATCTATGTTTCTCATCTTCTCCAAGAGGAACATGTTGTTCCGATTCAGTTGATTATTGTTGGTGTCAATCATTTGGTTGTGACACTCAAGTAGTCCATTCTTTTCTTCCAAATATTTTTCCTTGGCCTTTACTTTGTCAATCTTCTTCTCTAGTAGGTTTATCTTATCTCTCATATTATCCAAATTAGTTTTGAAGACCCCGACAACTTTTCCTTTGGCTTTTGCTTCAACCAGCTCACTTTTCAGTATTACATGCTTCTTGTGTAGCCTTTCATATTGCTCAATCTAGCTTTCTAACTCAGCTTGGGTCCTTGAAGACATGTAAGCCCTTTATTGGTAATCATTGAAATTGGTTTTCAAAGCCTCTAGCTTAATATTGGTTTGTATCCAATGTATTCCTAATTTTTATCGCTTTTTCTTAGCTCGATTTTTAGTCGCTTTTTCTTCTTTCAATTGCTTCTCCAAAAACATGATCTTCTTATCCTTTTCCTTTAGCTATTACTCCCTTTCATATTGCTCAATCTAGCTTTCTAACTCAGCTTGGGTCCTTGAAGACATGTAAGCCCTTTATTGGTAATCATTGAAATTGGTTTTCAAAGCCTCTAGCTCAATACTGGTTTGTATCCAATGTATTCCTAATTGTTATCGCTTTTCCTTAGCTCGGTTTTTAGTCGCCTTTTCTTCTTTCAATTGCTTCTCCAAAAACATGATCTTCTTGTCCTTTTCCTTTAGCTATTACTCTACAAACTTTCTCAATTTCTCTTCAATGAGATGCTGCTCCTCGAGGGATATTTTGAGGGCTTTACTAGTGCCTACCTTCATAAAAAGCTTTTCCAATTGTTCTCTCAACTCTTCCTCATTGATAATCCTCTTCCTTTTAGTTGGTTTAACAACTTATGAAGTCTCAACTTCAAATCCAAGAGTCATGGGGATGGTGACTAGTGATAGATTTCTCCACCTTGAATACTTTTCACTAGTATTTAGATCTCTCAAACCATCTAATTCAATCTTGACAAATACCAGAAGCTTTCAATGTTGCTTGATGTTTTACACAACTTCCAAAATAGATTGGTCATTGAATAATTTGGAGAATTAGGATTATCCAACTGTCCTTGGCATATGTTGTATGCCTTCAATTTGCCTTACAACCAAAGCGGATGCGTAGATGACATATTCAGTCACTCAAATCAGAGGCACCCATCGTCTTTGACCATAACTCATCAAGCAATTTATTGCTCTCATCCACGGGGCTTCCCATTTCATTTCTCCTTGCATGATTCCTTACAATTTTACTTTCTAGTTTTCCTCACTCAAGTCCTTCCACTCTTCTTCTTTAACTATCTTTAATGGTCTTTGACTAAACCACCAGATGTTATTAAATATTGGCTTATTGGTTCTTAGATGGCTAATCACCTATATGCACAACAACTGTTTACAACATCTCATTGATCCTTAGCCAACCCTTTTATAATGGTGAGGTTTGGAAATAACACCAATCCGGAGATCCTTAAAGCAAATATCATGCCCTTTTCTTTAGCAAATCTAGAGTCATTCTTTCTCTTTTTGAATACCTCTTTGATCATCTTCCACTTTAGGTCAGTAGCACTTTTCTCCAATATCTTATGGAGATCTCAAACTTTGATCAATTCAGTCAATTCAGTTAGCACTTTGTCGCACCTTTCATGAAAGTAGATTTTATATAGATTTCGAGAGAATTTGGTTAGTAAACTCTTCTAAAGTATGACACATGTCTATGTTCTTAAAAGTGAAGCACCAGTACTTGGGGTTCTAAAAATACATCAAGGCTAATTTCTAAATTCTACATCATCGCGGATGCTTTTCATGTGTGAGATGAGCTTCTTCAAATTGTTTCTAGTGCAACTCACTTTTTTGATGAGTGACAATTTACCATCATCCAGTTTCAGGCAATCCCCTTCTAAGAGCTATAGGGATTCAAAATCCAACCCGTATTCAATAGAGGTCATCTCTTTAATGATGACCATGTTATTAGCCCTAAATCCTGCAATTCAAGATGCTTTTTAGGGTTAAGCATGTCTTAATGCAACAATGTTTATTTGTGGAACATACATCCTATAGGCAGGTTCTATGTCCTTTTACGAGAGACATTGAGGTAACATTATCTAGTCTTAAAGGGGTCTCTATACCAATTACTACCAGTCCAAGCACTCAACAAAGAGTCAGATAGTTTCATGAACTTAATCCCTAACTAAAAAGTCATAAGGTCAGTCGTTACTCCTCCACCTAAATTGAAGTTTTCATGTGTGTGTATTCTGAAGCAATATATCACAAATAAACTTGTGATGCATGAAGTCATTCATCCATATCCAACATACATGCGTGAGTAGGATAAAACATGCTAAAGAGTGAATAAGTAAAAAAGAAATAAACCGAATGCAAAACTTTAAACACATAAACCACATAAAACACATAGAGCCTAGTCCAAAACAGAAAATCTCCAATGGAGTTGCCATTCTGTCGCATGTGGGTGCGTGGTGTTGCGGTGTCGGGATCAAGGAGTCACCACCTAGTTATTCGGTTCAGGTTCATTGGGTTCCTGAAATTTATACACGCAGCAAAAATGATAAATTTTAAAAAATATTCAAGAGTCTCTAGGATCTCGTTAGATAGATCTTGAGTTATTCAGGGATTTATTACCTGAAGATTTAATCTTCTCCAGCTTTGAATAATTCTTTAAAGGCTGGGTTGTCCCAAACCACAAGTTTTTCAATTGTCCAGCCTCCAATGGTAATACACACGACAACTAGTGAGAAATCTCCTAAATTCCTATTTAGAAGAGAGAGATTACTATGCCTAGAGTGCTAGCTCTCTATTAGGTGACTTGTGTAGTTTTTTCTGTCTAATGGACAACCTCTAAAAAATAAGAGGCATAACTTTATATTTATAGAAAATCCTGAAACCCTATAAATAAAAAAAATATCTATTTGCCCCTTAAATAATATCCATATATTATTTAAGAATAATTTTTGAAATTTAATCAATCAAGTCCCTACTTGATTATTCCAGGACTAGAATTATAATTCTTGAATTAAATACATTCTAGTGTTTAATTTCTAAAATTATTTTCAATCAAGTCAAACTTGATTAATGATTTCAGTTTAATTTTTGACTAATGGTACCTAATGTATGTGACCCATTAGATTCTTAATATATTAGTCCAAATATAAATTATAATTCTAAATAAATAAAAATAAATAAATCAAACAATTTAATTTATTATCAATTCAATAATTGATTAATTTATATTTGAAGATTAAGTGTACCGTTAGCAACGTGTCATGATCCTCCAAATATTATGAAAGTCATAAGTGGTTTGACTTAACCTTTCAATGACTGATTTTTTAGTGTAATAATTATTCCTTCTCAATAATATTTTGATTTAGATATTTTAGCATGGAGTGTGTCTGCCATGTCAAATCATATTTATTCGCAACATTATAGTCATTGATCATTTGAATAAGATTTGAAACTCTTTTCAAATCTCATTCCATCTTGTACAAGGATTTAACAATCAATATTATTTGAGAAAACTTGTGGAACATTTTCTCTAATTCACCTAGGATGATGAATCCTCTCTTGGTCACTCAAATACCTTCATATAGTTTATGTTATATCCAATGTCTGCCCATTTGTTACCTTTACCAAGATAACATGTAACATGATCAAAACAACTGTCACGTGAGCCTTTCCATAGACACAAGTGATATCTCCATATAGAATTCTCATGTAAATCAGTTTAATGTACATGTTTTTGACAAGTACCAACATATTAGTTATATGTATCTCTTATACCTCAGCTTATAAGAACAAATGATTCTTTCCAAGAAAAGAATATAATATGTATCAGTCTTTACGGCTCTAATAAATGTCTAATATTTAAGAGAGTATCGACCAAGAACATTTTAGAAACAATGCTTTGATGCAATATCAATCCTATAATTATAACAATTTTATAATTTCTCTTGCAAAATATTTTTGTCTCATGAACTTTATTTTTACTTTAGATTCATAATCAAATATCAGATTTGTCACACTTGGACATCGTGGCGACCTGTTAAAAATTTTCAATGAAAAAAACAGATATCTAGCATCTTGTTCTTGAAGGGAAAGGTCTAGGAAGGTGGTGATGACAATTGTGAAGATCACATTGCACGTGTGGGTGGTCTGATAGATGCTTTTTCCTTCTTTTTTTTTGTAGGGAGTTTCCTTTATTTTCAGAGGAAGAAGACAATGAACAAAAATGAAAAACGACACTATTTCTGGACTGGGGCGGCTGTTTTTCAATATGGTCCTCCAAGTTTTAACATTTTTTTAATCGGGACCCTGGGTAGAATTGTATTTAAACCCCTACATTGCAGCACCTTTTACAAAACAATCCTTGGACTTTAATCTCTTGTAATTTTGACCTAAAGTAACTTAGAAATTTAATATGTCTTCAATTATGCCCTTGATCTCATTAATTAAACTATTTCTAAGGTCAATTAAGCCCTCAAACTTATCAATTCTTCAATTAAATTCCCGATATCATTAATTAAACCGAATCAAAGTTTAATTAAAACCCTAGACTTGTCAATTCTTTCAATTAAGCTCATAATTTCATTAATTAAACTAATTCAAAGTTTAATTAAGTCTCAAATCTTCAATTAAGCTCATGATTTTATTAATTAAACTAATT
>Ga0307508_10005957_pt1 | contig 11500 bp, 16 predicted proteins | sample 9_EM_MG_FD_203089 | JGI IMG/M metagenome (GOLD analysis project Ga0307508, IMG submission 203089) | Populus trichocarpa ectomycorrhiza microbial communities from riparian zone in the Pacific Northwest, United States - 9_EM | ecosystem: Host-associated > Plants > Roots > Unclassified | place...
GTTGGGCGATGCCGATGCATCGTTGGAGACGAGGAATTGGGAAGAGCCTGGACAACCAGCAACTGCTGGTCCGTTTAAGAACTCAACGAAGAATAAATATATATAAATAAAACCAAACACCATGACTCAGCATGTTATTGCAAACGAATTGGGACGGAATTGAGTTCATTCAGTTCAAGAGGTAAGATGAAGTTGTCATTCTACGCGAGCCAAGGCACGCGGCGGCGTAGAATTTAGTCTACGCGTGAGAGCGCGAGGTGGCGCGTCTTCTTCCTCTCTCGCCACCTCGCACTCGTCCCAGCCAGCTGCTTCCCGGCTGGCACTTTGTCGCTTTTCCTCACCACTCCCTTCATTCTCTCTCCGCTCATCCTCTCTCCTTCCATTTCACTCCTCCACCCATCCCATTCCTTTCTCGATTTCGCCATCACCCTCCAATGGCAAACCAACCCCTAAACCCATTCGACGCTCTTGCCCCCGACTTCGCCGAACCCGAATTCGCCGCCCAGCGCCAACTCCTCACCGACAGCGGTATCCCTGAGGAACAAGCGGCTATCATCCTCGCCAATATCTGGCAAGCCAACAATGCCAGAGACCGCGAAGCGCGGCGTCGTGACCAGGCCGACCAGGATCAAGCACAGCGAGACCAAGCCCTTGCTGAAGAGGAAGAAAACGAAAGACGCCGCCAGGCCGAAGCAGACCTCCTCGACGCTGCCCGCTTGGAGGACCGCAAAAAGAACAAAGCCAAGTACAACCCCATTCGTGACGTTCCTGTTCCCTCGGGTCCCATTATCATTCCTTGCGCCTCGGCGCAATCCAAAATGAAGAAAGGCTCGTACTGCGACCTATGGTACTTCACAAACCGCGGACTAAAAGCAGCCGAAAAGTCTGCGACGTCCCAGGACGACCTAGACTATGTTACCGTTCAGAGGGATGCAGACGACACCCGCGTCCTCGTAGTGGCACCTGCTACTGACCTCCCGCTCTCTAAGTCCCGCGAGAAAAAAGATGATGCTTTCAAACCCGTGGCCGATGAAGACATCTCATGGGAGGACTTCCTCGAAGCCACTCCCCGCATCATTGTCTCCATGAAAGACAACGACTGGGCTGAAGATCGCGTCCAAATGTTCGTCAACTTCTGGACTGCCATCCACGGACATCCATGGCGCCACGCCTCTGACCGCTTTAGTCAACAAGCACTACGTGTCTACCAAGCACAACAGCGGAGAAAGTGGCACCTCGCGGCAGGCACCGCCCACAGCTGGTCTCTCGCCAAAATCAATCAGGACGTCCTCCAAGAGACGAGAGATGCAATCATCGCAGACTCCCACCAACGAGAACTTGCAGCCTTGAACGAGGTCAGTTCTAACCCCCATTCCCCCTTCAATCGCTCCTGACGATCTTCCCATCTCACGCACACCTCCCCCAAAAATTTCTCTTTCACTGTTCCCTCCCATGCGCTCGCCGCAATCATGCGGATCTCGCCACATTCCCCCTCATGACGATCATGTCTACCCGGCAACCGCGCCACCATCCCCCCCCAACATAGATCAAGAACTCGTTCTTATCTATGTCGAGCTCCACTGCTCCTCAGACCCCTGCCTCCTCTGCTACATTCAGAGGGTTCAAACGCCCGCTCCCGGAACCATCCTCCGCTCCCCAGAGTGCCCGCAGTAAAACTTTCAAGGACGGGGATGAGTTATCAGTCTGCGCTGTCTGTCTTGGCCGCCACCCGCACCGAATTATTGAGTGCACATCAACCAAAACGTGGAACCAGCAGTATGACACTTTCACGAAACGTGAAAATAAGATTTTGCTCACTAGAGATGGAAAGTGACTTTGCACCAAGTGGCAGTCATCGGGCAGCTGCAACGAAGACCACCCAAACCGCCATCTCTGCTCTGGGTGCGGCTCCTCAACCCATGGCGCTTCCCGCTGCCCTCGTGCACAGAAGTCGCGCGCCTCCAACTCCCTATAAGGCAGACGCCTGGGAGCACCATTTACACATAGCAGGCCTCCTCCCGCGTTTCGCAACCATTCCTTCTGGTCTTCGCCATGGCTTTATCCTTAACTTCCCCCCGATATATCGTACACAAACCCCCCCAAACAAGAACTCCATAATTGTATATAACCAGCAATTTACTGAATCCATACGGAAAGAAATCCTCAAAGGTAGATACTTAGGCCCATACCCACTTTCTGAGATAGAATCTACTCTCGGCCCTTTCCAATCTTCCCCCCTTTCTATCGTACCTAAAGCTGGTCGCCCCGGCAAATTCAGGCTAATCCAGAACTTCTCTTTTCCACTCTCTCCCACCCACCATTTCCCTAATTCCTCCATTAATTCACACATCAATGCAGACGACTTTCCCACAACGTGGGGCAAGTTCTCAACTGTTTATCTATTAATTTCTCGTCTCCCCCCGGGCTCAGAGGCTGCCACCCGAGATGTAGCAGAGGCATACCGCACAATCCCCCTTCACAAATCACAGTGGCCAGGTGCTGTAGTTAGGATCTCAGAATCCCAAGCATGCATAGACACTTTTACAGCTTTTGGTGTCACCCCAGCAGCTGGTGCTTATGGACACATGGCCGATGCAGGATGTGAAATTATGAGATCGCACGGCATCGGACCAATTGAAAAATGGGTCGATGACCATGTTTTCTTCCGCATCCGTCGAGAATTCACCACCAAATACAACACTCACAGAACTGTCTGGAGAGATGCCACTAGACCCTCAGGCCTCATCACCTCAGGTAGCCGCATCTGGTTCAAAGGCTCCATGCATGATGATGGCTCATGCGACGAATTTAGCGAAGACTGCTCCTTCCCCATCAGAGACCTGTCAGCGGCATCATCCCGTTCGAGACACGACCAGCTATTCACATACAACTTTGATGACATCGACTCAATTTCGGACTCCCTGGGAATCCCTTGGGAAAAATCCAAAGATCAGCCATTCGGCTCAACCACAATCTACATAGGTTTCCTGTGGGACATCACTAACAGGCGTGTTTCCCTCACTCCCCCAAAAATTAATAAATACCTAACAGCCATCCAAACATGGCAATCGAGGCCCTCACACGTGCTGCAAGACGTTAGGGAGCTGTATGGCAAGCTGCTCCATACATGCTCGGCAATCCCCCGTGGGCGCAGCTACCTCACAGGTTTCGAGCGCATGTTGGGCACATGCGCAAGAAAACCCTTCATGCCACACCGCCCCGATAAGGCTATCACGGCTGACTTATTATGGTGGGCTGACACCCTCTCCTCTGGCGCAGTCTCTCGCCCCATCCTCCCACCTGCCCCCTCCACAGACCCCCAAGCTTTCTCCGACGCTAGCTCTGGCATCGGTCTCGCCATCACCATCGGCAGTCACTGGCGTGCTTGGCGTCTTCTCCCGGGCTGGCAAACCAGAGATGGCCAAAAAGACATCGGATGGGCCGAGGCAGTCGCTTTTGAGCTCCTCGTGTGCGCCGTCTCTTCTATGGATAACATCGGACCACGCACAATCCTCCATGGGGACAACACAGGCGTCGTCGAAGGTTGGAAAAGCGGGCGCCACCGCAATCGCGCCACCAACCTTGTCTTCAGACGAATCCACACTTTCCTTCACGCCCTTCCCAACCACCTTCACATCAACACCAGGTACGTCCCGAGCGAGTCCAACCCTGCAGACGGACCTTCCCGGGGCATCCTTGGTCCCCTGGACCTCCTCCTTCCTAACATCCCCATTTCCCCCGAGCTCGAACCCTTCCTCATCGACGCCCTCAATCCCCCCTCTCCAGCCGAGCTTGCTGCCCTCCAATCTGGACTGTATTCCCCTCCTGCAGCCAAAGTCATCAACTGAGTCCGGCTCCGCACCGAAGAGCTCGAGCGAGAAAACGCTCGCCTCACACAGGAATTCACCCTCATCTCAGATCCATCCACCGGTGCTCTCTGACATCGCTATGAAACCTCGCTTCAACTCTCCCATCCAACCCACCGAAAATGATTTGCCCCACCCACTCCCTTATCACTCAGATCTCGCACCATCTCCATCCCCTCTCCGCCCTCACTGTCTCGCTAAAGACCGCCTTCGTTTGTGGATCCCTGCCCCAAACCCCGTGGCCTCCCCCTCTGTCCTCGCCTCAGACGAACAACTCAACCGCATCCTCCAAGTCCTCAACGCCTCTTGGCAGGGTTCCACTAAGGCCACTTACGGCGCAGGACTCCTTGTCTTCCATGTTTTCTGTGACCAACAGGGCATTCCGGAACCCGCCCGTTGCCCCGCCCCCCCATAGCTCATTCTCTCCTTCCTCTCGTGCTGTGCAGGCGCATACGCAGGCACCTCACTCTCCAACTACGCCGCCGGCCTAAAAGCTTGGCACACCCTCCATGGCCAACCCTGGCTCGTCGACGCAGACACTCTAAAACGCTGTCTGGAAGGCGCCACAAAACTTGCCCCTGCCTCCGCCAAACGCCCCCTCCGCCCCCCATTCACCACAGACATGATCTCCTCCATCAAACAACAACTCACCCCCGGAGACCCCCTAGACGCCGCTGTGTTCGCCTGCCTAACCTCGTGCTTTTGGTGCATCGCCCGCCTCGGCGAGTTCACCGTCCCGAACCTCAAAGCATTCAACCCTGACAAACACATCTCCCGCGCCGCGATCTCCTCCGTCACAGACCGCAATGGCCTCGAAGTCATGAAGTTCGACATACCGTGGACAAAAATGTCTTCGTCCACCGGTCGCGGTGAATCCGTTCAATGCGCTAAACAGGATGGTCCTGCGGACCCAATAACAGCCCTCCACCATCATTTCGCCATCAACCCCGCCCCCCCGAACAGCCACCTATTCGCCTGGAAATTCAAAGATGACTCACTCCGCCCTCTCACCCGCAAACAATTCCTCTCGCGCATCTCTCAACTCACCGCCCACTTGGGCCTCCCCACTAACATCAAAGGACACACCCTCCGCATCGGCGGCACTCTCGAGTACCTCCTCCGGGGTGTTCCTTTCGACGCCGTCCAATCTCAGGGCCGATGGGCAGGGAAAGCGTTCTCCCTCTACCTCCGCAAACATGCTATGATCCTCGCCCCATACCTACAAGCCTCCCCTGGCAACGAACCATTCACCCGATACACACTCCCCCCCGTACGATAATTGAGTAAGTCGCTGCTCCTAGAATTGGGGCATCGAGTCTTCGAGCTGACGCGTCGCTAGCTCCTAACCCTTGGGAAACAGCTCGTCTCGCCGCCCGGGATCGCAGCAGCACTTTGGGCCGGAGGCCCTGCAGGCCCCCCCCAACTCTCCGTCACATCACCCCATGTACCTAGCTTACTCCATAGTACCATATATATCTTCTTTGGTTCGCACCACACCGGTCTTACTCCGTTCTCAAGCTTCACCAAGCATTCGAAAGGCATAGAATGGTATATTTAGCAGCAACGAGATATATCTACAAGGGATAGCCCCTGTGCATATCAGCTTAGTCCTACACATTAATCCACAAGTTATGTGTGGACGAAACACCTTGATTCAAGCTCAAGAGTCAGAACCCACTGGGAGCGACTCGTAGAACGCCTATACAATCAATCAACAGGGCACCACATGTTTACTGACTAAAACATTGTACGGCACTTAACTTGCTTTGCAGCCCACCTCTGACTCCGAGTCGTCTTTGTGCCAGGCCCATACCACCACAACTGCTAAGGATTGGATGATGCCCCAGGCTGGTCAGAGTAGCATCACACCGTACCAACATGTCTTTGCAACGACAGACTACCCACAGCCAGGCCCGGGCCAGGACATCACACAACATTCCCAATTCTGTCAGCAGGACTATCACCATCAATGAATTTATCTACCTTACTTCCTGATGCCGGTCCAGGGCAATCATTCAAACAAATGGTTCCAGAGCCGCAGTCAGCTGGACTTCTTCATCCACTTTGGTCAACAAAACCACAGGCTCAGGGCATGCCAATGCAGGTCTCACCAGTGGAACGAGGCACCAGCATGTTAATGTCACAACCGGTTGCTCTACAGCCGAATCCTACCTTCGTCAGGGTGGGTATGGGACCTGATGCCTATGGTGAAGCCAGTGGCACGAAAAAGACTCGGAAACGAAAGAAAGCCACAATGGGTGATGTATCTGCAAAAGAGCCAGCCAGGGGACGGAATAAACGGCAGAAGAATACTCAACTTGAAGCTGTTGCTACCACTGTAGCGCTACCAGGCGAAGAACTGCAGGGACCTGATAGGAGTCAGCATGCCACAAATATCTCCGAGTCTCCTGTGGAGGCTGCGCTGGGACGGGGGCCGCAAGGGCCGCACACTGTTGCAGTATGTGGAGTTGGTCCATTGGTTGTCACACTGTGACGCTGCGAGGCACGAGCTGAGTCACAGTGTAAAGTCTTCGGACGAGCGGCGTAAGCGGCACCTTCCTTTTTCTTCCGTGCCACCAACTACCGCTCGCCCTCGTCCCGCTCGCCCTCGCGCCATCGTCGCACCCACCACACCACTCCCAGCCTCAATTCCCCATCTCTGCGCCTCGCAGCTTTTCCCATCCTGGGTCCCTGAGCGCGCTAGCCTATCTCGCCGGTCGCTCGCTGCAAGGCGGTCCCACCCGCTCTCGCAGCTCACGCCCTACCCGGCAGATACCAGCTTCCGTTCCGGGTCGGTAAGCGCTCCGCGCTTTTCCCCCAACCCCTCTCCGTACCTACCTCAGACCGCAGTCCCCCATTTTGTAAATACTGCATATTTACAAAACACACTCGTTCACAAGCGTTCACAGCGATATCCAAAGATGGAACCTCCAATGCCAGCGACTTCCGATGAGGGACTCAGAGCGCAGCCAACTAGCTCGTGACATCTTCGTGGCCCAAAGGCGACTGCAACCGATGTATGGTACTTTCTCTGGCCGGTTCAAAGCCGGGAGCAACCTGATAGTATGCCCAAAAACGAGCCACATCTAATATCGAGACCGGATACACCATATGTCGCATGTCGGCTGTGTGGGTAAGCCTTCGGATCTTCAGCGGAAGTTAGTCCAAAAGTGAAAACTCATGCCTTTGAGAGTGAGAACGAGAATCCACAATGGAAGACGTGGAAGCATGGACTTGGCATGACTTCGTGTTATCGTATACATATGGAAGACAAGCATGGTGAACAGTGGCGGAGTATTTGTCGAGTAAAAGGTTTGAAAACTCACTGGCAGCATGGTGACGGAACGGAGCGGACAGCGGATACACAACAATCATTTACAATGGACATGTTTTCACACAATCTCATGACATGGGTTGCCGCTGATGACAGGGTATGTGGTTTTGTGGCTCACCGAGTGGCCCACTCTATTGTCTACTAATCTAAACACTTTCAAGGCTTTCAATGTGGTCGAATGCCCAGAGTTCCGTAGCCTCCTTTTATATATAGGAGAGAAAAAAATCGTAGATAAAGATATACCCCACCGTACGAAAGTCACAAATATTATTCACGAGTACCGAAAGGACTGTCAGATTTTGAAAGATGGTCTTACGGTCAGACTCATACAAAACTCGAAGGTGCTCTTGCTCTTTAAATATAGAAGTTAGTACAGTTAGGCTTTGAATAATTGTATCACTTGCGTAGACCCAAACCATTCGCAACGCCACCAAAGTATCCCTCCTTCTCATGGAGGTTTTGGAGACCTTCAATGAGAGGAAGGTCCTCATTGTCTCCTGCCGGTGCAACGCCGTTGTCGAGTCCCACAAGAACAGCTGGCATACCTTGAGATTGCTGAAGGAGGCCCAAAAGCTGACTATATATCGTCCACATGGAACTGCGGTGAATAGGAGGGCGTCCAAGATTGTCGTAACAGAACTCAATGAAGTTGCCGAGAGACGCTGGTACCAAATCGAATACCGGATGGTTATGATTGATGTACAACTGACGAACATTGTCAATTGCGTCCGGAGTAATTGTCACCTTGAAATGGAGTGCGCCATAGTCAGCTGCACACCGATGAATAAGTTCAGGGATGCCATGTGGCAAAGCCTCGGAAATAAGTTAACAGAGAATCACGTTTTATTAAAAAAGGCGTTTTAAAAAAGGATGTGATGCGTACCTTATTTTTATCATGGCGCTTCCGAGTATTGTTGATGCGATATACATAGCTGTCGAGCTCCTGCTGGAGCCAGTGAATGAAGAGCCATCGGAATAGCATCCCGACTCGATACCCGCCAGTAACTAATCACAGGCATAGTCAAGGCGACGTAATACTCACTTTTGTAATGTATTGTAGGGATCATAGAGATCTTCTTTAACTCCCTCATCAAGCAGCGCCTCGAAGCCAGGAGTAAACCGACGTCGCAATTGGGACCACGCAATCTCGGGGACAATATTCTTTTTGCTGCGCATCCAGCGGTGTTGGACGAACCCGCTGAGAGTGGGATCATGCATTTGGCGCAGCATAGTCTGTGCGTTCGCTATACCAAAGTTCTCGGTTCCGGGATCACCCCGTGTAATCATCGGAATGACTAAAAATATATTAGTATGACACAACTGTGATAAGGGGCATCAGTGGCATACATCCAAACTTCTCGACAGTCTCCACGTAATAAGATAAGATCAGCTGTAGGTTTCTGTTAGAGTGCCAGATCTTGATCCATAACATGCGTCCCGAAAACGGCTCAATACCAGCATGCAGCGCAAGCCCAAAGCGCAGCCACTTGTCATGCTGGTCCACTGCCCAGAGGTCGTTGACACCGGCAGCCCAGAAACGGCGTCGCTTGAGGCGGTTGACCTTCCGTTGCCTCACCAAATGAGGCTCATACGTCCTGAAATACTGCTGTATGGCATTTCTTTTAAACGGTGAGGACAGATACATGCGAAATAATAAATGTGAGCGTACCGTGGGGCTAAGACACTGTATTCATGAAAAAGCAAGCTTGTCATTTCACGCACACCAGCATCAGGGTACATGATGCGGAGCTCAGTCACAGGCACACGGATGCTATCGGGTGTGTGTGCCTTTTTCCGAGTGCGCTCCAGGTCAAGGGTTTTCCGAATTTTCTTGAATGAAGTCAACCTTTCACCGCGGTCAATGTAAGAAACAATGTTACATAGAATGACTTGACTTACCCTATGCCATATTCATCCAGATTAACGTTCCAATATTTCCACTATGCCGACGGATATAGCACCCTCCCTACCCCCCGATCCCATAGCGCCATCTCTTTCTCTCTGTGATGCAGTGCCACCGTTGCAAGCTTCAGGTACCTCATTCAGTTCTAGACCATCCCTGGCTGCTCCTGTTCCGCTTACCTCGGGCTCAGCAAAGCGGACTCACTGGCACTCGGATAGTTCATCAAGTATCTCAACACCGTCTCCACCTCCGAAACGGACGCCTACCTTTACATCGCCAGATCGTAACGAATTGAGGGAGGCACTGAAGGTAGGTGGCGCAATAAATTTTGACATTGAACGGGGTAATTCATCCTACATGCAAACCCGTGTACTTTCACCCCATTCCATTGGTTGATTTCGATCAACTTGTCCGCGACCGGGTAGCCTTCAACGTTCGTTCGTCAGAGAGTTTTGCAGGAACAATCCGGCTCGACTTCGCCTCGGACGCAATGCTTGGGGTGGGTGCTTTCAAGACTGCGCAAACGGCGCAGTTGACGCTCGTGCCACTCCGTTCTTCTGGTCTCGGCTCGCGGGCCAATGATCAGGTCGTCATCAAACGGATCTACATTCCTACTCGGACTGAGGGTGCTAGCTTTATCTTGGGGCGAAGTTCATGCGACCCAGCCTTGGTGAGCAGGCGCAGAAACTCTACCGGGAGGCCAATGTGTTGTACTGGTCCAAGGCGTTGCTGAAGATGACATACGACTTTATCGACCGCTGTGTTGACAAGGCCACCAAGCCTCCGCCGTTTGAGATTCCCCGCCTTCGGTTTGTTGATCCGGGGCTGGTGCTTGCATATGCGGAGCGTCCAACAAATTCAGGGCCATTCTCAGGAAAGTCGAATGCAGGATCCCTGAGCTCAGTGTACCTTGCCGAGGAAGTTATCCCAAGCGCGGGTGAAGAGGGTACTGACAGCTTCATAAAGTTTATTCACAACGCCGATGCAGCTCCTCGAGAGCTCGATGATCCAGCGGCTAATGAAATTGCCGAGTTTCTATCTTTCACGCAGCATGTGCAATACACCAAGACGGGCGGTCTAGTGTATCTTTCAGATTATCAAGGATCAACCTCCACAGATTCCGCCCCCGCATCATCTTATCCATCAATGGCACTCCTTTTGCCCTACATGGCTGCCTCCCCCGGGCCCCAGGAAGCTCAGCCTTCCATCACCACTGAAGGTCCTGCCCAACGCGAGGAACGGGAACTTGAAGCTGACCGCAGAGATACCGAACTGGGGCTGAGCCGCTACGAGGAAGCTGGTATTGTATCCGACATGGTGGAGCAGACGACGGATCTTATTGGCTATTGGGAGGTGAGCTAAAAAAGGCCCGTTGCATTCGTATTCCCAGGGATTGACTGAATCGTTTACAGTGGAAACAGGCCGTCTATCCATTGCTTTTCCATGTCGCCATGGACATCCTCCCAGCACAGGCATCATCGGTGCCATGCGAGCGTATTTTTTCATCAAGTAAACTCACATGTACTGACAGCCGAAATCGCCTTCTACCTGAAACCGTCCAGGCGCTACAATTTCTCAAATTCACTTACAAGCAGTCTCGTCTCAACTTCACCCCAGATCTTATTGCAGAAGAAGTGGACTACAGCATCTCGGGGCTGGTTACCCAGAGAACGGTGGATGAGCTGCCAGAAGCAGGCGCTGTTGAAGAACTTTACGAATTGTTTGCTAACGAGACCGCGACCGAGTAGACTTCGTAGCAGTTAGCACTAGTAGCAACTGATTTATAATCACTCATGATTGGATGGAAAGTCCCGAAAACTTCATCCCACCTCCGGAAATGGATGAAGTCACTTTCGTGCGCCTTCATTCGATCGAACTGACTTGGAGGTGCACCAAAAACACACTTCGGTTCACTCCAATTCACTTCGCGGCAACAATACCTGGGCACACCCCTGGCAGGCTGGCAGTAGACTCGCATGCAGAAGTCTGTGTCGCTTGTCGAATGCCTCGTGCATGGCGAGAGACTGGCACCACGTGAAGGTCTACCCCCCTTCGGGGTCAGACCGGCCATATACGAAAGCACATACTAATCAACCTCTGTGGCGATAGTGAAAGGCAATTTGGATCAAGCGCGAAAGGATTTTACAACGTCACTATACTCTGGTTAGGGTATGCTCCAAACACGACGCGGATACGTCGGCGACCCCGTAGAACGCCGAGTCAGATATCAACCAAATTGTTGCCGCCGATACACGAAAACATGGATGCTTAGTCATGGTGTTTGGTTTTATTTATATATATTTATTCTTCGTTGAGTTCTTAAACGGACCAGCAGTTGCTGGTTGTCCAGGCTCTTCCCAATTCCTCGTCTCCAACGATGCATCGGCATCGCCCAAC
>Ga0307508_10005959_pt1 | contig 11498 bp, 15 predicted proteins | sample 9_EM_MG_FD_203089 | JGI IMG/M metagenome (GOLD analysis project Ga0307508, IMG submission 203089) | Populus trichocarpa ectomycorrhiza microbial communities from riparian zone in the Pacific Northwest, United States - 9_EM | ecosystem: Host-associated > Plants > Roots > Unclassified | place...
GTCGGCAGGGGCGGAGCCGGCCGATCGGACCTCGACCCGGTCCCCCGCGAGACTGGTGAGGAAGGCCGCCGCCATCTGGGAGCGGCCCGCGTTGTGGACACAGACGAACAGCACGGACGGGCGATCGACGGGAGCAGTCATGGCACTGCCTTCCAGGGAGACGGCCACCGCGGCCAAGTGGGCACGCCGGGCCGGAGGAGCGTTCACGCGGGCACCGCTTCCGGCTGAGGCGTGGTCAGGAATGCGGCCAACCGGTCCAGAACTCCGGGCAGTACCCAGTAGTGGACCCAGGTCCCGCGCCGCTCGCAGTCGATGAGCCCCGCCTGCCGGAGCAGCTTCAGATGGTGCGAGATGGTCGGCTGCGACAGGTCGAACGCGGGGGTCAGCTCGCACACGCACACCTCCCCGCCCACCCCGCGCGAGGCGATCATCGACATCAGCCGCAGGCGCACCGGGTCCCCCAGGGCCTTGAAGATCTTCGCCAGATCGGCCGCCTGGTCCTCGCCCAGCGGCGCGGACGCGAGACCGGGGCAGCAGCCGACGTCGCCGCCGCCGTCCTGACCGAGGATCTCCACCTGTTGTTTCGACATACTTCTATGTTGACGTTCTTCAATCCAAGGCGCAAGGTTGCATCGAAGGCTGCATCAACAAACGTCGATACAAGCCGTTCCGGGGCACCGCCAAGCCCCACCACCCAGGAGTGACTCATGCCCGATCAGTCCACCGACCTGCGCGAGACCGTCCGCCGGCGCTACGCCGCCGCTGCCCTCAAGGTCACCGAGGGCTCCACCGCCTGTTGCGGGCCCGACCCCGTCGAGGTCGACGAGACCTTCGGCTCCGCCCTGTACGCCGCCGACGAACGCGACGCCCTGCCCGCCGAGGCCCTCGCCGCCTCCCTGGGCTGCGGCAACCCCACCGCCGTCGCCGACCTCCACGAAGGCGAACGCGTCCTCGACCTCGGCTCCGGCGGCGGCATCGACGTCCTCCTGTCCGCGCGCCGCGTCGGCCCCACCGGCAGGGCCTACGGCCTCGACATGACCGACGAGATGCTTCAACTGGCCCTGGCCAACGCCCGGAAGGCCAGGGCAACCAACGTCGAGTTCCTCAAGGGCACCATGGAGGCCATCCCGCTGCCCGCGAACTCCGTCGACGTCGTGATCTCCAACTGCGTGATCAACCTGTCCACCGAAAAGCCCGCGGTCTTCGCCGAGACCTTCCGCGTCCTCAAGCCCGGCGGCCGCATCGGCGTCTCCGACGTCGTCGCCGACGACTCCCTGACGGCGGCCCGGCGCGCCGAACGCGGCGATTACGCCGGCTGCATCGCCGGGGCCCTTTCCTTCACCGAGTACCGCGAGGGTCTCCTGGCAGCCGGATTCACCGGTGTCGAGATCACCTCCACCCACTCCGTCGCCGACGGCATGCATGCGGCGATCGTGCGGGCGACCAAGCCCGCGACCATCGGGAGCAGCGCCCCAGCGACCTCATCCCACTGCGACTGCCAGGCCTGACCGCATCCCACTGCGACTGCCAGGCCTGACCGCGGAGCCCGGCACACCCGGCCACGACGGTCTGTGCATCCTCGCCTCCTGGGCCGCAGAATCCGCCGGCCGCCCAGTGGCGGACCGCTGGACGCAGGGTTCGCCCCGTTCACCGAGGCGAGGCGGGCTCCGTCACGTCGCCCGGCCACGTGCCGGCCACGGAAGGGCTGTCACGCTCACTGGCTGTGCTCGGATCGCTGTCCGGACGGATCGCGCGAGGCGGTCATGTCGAGCAGGAGCATGGCGTCATGGTCAGGGGTGCCGGGTTCGGCCGTGTAGACGCCCATACGGTGACCGGGGGTGCCTTCCAGGGCCATGGCCTGGAAGGCCAGGGTGATCCTGCCGACCTGGGGGTGCTGGAAGGTCTTGGTGGCGTGCCTACGGCCGGTGACTTCGTAGCGCTCCCACAAGCCCGCGAAGTCAGGGCTCTTGAGGAGGAGTTCGCCGACGAGCTGGGTGAGGTCGGAGGCGTCGGGATCGGTGCCGGCCAAGGCGCGCAGGCGGGCGACGCAGCCGCGGATCTGGTTGTCCCAGTCGGGGAAGATCCCGCGGGCGGCGGGGTGGAGGAAGAGGTAGCGGGCCAGGTTGCGCTGCTTCGCCGGCCAGTCGGCCATGCCGTCGTAGAGGGCGAGGCCGCCGGGGTTGTGGGCCAGGATGTCCATGCTGCGGCTGGCGACGTAGGCCGGGTTCGGGCGCACTGTTTCCAGCAGCAGCTTCAGATGGGGACGCACGGTGCGGCTGGGGGCCGGGGCGGGCTGGGGTGCGTAGCGGGCGGCGCGCACGGCCAGGTCGCTCAGATGCTGGTGCTCGGCGTCGTCGAGCTGCAGGGCGCGGGCCAGGGCGTCGACCACGGCGGGGCTGGGACGGGTTTCCCTGCCACGTTCCAGACGCGTGTAGTAGTCGATGCTGACTCCCGCGAGGGTGGCCAGCTCCTCGCGGCGCAGGCCGGGGGTGCGGCGTATGCCGGGGCCGGGGGTCAGGCCGGCGGACTGGGGGCTGGTCTGGGTGCGGCGGGCGCGCAGGAAGCTTCCCAGTTCGTCGCCGCCCCTGTGCTGCTCGGGTGCCATGACGCCAGTGTCTCCCCGTCGCCACCGTGACACGCCCGCGGAGGGGGGCCCTGTCACACCCCCGCTGGCCGCTCCCCCGAACGCCTCGGCCTGCCTGGCGCGGACGCCGGACGGCAAGCTGAATGTTGTCGCCAGGTGCCGTGGCGGACACCAGACGTGTTCAGGACGGTCCGGTCGATCGCCCGGCCCTGCCGGCGGGGCATCGCCCCGGCAACCGGCCCGCCGCAGTTCGGAAGGAAGCGACGATGACGCAGTGGAACAGTACGGAACTGGAGAAGATCGGTGCCGCCGAGGAACTGGACCTTGAGTCCGAGCGCTCCGACGGCACGCTGCGCGACCCCGTGACCATGTGGGTGGTCCGTGTCGCCGATCAGGTGTACGTCCGCTCGGTCAAAGGCGTCGTCGGCCCGTGGTACCGGGGAACCCAGTCCCGCCACCAGGGCCGTATCGGAGCCGGCGGAGTGCGGCAGCAGGTCGCCTTCCGCGAGGCCGGTTCGAGCGAGTACGCGGACGTGGACGCCGCCTACCGAACCAAGTACGGGCACTACTCGAACATCGTCGGCCACGTCCTGACCGACCAGGCGCGGGCCGCCACGCTCCGCCTGGAGCCGCGCTGAAAGCCCCTGCCCGCCCACACCTGCCGCCCCCACCGGCGGCCCCCAACCGTTACACCCCCACACCATGAGGAGCTGCGCTGATGCGCGCCACCCTGCTGTATGCGGCTGATGACGTACGCGTCGAAGATGTCGCCGATCCGAAGATCCACAATGCCACCGACGCGGTCGTACGGGTCGTGCTGTCCTGCATCTGCGGCAGCGACCTGTGGCCCTACAAGTCGCTGCCGCCGACCGACAACCCCCGCCACATGGGCCATGAGTTTCTCGGCGTGGTCGAGGAGACCGGCCCCGAGGTACGCACCCTCGCGCCCGGCGACCTGGTGGTGGCCCCCTTCGTCTACTCCGACAACACCTGCGCGTACTGCCGCGAGGGCCTGCAGACCTCCTGCCTGCACGGCGGGCAGTGGGGCGTCAACGGTGTGGACGGTGGCCAGGGCCAGGCCGCCCGCGTCCCCTACGCCGACGGCACCCTGGTGAAGCTGCCGGTCGAGGAGGGCTCCGACCTGCTGCCGGACCTGCTCAGCCTGTCCGACATCCTGTGCACCGGCTACCACGCGGCCCGCACCGCCGGCGTCGCACAGGGCGACAGCGTCACCGTTGTCGGCGACGGTGCCGTGGGCCTGGCCGCCGTGATCTCCGCGAGGCTGCTGGGCGCGGAGCAGATCATCCTCATGGGACGCCACCAGGCCCGCACCGACCTCGGACGCGACTTCGGTGCCACCGACGTGGTGGCCGAGCGCGGCGAAGAAGGCATCGCCCGGGTGCGGGAGCTGACCGGCGGTCAGGGCACCCGCAAGGTCCTCGAGTGCGTGGGGCTCAAGGACGCGATCGTGCAGAGCTTCGGTGTGGTCCGCGACGGTGGCACGATCAGCCGCGTCGGCGCACCCCAGTTCGCCGAAGTGCCTTTCGGGTTCGGCGACTTCATGCGCAACATCACCCTCACCGGCGGCGTGGCCCCCGCCCGCGCCTACATCGAGGAGCTGCTGCCGCACATCCTCGACGGCTCCATCCGGCCCGGCCGCGTCTTCGACCGCACCCTCGCCCTGGAGGACATCGCCGACGGCTACCGGGCGATGAACGACCGCGAGGCCCTCAAGGTCCTCATCCGGCCCTGACGCCACCCTGGCCGTCACCGGCCCGCAGACCCCGTTCGGCATCGGCGTGACGATCACGGAACCGGACGGCGCGCCCCCCGAGTTCCGCTACGGCAGCGCCCGCGTCGCCCCACCCATGGACGTCTACGAGGGAAATCCGGCCCACGGTTTCGAGGCGATGCCGACCCTGCCAACGGTCTGGCGCCCGGCGACCCGCAGCGTGACCCGGCCCAGTCCACGGACTACCCCACCGGGGAGTGACCAGCAACGCGGCACGCCCGCGGGCGGACCCGACAGGCGCCGACGACCGCCACGTACGCCGGACTGCCGCCGACCCTCCTCAGGACAAGCAGGACAGGAGAAGCAAGAGATGAAGTACATCAAGCTGGGCGACCTGGAGGTCTCGCGTATCGGTCTGGGCGCGATGGGAATGTCCCACGGCCTGACCGGTGCCGGAACGGACGACGCGGAGTCCGTCCGCACCGTCCACCGGGCGCTGGACCTCGGCGTCACCCTCATCGACACCGCAGAGATCTACGGCCCTTACACCAACGAGGAACTCCTCGGCCAAGCCCTCAGGGGCCGACGCGACCAAGTGGTCCTGGCGACCAAGTTCGGTCTCGTCTCCCACGCCGGCGCCGGTGCCTGGAACCTGGACTCCGGCCCGGCCAACATCCGCACCGCCGTCGAGGGCTCGCTGAAGCGGCTGGGCACCGACCACATCGACCTGTACTACCAGCACCGCGTCGACCCCGGCACACCCATCGAGGAGACCGTCGGCGCGGTGGCTGACCTTGTCGCGCAGGGCAAGGTCCGCCACATCGGCCTGTCCGAGGCCGGACCCGACACGATCCGCCGCGCCCACGCCGTCCACCCCATCACCGCGGTGCAGTCCGAGTACTCGCTTTGGACCCGGGGCATCGAGGACCGCATTCTGCCGGTGCTGCGTGAGCTGGGCATCGGCCTGGTGCCGTTCTCCCCGCTCGGCCACGGCTTCCTCACCGGCACCGTCCGTTCCGAGGCCGACTTCGCCGAAGGCGACTTCCGACGCGGCAACCCGCGCTTCACCGGCGAGAACTTCCACCGCAACATGCGCATCGCCGACGAGGTCCAGGCCATCGCCGCCGCGGCAGGCGCCACACCGGCCCAGGTCGCCCTCGCCTGGCTGCTCGCCCAGGGCGACGACATCGCCCCCATCCCCGGCACCAAGCGGGTGACCCGGGTGGAGGAGAACACCGCCGCCGACAGCCTCCACCTCACTCCGGAGGTGCTGGCGAAACTGTCCGGCCTGCCCCCGGCCGCCGGTGACACGCACACCGAAGCCGGCCTGCGCATGCTGCAACGCTGACAGCCGTCCGACAACCACCACGTCACCACCCCGGCCACAGCAAGGAGCAGCCGTGCAGTTCGTCAAGCCGCAGCCGACCGGTAGGGGACCCAAGGACTGGTTCACCGGAGACGTCTGGTTCGACGTCATCCAAGCCGGCCAGGAGCCCTCCCGCATCCGCGCGAACATGGTCCGCTTCGCCCCGGGCGCCCGCACCGCCTGGCACCACCACGCCGTCGGCCAGACCCTCCACGTCGTAGCCGGAATCGCCCTGATCGGCACCCGGGACGGCACCGTCTTCGAAGCCCATCCCGGCGAAACCGTCACGTGCCCTCCCGGCGAGGACCACTGGCACGGCGCCACGGAAGACCGTTTCATGCAGCACCTGGCCCTGTGGGACGGCACCGCACCCGACGACGACCGCCCCGAAACCACCTGGCTGGAACACGTCACCGACGAGCAGTACAACGGCGCCCGCACCCGCAATCACTGAGCTCTTTCAGAGTGGCCACTGATCGGGTGACGGGCCGACGTCCCGCAACGTACGAGGCTCCTGTGCCGTTGAGAGAGGTGTTCGACGTCTCAACTCATCAGCGCAGGAGCCTCGTTGGTTTCCTATCCTGCCGCACTCGACCTGCCGCATGCCCTGGTCGAGTGGGTATCCATGCTCATCGTCACCCCTGAGGGTGACCGCCGCTGCAAGCTCCCGCCTCACCAGCGTGCCCTCGTGGGCCTGGTCTACCTTCGCCGGCACGACACACTCACGCAGATCGCCGCCGGCTTCGGTGGCGTCGCACCTGTTCCCCGCGACTCCGGCAAGATCAGCGGCAATCTTCGCCGGCCGCGGCGCTACAACCGCCGACTCCAACGCGTCTTCTACATCTCCGCCTTGTTCAGCATCCGACACTGCGATGAGTCCCGCCGGTTTTACGAACGCAAGCGAGCCGAAGGCAAGCGTCACATCCAGGCCGTCCTCGCCCTGGCCCGCCGCCGCGTCAACGTCCTCTGGGCCCTCCTACGCGACGGACGGACCTACGAGGCCGTGCCGCCCACCGCTCACACGGCTTGACAGACCGCATTAGGAATCACTGACGCGGGCCGCGTCGAGGACGCGGTCACGGTTGCAGCGGGCATCCGAGCGCTGTGCTCCTCCTGCTCCACTACTCCACTTCGATGCCGTACTCCTGGACAACCTGTTCAAGACCCGGGTGTACCCCTTCCCACCGAGGACGAAGTCCCAGTCGCCACTCGGCCTGTGCCGGAAGGAGCCCAGCACCAGAGCGGTTTCGCCGGCACGGCCGTCCAAGACCTCGAGCCGGCCGAGTTCGGTCCTTGCGGGGTCCGGCAGCCGGATAAAGGCATCGGTGAATCCCGACAGGTCGGCGTCGGGATTCACCACCGGATCGACGGCCGCCACGAGTACGAACCGCTCAGCCTCCTGCGGCAGCGCATCAAAGGAGACCCGAATCGCCGCCTTGTCCGGCGCCTCAGCCTGCACCCCACCGCAATGGACCCACGGTCCGGACAGCCAGAACGCACCCAACTCAACATTCAGCCGAAACCACGAACCACAGAGCCCCCTCCCACCCAGGAAAGGGGGCTCTCCGCCATTCACCACACGCTCACCTCAGTGCGAATGCCCACTCGCCGAAGGCGCAGCATTCTTCACGGTCAAGGCAGCAACTTCTTGCCCATCGGGCCGATCTGGATCTGGGTGTCCATCTGCGGACAGACACCGACGGGCCCAAATCCACGCACCCAGGTCTTCTGCACGTTCCCCAGGACCCGCCGTCGACATCCGGTTGGCCGCACCGGCCCTTGTCCGGGCGCGGTAATCACCCCCGCCGGCGACCTTCGGCGCCCTGTTCGCGGTAGTACGTGCGCCAGATCAATCGGTGCACCCGCGTCCAGCGCGGTACCGAGCGCAGTCCGGGGATGAAGGGGACCAGCACCAAGCCCAGGCTGAGCAGAGCCATCAGACCCCAGATCAGGGCGTCGGCGTTGCCGGACGACTTGAAGGGCTCGATCTGGTACCAGAAGGTGTACAGCCACAGCCACGCCTGGCCCGGGTAGTTCCCGGTCTCGTTCATCATCCCCCACTGGTCACCGCCGAGGTGCCCGGCACGGGCCAGGGACTCCAGGTAGGAACCGTCGGAGAGGAAGAGCAGCGAGCGGGTGTAGTCGGTCTCGTAGAACTTGCCCTGCGCCTGGAGTTGGCCGTCCAGCCCGCCGCTGCGAGCCAGTTGGAGAAGGCGTGTGGTGAGGACGGGGACAGGGCCGTAGTTGCCCTGTGCGGGGGCACCGCCGTGGGCCTTGGCCAGGGCGTCGGAGTAGGCCGCGGTCCATGCCCCGTGCCGGGCGGCAGAGGCGGCGTCCCAGGTGGCGAGGGCAGCGGTGACAGCGGGCGCTTCTGGGGCGTCACGCAGCGGGCCCAGTACGAAGTCGTTCGCCGTGTCCACTGGGATGCGGACCCCCGCGGCGCTCTGCAGCCCGACCGGGCCCAGCTTCTGCGCCGCACCCGGCGTGTGGTTGTACGGCGCCCCGTACTCGGCCGTACCGCTGGTGCCGCCGAGTTCGGACACCCCGGTCGCCGTGAAGTCGGCACCGTCGGCCCTCGCCCAGGAGGCCAGCGTCACCGGCTTGACGTCGGGCGACGAGAACACGGCGGCCAGCCCCACGGTGAGCAGCGCGACCACGACCAACGCGATAGTGAACTCCTTGACCAGGTCGTACGGCCTGGCCGGAAAGGTGGCGGGGTCGGGCACGGCGGCATTGCGCGTGCGTCGGTTCATCAGGCCACCTCCTGCGTGGTTCCGTCCGCGGGAGGCGGGGTGGCGTCGATCGGCGGCACGATCCCGCGCAGCCGGACCAGCAGGATGTGCCAGCACGCCAGCAGGACCAGGACGAAGGGCAGCAGGACGATGTGCCACATCAGCATCTGGCCAAAGTCCAGCACGTTGAAGAACGCACCGATGCCGACCGAGTTGAGCCCGTCTTTGGCCTGCCCTGCGATCCACTGGGAGTCGAAGTTCTGCTGGACCAGGTAGCCGGTGAAGGCCGTGCCGATCGAGGCGAAGAAGCACACCGTGCCGGTGATCCAGGTCAGGACCCGCCGACCCCGCCAGGCGGCCATGAAGAACTTGCCCCACAGGTGGATGACCATGAAGAACATGAACAGCTCGACACTCCACAGATGCAGGCTGTTCACATACTTGCCGGCGTCCGAGGCGTGCCACCAGGCGGGCCCCTTCAGGGCGAGCACCCCGCCGGTGACCAGGACGACGATCAGCGAGGCGAGGGTGAGCACACCGAAGACGTAGATCCATGACGCCATGTACGCGGGCTGGGTGTCCGGCAGCAGCTTGTCCGGGGGCAGTGCCCGCACCGACCTCCGCCGTACCGCGCCGGTCCATCCTCCGCCGGTCTCCGGCACCCCGCTCATCGCCGGCCTCGCCCTCGAGGGAAGGGCAGGAACAGGGCCGTCACGAAGACGACCAGCATCACCCCGACCACCACGAGGTTGGCGACGGACACCTGCACCACACCCCAGTGCACGTAGTGCCCGGTCCCGTTGAGATCGATGGGCGCGCCAAGCACGCGCCCATCGGAAGCAGGGTGTCCTGTCATGAGCCGGCTCCCCTCGGAGTTCGAGAGCAATTAGAGCGCTTCGCAAGAAACTCGGCCTGCTGGCCCACCTGGGCCATGAGCCGAACGGCTCAATCACCCGAAGAATGCCGGAAGGGAAGCGACAATGGACTCGGCAAACACAGCGCTCACCCCGAGTGGGCCCTACGGGCATTCCGGGATGCCCGCCGAGCCCAGCAGGCTACTTGTTCACCACAGTCAACGGCGGCAGCTTCTTACCGGTCGGCCCCACCTGGATGTGGGTGTCCTCTGCGGGCAGTCCGCACCGGGCATTTCTGACCACGGAACCCGCCATTCCTCGTAACAGCACCGCTCTGCTCAACCAGCGTGCGGGGTACGAAGGTGGACCTCGTGGTGAAGAAGTGGTCGAGACAGTGAGCTCAGTGAATACGTGAACGCGTTCACCACCGCGCCCTGCTCGTAACCGGCCAGTCGCTCTCACACACCTGTCGACAAAGCCGCGCGAATCACCAGCTCTTCTGCGATTTTACGGAGTTCGCTATCTCGGCTGCCCGAGTGGTCGTCTCCAGATGGCGGTGTGATCTCCGGCTTCTGCGTGGAGAGGGGCCGAATGGCCCCGAGACTGCCGCAATCGGCTCTCTGCACGGGCCGACCGTCACCTCCTCCGACCCGCGGTATCGGCGCACGATGGCAGCATGACCGGCAATCAGATACCTCCAGGCAACGGGTACTGGCACCTAAAAGGCTTCATGATCCTCACTCCGTCGCAGATCGAGGTCACGGTAGGAGAGGAGTTCACTTCGTCCGTGACCGTGTGGCCCGCGGGACCGCGGCACGTCGTGAGCGCGTCCGCAGCCGCCGGGGCACCCGTGCAGGTCCACGTGGACGGCCACAAGGTGACCGTCACTGGCCTCCTTGGGCGGGCGGGCGAGCAGCTCGCCGTCCACGTGACCGTGCGCGACGGCACGGACATCGCCCACGACACCCTGACCATCGAGGCCACCGACACGCACCGTCCGGCGGCAACGTCCAGTCGCTCCGCTACTTGTTGACCACCGTCAGAGGCAGCAACTTCTTCCCGGTCGGCCCCACCTGAATATGGGTGTCCAGCGCAGGACAGAGCCGAACGCCGGAAGCCTGTGCGGTCGTGTCAGACAGCGACACCTGGAATCAGCGCCACCAGCCCGGAGAGGAAGCTGCCCAGCGCTGCGAGTGTGACGAGGGTGGCTTTGCCGTCTGAGAACAACCCAGAGCAGAACTCACGCACTTGCCGACGGAAGATCAGCATCTTGAGCTTCTGCCAGCGGTGTTGATGAATGTGGCAACCCATGAGGATGCCAGTGGCGTTGTTGCGGCAGCCGTCGGTCCGTCCTCGGACTGGTGCCCCGCAGGTCACCGGAGCTTGGAAGAAGGACCAGAGAAGGACCAAGGCCGACAGGGTGACGATCACCACTGGGCCGGCCGCCTCATTGATCCATGCCGCGATGAGAAGCGCCCCGGCCATGACGCCCCACCACTGCCCCAAGCCACCGAACCGACTGCTACTCGCCCCCGAAGTCGCCATGCCAGTAATCGTGGCTACGGGTCTAGCGAATCATGCGGCCCGCGAGCGATATGACCGAAAGGAGTCCCAGGTGGCTCACATCCCACGCCGCCCGACCTGGGTCCGCCCAGAGGCTTGCTCCCATCGTCAGCCCGCGATCCGGTTCACCTTCGTCACCTTGCACGTCACCTTCTGCGTGACTTGGTCCGAGCCGCCGGCCGAGGTCTTCGCCGTCTGGCCCGACGCAACCGTCAACGACAGGGCCGCGCCCTCTGACACACGAGTCCCGTTCGGGGCGTCGAACTCGACAGTGACGCCGTACGTCGAGGCCTTCGAAGTCTGGTTGTGGATCTCCAACCCGGCCTTGGGCAGCCGCGTTGTCGAGTCCACAGCGCATGACGTGATCTTGACGTCAGCTGATGGCGGATGGCTGGGACTGTTGCTCGTCCCGACCGCGATCACCACCACAATCACGACGATGACGACCACCGCCGCCAAGGCGCCGAGGCACCCCCAAAGACACGCTCGACCCCGGCGCTTATTCTGCGGCGGTGCGGGAGGAGGCCCCCACCCTCCGGGAGGTGCTTGGCCTTCGCTCGGGTGCCGCCACTGAGGGCCGCTTCCCTCCGGCTCGCCCATCGGCGGCTGGCTCGGCGGCATGTCGGCCTCCTTCGTAGCGGACATCGCCACGCTAGGAAGCCCGAGA
>Ga0307508_10005960_pt1 | contig 11498 bp, 7 predicted proteins | sample 9_EM_MG_FD_203089 | JGI IMG/M metagenome (GOLD analysis project Ga0307508, IMG submission 203089) | Populus trichocarpa ectomycorrhiza microbial communities from riparian zone in the Pacific Northwest, United States - 9_EM | ecosystem: Host-associated > Plants > Roots > Unclassified | place...
GCTGCTCAACAGCATGCATCTCACCGCCGCGGAGCCGCAGGTGCGCCACGCCACCATCCCGCTGGTGCGTCTCGAGGGGATTCTCGACGTGCACGGTGCCGAGCTGAGCGATCTCGCCAGTCTGCCGCCGCGGGAGCTGCACGAGGCGCAGGAACGGCTCGCGGCGCTCCGCCAGACCGAGCTCGCGCTCAAGCGCGAAGGATCATGGGAAGGCGCGGACCCGCTCGAATTCACCGCCGGCCAGCTCCGCGCGCTCGACGACATGATCTATCCGGCGGGCTATTTCCACGGCTTCCTCAACGTCGAGGTGCTGGCGCGGGCGGAGCTGAGCGACCACCGTGTCGCGGTCGTCTGCCGCTCCGAGCAGGGCATCTATGAGACGGAGGCCGATCTCAAGCGTCTTTACGGCAAACGCCTGGGGATCGTCGCGTTGCAGAAAGATCCCCACACCTACACCCTGCGGCAGGTCGATCCCTTCCTGCCGGCCACTCTCGACGCCGTCTACGTGCGCCTCAACACCCTCGATCCGGCGGTCCATGCCGGCGACGGCAACCGCTGGGGCGGCTCGGGAGAGATCGGCGGCTCGCCGCGGCAGACCGGCACGCGCCTCTCGCCGCAGGAGATCGCCGCGACCTGCGCCCAGGCGTTCCGCAAGCCCACCTGGCGCCAGCGTGCCGCGGCGGTCGGCCTCGCCCTCCTGGCGTCCATCGTCGCCCTGGCCGGCGGCGAGCCCCCCCTCGCCGCCCACTGGCGGGTGCACTCCGCGAGCGGCTTCCGCCCCATCCATTTCGCGCTCGGGACCGCGCTGGTCAGCCTGCTCCTCCTGCTCCTCGCGGGCCGGCGGCGCCCGCGTCTCTACGGCGGCCGCCTGCCCGGCGGGAGCGGCTGGCTGTGGACACTCCCCGTGGCACTGCTCGGCGGCCTCGCAGGAGGCATCTGGACGACCGCCACGAGTTGGACGGCGTGGCACCTCACAGCGACCGCATCGATCGCATCGGGCAGCCTCACCGCGGAGCGCCTGGGTCTCTTCCTCGCCCTCCCCCTGGCGGCGGAGCTGACGTTCCGAGCCCTGGCGCACGGCATCCTGGCGCGAGCTTTCGCCATCCAGCACGACGGAGGCCGCTGGTTCCTCTCCTGGCCCACCATCCTCCAGGCGCTCTTCTACACCCTGGCGACGCCCCTCGCCCTGCTCACTGCCATGTCGCGCCTGCCCACCGGCTGGGCGCTGGCGTTGCCGCTCGCCGGAGCGCTCCTCTTCGGCCTCGCCGCCGGCGTCGCGCGAGAGCGCTCCGGCAGCGCGCTCGCTCCGCTCCTCCTGCACTGGCTCAGCGCCTTCGCCGCCGGGGCCGTGATGCTGCGGTAGGACTGCCCTTGATCACCGGAGAGGTTTCTCAAACCTTTCGAGGCCCTCTCCGTAGTAGCCCTCTGGAGCCGTATTGTTCTGCGAGGGAGAGGAGCCTGCTGATGCGCCGGACCACCGCCTGCTTACGAATGTTTTCTGTCCTCTTCCTGTCTCTCGCGGGTGCGACGGCAGGAGCCCAGACGCCGGAGGCTGCGGACGAGCCGGGCCGCTGGACGCGGATCGGGCCGGAGGGCGGCGTGGTCGCGGCGCTCGCCGCGGCACCGTCCCGGCCCACGAGGGTGTATGCCGGGCTGCCTGGGGGGGGCGTGTATCGCAGCATCGACGGAGGCGCCTCCTGGACGTTCGCCGGGACGGGGCTCGGGCAGAGTCTCATCTCCGGGCTCGCGGTTGACGCAGCGCAACCGGGCACGGTGTATGTCGCGACCGACGCAGGTCTTTTTCGGACCGAGGACGGCGGCGCCTCCTGGTTGTGTCTGGAGCTTCCGACGCAGATCGGCACGGACGGCTCGGTGGTGACGGCCGATCCGCGGCGCTCCGGGATCGTCTATGTCACCCCTGCGGACGGTGGCCAGCTTCTGGCGAGCTCGAACCGGGGGCGCACCTGGAGGGTCCTGGATGTCCCGGCGGAGGAGGCCCCATTCTCGCTCGCGATCGATCCGGAGAGTCCGGACACCCTCTATGCCGGCACATTCATCTCAGGGGTCTTCAAGAGCACGGACGCTGGAGCACACTGGAAGGTGGTCACCGGCGGCCTCCGCCCTGCAGTGACCCGTGTCTCGGCCGTCGCGGTCGATCCGCGCCGCCCGCAGACGGTGTTCTTTTCGACGCCGGGTGGCGGTGTGTACCGCAGCACGGACGGCGGCGGGCATTGGACGAAGACCTCCACCGGTCTTCCCGCGGCGGCGGACATCAAAGCTCTCGCCATCGATCCGTACAACTCCTCGGTCTTCGCCGGCAGCGCGCACGATGGCGTCTTCCGCAGCTCCGACGGTGGGCTCCACTGGCGGCCGGCGGATGCCGGGTTGGCCGACCTCTCGGTCAACACGTTGATCGCCACGACAGGCGCGGTCTTCGCGGGCAGCCCGAGCGGCCTCGCGGTGAGCCGTAACCGCGCCGCGACCTGGCAAGGCGCACACGGAATCCGGGGGCTGTCGATCACCAGTCTGGTGGCCGATTCGCAGGAGCCGCCGCGGCTCTATGCCTTCGGCGGAAACCGACTCCACACGAGCGAGAGTCCCGGTGCGGGTTGGACCCGGCTTCCGCTGCCGGACATCGACGGCCACGGGCCGGTCGGCCCGGTCGCCGTACATCCCGACGATCCGCAGCACGTGGAGCTCGGATATGTGGGCCTGATCGCGCACAGCCACGACGGCGGCCACAGTTGGAGCGGCCACTTCGCCGTCCCGTGCATCTTTTTTCCCACTCAGATCCTGATCGATCCGAGCGCGGACACCGTCTACACGTCCGGAGCCGGCTCCTATCTGAGCTGCGGACCGAATCCCCATTGCTTCTCCTACAAATTCGATCCCGCCGGCTCCGGGCAGGTGATCTGTGTGACCAATCCGCCGGTCGACCCGGAAGGCGTGGACGTGCGGGCCCTCGATCCGGCCGACCCCAGCCACCTCTTCGGCGGCCTCAACGGGCTCTACCAGAGCCTGGACGCGGGGGCGACCTGGTCGCTTCTGTCGATCAGGATCGACCCGTCGGCCGTGCTCGTCGATCCCGTGCAACGCGAAAAACTCTACGTCGCGCCCGGCGACCATGGCGTCCTGCGGTCGGTCGACGGGGGCGTGACGTGGCAGACCTCCACCGGCCTGCCCACGAATACGTATGTCCTTTCGCTGGCGATCGATCCTGGCCACCCCTCGACCCTCTACGCCGCGACATCCTTCGCCGTTTACCGGAGCACCGACTCCGGCGCCACCTGGAAACCGCTCGGCACCGGCCTGGAGGAAGTCATGGTGGCGCAGATCGCGCTCGATCCGCGAGACCCGCGAATCCTGTATGCCGCGACGTTCGGCGGTGGTGTGATGCGGTTGCGGCTGTAACGAGACACAGGAGCTTCGGGGCGACCCTGCGGGCGCGCTTGGGCCTTGTGGAGAGTTTGCGCTCCCGCGAGCCGTTCCGCGTCGAGCCGCACGGCTTCGGTTTTCATCTCCGGGATCGACCTCGACAAGATGAACCAGTTGGCAGACGAGTTGGAGGCTGCGGCAGCCGCGCAGAAGCTCCGGGAGTGATCCGCCCGGACGTCAACCTCTTTCTTCACGCCCAGGCCAAGAATCCGAAAGGGTAAGGGGCGGAGCACTGCTCCACTCCACACGGGCATCACAGCAGAGTCGGTGTCCAACGCTTCGCTCCGTTCGATCCCCACAGCAGAGCGGGAGAACAACACAGCAGAACGTTCGACCGTGACCGTCGAGCGCGCGACCATCACAGTCGAACACACGACTGTGATCCTCCAACGCGCGACCATCACAGTCGCACGCAAATCTGTGTTGCTCCAACGTGCGAGCACCACAGTCGCACAGAAGTTTGTGTTGCCCGGACGCTCGACCGACACAGCCGCACGGATGTCTGTGTTGCTCCGACGCTCGACGGAGACTGTCGACCGGCTGTCTGTGTTGCCCGGACACTCGGCGGAGACTGTCGATCGGAGGTTCGTGTTGCTCGGCCTCTCGACGGAGACTGTCGCCCAGAAGTTTGTGTTGCCCGGACGCTCGACGGAGACTGTCGATCGGAGGTTTGTAGTGCCCTTGTCCGCCGACCTTGGCCTCCCTGCTACGACAGCCGATGAGCTTTGGTCAGTGGCTGGATTTTAAACGGCCAATCTCGGGGATCGAGAGACCGCGGCAGATCTTCCGGGCGAGGAGATCAGGGATTTCAGTATGGCGAGGGATCGCCGTCTTGCTGCCGGTCTTCCAGGATGAGCGAGATGGCTGCCGTCAGGCTCTCGAGACACTCCCTCTTCGAGCGTCCCTGACCGTTGGCGCCGGGGATCTCGGGTGAGTAGGCAATGAACCAGTCCCCGTCGCGCTCTGTGATTGCGGTGAATTCGTTGTGCATGAGTCTGTCCTCGCTCTCGGGAAGTCTTTCGTCTCGCGGGGCACGACCAGAGTCTACCGCATCCGTGGGATTCACCGGGCGCTCCGGCATCAGGGAACCCGGTGCTGGAGAGAACGCACCCACGGCGCCCCTCACTGGCGCCGCGTCTGAGGAGACCGCCGCCCGATCGTGAATCACAAGCCCCGCCGCGCCCAGCGCGGACCCCACAGGTCAGATCACAAACACCGCGACGCCCATCTCGGAGCCCGCGGGTGGCACCGTCAACCCGCGGCGCCCACCTCCGATCCCACCGGTTCCGCCGCAAAACCCGCGGCACCCACCGTGGGCTCCGCGGGTCGCTCCCCGAGACCACGACACCGGCATGGAACCCGCGGGGGCAGCTACAGAAACCGCCGGTGTGGCTACCCGACCCGGGAACCGCACAATGCAACCGGCGGCGCCCGCGCCGGGTGTCTCGGGCTATGGCGTGGGGGAGTCCGCAGTCGTGGCAGGCCGGGGCAAAGGCCCCGGAGGGGCCACAGAATGTAGCCCGGGGGCAGAGCGACGAAGGAGCGGCGACCCCGGGTTGGAGAGACGGAACGATTTCCAAGCCCCAGCGGGGCGGCAGGAGATGCAACGGGGAATGGATTTTCTGTCGCCCCTACCGGGGCTGGGGAAAAATTGGGACCTCCTCACCCGGGGCCGCCGCTCCTTCGTCGCTCTGCCCCCGGGCTACATCCTTCCGCCTCTCCGAGGCTATTTCTGCGCCATGCACAGCGCTTTTTCGATCCTTTCCGTATATAGGTTCGAAGCCGTACTCTTGAGCGCGAAAGCGAGGAGCCCATCATGCACCGCCACACCGCTTGCCTGCGAAGTCTTTCCGCCCTGGTCCTGGCGATTCTGCTGTCCGCTACGGCGAGTGCCCAATCTTCTTCTGCTGTGGACGTGCCTAGCCGCTGGACGCGGATCGGGCCGGATAGCGGTACCGTCCTGGCGCTGGCCGCGGCGCCGTCGCGGAGCTCGACGATGTATGCCGGCTTGCAAGGCGGCGGCGTCTTTCGCAGCACGGACGGCGGCGTCACCTGGAGCTTTGCCGGCACGCGGCTCGGCCGGGACCCGAGGGTGAATGTTCTCACCGTCGACGCGAAGCAGCCGGGTACGGTCTACGCGCTCACCGACTCGGGGCTCTTCAGGAGCACGAGCGGCGGCGACGGCTGGGCGCGGATGAGCCCTCCGGGAGGCTCGGACCGCTTTCCGACGGACATCGCAGCCGATCCGCGGCGTGCCGGCACTGTGTACGTCGCGCTCGACGGCGGCGCGATTCTGGTGAGCGCGGACCGGGGCCTCTCCTGGAAGGAGACCGGCAGCCCGACGGACCTCACCGACCGCCTGGTGTTCGATCCGGCGACGAGCACGACCCTCTATGCGGTCACCGCCTCGTCGGGAGGAGTCTTCAAGAGCACGGACTCCGGCGGCCATTGGACGTCGATCACGCACGGAGTCCTCCCGGTACAGGCGCAGGTCTCGGCGTTCGCCGTCGATCCGCGCCGTCCGCAGACGCTCTACTTCGCGGCGTACGGCCAGGCGCCCTACCGGAGCGTGGACGGCGGCAAGCACTGGACGCAGGGCAGCGCCACCGGGCTCGACAAGCCACCGAACGTATGGGCTCTGGCGGTCGATCCGGTCTCTTCCGTGGTCTACGCCGGCACTCCGCTGGACGGCGCCTTTCGCAGCACCAACGGCGGTTTGACCTGGCAGAAGGCCGGCCCGCTGCCCGATCCGGCGGTCAACGCGCTGCTCGCGACCGGCAGCGGTCTCTTCGCCGGGAGCCGGTCCGGAGTCTCGGCGAGCCATGACCGCGCCGTCACTTGGCGGAGCGGCCGCGGTATCAAGGGAGATTCGGTCTCCAGCCTGGCGATCGATTCGCAGAATCCGCCGCGGATGTATATCTTCGACGGAGCCCTGTTCAAGAGCGCGAACCGTGGCGCGAGCTGGACCCGGCTCGTTCCCCCGACCGGCACCCAATACGTCGGGCCGACCGGTCCGGTGGTGGTCCATCCCAACGATCCGCAGCAGCTCGAGCTCGGGTATGTCGGCGACGTGATGCGGAGTGACGACGCGGGCCATACCTGGGTCAACCACTACGGCGTCGGCTGCGTCTATCCCGGCCGCATCGTGCTCGATCCGAACGACTCGGAGGTTCTCTACACCAGCGGCGACTTCGCGTTCGGTGGCTGCGCATTGCAGCCGAATGCGTGCGACAGCTTCAAATTCGATCATGGACAGGTGACCTGTCTGCGCGATCCGGTGATCGGCGCGCTGGGCGTGCCCGTGCTCGCCGTCGATCCCGAGTCCTCCAACCATCTCTATGCGGGGACGGACAAGCTCTACCAGAGCCTGGACGCGGGCGCCACATGGTCCGTGCGGTCGGCCGCGATCCGGCCCTCCATCCTGGTGTTCGATCCTGCGGATCGCAGCGTCCTCTACGCCGCGCTCACCAATGGCGGAGTGGCGCGGTCCAGCGACGGCGGCGCGACATGGCAGATCAGCCGGGCCGGCCTGCCGCCACATGCCGCGCTGCTCGCGCTGGCGATCGATCCCGTCCACCCCTCGACTCTCTACGCCGCGAGCACGATCGCCGTGTACCGGAGCACCGATTCCGGAGCTACCTGGGCACTGCTCGGCACCGGCCTGGAGGACGTCTTCGTGGCCGGGCTCGCGGTCGATCCGCAAGATCCAGGGATTCTCTATGCGGCGACGTATGGGGGTGGGGTGATGATGTTGCGGGTGGGGGCGTAGCTCATGCGAATCCTTTCCATTCTGGCTCTGGCGATTCTGCTCGCCGCCCCGGCGGAGGCGCAACCGGCTGCCGGCCGCTGGACGCGGATCGGGCCGGACGGCGGCAACGTCACAGCTCTGGCCGCGGCGCCCTCGCAGCCCGCGACGGTGTATGCCGCGGTGGGTGGAGGCGGCGTGTTCCGCAGCACGAATGGCGGCAGAACCTGGACGCTCGCCGGCGCGGGGCTTGGCCGGACGCCATGGGTCACGTCCGGGCTCTCGCCGTCGATCCGGGCTCGTCCACGGTCTTCGCCGGCACGGCGCACGACGGGGTCTTCCGCAGCTCCGACGGCGGGCTCCACTGGCGGCCGGCGGGCGGATTGCCCGATCCCGCGGTCAATGTGCTGACCGCCGCGGCGAGCGGGCTCTTCGAGGGCAGCCCGAGCGGCCTTCTGGTGAGCCATGACCGTGCGCAGACCTGGCAGGCAGGCCATGGAATCCGCGGGCTTTCGATCACCAGCCTGGCGATCGATTCACAGGATCCGCCGCGGATGTATGCCTTCGACGGAAACCGGCTGTTCAAGAGCGCGAGTCGCGGCGCCGCCTGGACCCGGCTCCCGCTGCCGAGCTCCGGCGCCTTCATGCCGAGCGGGCCGGTGGCCGTCCATCCCGACGATCCGCAGCACGTCGAGCTCGGAGCTGTGAGCCGGATCGAGCACAGCGACGACGGTGGCCACGGCTGGGCCGAACACTTCGACGCCCGTTGCATCATTCCCGATCAGATCCTGGTCGACCCGAGCGATCCGGACGTCGTCTACACGCTCGGAGGTCTCCTCCCCGATGGCTGCGGATCGGGTCCGAACTGCTTCACCTACAAATTCGATCATGGGCAGGTGAGCTGCCTGAGTGATCCGGCGATCGACCCGGAAGGCGTCCATTTGCTGGCCATCGCTCCTGCCAACCCCGGCCACCTCTTCGCGGGCATCGACAAGCTCTACCAGAGCACGGACGCGGGCGCCACGTGGTCGGTGCTGTCGACGGCTCTCCAGCCCTTCGTCGTGCTCGTCGATCCCGTGCGCTCCGGCCGGCTCTACGCCGCCTCCCTCCTCAGCGGTGTGAGGCGGTCGGTCGACGGGGGTGTGACGTGGCAGACTTCGACCGGCCTGCCCACCAAGGCTCCGGTCCTTTCGCTGGCCATCGATCCCACCCACCCCTCGACCCTCTACGCGTCGACCGCCGCCGCTGTGTACCGGAGCACCGATTCGGGAGCCACCTGGGCACCGCTCGGCACCGGCCTGGAAGAAGTCACCGTGGTCGAGATCAAGCTCGATCCGATCGATCCGGGGATTCTCTACGCGGCGACGTTCGGGGGTGGGGTGATGATGTTTCGGGTGGGAGGGTAGGAGGAGGTTGGGAGGAGGGTACACTGTCCCGATGAGGACTCTGATCCCTCGCGGGCAGTCGTCTACCAGTAACGGCTCGCGAGACAGCCCCTGGGCTCCCCGGCCTTTTGCCGCGCCACGGCCCAGGGCGGCTCCGGCCGTTCCGGTCGCCACAGGCGGTGCCGCGGGGTCCGTCCAGCGCGTCCTCTCCGAAGCCCAGCAAGAGGTCTTCGACAACCTCCCCGGCCTGATCGCGGGCCAGCCTGAAAGGGCTCTCGAGCTCCTCGCGGAGCAGGATGCCGCGGATTTCCGTGCCTTTGTCGCCGCCCTCTCCCGGGAGGACGTCGATGAGCTGATGGCGAAGGTGAGGACGGGAGCCGGGCTCGCTCCCTTTGCTCAGCCGTACGCCGACCTGATCGGCGACATCCGCAACGAGCGGATCGCCTCCAGTGCCGAGGCCATGGCAGGCCAGTTGAACTGGGTTACGTCCGGTTTGACGGAGAGCCTCAAACCTTCCCCGACCGGGCGCAATCCCCAGAGCGCGACCCCGAACGCACAGCTCACGAACAACTTCACGACATGGCTGAACAGGGGAGACGCTCCGGAGCCCACCGGGCTGTCCAACATGAATTGCTGGGAAGCCTGCCTCTTCGCCGGCTACAAGGCCGGCATCTTCACCAAGGCCATCCTCCTCCAGATCTATGAGGAAGCCATCCGTTTCACTCATCAGGTCGCCAGGGCGGAGTTGGCCAAGCAGGGGCCAGAGAAGAGCGTTCAAGCGGCCATCAAACCGATCCAGGCGGCCTATCAGCAAGCCATGGGCGCCTTCCTCGGCGCCCAGGAGGGCGAGGAGCTGGACGAGGACGAGCCGCCGCCCCGCGGATATCTCCTGTTCTTCAACGGAGTCAGCCACGTGGCGCTCTCATTGGGCAACATGGTGGATGAATCGCCCGAAGTGATGAGCCTCTGGTATCTGCCCGGCCCACAGCCCGTGTTCAAACGCACCACCCTGGCGAAGATCCTGGCCGATGCGACCTCTCACTACGACATCACGATGGCTCCGCCTCCCTGGTGAGGCCCCGGATCACTTCCCCGCCGGCGTCACCACGAAATCCGCCATCTCCGCGATGCTGTCGGTCTTCGACCAGACGCCGACTTTTCCGGCGACCGGCGCGGCGAGGGTGTAGTCGAGGAGGTGCTCGTTGTCGAGCCAGCCTTCGAGCTGGGTGCCGTGGACGACGATTTTGATGGCGTGCCATTCCTTCATCGGCAGACGGACGTCTTTGGTCCCCTTCTTCACGAAGCTTCGCTTACCCTTGTCGAAGGTCCAGAGCACCAGGTTGTCCTCTTTACCGTTGTAGCGGACGGCGAGGTAGTCGCCGTTCGACTTCAGGTTGAAGAGGATGCCGGCGCACTGGTCGAGGGCGCCGCCGAGGATCTGGAAGCGGACTGAGATCTCACCGTTCTGGAAATCGTCGACGCCGGTCGCCACGGCGTAGGGGAAGTAGGCGAAGGCTTTCACATTGTCGATGAACTCTTCGTGCCGGGCGCCGTAGATGGCACGCGCCTTGTCGGCCAGCCCGCCGGCCGGCTGGCCGCGCTTCCACTGCCGGCCGTCGACGAGAAGGACTTTCTTGCCGGCGTCGGCGGCGACGGTCCAGTCGCCGACGACGGGAAGGAAGCGCGTGGGCTCGGCTCCTTCCTTCTCGGCGGAGAGATCGATCTTGATGGGCTGGGCGGCAAGCGGCGCGAGGCCGAGGGCAAGCATCAGAGCGGTCAGAACGGATTTCTTCATGACGATCTCCTGCGGACGAGAAAGAAGGCCAAGCCGACGGCGACCGGCCAGACGAAGAAGAACAGCGGCACGGCACCGCGCGGCGCGGTGTGGAGAGGATAGCCCGGATACGGCGGCTCGGAGCCGGCGGTTGGAGCCGCCACCCCCGCAAGCTCATAAATCTTGGCGAGGACGACCGGCTCGATGGTCGAGCGAAGCTGCTCCTTCTTCGCTCCCACCTGATACCAAACCTCGCCGTATCGATCCGAAGACCGCTCAGAATTCTCGAACAGACCGGTGCGGCTCTCCGCGGAATAGGTCACCGCGAAATCGGGCAGCACGCGGCGGAGCTTGGCGAGGACGTTGGTCTCCAGATCGGTCAGCCGCGGATCTTCGGACGACAGATGGACGGTGATGCGGACCGGTTTTTCGATGCGACGGAGCGCGGCTTCGTCGGCGCGCGGAAACGAATTGCGCCGGTCTTCCGAGAGGTCCCAGCCGGCGTGCGACGCGGAAGCGAGAGTGGCGGCGCCCGCGGTGAGGACGAGGAGGAGCGCGGAGAGCACTGCGCGCGTGCGGACGGAGCGGAACGGATCGAGCCAGACGCCCGCGAAGGCGAAACCGGCGAGGCTCGCGAGAAGCAGGACGGCGACCACCGCGAGGCGCAGCTCGCCGTGCTCGAAGGTGCGGAGCGCCGCGGTGGGAGTGAACGGCGCGAGGCGTGCGAGGAGGCCGCCGCGGGCGGAGGCCACGAAGTCGAGCGCCCAGGTGCCGACGGTGAAGCCGAGGGTGACGATGGCGGCGCTGGCGCTGCTCCGGCAGACCGCGCCGGCCGCGAGAGCGATGCCGATGGCGACGAGCGCGTGCAGCAAGTGGCCGAGAAAGACGTTCGCCGTCTCTGGCAGCGCGAGGTGGCCGCCATATCCATGCCAGAGAGCGAGAGCAAGAAAGGCGGGAATCCAGGCGGCAAGCCAGCCGATCAGGAGAACACCGGCCTTGACGGCGAGCCGCCGCGGCAGGCCGGCGGGGGTCTGCGCCAACAGCTTCGCGGCGCCGCTCTCACGCTCCGCCGCGACCAGACGGATCGCCACGAACGGCAGGAGGAAGGTCGCCGCGATGTCGTAGGCGCCGAGGGTGGGAACGACGAGGCCGTCGAGCG
>Ga0307508_10005961_pt1 | contig 11497 bp, 7 predicted proteins | sample 9_EM_MG_FD_203089 | JGI IMG/M metagenome (GOLD analysis project Ga0307508, IMG submission 203089) | Populus trichocarpa ectomycorrhiza microbial communities from riparian zone in the Pacific Northwest, United States - 9_EM | ecosystem: Host-associated > Plants > Roots > Unclassified | place...
TTTTTAATTATAGTATTAAATAAACTAAATTTATTCAACCAAGTTAATAACTCGAGTGTTTTATTTTTTCATGATTCTTTTAGAATGTTAGGGTCGCTTCAATATTTTTCTCGTGTTAGGAAATATTTAACCTAACCCATAGTATATCGCGAGTTAGTAATGATCTATTCGTCAGTAAGAGAAGAACGAGTCACATGCGGATTGCAAGCAGAACCAAGAGATAGACCTGTATCCTTGGAGATATATCAAGATGAATTATGGTCAGCATGTGCAGGACAATCAATCAAACTTACACATGATAGAGGCCAATCCAGGCACATCTCTACAGTATACAATATGCACGAATTTTGATACTTAACTAGCTATTTGTCACTCACTTACATCGCGGTTTGGCTATTGTTTTCACACAAAAAAAATTAAATATACATGTTTTTTTAAATGTAAATAAAACATCATCCGCGGAAATAAATAACAGTCACTTTCTAAATACAAATCCTAAATGCAAATTGAAAAGATTTTGCATGCAATCTAATTTAATAAATTAAGAAGTATTTATATAAATAAATAAATAAATAATCATTAACAATAACTAAAATTAAAACTAGAAAAAGCAAGAGATGAATGTAAAAAAAATTGACACATGCATAAAATTAACTGAATAAAATAAAAGGCAGAAAAATAAAAGTATGAGAAAAACCAATGTTCAACGATGATTTTTTTTAATTTTTATTTTCAAAAAACTAATGATAAATAATAAAATTAAAAGAAAAAAAAATCAACCTGCATTAACACTTCATTAGACCGAGTCATTAGACTAAGAGCAATATACATGAAAAAATCATGACAGCCTATCCCTAATAAATCAAATGCTGAAAGATAAAATTGGATAAAAAAATAAATTGTACAAAAAGATCTAAAATAAAAAATAATAATTAAAAGAATGAGGATAAAAATTTAAATAAAAAATAAATTAGAGGGCAGTTACAAATTATTTTAAAAAAATATATATTTAATGAAAAAAAAAGGACTCTCGTCGATAGTATATCCATGATATAATTTATTTTATTTAAAAAATTGTCTAAGTTAAAATTATTATTTAAATAAATAAAACAATGAATTATGGTATCTTTAAATTTATAAAATAATAAAATAAGGTTTATGACCGAAGTATTTACTAATTAATAATTGAATTTAAAACATTTTTTTTATATAAAATAAGTAATATATCTTTCTTATCTAAGATATTTTTTTTTGTGCCAAATTATACTTGATTAATTGTAATGATCAAAATTACAATGAAATTAGTTAACTTGCAAAATGAAAGATGAGTTTTTATGACATAATAAATAAATTAAATAAATAAACTTAACAATTTGTAATCCCATGAATTGAATAGTATTTTCTTATTTTCTCAGGATAATAATATTTACTAAATTGAAATTGTATTATCTCATCCGCAAATAGCACAATTATAAAGTAATGGTTAATTTAAGTATTGATTAAATAACTTTGTCTGATGGAATAAGTAAAAGTAAAGGTACTTAACAATCAACACCAAGAAAATTTCACACAAGATTATATTCATTTTTTCTTATAATCGTTTGAAGGAATTTGAACCAATACTCCAGTCAACTAGCTTGTTCATAATAATAATAATAATAATAATAAAATGAGGGGACTATGATTTGACTATTGCGTTACTAGAAAAAAAACATGGACCAATGTTTAACTTCATTAAGAATTCAGGTATTTAGAATAAAATTATGTTAGGGCGAAAGTTGGAGAGTATATCTTATCTTTGAAATTTAAATACAATATATTTAATTTCAGACGTATAAAAAAAATAAAAAGAAAGAAAATAAACAAATGAATATAGAACAGTATTGAAGAGGAGAGTCTCTTTTAAGATGTCTTATTGCCATTTCGATTCTTGTTGCAAATGATGATGGGAATAGTGGTTTTGAGAGAATTACTGCAACAAATTATATTACTTCTTCTCTTTGGCTTTCAGTTCAGAAAATTTCCAAAAACTGCCTCTACCTTTACCTCTTGCAGTTTCAGAGGCGGGAAAGTTTCTCTCTTGTTGCTTTGATTTGAAAAAAGGTCTGTTTTTTTTGTTTTGTTTTTGCCTTCTTCTTGTTTGTTTTTGAGAGAGTTCGTTTGGTTGTTGAGAAAATTGAAAAGGGCTAGAGAAAGATAAGGAAATCAAATCCTTTTCAAGCTGCTCTGCTCTTTTCAAGTCCAGGCTTAGCTAGGAGAACTCAACTGTACTTATCTCAAGCTGATACTATATTATTATACGTTTGTATGTATTCATGTATTTTTTTATTAATTTATTGTTTTTTTTTTTGCTGTGTTTTCTTATGGCCAAAAAGTCTTGCTTGTGTGATGATTGTATGTTTGACTTGATATGGTTTTGGATTGTTTGTTGCCTACAAGATGTTGGATAGTTGAGTTAAGCTTATGGTGATGAAAGCTAAGAATCATTGATTGATCGGAAGAAGAGTTCTTTTTGATGTCCAAGTTTTTTCGAGTTTTTGAATGTGTTCTGCCATTCTTTTTTATTTCAACATGTTTCTTTACAGTTTCTGGGCTAGTTGGAAGCAAAAATTGATGTATGATTGCTATTCTTTAGAGGCAAACAGGTGTTTTGCTTCCAGCCTTCCCTTCAAAGACAGCAGATGTTCTGCTTCGGTCTAATAACCGAAACTCCAATATAGTTGTGGAATTAGGATAATTCTCTACTGTTTTTGGCCTTTCAGAGTTGCAATTCTCATCTGCACCAAAGATTAATCTTGTGCTTTTGTGATAACTCTCAAAGTTGATGGTGGAAAAAGCCACAGGATGTGTTTTGGGTCACACACTTTCTCTAGTTGCCGAGACTTCCTCTGTTTTCACAGGCCTTGTTGTTGTAACTTCATAAGCATGTTCCATCATTGACTTTCATTTGTTTGTTATCCTTTTCAAAACGTATGATTTTGCCAGTTTGGAGTTGTGCCTTCGACCTCGATCATCATTTGTCTAAGACAATTAGAGAGCTTGGTTGCTCTCAGTTGTGTGCAGTCCATTTATCACTACTGTCAACAACGATACAACAGTCTAGTTGACTTGTTTCTTCATTCTCTTCTCTGTTCCCTTTCCTTTCAGTTTTTATGCATGATGCCTTTTTTCCGAGTATTTTTGGGAAGTTCTGACTTGGTAAAAGTGGTGGTAGTGGTTAAAGATACCACATGTTTGGAGATTTCCTCCCTAAATAGTAAACCATGCATGTAGGACCAGGTCCACCATAAGCATGTCAAGTGAGACAAGTACACGGTAGATCCAAAAATGGTGGGTTAGGAATGGTCGAGACACAACAAAAAATGGAAAGAAAGGGTCCGTGCTCGGTAATCTGTTTCTCCGTATGAATGTTATGTGAGTGTTTTGATAGAACACATTCACATAGACTTTTCCTCGCTGCAGAATGCCATTCAGTGAACTATTAGTGGGTGTACACTTCCATGAACCTAAGATTCTTCTTTATCTGCTATAAATCTGCGTTTACTTTTGCCTCCCAAGGTTTCAAAAAGCCATGAATAGTGACGTGCATTAAGATACCAGACTGGTATAGTTGGGATCTCATGTACTTCCTTCGCCTTTTTTGCCCTTCTAAGCTTGTCAATTCAATTTATATTTTGCCAGTCTGTGTCTTATTGTGTTTTTCCTTACTCAGATCTCTTTCACAGCTTAATGTGGTGACTTCCTGTCCCAACTACAGAAACTCTTCCGCTGTCAATTGAACCCCAGCACCTTGTATTATTTTCTCCTCTGCATATATGCCAAAAGCTCATTGATCTGCTTCCATCACAAGTCCAGGGAGAATGAATTCTACATCCACTCAGTTCGTAACCTCCGGAAGGATGGGCATTTATGACCCTATGCACCAGATTGGTATGTGGGGAGAAAACTTCAAGAGTAATAGAAATACAAGTACTTCTACTATGTTTATAGCAGGTAATCCAAATCCATCTGCATCGATAATTATAGCACCAGACACAAAGCTAGACAATCAGGTGAAAATTGTTGGAAGCTCGTCCTCAGTTCTTGTATTTGGCTATGCTTTTGGATTTACAAGCTGAAACATATTTGTTATTTACTTGTCTTTAGTCAGAGGATACTTCACAAGGTACGCTTGGACCTTCTAACAAGTATGATCAAGAAGCATCTAAGCCTTCTGATAAGGTAAAGTCTGTGCCGGTGTCCTTGGCTGTGGATCTCTCTCTCTCTCTACTCCGAAAATAAATACCTTATCAGATATAGCTATGGTCTCAAGTTCTACTAAACCTACTTCCTCCCATGATATGAGCTACCACCCCTTGATCGGCGGGTTGTCTTGTATCTTTTGATTTTCGTGTCTTCTTTCTCCAACGAGGTCTTAACTTTAGTTTCAATCACCATTCATTTGAGATCTTATGCCAAGATTTAAACCCTGAAATAATTTCATGTTCTTTCTGATGATGATAAAAATCTGATTTATTTGAACGTTTGAATATTATCCATATTTATACTGTTTTCATTCATAAATTTTGGGATCTGTTGTTTGCTATATACTGATAGAAATATCCTCATTTTCCAATGTTTTCAGATGTCAAAAAATTAACTTTGAGAGTTCTTTCTGGAATAATATAAATACTTGCTTCATAATTAGTTCACGCATGACTTCCTACAGGTGCAAAGACGTCTTGCACAAAATCGCGAGGCTGCTCGTAAAAGCCGTTTACGGAAGAAGGTAGGAAGGACCATGAATTAAAAACCAATGGCCTAAAAGCGAAGAGGTGTGGTGTTACTAAATTTGATTTTAATTTTTCCTTACAGGCTTATGTTCAGCAGTTAGAATCAAGTCGTACGAAGCTCCTTCAGTTGGAGCAGGAGCTTGACAGAGCTAGACAACAGGGCCTGTATATAGGTGGTGGAGTAGATACCAGTCAGCTAGGCTTTGGTGGAGCTACAAACTCAGGTATACGTTTGCCTAAGTACTTCATTACCGTTAGTTCTGCTGTCTCACTCCCACATGGCGGTCTGTCTACCCGAAATCACATCTGTCAAATGTTTTATGTCATAAACCTTTTAAGATATTGTCGATCATTAATGTTCCGCTTTTTTTTTTAGCTTCCCGTCTTCTTCTTCTTCTGTAACGCCTACAAGTTAGTATTTTACACTCTTGTTGATTCTTGCTGGACAATAACAATATTATAAAAAGAAGGGACGGGAGATAGTTGTTAAGATGTTTGTAAAATTATTTGGGTTGAAAATTTGTCAGTTTGTTTGAACTCACATGAACAAAGGAGACCATTCAAAGTAGAAGTAATTTGCTACATTATTTAATTTATATATTTGTGACTTGATCATGCATTATTGTTATGTATTATGTTAAAAGAACGAGTTCAATGGCAAATAAAAAGTAAAATGCTTTCCTACAGTTGTAGATGTTGTTTTTTAAAGTGTTTTTTATTTGAAATACATGAAAATATATATTTTTTATTTTTTAAAATTTAATTTACGATAAAAAAAATTCAAGATTTTTTTAAAACGTGACATGCCAAACAACCTTGTCTACAGCTTCTGCTTGCTATCAACGTAAAATCTTTATTAGTGACATGCTCATCATTCACTTATGCCCCAAGTTGGCACTTAAAATATGGTCTTGAGAGGTTGCTGTTGTACATGAATCTGTCCTGAAAAATGTCAGCACTTTCTCTATGCGCTCAATCTGATTATTTTTGCCCTTAAATTTCTGAAGGACATTTTGCTTTTTGTAGTTTATCTCTAATTTTGTTCTTTCTATCAACCATATGCTGACTCTGAGGATTCTTCAGAGATCCCAACTTTTGAGATGGAGTATGGGCACTGGTTGGAGGGGCAAAATAGACATATTTGTGACATGAGAATAGCTTTAAATGCTCATATCAGTGACGCAGAGCTCCACATACTTGTCGAAAGAGGCATGAGCCACTATTCTGAACTTTTTCGCATGAAAGCAACTGCAGCTAAAGCTGACGTTTTTTATGTGATGTCTGGCTTGTGGAAATCATCGGCGGAAAGGTTTTTATTGTGGATTGGAGGGTTTCGCCCTTCAGAACTTCTTAAGGTGCTGGATTAATTATTTAAAATTATCAATTGAAAGTTATTCATATGTTAAGTATACGGGGGTGCTTTTGAACTTCTGAATGCATTGTAGCTTGCGCTGATGCTAGGTTCAGTGTATGTTGAGCATTATGCTGGCAATTGCTAAAGTGTGTGACTTATTGGCAGTCTGGTTAATTAATTTTACAGTTGGTTTTTGGCCACTGTCCCTTTTGCTGCAAGTATTTCATTTATTCCAAGTTAGAGATTATTGGAGCTGAAAATGTTGTGGTTGAAGTAAAAATGGCTGTGGCCCTTGTTACTCCAAAACGGTGGTTTTCTTTTCTTTTTTTGTCTTGCGCTGGATATGCTAGGCAGAATTCATGCCTGAAGTGCCAGCAAGCTGTGTAATATTTTATATTGCTTTTATGTTGATTACAGATTCTCTTGCCTCACATTGAGCCCTTGTCAGAACAGCAAGTTGTGAATGCTCTTAATCTTAGACAATCATGCCAGCAAGCTGAAGATGCTCTTTCACAAGGAATGGAGAAACTCCAGCAAACTCTAGCAGAGACTGTGGCAGCTGGTCAATTGGGTGAAGCCAGTTACTCGCCTCACAAGGAAACTGCAACGGAGAAGCGAAATGATCTGGTCCGCTTTGTGCAGCAGGTCTTCTTTTGCATCTTCTCCTGCACTCACAATACACATACGCAATCCATAATTTATGTTCTTGCCAATCAACTGGGTTTCATGAAGTGATCACTTCAATTTCAGGGAAAAAGGCATTCTCAAATTTCATTAAGGAATATTGGTGCCTTCCTGAAATAATCTTGTTATGCAGATGGAGGTGCATCAACTTTTTTGCTAGCATTTAGGTCAAAATTGGTTGTGCTTGAAGTTATGCTTCCCAGCTTTCTGAATGAAGTCAAGCAACTGGGCTTGTTGGCACATCTAACATCAACTATCTGTTTTAACAGGCGGACCATCTACGCCAGGAGACTTTGCAGCAGATGTCTCGGATCTTAACAACACACCAGGCAGCTCGAGGCCTTCTTGCTTTAGGAGAATACTTCCAACGGCTTAGGGATCTGAGTTCACTTTGGGCAATTCGCCCTTGCGAGCCTGCCTAGATTCGGTGATGTTGTTATCTTATATAGAAGATTCAAGCTGCTGGCATTTTTCAGGCAGCATCCCACAATTGGAAAGATGTAGATATAAATAGCCATCCTATCAAAGGTAGTTTGTGGTGAAATCAATTTTCAATGCTGTTACTGTCTTGCCATCGAATGATATATTACGTTTCGAGTTTGCAGGTGAAACTTCGTCATGTAAATTGGTCTTTGTATTTTTTGTTTTCATCTGCCTTGTACATAATTGGTGAATATTGCTACTTATTTGTCGTCTCCCATCTCCCTTGCTTATGCAAAACCCTACTTGACTTTGAGTTTTAGGTCTGAAACTGAGAATCTTCTGATAATGAGAAGGTATTTTTGGGTAAAATGCTAAAGAGTGAAACCTTTTGATTTTGAATTCTTATCAGATAACTGCTAATTTGTCTGAAGTGTCACACACTGCAAGCCTAGCTCGCTAATCACCCTACAAACTCCAGTCGTTGAAGTTCATCTTTACCAACGCCAAATAGAATGGTTGAACATGATTAGTCTCTGATTCTTTTATCTGGGGAGATTTTAATTTTCATTTATTTTCTGTATTAGCAACTCTTCCCGTCCCCCTTTTCTGGTATGTTAATTACGAGGAGAAATAGAAAAAAAGAGAGCATCACCAGTTGAGTTCAATCAACATTTTAATCATCAGAACCCACATTTACAGATAGGTGCTTAGGCGCTGAGTAACCAGAAACTACAGAGCCATTATTGATCCTGCAAAATTGGGACACAACCGTCACTGGAAGTCTGAGGTCCTATTGCAATACAAGTTTTTCTGGGGCATTCCTGCTCCTAAATTACATCACTTACAAAACAAAAGGATCTGATGCCTTGCCAACATCGACCTGTTGCACATACTGAAATCGCTGAAGCCTCTCTGGGATTTAGTTCCTTGCATGCGTTTTCAAGTAATGGATCTATTGGCTCAACGTTATTGACATCTACATTCTTTGGACATAAGAAAAAAAAGTTTGATTTTTTCAGGTTAGGATTGGTTATATATTTGCTCGATATTATTGAATGCAACCTATCAGAAGAGATCGATGCCAAAAAAATTGAATAATTACATATTCATCTCAGCTAATGGCAGGTAGTTCCTCACAACTTCAACATTGAGTATTCCAATGCGCCGACAAGAAAGTCTGCATGTACCAAAACAAAATCCATGACATTAGATCATTCTGTTAAAAAGGGCATATAAGAAAAATTAACAACTAATCATCATGCAGGCAAATTGGATTTTTTTTTAATGGATACTGAGTTCTTCAAAGCTCTCAGAATCTCTCCTGAAAGCTATCTTATTGCTCATCTAAAAATCACAAGGCTTTAATTTATCTAAGCACTTGAAGAGACGTTGACATCAAGAGTACCTGCATCGTCTTTGGTGAAACACATTGGCGGTTTGATACGGAACACATTTCAATGAATTCCACCTTTGCCGACTAGGATGCCGAGCTCTGCACTCAGGAAACAGTGATGATAAATACACATTAGAAATCGATGAAAAAACCATTTGGTAGTCAAAGGGTTATCTTTTCCATGTTTATGGGGTTGGGAGGCTGTCCTCGTTACCTCTAAGTTTCTCAAATAAGATTGCAGTTTCGGCTTTGGCAGGCGTCTTTTCCTTCCTGTCAGTCAAAAGTTCTACCCCCAACATTAAGCCCCTGCACCTTACATCTCCAATGACTGGAACAACGATTAAAAATTTCTGAGCAACTTAGAATATCATTACTAAAAGCACATTGTATTGCATTAGAACATTAGTAGTAATTCAGAAGTTACATATCATCAGAAACATCTAAATTCATATAATCATTGAATGTCTGCGGAAAAAATCGATAAAATTTGGACTTCTGTTTGGCTTGTTGATTTCTATTCTACACAAGGCTACAGAAGCAGCAAAACTAATTATTCCTACATGAGGCTGTTAAAGAAACTAGCTTTGCTCATGGCTCGTACAAAAACATTAATATATGATATGTGCACACATTCACAAGCACATGCATAAAAAGAAAAATCATCTGCAAACACTTACAAGAATGAATAGAGTATTAATACAAATCTGGTTAGATAATTGAGAAGACTTTACCCCGGTAAATGTTGGTAACTTGGCATATGAACAGAAACAAACCCAAAAGTATCGTTTACTATAGCGAGTTAATAATAGTTGGTTCACTAGGTTTGCTTTCAGAGGGTGCAAACAGACAGCCTATATAACAAGGCTCGAAGCCTAGGCCAATAGAATACCAAATGTAGAGACAAATGGAAAATGTCATGTACATCACACAGGCAAAAGTCGCAACAAAGTATTTAGAACCAAGTTCAAGAGAAATTACTGTCATGTCTTCTTTGCAGCTCTCTCAAACGTCCAAGCATGTGTGAACCAACATCAGCACACTATTCTTGACGCCTCTCTTGGTCAATGACTCTCAGTACTTCATGTCCACTGGCAGAAAACACAGGGTTTCCACCAAAAGTATTGAATTGAATTTTCTGTGCCATGACTTGTGCTATTTCTGGTGTTGTTACTACAGCTCCCAATGGCAAACCATTGTCAATACCCTGATAAATGCTAATTGTGTTATTTGTGAGATGGTCAAACAGGTTTCAAAAGACAGTAAAAGTAACATATGAAGCAAGAACTATATAAAACATAGAACTATCTTTTGTAGCACTAAGGAATAAATCTGAAGAGGTGTGATTTTAAATACCTTTGCCATGGTAACAATGTCAGGGATGACACCTTGAGTCTCAAAACCCCAATAGCAGCTTCCTGTGCGGCCAAACCCCGATTGCACTTCGTCAGCTATGCAAACTCCCCCTGCCTTACGCACAATGTCATAAACCATTGTCAAGTATCCAGGGGCTAATTCAACTGCTCCTCCAACTCCCTATATTCACCAAAAATATAAAAGAATGAAGTTCTTTTACAATTTCATATTCAAGGTTGTCAAAACAGTCATATACGCTGCTTATGGAAACAATACTTAAAGTCAAGTCACCAACCTGAATAGTTTCGGATATGAAACCAGCAACTTTTCCAGAAGTACCATAATTGTTGTGTGGATTTGGATTAATAACATGATGAATTTCGCCCTGCAGTATTCTTCAGTCAGAACCACTGGCATCAATCAAATTACAATAAGTGATCATATTTCCATGCAGCAATTGTAGATAAACAAACCTGTGGAATTGAGTATTTCCATGTGTTCCTATTGTACCAGAACTTCCACCATGATATGCATTTTTAACGAAATCATTTCAAGATTACCAGTGTATAGTCTAGCCATCAGCATCGCTAATTCATTTGCTTCTGACCAGAATTTACAAAATATACAACTTGCAGACGAAAACAAGTTTAAGATGTAGATAGTGTTTTCTGATCAGTATGAGAAGCAGCAACCCATAATTTACTCCAATAATGTTGTGTACCTTTGACACAAATAAAGATGAATTACATAATGATTACCCACAAAATTCATGTTTTAAAATTTTAAATAATTAGTTTGAGCAGGAAGCAACAAACCACTTAGACAAACGATCATCATTTCAATACAAAATAAAAGAAAATAACCAAAACCCAAATTACATCATCATTGTATCCCATTGACAAGAATGATGTTTTACCGAAAGGTATCAAGAATAGCAGAAACCTTGAGATTTCCAGGCATCTTAGCAGCTAAGGCCTCAGCAAAATCAGCAATAGTGTGGTTCAAGTAAATGGTAGTAGCATGTTGGAGCAGCTTGCTTTGCTCCATAATTGCATTTAAAATTTGAGGATGGCAGTGGCCGCAAGAGACAGACACTATCCCAGAAAAAGCATTCAAATACCTCCTTCCATTTTCATCAAACAAATATTGCATCTTTCCTTCAACTATATTCAACTGCAAAACCAAAATAACATCATCAATCAACACAAAAAGAAAAGAAAAGAAATCTTGAAAACTAAAAGTGCACGACAACGCATAATAATAATAATAAGAAATAAATAAAACCTCTTATGCTATATATGAAGAAATAAAACATGAAATCAAAACGCTATGTAAGATCAGAAACTAACAGGATTCCGTTAGTAATGATAAAGGGAAGGACCCAGAAATTTCTTGCGTTTTTGCAAGATTTCATCAGCCAATGGTCCTTTATAAGGTTTGGCTGGTAATCAAATGGAGGGATTTTAGGAGGAGATTTGACAAAGGAGGAAGCAACTGTAGAGTAAGAAAGGTCCTTGG
>Ga0307508_10005962_pt1 | contig 11496 bp, 12 predicted proteins | sample 9_EM_MG_FD_203089 | JGI IMG/M metagenome (GOLD analysis project Ga0307508, IMG submission 203089) | Populus trichocarpa ectomycorrhiza microbial communities from riparian zone in the Pacific Northwest, United States - 9_EM | ecosystem: Host-associated > Plants > Roots > Unclassified | place...
TCAAGATCGGCCGGCCAGATAAGGGTAAAAAAGTTCTAGAAATGCCAAAGACAATGCTACGAAGAGTTCCTATTGAGTTGATGCGTCGATTTTATGTCTGAGCCCAAGATAACAATGTATCTACAATTAATTTCCTGATATATTCTCCCGTCTATGTCACAAATGGTCACGGCACATGACCTTGTCGATTGTGGACGACATCTACCTTACGGGCAAACACATATTTATACTGGCATGGTATCTACTGTGTAGAAGTACGAGTAGAGTAAATATCACAAAACGGAATGCGAGCACTCAAAAATATGACGACAAAAGACAGCACCCGTAAAGTACATCTTGCAGATCCCACATTGTTCTAAGAGCTCCTGGTACTCATATGACGAAACTCCCTCACCCCTACGAATTCTGGCAATGGTGTCCAGTTCACGAGCATTGGGCCGAGGGGGACGAATAGTTGAAGGCCCACCAGCTGGTGCCAGGATAGTGTGCACAGGAGGGCGAGCAGTGATAAGCGCAGGAGCAGTGCGAAGGCCATGGGACGGGTATGGGGCGGGCTTTCGTTTAATACGAGTGGTTGCTGAGGAGGTTGGGCGGTACTGTTGGCAGCGAACAACCTCAGCAATCACTGCAAGGGTGGCACTCTCCAAGTCCATGTAGTCACGTTGGCGTGCACAGGCGGTCTGACGGTCGACTGTATACAGCCCAGCTTGATCACCAACGGCGTTGCCTAGTGAATATGACATCAGCCTCTACTCGTCTCTCCATCCAGCATAAAGACATACCATGATATACAAACGGTCCAGCTTTCTGTTCCATACCCGGGTGCTGAGAGATGTGCTCGCCGAAATAGCCCTCAAAGTAGGGACCCTCTTCAAGACGGGCGTTGGTCCTGAATGCAAGGACAACCTCGTCCATCTTGGGTAATTCTTTGGATGCTATGAAGTCGAGAATAAATGTTAGCCATTCACAATCATGAACAGCACCGTGGGAGACACATACTAAGTGTCGGGAGGTGTTTATACTCGTTCGTCAGGAGGGCAGAATGCTGAATGCGTGTTAAATTAACTAGAACACTTAGTAAGTATGCCGTCTTCATATCAGACCATGATTGAACTCACCATAGAAACCACATTTGGGAGGGAACTCGGTGCAAAATGCTTTCACCAAGCCGCCGCGACAATGCACGATTTGGCAGGAAGCGGACTGCCCTGGTATCTCAGAGACAAGGGGACAAAAACAAGCCAAATGAAGGCCTCGTCGGCGAAGCCATTCACGGAGTTGGTTGTCCTGGATACGAATCCCGTTCCTAGTAGGCCTAGAAAGATGTTCAAGAGGTGCATGAGAAGGGACAAAGAAGACAGTGGTGTGGAGAACATACCAGGCGACAGTAACAAACTGTCCAACCGTAGGACAGAAGACGACAAGCTCGGTGCTAGCTCGCTGGAAAAGGATGCAAGAAACAAACCAGTCAGGAACAGGTTGCGAATGGAGGGGCATTTTGATGTCGTTCGTTGAATTTCGCAAGCTCACCTTATATCTTTTACACTGTTGAAGAATGAGAAGGCCGAGTTCCGCCAATACATCCAAATGAGGTATCCCGCCACCTTGCGAAATTTCTGCATTTGATGTCATTGCTTTGCGGCATGTGGGACTCGACAGTCAGAGGAACGATGCAGGAAGTCGGGTAGTCTAGAAGGCGCTCGGCGCGAAGATCTGGACACAACATGACATAATGCTTAGTGATAGACGTCAAGCGTTGATGATCATGAAGAAGGCGCGAACGTTGAGACCGTCGATCATGAAGGAAGGGGGCTGGTGTGGGAAAACGTCAAGAACTCTGTTCAGCTATTTCTTTGAACTGAACCGAACCTTGGTCCGGTTCAGGCAGGTTCAGGTTCGAACCTGTCGAGGCGGAGGTTTAACGTTTAACCCACAACCCTCGCTTCTTCTGTCGACGCCCTGCTCCTTTTTCCGGAGGTAAAACCTCCCTCTTCAATGGAGACCCTGCCTGTCAATTTCCGATTCCTGGTTTCGGAGGTCCTGCTCCTCGACAATCACCTCCCTGTCCCTATTCCTCCTTTTGGAGACCCTGCTCAACTACCGATTCCTCTTTTCTTGCTCATGTTATGTACTATGTGTTAGATCCGCTCATGTTTATTATGGTTTCGGAGGTCCTGCCCCTCGACAACCACCTGTTTCTTTCGGACACCCTGCCTGTCAATTTCCGATTCCTGGTTTCGGAGGTCCTGCTCCTCGACAATCACCTCCCTGTCCCTATTCCTCCTTTTGGAGACCCTGCTCAACTACCGATTCCTCTTTTCTTGCTCATGTTACTATGTGTTAGATCCGCTCATGTTTATTATGGTTTCGGAGGTCCTGCCCCTCGACAACCACCTGTTTCTTTCGGACACCCTGCCTGTCAATTTCCGATTCCTGGTTTCGGAGGTCCTGCTCCTCGACAATCACCTCCCTGTCCCTATTCCTCCTTTTGGAGACCCTGCTCAACTACCGATTCCTCCTCTTTTCTTGCTCATGTTACTATGTGTTAGATCCGCTCATGTTTATTATGGTTTCGGAGGTCCTGCCCCTCGACAACCGCCTGTTTCTTTCGGACACCCTGCCTGTCAATTTTTCCGATTCCTGGTTTCGGAGGTCCTGCTCCTCGACAACCACCTCCTTTCGACGATCCTCCTCTCGATCCTTACCTCCTCCTTCTTTTGGACACCTCCCCTTTCAGCAAGCTTGCCCATGGTCCTTCGACTGACCATTCTGCTTTGGCTACCCCTTCTCATACGGCACCCTCTACTCATTCAATCCAACCACCAGCATTCGGCTGGCCATTTTCTCTCATGCCATCCTCTGGGTCAAGTTGAGCTGTGGCGCGCATCTGTACTCCCTCTTTTCGGCAAGCCTGGTTCGAAGGCATCTGTACCCTCTTTCCAAAATCATGATGGCCATTCATGCGGTGAGTGTCTCTTTTATGATTTGCTGGGTGTAATGAAACTCATAAGGCATTGAGATCCTCGGGTGCACCATACATATTCTACGCATTCCACCACGACGATGTACACATGAGACGCTCGACCATTCACAAACCGCGGCGATTTATAGCTGGACTTCTCACTTTTGAATTGGCACCAGAATGTTTTCATGTACATGTAGTTAATTTGACCTTGGCTTTATGAAAAACTTTTCTTTTACTCCTCTTTCCTTGCCGACTTGGCTCTGGCGCTAAGGCTTACCCTTGCGGTGAGGTCAATAATGAAGAATTGCTGGCTCAACATAAACCTTCCTGAGCGTCTGCTCAATCGGGCGGAACCGAGGATAAAGTCATGCAGCCCTATGTCCTTCTACACAGATCGCAGAACTGATGATAACGTTGAGTATCTTTTTCAGCATCTTGGGGGTTGGCTTCGTCGTCTATCTTACTTGTATCGTAGAAGGCCCGTTGACCGGTAGCCGAGATTTGATGCAACCGACTTATAAATTAGGAACATACTCCTGCTCATCCCAACACAAATAAAACTTTATTAATGCAGAGTAAATCATTCATCCACTAGCTAAGGGTTCCAAGGAATCCAGAGGTTTGTGAAGTAGGAGGAAAAGATTGAGTAGAAGAACTGCCCTATGGATATTGCACCAATCACTCCTTCTTTCCTGTGCAAACAACTTCAGGTTCTGAATCACTGTCCACAGAAGTATCGAGTGAAGTGGGTGAATAATGAGTTTGGACCGGAAGGGTCTGGCGAAACTTCTGTTGTCGTTGTGCAGGGGTTGGAGTGTGGTTTGTGCTGATCAACCAACGGGGTACGGAAACAGGAGTTGGGGTGACAGGCCCCTGACTGGGGGAGGTATCTGATGACGGATAGGTTCCGGGCATCTTCAGACTACGATCGTCGTCGGAGGCCGAAGACTCGGAATCGATAATGATCACTCGACGGTTAGGACGGTTACCAGTCGGTGATGAATTGCCTCCGCCATTCTTGGTCTTAGTGGCGGTTCCATCGATGCGTTCATCCTCAGACTCGGAGGAGATTTCAACGGTGGGAGGTGGGCATTTGGTCACGAGAGAGGGTGTAGTCTGAATCCCCTTCGAGCTGTATGTGAGTTGATGCTGAAATGGGGTGGTCACCACACTTTGGATGGCCGCCATATGGTTCCTACTAGCAGGAGCAGAGGTCGAAGAAGAGGGATGAGGGAGAGGATGGGAAGTTCCGCGGCCACCTGGCAATCCACTTTGCGACGTAGGAGTAAGAGGGGGGCTTCGATTGCGGTCTGACTTGAGGGCGGCTTTAATTTGACAGTAGCGTATCCACCGTGGGTTCGGGAACACTGGTGGCCCACTGGCTCTGGGCTCCAACGAAGCATCAAGGTGTTCTTGGAAGATTCTCGTCAGCAATATCGCACTACAACGACAGGATGACTCACCAAGCTGGGAAGAGGGCAAAGAAGTGTTTGTCTTGGGAGCCATCTGACTGGAGTATGTTACTCTGTAACGACCTTAAATATTCTAGGGAATCAGCAAAGAAAATTCCGGACCGAGAGCAGGTACCAAACAGGATTGTCCGATCTGAATCGGATGGAAAATCCATGGCGGTGCCGCTGGCACACAATTAATATTCCTGGAGATATGCGTTTCCCATACCTTGGCGTACTGTAGGCTAACGATTCCAAGATTTCATCCAGCCCCCTCCGAGTCTTCATAGAAGCGCTACGACGGCCCATTGAATTACCACGACCTAGGCAGCGCAAAATGAACATTCAAGGAGGATTGCCGCTAGCTTCACACCGGCGTCATAAATGCAATAAGGCTGCCACTTGTGCGTAACTTAACATGCCTTTGAAGAGCGGTGATCAATGGGAAAGCCGCGTGTCGTACTGCAGTCGTTAGCCTGGGATAACCAAAAAAGTATTGATTTTCAGGAAGAGTCAACAGCCGAGCCCATAGATGATGATGAGGGGACCCATAGCACATAGACAGGCCCAGCGAAGAGGAAAGTTGTCAAGAGTTTCCCCGGCCCGACGCGAGTTCTAATTTATCCAAATCGGGGACAACTGCTGACTTTAAATTGCCACACACATAAATGGGAGAAAATACCTGCTGACTGGTGACTACCTCCCATCCACTCACGGTAAATACTATACTTTGCACTACCTACATAAATTAAGGTCCATTTCTAGGTAACGACCAATGGCCCCTACAAGCAAGCCCCTTTTCAATAACCCAGCCTGTCGACCTTCCTCACCCCCTTCCTTCGGAGAGCCAGCCCAACATTCTGCTGGAAAACGACCTCCGTCTTTTGGACTCCCTACTCCTCCTTCTTTCGGCCTCCCTACTTGTCAATCGCCTGGCAAACGATCCTCACCAGTCTCCCCTCCCTCTTCAAACGGAGAACCTGCCTGTGGAAGTTTCGGATGGCCTGACCAACTCTCACCTGTCGGTCGCCCTTTCGGAGGGCCTATCGAACCTCCCTCTTCAAACGGAGAACTTCCGATTCCTGATTTCGGAGTTTCTTGCGGACACCTTGCCTGTCAATTTCCGATTTCTGGTTTCGGAGGTCCTGCCCCTCAACAACCACCTGTTTCTTTCGGACACCCCGTTCAACTTCCATTTCCTGGTTTCGGAGGTCCTGCTCCTCGACAATCACCTCCTTTCGGCGACCCTGCCTTTCGATCCCCACCTCCTTTCGGAGACCCCGCTCGACTTCCATTTCCTGGTTTCGGAGGTCCTGCTCCTCGGCAATCACCCCCTTTCGGCGACCCTGCCCTTCAATTCTCACCTCCTTTCGGAGACCCTGCTCAACTCCCGATTCCTGGTTTCGGAGGTCCTGCTCCTCCTCGACAATCACCTCCTTTCGGCGATCCTGCCCCTCGATCGTTACCTCTTCCTCCTTTTGGAGACCCTGCCTCCCGCCCTTTGCCTCCTCATTTCTTTGGTCACCCTGGCCATCGAGGTTTAGCTCCCCCTTACGAAGAGCCTGGTTGTCATCGTCATTGTTTCGGCCCCCTTTTTCTTAGCTATCGTTCTTCGGGACCAGGCTCACCTAAACAGCCTGCCGTTTGGCTTGTGTGGTTCCCTTCTTACAGCAAGCCTGCCCATGGCCCTTTGACTGACCATTCTGCTTTAACTCCCCATACACCCAGCAAGCGTGGTGGTCAACCTTCAATGTTACCCCCTCCCACATGGCACCCTCGACTCATTCAATCCAACCAGCAGCATTCAGCTGGCCATTTTCCCTCATGCCATCTTCTGCGTCAAGTTGAGCTGTGGCGCGCATCTGTACCTCCTTTTGGCAAGCCTGGTTCGATGGCGTCTGTACCCTCTTTCCAAAATCATGATGGCCATTCATGCGGTGAGTGTCTCTTTTATGATTTGCTAGGCTTTAACGGAACTCATAAGGCATCAATAGAGGCGCCCCTTTGTGTCAAAGAAAATATATCGAGGTCGATCCTAGGAGAGGCTGCATCCAAAAACAGCCAGGCGAAACCACCGACTGGGCATTGAGATCTCGGGTGTGTACCATAGATATTCTGCGCATTCCACAATGACGATGCATAGAATATTCTTCGCATAACTTATGATCTCGACTATTCTCAAACTGCGGCGATTTATGGCTGGACTTCTCACTTTTAAACTGGCACGAGAACGTATATGAATCATGTACGAGTAGTTACTTTGTCCTTGGCTTTTGTAATCTATGAAGGTTTCCTTTTGCTCTGATGTTTTGGTCCGTCGACTCATCTCGGAATTGTACAGCTCCCTCATTCAATTCAGCACATGTTCTCCTGGATGATGGCAAAGCGCCTTCAGTTGCGCGAATGGAGGGGCGTAAAGAAACGAGACGAACCTAAACAACGAGTGCACTAGCCCCAGGTCTAAGTATCAAATTTGTTAGTTTTAAGCACAAGATGACGAGACTGGAAATGAAGCAATTCTAAACAGCAATCAGGACGAATTACCAGATTCCAAAAAGACTCCCGCGACAGCCTTCTGTGAGGTGGATCCGGAGTCTCGCAGCAGCCATCAATGACAAAGGAAATCGCCCAATCCTCTGTTGAATTGGGGGTGGGGGGTAAATATGGCTCAATGCCGTAAATGCCATCATGACGCAGTTGGTGATACAGGGTGCACAATATGTCAGGATAAAAAGACATTTTATGAAGTCCCATGTGAAACCAAAAGGGAGCTGAGAAACGACTCCGTACAACCTGACATGGTTCACTGGACTACACGTTTTCCAACTTCGAGATCTGGCATATGCAGGTGTCGACGCGTCTCTACTGTAACTTCAGAACCATTTGAGGATACAGGTCAAATGACGGGCGATCGTTCCCCGGAACGACCTGAAATGTGCATCATTTCACGAGCAGGGGAGGTCGTGACGTTGCTGACCTAAAGCTGACGGAATCATCTCGGAACTCGTAAGTGTCCTGCCACTTGAACACTCTAATCATTTGTTTTTGAAGTTGTGCAAAACGAATGCCAAGATAATCGCACCACTCCATCATACAACAGGCATATCTAAGTAACTCATCTTCTCTGTTTGCCTTATAACTTCATCTAGTTTTCTTCGACTCGAACTGGCCAACTGGTCGTAAATACGATGATACTGAGGTCCAATCCGGTGTCAAACACAGTTCCTTCAATGTTCTTAACAAAGAGGATATGCTACGCCCACGTAAACTACCGCGGTGAGGACATGGAATTCGTACATCGTGTTTCCATTTCTAATACTTGACATGTCCCTGAAGAAGTTTCTTCGATGGTCCTTGTAGGAGACGGCTGAGGCCATTTTTTCGGGGCACCAGTCGTCACCTTCCCTCTAACGACTTGCAATGACAGTCACTATGGATGCTGGAACCATCGCTGGTCTCAACGTTATCAATGAGCCTACCACTGCTGCTGTCGCGTACGGCCGTGACAAATCACCACCGAACGTAACATTCCTATTTACTATTTCGGAGGACCTTTCGATGTCTCCCTTTTGGAGGAATGGGGTCAGGGCCATTGCTGCTGAGACTGGATGACGATTTCGATAACCACATCATCAACTTCTTTTTCCAAGAAGGACAACTCCAACCCCCGTGCTCTTCGTTGTCTCCATACCGCCTCCGATCCTGCTGAGTGTACCCTCTCTTCTGCCACTCAACTTCAATTGATATCAACTCCCTTTGCAAAAAAATTGATTCCGCATTCGTTCCTGCTTCGAGGAACTTTGCTGGGACCTCTTGCACGGCACCCTCGAACCTGTCGAAAAAGTCTGCGAGGTTCTAAGAACCACAAGTGGTCGCCATGGTGGGGAGTTGGATGGAATTAATGGGGTAGGATGGGAATTGATGCGATGCGATGCGACAGGATGGAAATTGATGCGATGAGATGGGATAGGATAGGATGGGCTGGGTTTGCACTTTTTCCGTTTCGAACACCACAGGATCCAAATGCTGGCTAGCTGCTGGACCTGGTATGCTCGAGAATGAGGAAGTGGCACTGGCCACAGCTCTGGTTGTGCCCAAAAATGTGGTCGAAGCCTGCCAACTCGACTATCGCGACTGCGATAAAGACTGGCGGAAGCCCTATTCATCGACTCTCATCCTGACCGGGAGCTTATGATGTCAATGATCGCAATGATCGTCCTATATCAATATCAAGTTCCTTGGTTAAATCTATCTCCTCAGGAAGTACCACCTCTGCAGCCCTTATCTCGTATGTCCAGAATACTTCCGGTATTGATTCATCCTTCAAGGGCTAACCAATACGGAGTAAAGATCCTTCCTTTTGTATGCCGTCACCGAGTACCATCCCTCGTAGCCCATCGATCTCCCATTTAAGCACATTCTTAACGCCTGCGTTCCCTCTGTTACATACTTACTGCATTGTCTACATAATTGCGAGCGTAGCTTGACGGTCAAGGATACATTTTGACGGGAAGGATCTGGGTTTTGAGGAAGGAGTTGTCAGCTATTATGTGTACTTTTCCCCTGGTGTTCACATGTGATGATGAATCTCTGTGGGTTGACCGATGTGTGGATGGTAGAACCTTCCGAGTTGCCTTCTATCAGTACATCTAATTGAACCCTTCCTGCCTCGAACGCTCCCACTCATTTGAGCAATAAGCAGGACAATCTGCCGCTGCGAGGTGGTATCGAGCTCAAACTTGGGGCTGTCGGGTTTAAGCCAGCTCATTCCTCAAATCTCCTGACGGTGTTTGAGTTAGAACCTCTCGTGTAGAATGGTATGCCGGAGCCTGACGTGTAAGTCCTTCCCCATTATCTAGCACCAACCAAAAATGTCGGCTCAAAGGCCGAACACAACCGTGATTGATGTGGTTTCTTGTTTGCCACCTGAAATTCTGCACATGTTGCACATGAAACAAACCACGGCAGTAAGGACATGCTATTCGAGTTTAAAACTATGTAACTGCCGTAGCCTCAATATGATAGCGTTTGGTGAATGAACAATTGCAGTAATCCAGCTCGAGTCATTGTAGGGATAAGAAATTTGTTTTCTAATTAGGGCCTGGCATACTATTCGGGAAAGTCCCCTCGCGTTGTTTGTCTTTCCTTTCAGAAGCTGCAAGTGAATTGTTAGAAGGCGTAAAATGATTGATGTGGAGAACGTCACCTGGTTGGGGTGTTTGACCGCTGAGGAGACCGATGATGGTTTGCAGCTGTGCGTCAACTGCAAGATTCCTCTCCTCATCTTCCTTTGACTTCTGCTGCCACTGCACAATTTGCTGGCTAAAGGACGCGGCGAGTTCTTCGTGCTTCTTTGCGAGACGTTCCTGTTCATCTCGGAGGGCAGTGAGTGTCCGTAAAAGGTGATCAATCATCCCATTTTTGGGCAGGTCGTCTGTACATTTCCATGATTAAGACGCCGCCTGCCAGAGTTGTGACTTGGATAAACGTACCGTTCCCCATTGTAGCGGCGAATGATCTGGACTCTGCCTTGCCTCTCGACATTCCAGCTGCGACACCACCGCGTACACCAGCCGGAGTTGGGTTATTAAACATAGCGTATCTCTGCATGTCAGGGGAAGACTCAGCGGGATTTTTCTTAACTTTTGGCGTTCCAGCTGAAACACCGCCGCGTACTGCCGACCGCCGCTGCTTCGAGAGTTCGGAATGAGAACTCTTTTCCCTCCTTCGTGCGCTTCCATTACTAGCATCAGACTCGACGCTATGTTCTTCCGGAACAGTGGGTAGAGTTGCTGGGCTTGATAGAGTGGAATCGTTAAGGAAAATTACGGGAAGAGCGGGAAAGTTTGTCTGGGTCGGTAAAAGCGAATTATCGAAAATCGGGCATGTCGAAAGTTTGACCGGGGCCGATGAGCAATTGTCGAGCAGCACGTCTGCATGAGGGTAAGTATTCGTACTTGCGAGGATCGGTACAGGAACTTGAACGAAGGGTGGTAGTATAACTTCTTCATGTTGGCCACCATGTGCCTGCATTCAGTAGTGTTAATTTGTTAATAACTGCTTGCATAAAGTAGACGTGGCTACTCACGTTCTGATAGAGCCCAGTAAAATGCGGGACTGTAGACATATCCTATCGGCAATGGTCAGTGTTGTTCATGTTTTGATTGCTATTAGTATTGGCTCACCGCTATTCCTGAATATTTGACAGCCTGAGCCTGGAGCTCACTGAAGTTCGAATCACTCCTGGGAACGGAGTTTGGAGTTGAGGGATACGAAGGAAAGTTTGCCGGTGTGTGAGGCGAGAACGGCAAAGAATTCAAGTTGTTCAAGGTCCAGTCGGAAACTTTAGCAGCGAGCGCTGATTTCAAGAACGTCACGTTGTCCTGATTATTATAGAGAGCATTTGACAGTTGCGTCAGTTCGCCTGAAAGTCCCCACAGACCAAGGAAGGTCGAACCAAGGTAATCTTGGGGTATCGCCTTGTGAACCTCAGCCTATATGCTCATAATTCAGTCATCATCTGAATAACATTAAAAAAATACGCACCGCGCTGTAGAGTAACTTGCATAGGGCTGCATCATCACGCGTAAAAAGTAGTGCGCGTTGAAATTCAGCAAACCATTTCCTATACCCATCCATCGTCAGTCCAAACTTAGTTCAGAGGGAAATAAAATACCTGTCTGATTTTTGTATGGTAATTTGTATGGCGCGAGTGGATCGACGGCTACTAGATTTGATTCTCTACCTCCGAGTCCGCAAGTCACCGTGTTGGTGTTTCCAGACTGACAGTCTCTAAACGATCCTGCCCTCGACAATCACCTCCGATCCTGTCAACTTTCGGTGGTTTCGGGGGTCCTGCCCTTTGCCTTCTTTCGGAGTCAAATTCCAATTCCAAGTTTCGGAGGTCCTGCCCCGAGCTCGACAATTACCTCCTCCCCTTGGTCTGCCTGGCGGAGAGCATTCTCTGGGCTAAACTCATCAAGCAAGCCCCTCCCATACGGCACCCTCTACTCGTCCACTGGCAACCACCGGCATTCGGCTGGCCATTTTCCGATATGCCAATTCTCTGGGCAACTTACG
>Ga0307508_10005963_pt1 | contig 11494 bp, 8 predicted proteins | sample 9_EM_MG_FD_203089 | JGI IMG/M metagenome (GOLD analysis project Ga0307508, IMG submission 203089) | Populus trichocarpa ectomycorrhiza microbial communities from riparian zone in the Pacific Northwest, United States - 9_EM | ecosystem: Host-associated > Plants > Roots > Unclassified | place...
AGCGTTTTGCCCTCCGTCGACCTTAGGTGGAAGCCCGGTGCGGGAAATCTGCTCGCCGGGTTTTGTCCGGGGGGCGGCCCGAAAGGGCCGTCCCTACCGGAACAGCCCAGGCGAAGATGTGATGAATCGTAGCCGCGGCCCAGCTCGCAGACAGCTCGGTCGCTGCGGAGGAGTGCGCTGGCGCACGCTCGAGGTGTGGCGTGTGGGGCAGAATTGGGTGAGCGCGAGCGTGAGGCTCGGTCACCGCGACATCGATTGCGTGACCCAATCTCGGACTTTGGTCGAGCGAGCGAGGTTGGCTCGATGCTTGCTCATTGCGGTGTGGCGCGCGCTGCCAGCGCGAGCGCTCCGCCGAGCTTCCATGAAAATACTTCGCTTCGCATTGGTCGTTACGCCGCTCATTACCTTGCTCGTTAGCGCGAGCGCGTCGGCGCAAGATCGCGGCGCCGGCCCACGCTGCATGTCGAGCCACCGCTGCGGCTACCCTCACCTCAGCGGTGCGCTAGACGGCGGCATCTCGCACTTCGCCGAGGGCAGCCCGTTCGGCTTCGACACGGGGCTCGGCTCGATCACTGCGTGGGGACCGGCCTGGGGCCTCCGGCTCGGCGCCGAGCTCCTACCGTGGTTTGCGATAGATGCGCACTACATCGGTGCTTACAACCGCGCCGACAGCTCGGTTAGCGTCGGCGGGCGTCGGGGTCTGCTGACCAGCGCGGCGACCGCCGAGCTGCGCTTTACGTGGCCGCTCCGCTACGTGCAGCCTTACTTGTTTCTCGGCGCGGGCGTGTATTCCACCTCGATCAGTGGCAGCTCCGCTTCGACCGAGATGCATGGCTCGACGGAGCTCGGCGTACCGATTGGCGTAGGCTTCGGGGCTCCGGTGGCTGCAGGCCTGAGCCTCGGCGCAGAAATGACCTACCATCGCTGGTTCAGCGAGAGCCTGTCGGAGAACGAGGACATTGGCGGCGGCGATCCGCTCACGATCAACGCGGTGCTGCGCGCTCATTTTTGAGCCGCCGCAGCCTGCGCGTCGCGCCGTGTAGCGCATGGGCGGACGGCCGCGTGCTATGACAGCGCACCCTGTCCGCCCCCGTTTTCGTCGAGAGCACGGCCGACGCGCCCGTGACGAACTTGCCGCGCGCCGCGGCCTTCATGCTCGCGGCCGGGCTGCTCTTCGCGCTGATGAGCGTGATGGTAAAGCTGCTTTCACATGGGCTGCCGAACGCGGTGATCGTGTTCGTGCGCAGCGCGCTCAGCCTGCTGGTGCTCTTGCCACCCATCTTGCGTCGCGGCCTGGGCCAGCTGCGCACGCGCCACCTCAAAGAGCACATCGTGCGCGGCACGATGGGCATGGCGGGCATGTACTGCCTCTTTTACGTGATCGGAAAGCTTGGCCTCGCTGAGGGGCTGCTACTCAACTACTCGCTGCCGCTGTTCATCCCGCTCGTCGAGCGTGTGTGGTTGGGCGAGCCGACGCCGCGCGGCATCTGGAGGCCGCTCGGTCTCGGCATGCTCGGCCTGGTGTTCATTCTCAAGCCAGGCGCCGGGTTGTTCCAGTCGGCGGCGCTGGTGGGTGCGCTGGGGGCGGTGTTCTCGGCGACGGCACAAGTGGGCGTGCGCCGGCTCACGCTGAGCGAATCCGTCACCAAAATCGTCTTCTATTTCTCGGTCTCTTCCACTGCTATCGGCCTCTTGCCGGCGCTCTTGGTGTGGGTCACGCCACTGCCCAGCAGCATTCCCGCCATCATTGGCATGGCGCTGGCGGGCACAATCGCGCAGCTGCTCATGACGCGAGCCTACCAATTGGCGCCCGCCGCCCAAGTCGGCCCCTTCATCTACGGCTCGGTCGTGTTTGCGGCGCTGTTCGACTGGCTGATCTTTGGGCGCCATCCCGACGGCCTCAGCAGCCTCGGCACCGGCCTGGTCATCGTCGCGGGGATCCTGGCCCTGCGCGGCCGGCGCGCCGCTCTCAGCGCCGTCCCAGCACCCGGCGGCGGATAGTCGGGCCGGATTCCGGCCTAAGAGCCAATCCTAAATCCCTCCCGTCGCCCGCCGGCAGATCTGCGTCGCATTCCGTCGTTGCTCCTCCTCAGCGTACTTCAGTACGCTTCGTCGTCGCGCCTAGGACTGCTCGCAGCTCTTTGGCGTGCTCGGTCCGGGTTTTAGGATTGGCTCTAAGCCTTCCGATAATCGGCGTGACTCATTCGGGAAACTTTCGTAGGCGCACGATCGCCAGCGATGTCAGAAGCCGCGGTGCCTGGCGGGCCTGTAACGGCGCAGGACGTCGTCATCAGAGACCTCGGAACGTGCCGGTATCCCTCGCCTGCCGCGGCACACTTGGGCGAGGGCGCCATGCATTTCGTCGGCGAGGCCGACAAGGTGTTGGTCGACGATCGCCTGTCGCAGCTGCCGATTTCCGCAGAGCTGCTACGAGACCTGCCAGCGTTCGAGCTGGCGGGTCCGCGCAATCGCGTGTTTTTCGACGCCACGCGGGCGCGCGCCGGCATCGTGACCTGCGGCGGCCTATGCCCGGGCTTGAACAACGTGATCCGGGGCTTGGTGCTGGAGCTGTGGTTCGGCTACGGCATCAAGCGCATCACCGGCTTCCGCTACGGCTACGAGGGGCTGATTTCGCATGGCAAGACCCCTGAACCGCTGACGCCCGACACCGTGCAGCACATCCACCACCAGGGCGGCACAATCTTGGGCTCGTCGCGCGGCGAACAAGATCCGGAAAAAGTCGTCGATACGCTGGAAGCGCTGGGTCAAAACCTGCTGTTCGTGATCGGCGGCGACGGCACGATCCGCGGTGCGATGCAGATTGGCGCTGAAATCGCCAAGCGCGGGCTGCAGATTGGCGTCGTTGGCGTACCCAAGACGATCGATAACGACATTCATTTCATCGACCGTAGCTTCGGCTTCGAGAGCGCGTATTCGGCCGCGGTCGAAGTGATCCGCGCCGCGCGCGTCGAAGCCACCGGGGCGCGCGACGGCATCGGCTTGGTCAAGCTGATGGGGCGCCACTCGGGCTTCGTGGCGTGCAACGCCGCCTTGGCTTCGACCGACGTCGATTTGGTGCTGATCCCCGAGGTGCCGATGCAGCTCGAGGGCGAGCAGGGCGTCTTGCGCTACGTAGAACGCGTCCTCGACCGCCAGGGGCATTGCGTGATCGTGGTAGCCGAGGGCGCAGCCCAAGATTTGGTGTCGGACGGTGCGGGCTCGGACAAAAGCGGCAACAGCAAGCTGGGCGACGTGGGCGTGTTCTTGCGCGACCGCATCACCGGGCACTTTCGCCAGCAGACTCGCGAAGTGACGCTCAAGTACATCGACCCCAGCTACGCCATCCGCAGCGTCGCGGCCTCGCCATCGGACAGTGTCTACTGCTGGAACATGGCTCGGAATGCCGTACACGCGGCCATGGCAGGCAATACCGAGATGCTGATCGGGCGTTGGCACGGCCGCTTCGTACACGTGCCGATGCCGCTCGCCACGCGCAGCCGAAAACAGGTCGAGCCCGGTGACGACGTCTGGACGAGCGTGATCGAGGCCACCGGACAGCCGCGCCAGTTTCGTTGAGCTGGGGCAGGGGCCCCAGCCCGACAAGACAGGTAAGTCTTGGAAGAGCAGATCACGATCGGCGAGAGCAGCCACAACCCACGAGACCAAACCGGCGAGGCCGGCGCCCGCCGCGGTGTAGCCCGCGAGGGTCGCGTAGCCCTACCAAAACCCTGCGAGACCCATGGGATCAAACTCGACTCAACAGTGACGGAAAACGCCTCTCAATGATCCTGGAACCGCCAGGGCCTCACGCCGAACGGCGTGCCGCCCGCGTCGCGGCGGCGATTTCCTTCAAGGCGCTGGCGGGCACGTTCTCGCCCTCCACCCACGCCACCAGTGCCGGTTCCCAAGCCTTGCTCCAACTCGGCGCCAGACGCTCGCGCAGGAACGCCGCGAACAGCGCGTCGAGCAGCCCGGTCAGCTGCTCGATCAGACTGGTTCGTTCCAAAAACGCGTCGTCGCCCTCTTCCTTGAGCAGCGCCGGTACGGCGCCGCCACCGAGCAAGAAACGCGAGGCGTTGAAATCGAAGGCAAAGTCGCGCTCGGCAAGGCGCAGCACGAGCCGCGCGGCCACCGGCACCTTCATGTTGCGCACCGCCTCGCGCGCTTCAGGGCTGCCCGACGGCTGAGCGCCGCGCACGGCAACGCGCTCCGTGCGATCCAAGATGTGCTCGAGCGTGAGCTTGCGATCGAGCCATACCTCTGCCTCGCCGAGCTTGCCGAGCGCGACCGGCTCATTGAACAGCTCTTGGCGCAGCCACACCCACAGCAAGAGCTCGGGGCCCAAAAAGCGCGTGGTCTCGATGCGTTCAATTAGCTCAGCCTGTTCTTCGTCGAGCTCCTCTTCGGCGGCCGCGGCCTTGCTCTGCGCCTTCGGCGCCGCGTCTTCGGGCTCGGCCTTTCGCGCGGACTTTTCCAGCGCCTGCTTGGCTTTGCGACCCGCAGAGAAACTGAGCGGCTCGACCTTCTCGAAGGCTTTTTGCAAGCCGGGCGCGAGCGCGGCGCGCCCGGCGGCGGCGTAAGCGCTATCGACTTGCAGCTCTAGCCCGAACGTCTTCTCGAAGTGCGCAGCAAACTCCTCGGTCGTGCGCGCCGAATGCGTGAAGAGCAGCACCGTGCCCGCGTCCAGATCCCAGAGCACGTCGAATGCGCGCGAGGTGGGCAGGATCTTCTTGCGCAGTCGCCCGATCACGCGAAGCTTGATGTCTTCTTTCTCGGCGCGCGTGAGCTTCTCGCGGCCCGAGCCGCGTGACAGCATGCGTTGCTCTTCGTCCGCCACCTGCGAGCGCAGCAGCACGCCCGGGATCTTCCATTTGTCGACCCGGAAACCCAAGGTCACGAAGCGATCGTAAAAGAGCCGATCCGGCTGCAGGTCGAGGTCGAACGGCCGCTCGATCACGCACCAGCCAATGGCCTCCGAAGCTTCGTCTTCGGGTAAGAGCGGAGTGAACTTGCGCAACCGCACCGCTTCCGTGTAGCGCTTGCGCAAATCTTTCGGCGGTTTGCCCTGCACGAACAAGCGCGTGAACGTCAGCGCGCCGAGAGAAACACCCAACTTGTGCCGTCCTTTCGAAATGCCCGCGGCTGCGAAGCCACCGGCCAAATTGCGGCGCCCTTCATGCGCCGATCGTGGTCCGTCCACAAGCGCGCTTTCACGCGGGGGTGCAAGCGCCGTTTTTACAAGACAGTGACCGAAAGGCTCACCTCACCGCGCGACGCTGGCGCCCTGCCCGCCCGTGTCGATGACTTGATTGAGACTTGGGGCGTAGAGAACTACGCTTACCCACATGGGACTTTACCTGGGCCTCGACTCCAGCACGCAAAGCCTCTCCGCCATGATTGTCGACACGGCCCAAGGCAAGGTCGTGCTCGACGAGAGCGTCAACTTCGGGAAATCGCTGCCGCACTATCACTCGCCGAGCGGTTTTCTCCCGAACGAGAACCCGCAGCTCAGGCACGCCGATCCGCTGATGTGGGTCGAAGCGCTCGAGCTGCTGCTCGGGCAGCTGCGTGCGCGCGGGGTCGATTTCGGCGCCGTCGAAGGCATCAGCGGCGCCGGCCAGCAGCACGGCTCGGTGTACCTCAAGCAGCGCTTGAGCGACGTCCCGGCTTGGGACACGACCAAAGATTTGGTCAGCCAACTGCGCCCGCTGCTCAGCCGCCCGAGCTCGCCGATTTGGATGGACAGCTCGACCAGCCAAGAGTGCCAAGAGATCGCCGAGGCGATGGGCGGCGACGCGCGCGTCGTCACACTGAGCGGCTCGCGCGCCATCGAGCGCTTCACGGGTCCGCAGATTCGCGCCTTCTACAAACGTGAGCCAGAAGCATACGCGGCGACGCACGAAATCCACCTGGTAAGCTCGTTCTTGGCGTCGCTGCTAATCGGCAAGAGCGCGCCGATCGATCACGGTGACGGCGCCGGCATGAACCTGCTCGAGTTGGCGCGTGGCAGCTGGAGCCCAGCGCTTTTGGCGGCCACCGCGCCCGGTCTCGCTGACAAACTGCCGCCGCCCGTTCCGTCGCGCACGCGCATCGGCGAGGTCGCCGCTTACTTCGTCGAAAAATACGGCTTTCGGTCGGGCACACCGGTCGTCGCCTTCACCGGCGACAACCCGTCGAGCTTGGTCGGCATGGGCGCCACCGAGCCGGGCACCGCAGTCATCAGCATGGGCACGAGCGACACCGTCTTCGCGGCCATGCGCGAACCACACACCGACCCGCGCGGCTTCGGTCACGTGTTCGGCAATCCGGCGGGTGGTTTCATGTGCCTGATCTGTTTCGCCAATGGCTCGCTGGCTCGCGAGAAGGTCGCCGAGCGGGCCGGACTGTCGTGGGACGCGTTCGAGCGGGCCATCCTTCAAGAAACGCAGCCGGGGAACCAAGGTCGGCTGCTGCTGCCGTTTTTCATTCCGGAGATGACACCGAAGCTGCTGGCGCCAAAAGTGGAACTTTTTGGTAACGAGCGATTCGTGGCCTGGCAAGAACCAGCGGCCCTGGCGCGCGCGATCGTAGAAGCCCAAGCTCTGAGCATGCAGCGCCATTCGGACTGGATTGGCGAGGAACCGAAGCTTATCCGCGTGACCGGCGGAGCCGCCAAAAATCGCGGCATTCGGCAGGTGCTGGCTGACGTGTTCGGTGCGGAGATCCGCGGGCTTTCGGTCGGCAATTCTTCGGCGCTCGGGGCCGCCTTGCGCGCGGCCGAGGCCATAGGGCAGCAGCCGTTCGCTTCGCTCTATGCGGCGTTCGCCGCAACCGATCCTTCACGCAACGCGAGCCCCGCTCCAGGCGCCACCGCCAGCTACGTAGACTTGAGGCAAAAGCTGATCGAGCGACTCGTCGCCTTGGGCGTCTAGATGCTGCCGCCCGACCTGCTCGAACCCGAGCCACGCCTGCGTCTCGACGCGCGGCTGTTCGGGGAGACGCTCACCTTCGCCTTCGCCACGGGCAGCACACCCGAGGCTTTCGAGCGCGTGCTGAAGAGCTACAGCCCCGGTCCGTCGACCTTCGATCCAGAGCTGTTCGCCCGTGACCTGTTCGTCAAAGACTTGATCGCTCGCTGCTTGTGCTTCACGACCGAGAAACGCGAGCGCTACCCGCTCTTGCAGCGGCCGCTGTACGCGCTGCTCACGCAGCCATCGACGCATCTGCCCACGCTCGAGTTTCGCCATCAGGTGTTGGGCCGGCTGGCGGCGTCGACCGAAGCGCGGCGCGCGCTGCAGCAGACGTGGAGCGAGCTGCGCTATCTTTTCGAGCTGTTTCTGGCCGGCGATCGCGGCCGCCACGGCGGCGCCGTCGCGCGCCGTTTGGATATTCTGCGCGCACTCGAGAGCACCATCACCAAGCTTTCGCTCAGCTTCGCGGACGCCGAGGGCCCGCTGCTCCGCGTGCACGCGTTCGCCCGCGCCGTCCAGGCCTCGGAGGCTTGGTCACATCTGCAAAGCTTGCTCGACTACGAAAACCACTTAGCCACCGTCGACATCCGCGTCCGGCTCGGTCACGACGGTGAGATTCGCAGCTTTGCCATTCAGCGCGTAGAAGAGAACCAGAACAATCCTTGGTACAGCTCACCCTGGCGGCGCTTCTTCGCGCGCCTGTCGTTGCTGCTGCGTGGGCTCAGCGTCCGCAGCTCCGAGCTCTTGGGCAGGCTGGTCGAGAGCGTGTTCGACGAGCTACAGGAAGTCTGGCTGCTACTCTACCAGCTGATGCTCGACTGCGAAGTCTACGTGGCCGCAGGAAGGCTGCAGGCGCTCGCCAAGTCGAAGGGACTCGAAGTCTCGCTGCCCGAGCTGGTTGTCCCGTATCGCGGGGCCGCGGCTCCGCCCTCGCTGGCAGACAAAACCGGCTATGACCCGCCAAGCTCTCATTTCGAGGGTCTGTTCAATCCCTTCCTGCTGCTCGAAAGCTCAGCGCCTGTGCCGTGTGACATCGAGCACGGCACGCGCGCCATCACCATCGTGACGGGGCCCAATTCCGGCGGAAAAACGCGACTTTTACAGGCCGTCGGCCTGAGCCAGCTCTTGGCCCAAGCGGGCCTTTTCGTACCCGCGCGCGCCGCGCGACTCTCGATCAGGAGCGGCATGTTCGTGTCACTCGTGCAGCAAGCCGAGGCCGATCAGAGCGAAGGCCGCCTCGGTACCGAGCTATTGCGCATCCGGCGCTTGTTCGAGAGCCTGCCGCGAGGCGGGCTCGCGATTTTGGACGAGCTGTGCTCGGGCACGAACCCGACCGAAGGCGAAGAGATCTTCCAGCTCCTGATCGAGCTGCTCGGCGAGCTTTCACCGGTGGCGTTCATCAGCACGCACTTCTTGAGCCTGGCAGCGCGACTCGAACGTGAGCGCCCGGTAGAGCTAACCTTCTTGGAGGTCGAGCTAGGTCCGACCGGCAAGGCGACCTACCGCTTCACGCCTGGTGTCGCCAAGACTTCACTCGCTCGCGGCGTCGCCGAGCGCTTGGGCGTGACGCGCGAAAGCTTGCGCGCACTGCTCGACAGTCGCAAAGCCGAGCTCGAGGCACCGCCGAGCCTGGAGCGCGACAGCTCGCCCGGCGAGGCAGCGTCAAGCTTCGCGGCGAAGGGCGAGCCGCTGTCGTAGCTCGGTCAACACTTCGCCCGTCTTGCTACAGCCGCTGCGCGTAGCCCCGGCTTCGCGCACTTTCAGCAGCATATCCAGGGTTTGGATGCCGCCCGCCGCCTTGACCTGCACGTGGGCCGGGGAATTTTTACGCATCAAAACCAGGTCGTCGATCGTTGCGCCGGAGCTGCCGAAGCCGGTCGAGGTCTTGACCCAATCGACTGAAAGCTCGCCGCAAATTTCGCAAAGTCGCGTCTTCTGCTCGGCGTTCAGGTAGCAGTTTTCGAAGATGACCTTGAGCTTCTGCCCGCGAGCGTGCGTCGGCTGCAGCACTGCCAAAATATCGGTGCGCACGCCCTCGAAGTCGTCGCTCAGCACCTGGCTGATGTTGACGACCATGTCCAGCTCGCGCGCGCCATCGCTCAGCGCCTGATCGGCCTCCAGCTGCTTGACGCGCGTGCTCTGTCCGCCGTGCGGAAAGCCGATGGTCGTCGTCGGCAGCACGCTGCTACCGCGCAGCAGCTCCGAGGCGCGCGCCAGGTAGTACGGCATGATGCACACGCTGGCGACGTCGTACTCGATGGCCAGCCGACACCCAGCCTCGAGCTCGTCGCGAGTCAGCGTCGGCTTGAGCAGCGAGTGGTCGATCATCTTCGCCAGCTCGCCGTAGCTCGGAAGTTCCATGCTCCAGCTTGCTATCACACGTCCTCCGAAAGACCCACCCGCCAAGTTCGGGCTTTCGCGAGGACTGTGCTCCGCGTACTTTGAGTGAGCATCGGGCCGCAGCGAAAACGCGCCGGATGGACGGAGTCCACGGCGGCCTACTGCCCGCGCCGAAGGCGCAGTGAAGCCAAAACCCGAAATCGGCGGGTGTGGGCGCAGGTCGAGACTAGGCGACTTCCGACGAATGGTAGCCGCGCTCGCCGTGGTCGCTGAGATCGAGCCCCGTGACCTCGTCCTCTTCGCTCGGGCGCAGGCCGATCGTGGCCTTGAGCGCGTAGCCGAGGATACAGGTTCCGACCACGGCCATGGTGATGGTCAGCCCCATCGCCTTCAGCTGCTCGAGCCACAGCGTCTTACCGACGATGTCTTTGAGGAACATGTTGAGGTTCGGGTTCACGTCGGCCGTAGCGAAGATGCCGACCAGCAGCGAGCCCATGGTGCCGCCGATGGCGTGCACGCCGAAGGTGTCGAGGGCGTCGTCGTAGCCCAGCGCGTGCTTGAGCTTCGTGCAGGCGAAGAACGGGACGATACCGGCGAGCACGCCGATGATCACGGCACCCGAGGCCGTGACGAAGCCAGCGCAGGGCGTGATCACGACCAGGCCGCCGACCGCGCCCGAGCAGAAGCCGAGGACTGAAGGCTTGCCGCGCGAAATCCACTCCGCCGCCGGCCAGGCCGCACACGCGACCGCGGTCGCGAGCGTGGTGGTGAGGAAGGCTTGCGAAGCGATGCCGTCGGCCGCGACCGCGCTGCCGGCGTTGAAGCCGTACCAGCCGACCCACAACATGCCGGTGCCGATCATGGTCAAAACCATGCTGTGCGGCGCGAAATTCTCTTTGCCGAAGCCTTTGCGCTTACCCACGATCAACGCCAGCACCAGCGCCGACCAGCCCGACGACATGTGAACGACGGTGCCGCCGGCAAAATCGATGGCCTTGATGCCCGCGTCCTTGTTCCAGACGCCGTTCATGAAGCCGTCGATGCCCCAAACCATGTGCGCGAGCGGGAAGTAAACGATGAACATCCAACCGACCATGAACAGCATCAGCGCGCCGAACTTCATGCGCTCGGCGATCGCGCCCACGATTAGCGCCGGGGTGATGATGGCGAACATCAGCTGATACATGGCCCACACGTTGTGCGAAACCCACGCCGCGTAGTCGGTGTTGGGTGCGCTGAGCACATCCCTCAACATCGCAAAGTGCGTACCGCCCAAAAACGGCGAACCCTTGTCGAACGCGAAGCTGTAGCCAATCGCCCACCACAAGATAGTCACGACACCAGCAAGGCCTAGGCACTGCGCCATCACGCTGAGCACGTTTTTGCTGCGCACCAGGCCGCCGTAAAACAGCGCCAAGCCGGGCAAGGTCATGAACAGCACCAGCGCGGCCGAAACCATGATCCAGGCGTTGTGGCCGGGACCGGGCCCCGGCACGAGCGAAGCGCGGTCTTTGCCGGCCGCGTCCTTGGCAACGCGGGCGCCGTTGTTCATGTAGGCCTCGAGGTCGCCCACGCGATCTTGCAGAGCCTTGATGTCGACCTCGGCGGCGGCGGGAACAGCTACTGAGGTCGCTACTGCTGCCGGGGCGGCGGCCGGTGTCGGAGCGGCGGCCGGCGCGTCGTCGGCCCACGCAACGCTCGCTGGCAACAGTGCCAGGGCTGAGAGCAAGAGGAGGAGCAACCGTTTGGACATCTTGGGTACCTCTGAGAAGGAGCGAGCGGATTTTCGGCGTAGGCCGGCGAGCGCTGTCGCCTGCCGGCTTCTGAATAAGCAAGAATTAACGCGGGCTCCTTTTCTTGAATGTTTCCGCTTCCTGTAATAAAAATTATTACAGATTTGTAGTAGTCAAAACACATGCGTCCGAAACATTTCAGATACCTTTAAGCCACCCTCCAGAAATTAATATGGCCCGGTGGCCATGTGCTTTAGCGGAATCGAGCGTCGATTCTCAAAAGATATCTGCAACATGAGCCGACGCAGTCTAGTTCTTTTCGCGCGCATCAAGATTCGTTCACGCCAATTCATGCGGCGCATGTCGGCGCGACTTAGGGCCCGCGAATGGCTAAGTCGGTCGATGATCGCGGCCGAGGCGCCCGGATGGCGAGGCGCGACGAAGGCGCATACTGCAGTATGTAACTGAGGA
>Ga0307508_10005964_pt1 | contig 11494 bp, 11 predicted proteins | sample 9_EM_MG_FD_203089 | JGI IMG/M metagenome (GOLD analysis project Ga0307508, IMG submission 203089) | Populus trichocarpa ectomycorrhiza microbial communities from riparian zone in the Pacific Northwest, United States - 9_EM | ecosystem: Host-associated > Plants > Roots > Unclassified | place...
GGCTCAATCACACCACCCCGCGTCCCGCGGGCCGGGTCGAGGACCCGGAAGTGGCCGACGGCGTGCAGAGCCACGTCCTGGCCCAGGTGCTGCGCCTGCGGTCGTACCCCTGCATCGACAAGAAGCTCACGGAGGGCCAACTGACCCTGCACGCCTGGTACTACGAGGTGCACACCGGTGCGGTGCGCACCCACCGCACCGAGACCGACGCGTTCGAGGGTCTGTGATCGGCATGATGACCAAATACCCCCACCTGCGGCAGGACTTCGCCGCCTCCCTGGTCGTCTTCCTGGTCGCCCTGCCCCTGTGCGTGGGCGTGGCCGTCGCCTCCGGCGTCCCGGCCGAGCTCGGCCTGGTCACCGGCATCGTCGGCGGCCTGGTCACCGGATTCATGCGGGGCAGCAGCCTCCAGGTCTCCGGCCCCGCCGCCGGTCTGACCGTCCTCGTCTTCGAGGCGGTGAACGAGTTCGGGCTGCCCGCGCTCGGTGTCATCGTGCTCAGCGCCGGACTGATCCAGCTCGCCATGGGCGCCCTGAAGCTGGGGCGCTGGTTCCGGGCCATATCCGTCTCCGTCGTCGAGGGCATGCTGGCCGGAATCGGCCTCGTGCTCATCGCCGGTCAGCTGTATTCGGCGGCCGGCCTGAAAGCGCCCACCACCGGCATCGACAAGATCCTGGGGCTGCCCGGCGCCGCCGCCGACGCGCTCGGCAGCACCACGGCGCTGGCCTCGCTCGCCGTCGGCGCGGGCACCGTAGCGGTGCTGGTGCTGTGGAAGAAGCTGCCCAAGAAGGCGCAGACCGTGCCGGGCGCGCTCGCCGCGGTCCTGCTGGCCACCCTGGTCACCCAGGTCTTCGGGCTCTCGATCGCCACCGTCGAGGTCAGCGGCCTGCTGGACTCCATCCAGCCGCCCGGCACGGACGCGTTCGGCGAGCTGGCCAACCCGGCCATCTTCGGCACCATCCTGGCGTTCACGCTGATCGCCTCCGCCGAGAGCCTGTTCAGCGCCGCCGCGGTGGACCGGCTGCACGACGGTCCGCGCACCGAGTACGACAAGGAGCTCATGGCCCAGGGCGCGGGCAACGCGGTCTGCGGTGTGCTCGGCGCACTGCCCATGACCGCGGTCATCGTGCGCAGCTCCGCCAACGTCCAGGCGGGCGCGAAGACCAAGGCCTCCCGCATTCTGCACGGTGTGTGGCTGCTGCTGTTCGCCGCCCTGCTGCCCTCCACCCTGGCGCTGATCCCGCTGCCCGCGCTCGCCGGCATCCTGGTCCACGCGGGCTTCAAGCTGATCCCCTTCCGGGAGATCGTGTCGCTGTGGCGGGCCCACCGCGGTGAGGCGCTGATCCTCGTCGTGACCGCCGTGTCGATCGTCGCGGTGAACATGTTCGAGGGCGTGCTCATCGGTCTGGCCCTGTCGGTCGCCAAGACCGCCTGGGAGGCCTCGCACCTCAAGCTGGAGATCGTCGACAAGGGCGCGGGACCCATCCAGGCGCACCTGTCGGGCAACGCGACCTTCCTCAGGCTGCCGAAGATCCTCGACAGTCTGGAGTCACTGCCCCAGGACCGCCCCGTGGAGCTGGACCTCTCGGGTCTGCACCACCTGGACCACGCCTGCCGGACAGCCCTGGAGAACTGGGCCGAGCGGCACAGCGCGGTCGGGACGGAACCCGTGAAGGTGACCTCCCCGTAAGTAACCGATGCCCGGTCCGGTGCCGATCCTGGCCCCGGACCGGGCATCAGGCATATCGTCGTAGGAGCAGACATAACGGGCCTCTCCCCGAGGAGGTCGTGATGCTCCCAGAACTGCTGGCCGCGGCCGCGGCAGTCGGTTCCGCCGGGGTTGTGTACGTCGCCGCGGCGGCCCGGGTCGTCAAGCAGTACGAGCGCGGGGTGGTCTTCCGCCTCGGGCGGCTCGCCGGCGAGGTGCGCGAGCCCGGGTTCACGCTGGTCGTGCCGTTCGTGGACCGGCTGCACAAGGTCAATCTGCAGATCGTCACGATGCCCGTGCCGGCCCAGGAGGGCATCACCCGGGACAACGTGACCGTGCGGGTGGACGCGGTCGTCTACTTCCGGGTCGTCGACGCGGCGAGCGCCCTGGTCAAGGTCGAGGACTACAAGTTCGCCGTCTCCCAGATGGCCCAGACCTCGCTGCGTTCGATCATCGGCAAGAGCGAGCTGGACGACCTGCTGTCCAACCGCGAGAAGCTCAACGAGGGCCTGGAGCTGATGATCGACAGCCCGGCCGTCGGCTGGGGCGTCCAGGTGGACCGCGTCGAGATCAAGGACGTGTCGCTGCCGGACACGATGAAGCGCTCGATGGCCCGCCAGGCCGAGGCCGACCGCGAGCGCCGGGCCAGGATCATCAACGCCGACGCCGAACTCCAGGCCTCCAAGAAGCTCGCGGAGGCCGCCAAGGAGATGTCCGAGCAGCCCGCCGCCCTCCAACTGAGGCTGCTCCAGACCGTGGTGGCGGTCGCCGCCGAGAAGAACTCGACGCTCGTCCTGCCCTTCCCGGTGGAGCTGCTGCGCTTCCTGGAGAGGGCGCAGGAGCATCCGGCCGGGAAGTGACGGGAGAGGACACGCTACGCGCGTGGTTCCCGCGGCCCGACCCAGGTGATAGACACAGCGGAGTCACAGTCCTGTCCGCCAGCAGGAAGGTTCCTTCGCCATGTCTCCGTCCGGTCAACCGGCAACACGACGTCAGGTCCTCGCCCGCTCCGGCGCCCTGGGCGTGGGTATCGCCTTCACCGGGGCCCTCTCCGAACTCTTCGCCGGCACCGCCGCCGCCCAGCCCCTCGGCCACACCGGCTACGGCCCCCTCGTCCCCGACCCCAAGGGTCTGCTGGACCTGCCCAAGGGCTTCCGCTACAAGGTCCTCTCCCGCGAGGGCGACCAACTCCGCTCCGGCGAGGGCAGGGTCCCCTCGAACCACGACGGCATGACCGCCCTGCCCGGCAGACACGGCCGGGTCCATCTGGTCCGCAACCACGAGAACCGTGTCACCGCCGCGATCCCGGTCCCGACGATCGAGGGCCTCACCTACGACCCGGCGGGCAAGGGCGGCTGTACGGCGCTGACCCTGGACAGCCGTAACCAGGTCCTCTCCGAGCGGGTCGCCATCGCCGGTACCGCCGTCAACTGCGCGGGCGGGCCCACCCCTTGGGGCACCTGGCTGACCTGCGAGGAGACCGAGGACAAGGCCGGCACCAACGGCTACACCAAGGACCACGGGTTCATCTTCGAGGTCGACCCGGTCGACCCGCACCGCTCGGGCGCCGTACCGCTGACCGCGATGGGCCGCTTCCAGCACGAGGCGATCGCGATCGACCCGAAACGCGGCATCGTCTACGAGACCGAGGACGCCTTCCTCAAACCCTTCGGCCTCTTCTACCGCTTCCTGCCCAACCGGCCCGAGGGCGGCCTCGGTTCACTGCGCGCGGGCGGCCGGCTCCAGGCGATGCGGGTGCCGGGCGTCCCGGATCTGTCCGCGATCCAGGAGACGGGTGCCTGCTTCGACGGCATCGAGTGGGTCGACGTACCGGACCCGCTGGCCGCCCAAACCCCCGTCCGCCTCCAGGACTTCGGCCCGAAGGGCATCACCCACGCCCAGAAGCTGGAGGGCTGCTACTGGGGCGGGAAGAGCGTCTACTTCGTCTCGTCGTTCGCGCACAGCGCCGAGGGCTCGGCGGCCGACCACTTCGGGCAGATCTGGCGCTACGACCCCTCGGAGCGCCGGCTGACCCTGGTGATCGTCTTCGGCCCGGACACCGACATCCAGCTCCCCGGTGAGTCCCCGGACAACATCTGCCTCGCCCCCAGCGGCGGTCTGATGGTGGCCGAGGACGGCAACGGCGCCCAGCACGTCTACGGCGTGACGCGGCAGGGCGAGGTGTACGCCATGGCGCGTGGCCGGCAGAACATCGGCACGCCCGAGGCACCGGAGTGGGGTGAGTTCGCCGGCGTCACCTTCTCGCCCGACGGGCAGACGATGTACGTCAACTGCTACACGCCCGGGACGACCTTCGCCGTGACGGGCCCCTGGCGCCGATAACCGCCGTCGACGACGACGGCCGGCGCGCCCCGGTCCTTCGGCGCAGGATCGAGGGACCGGAAGGGGTGCCCCATGGCGAAGAAGGGCTCGAAGGCCCGCGACGAGACCGCCCTGCGCGAGCTGCTGCGCGTACCGGGCGGCAAGCCGGTGGACCTGGCCGCGTACGACACCCGTCAGACCCCGGCGGGCCCCCGCGACAAGGAGGCGGGCCTGGCCGCCACGAGCGCCCTGGGCACCCCGCTCGCCGACCTCCAGGAACGCCTGTGGGCGGCGAGCACCGCGGGCGACCGGCGCCGGATCCTGCTGGTGCTCCAGGGGATGGACACCAGCGGCAAGGGCGGCACGGTCAAGCACGTCATCGGCCTGTTCAACCCGTCGGGCTGCCGCATCCAGGCGTTCAAGGCACCCACGCCGAAGGAACTCGAACACCCCTTCCTCTGGCGCGTCAAAAGGGCCCTCCCGCACGCCGGTGAACTGGGCATCTTCGACCGCTCGCACTACGAGGACGTCCTCATCGCCCGCGTCCGCGAACTCGTCCCGCCCGCCGAGATCGAGCGCCGCTACGACGAGATCAACCGCTTCGAGAAGTCCCTCGCCGACGACGGCGTCACCGTGATCAAGTGCTTCCTTCACCTCTCCTACGACGAACAGCGCGACCGTCTGCTCAAGCGCCTGGACCGCCCGGACAAGCACTGGAAGTTCAACGCCTCGGACATCGACGAGCGTGCCCTGTGGCCCGCCTACCAGCAGGCCTACGAGGTCGCCCTGGAGCGCTGTTCGGCCCCGCACGCCCCCTGGTACCTGATCCCCGCCGACCGCAAGTGGTACCGCAACTGGGCGGTCAGCCGCCTCCTCCTGGAGCACCTGACGGAGCTGGACCCGCGCTACCCGAAGGCGGACTTCGACGTGGCCGAATGCCGCAGGCGGCTGCTCGAAGGGTGAAAGCCGGGGTACTCGGCCCGCATGACCGAGAACCGGCACGTCAAGGGCTCGTACTGGCTGGAGACCGCACCCGGCGGGCCGCGTCCGCCGTTGACGGAGGACCTCGACGTCGACGTGGCCGTGATCGGCGCCGGCGTCGCCGGGCTGAGCACGGCGTGGGAGCTGGCGCGGGCCGGGCGGCGGGTGGCGGTCCTGGAGGCCGGGCGGGTGGCGGCCGGGGTCACCGGACACACCACCGCCAAGCTCACCGCCCAGCACACGCTGATCTACGACAAGCTGCGCCGCACCCGCGGTCCCGAGGGCGCCCGGCTGTACGCCCGCTCGCAGTCCGAGGCGATCGAGCGGGCCGCCTGGATCGCGGAGGAGCTGGGTGTCGACTGCGAGTGGGAGCGGCGCAGCGCCTACACCTACGCCCGTGACCCGGGCCGGGTCGACGAGCTGCGGGCCGAGGCGGCGGCCGCCCGGGAGGCGGGGCTGCCGGCGTCGTTCGTGACGGAGACGGGGCTGCCGTTCCCGGTGGCGGGCGCGGTCCGGGTCACCGGCCAGGCGCAGTTCCATCCGCGCAAGTACCTGCTGGCCCTGGCCGACGATCTCGTGGCCCGCGGCGCGGCCGTGCACGAGCACACCGCCGTCCTCGGTCTCGACGAGGGCGAGCCGTGCCGCCTCTCGACCGACACCCGGGCCACGGTGACGGCCCGGGACGTCGTGGTCGCCACGCACTACCCGATCTTCGACCGGGCCCTGCTCTTCACGCGGCTCTCCCCGCGCCGCGAGCTGGTCGTCGCCGGGACGATCGACCGCGAACGGGATCCGGACGGCATGTACATCACGCCGGACGAGGGCATCCGCTCGGTCCGTACCGCCCCGTGGAGTGCCGACCGGCGCCTTCTCATCGTCACCGGCGAGCACTTCACGCCCGGCACGGGCGACACCCGGGCCCGTTTCGACCACCTCGGCGCCTGGGCCGGTGAGCACTTCCCCGACGCGGACCTCACCCACGCCTGGGCCACCCAGGACAACGACCCCACCGACACCGTGCCGCTCATCGGCCCCCTGCACCCGGGCGCCCGGCACACCTACGTGGCCACCGGCTTCGGCGGCTGGGGCATGAGCGGCGGGATCATGGCGGGCCGGCTGCTCGCCGCCCAGATCACGGGCGGCGAGTGCGCGTGGGGCGAGCTGTACGACCCGCGCCGGCTGCGCTCGGCCGTGCGCGAGGCCCCGTCCTTCCTCAAGCACCAGGCGCAGGTCGCCCGTCACTTCGTCGGCGACCGCCTGCGCCCCTCACCTCCGCTGGAGGCCCTCCCGCCCGGCGAGGGCGCCGTGGTCCGCGTCGGCGGCGACCGGTTCGCCGTGTACCGCGACGACGACGGCAACATCCACGCCGTCTCACCGCGCTGCACCCACCTCGGCTGCCTGGTCGCCTTCAACACCGCCGAGGACGCCTGGGAGTGCCCCTGCCACGGCTCCCGCTTCGACACGGCCGGCAAGGTGATCCAGGGCCCGGCGACACGGCCTTTGGAGCAACAGGACATCTGAGCGGGTGACGCGACCGCCGCGTTCGACCTGTATGTGAGGTTTGCTCTCATACGTTCTTACGGTGATCACTCTCGTACGCCGAGTCACCGCCGCGTGTGTCCTGAGCGCCGCCCTCACCGCCTGCGCCGCCGCACCCCAGCCGGCCCGCCCGGCGCCTTCCACGACCCGTCCGGCCCCCTCCGTGCCGCCGACCCTCGCCCCCGGCCCCGGCGGTCTGACCCCGGTCTTCAAGAACGGCTCCCGCAGCCACGGCAAGACGGTCGCGCTGACCTTCGACGCCGACATGACCGCCGATCAGGGGCCGCGGGCGGCGGCGGGCGAGCGCTTCGACAACCCGGGGCTGATCGCGGCGCTGCGGGCGCTGAAGGTGCCGTCCACCGTGTTCATGACCGGCCGCTGGGCCGAGGAGTACCCGGACCAGGCCCGTTCCCTCGGCCGGGACCCGCTCTTCGAGGTCGCCAACCACTCCTACAGCCACTACGCCTTCACCGACGACTGCTACGGGCTGCCGAGGGTCTCCGGTGACCGGATGCGGGCGGATGTGGAGCGGGCGTACGCGGCGTTCCGTGCGGCGGGGGTGCCGGATCCGATGCCGTACTTCCGCTTCCCGGGCGGGTGCTACGACCGGCGGGCACTGAAGGCACTGACCCCGGCCGGTGTGACCGCCGTCCAGTGGGACGTGGTGAGCGGGGACGCGTTCGCGACGGACGCGGAGGCCGTGGCCCGGCAGGTACTGGAGGGGGTGCGGCCGGGGTCGGTCGTGGTCATGCACTGCACGCGCAGTGCCGCGTCGACGACCGAGCGGGTGGTGCGCGAGGTGGTGCCCGAGCTGCGCCGCAAGGGGTTCCGGTTCGTGAAGGTGTCGGAGCTGGTCGGGTCCTAGGCTGGGGGAATGAGCGAGGAGTGCGGGCCGCCGTACGCGGAGTGCGTGCTGTGCCAAAAGCCGACGGAGTACCCGGAGTCGCACAAGGGGATCACGCTGTGCCCCGTGTGTGAGTGGCAGGAGGCTCAGCGGACCGCCTGCTCGGGCTGACCATTAGGGTTGTCGGACGTGAGCCAGGATTCGACGCCCCCGAGCGACAGCCCCTTCCGTTCCGAGCCGAGCGCACGCGACGAGGCACCGCAGTTCGTGCTGCCGCTCGTCGTGCGGATCGAGCGGGACGCCCCGCCCGCGCGCACGGACGCGCTGGAGACGGCGGCCCGTGCCGTGCTCGTGATGCTGAGCGACGAGCGGTCCCTCGGTGACGGCGAGTGGGCCGAGGTCATGCGGGACTGGCAGGACGCCCGGATCCGCAAGGTCGTGCGGCGGGCCCGGGGGTCCGAGTGGCGGCGGGCCGAGGCGCTGCCCGGGATCACCGTGACGGGGAAGTCGGCGGAGGTACGGGTGTTCCCGCCCGTGCCGCTGGACGGCTGGCCCAAGGAGCTGGCCAAGCTCCAGGTCTCCGGCACCGACCTCGACGACCCCGAACCGCCCGTGGCGGCGGACGCGACGGCCCCCGTGCTGTGGCTCAACCCGGACCTCGACATGTCGGCCGGCAAGGCGATGGCCCAGACCGGTCACGGCGCCCAACTGGCCTGGTGGGAACTGTCGGACGAGGAGAAGACCGCCTGGCGTGACGCCGGTTTCCCCCTCGCCGTACGCAGCGCGACCCCCGACCGGTGGAGCGAACTCACCACGAGCGGGCTGCCGTTGGTCCGTGACGCCGGTTTCACCGAGATCGCACCGGGTTCCGCCACGGTCATGGCAGAGCACCCGGCGCTGCGATGAACCGGCTCGACGGGCGCGTCGAGCGGGGCAACCGCACCCGGCGGACGGTACTGCGACGAGCCGTCGACATCGCCTCGGTCGAGGGTCTTGAGGCGCTGTCCGTGGGGCGGCTGGCCGGGGAGCTGGAGCTGAGCAAGAGCGGGGTCTTCGCCCTGTTCGGATCCAAGCAGGAGCTGCAGCTGGCGACCGTGCGGGAGGCCTCGCGGATCTTCGTCACCGAGGTGCTGGAGCCCGCCTCCGGGGCGACCTCGGGGGTGGCCCGGCTGTGGGCACTGTGCGAGGGCTGGCTGCGCTACTCCGAGCGGCGGGTCTTCCCGGGGGGTTGTTTCTTCTACGGCGTGATGGCCGAGTTCGACGCCCGCGAAGGGCCCGTCCATGACGCCCTCGTCGACGCCCAGCGGGCCTGGCTCGCGGAGTTGGAGCGGTGCGCCGAGCAGGCGCGGGCCGCGGGTGAGCTGGGCGCGGACCCGGATCCGGAGCAACTCGCCTTCGAGGTGGTCGCGTTGATGGAGACGGCGAACGCGATGTCGGTGCTGCACCGCGAGGCCGCGCCCTATGCCAGGGCGCGGCGGGGCATCGCGGCACGGCTGCGGTGGGCGGCGACGGATCCGGCCGCGATGCCTCAAGTCCCTTGAGCTCGCGGTCCGTTGCGGGTCGGATCCCATCCTGTCAAACAAGTAGCACGATCGTTCGTCTACTTTTATTCTCGGGTCATGGATGTCATCGAGCTGGACCGAATCGCCGTACGGGAAGCCGTGCGGCTGGTGGATCTGGGACAGGAGAAGGACTGGGAGCGGGACACTCCCTGTTCGGGGTGGACGTTGCGGCGGCTCGTGGCGCACATGACCGCGCAGCACCACGGGTTCGCGGCCGCCGCTCGGGGTGCGGGCGGCGAGCCGGGGTACTGGCGGGAGGCGGAGGACAAGGGCGAGCCCGCCCGGGCGCACCGGGAGGCCGCGGCCGCCGTTCTCGACGCCTTCGCCGAACCGGGCGCCCTGGCAAGGGAGTTCGCGCTACCGGAGCTGGGCGGGAGTTTTCCGGGGCGGATGGCGATCGGGTTCCACCTCGTCGACTACGTCGTGCACGCCTGGGACGTGGCGGCCACGCTCGGCGTGCGGCTCGACCTGCCGGACGAGGTGTGCACCGCGGCCCTGGTCGTGGCCCGGCGGGTACCGACGGATCCGGCCACCCGCGGGCCGGGGTTCGCGTTCGCGCCCGCGCTGGAGGTTCCGGAGGGGTCCGGCCCACTGAAGGAGGTACTGCGGCTGCTGGGGCGGCAGCCGGAGCGGTGACCGGGAACGGGATCAGGGCCCGGGTCCGAACCTCAAATGTTGCTCTGAACGTCGCCGAGGAGCGGTTCGAGCCCATGCTCCGGGGCCATACCTCCGTCACACCGGGCGGGCGGCACCGGAGTGGGCGCGGAAGGGACCGAGGAGGGGACGGAGCATGGAGCGACTGGGAACGGGCATCGGGTGGCGGCCGGAGATCGCGGACGCCGTGGAGGGCATGCCGGGCATCGACTGGGTCGAGGTCGTGGCCGAGAACGTGTGCCCCGGGCACCTCCCCGACTCGCTGCGGCGGCTGCGGGAGCGCGGGGTGACGGTCGTACCGCACGGGGTCTCGCTGGGTCTCGGCGGCGCGGACCGGCCCGACGCCGGCCGGCTGACCGCGCTGGCGGAGCGCGCCGAGGCGCTGGGCTCGCCGCTGGTCACCGAGCACATCGCGTTCGTCCGGGCGGGCGGTGCGCTGACCGCGTCCGCGCGACTGGAGGCCGGTCACCTGCTGCCCGTCCCGCGCACCCGGGACTCCCTCGACGTGCTGTGCGAGAACATCCGCATCGCGCAGGACGCGCTGCCGGTGCCGCTCGCCGTGGAGAACATCGCGGCGCTGCTCTCCTGGCCGGGCGAGGAGATGACCGAGGGACAGTTCCTCTACGACCTCGCCGACCGCACCGGCGTACGGCTGCTGATCGATGTGGCCAACCTGCACACCAACCACGTCAACCGCGGGGAGGACCCGGCCGAGGCGCTCGCCGAGCTCCCGCTGGAGGCGATCGCGTACGTCCATGTCGCGGGCGGGTTCGAGCGGGACGGCGTGTGGCACGACAGCCATGCCCACCCGGTTCCGCGCCCGGTGCTCGACATCCTCACCGACCTCGCGTCCCGGGTGTCACCGCCCGGGGTACTGCTGGAGCGGGACGAGAACTTCCCCGAACCAGCCGAACTGGAAAGGGAGTTGGCGACGATCCGCGAGGCGGTGGAGAAGGGCGGCGCGCAGGCCGGCGGCGCCTCGCACACAGCCCCCGCCGAGGCCCCCTCCTCTTCGGTCACCGCGACCTCGGTCACCGCGGCTTCGGTAGCCGCGACCGACCCCGCCCGTCAGCGCCTTGCCCTCGCCCAGACCGCACTGCTGTCCGCGCTCGTCGCGGGGACGCCGGTGCCGGAGGGGTTCGACCGGGCCCGGCTGGGGGTTCAGGCGCGGGCGCTCGCGGGCAAGCGGGCGGACGTGGTGGCGAAGGTCGCACCCGAGCTGCCGGTGATCCTCGGAGCGGCCTACCGTCCGGCCTTCCTGGCGTACGCCCACGGCCGGCCGATGACGGACGGATACCGGCGGGACGCGCTCGACTTCGCCGAACACCTGCTGCTGGAGGGGGAGTTGGCGGACTCGGGGGCCCGGCGGGAGCTGCGCGAGTGGTGGCTGGAGCGGTCGGGCCCGGTACCGCCGTCACGACGGCCGGGGGTGCGGTTGGCCAAGGCCACGCGGAGGGTGCTGCTGCGGCGGTGACGGGGTGCCGCCCGCATCCGTGCACCCCTTCGCCCCCGTACGGCAGTTGCGTGGACCCGGCAGTAATATGTCAATCCCGCACCTGAGACCACTAGCGTGCGGTGCCGCGACAGGAGGCACCATGCGACGGCGACCGCCCGTCAAGGGACGAGGCATCTTCACCGGCACCGGGATCATCATCACCGGCCTCACCGCGACCCTTGTGGCGTTGCTCTTCCCCATCTGGTCGTACGCCGACCGCTCGGGCACGGGTCTGAGCGTGCTCAACGCCGGGACCGTGTCGACGCCGTACGGCCCGCTCTCCGCGCTCGACCGGGACTTCGTCACCAAGGTCCGGCTGGCCGGGCTGTGGGAGCTGCCGGCCGGCCAGCAGGCGGAGCAGAAGGGCACGACACAGGCCGTGCGGACGG
>Ga0307508_10005965_pt1 | contig 11494 bp, 11 predicted proteins | sample 9_EM_MG_FD_203089 | JGI IMG/M metagenome (GOLD analysis project Ga0307508, IMG submission 203089) | Populus trichocarpa ectomycorrhiza microbial communities from riparian zone in the Pacific Northwest, United States - 9_EM | ecosystem: Host-associated > Plants > Roots > Unclassified | place...
GATCTGGCCGGGGGGCGCGCTGCGCTACTCGGTCCGCCCCGGACACGGCGCGCCGCTCGACCATCCGCTCCCGCTCACGGCGCTCCGTCGCGGCGAGCCCGCCGACCCGCGCCGCCTCGCCGCGGTGTTCGAGCTCCTCGCCGAGCTCGCCCGCCGCGCCGTGTAGACCATGGTCTTTCTCTTCGACATCGACGGCACCCTCATCCGCACCGGCGGCGCCGGGATCGCCGCGCTCGAGCGCGCCGTCCTGGATCTCTTCGATACGCCGGGCGCGATGGCCGGCATCAACGCCGCCGGCCAGACCGACCCGCTCCTCGTCGAGCAGATCTTCCTCGGCAAGCTCGGCCGCGCCCCCACCGCCGACGACGCCGCGGCGCTGATCGAGCGCTACCTCACTCACCTGCCCGCCCTCCTCGGCAAGACCCGGTACCAGATCCTGCCGGGTGTGACCGCGGCCCTCGACCTCCTCGAGGCGCGCGCGGCCGTCATCGGCCTCGCCACCGGGAACGTCGAGCGCGGCGCCGAGATCAAGCTCAGCCACGGCGATCTCTGGCGGCGGTTCCGCTTCGGGGGCTACGGCTCGGACGCCGCCGAGCGGGCCAAGGTCGTCGAGCGCGCGATCGAGCGCGCCGAGGCGCACTGCGGCCGGCGGCTCGACCGCGCCCGCGAGATCGTGGTCATCGGCGACACGCCGAAGGACGTCGCCGCCGCCCACGCCTGCGGCGTTCCGGCGATCGGGGTGGCGACCGGCCCGAGCGGCGTCACCACGGCCGCCCTCGCCGCCTCGGGCGCCGACTGGGTTATGGAGACGCTCGAGGAGCTCCCCGACTGGATCGAGCGGCAACCTTCGTGGTGACGGGGGCGGCCAGCGTCAGTGAATGACGGGGAGGAACGCGGCGGCCTGGATCGGATCGACCTGGGCCGCGAGGACGAGCCGCAGGCCGGCCGTGAGCCCATCGGCGACCGTGGGACCGAGGAGGGCCGCGGTGGCGAAGGCGGGCGCCAGGAGCTTCTCGAGCGGCGCCTGGGTCTTCGCGCCGTCGAAGCCGCCGAGCATGTCGATGAGGCTCGGCTCGCCGGGGTAGACGTCGACCGGCGCGTCGGCGGCGAGCTTCCCGGCGGCGCGCGCCGCGGCGAGCGCGTCTTCGAGGCCGCCGATCTCGTCGACGAGACCGCGCTTCTTGGCCTCGGCGCCGGTGAAGACCCGTCCCTGGGCGTTGTTCTCGACCGTCGCCGCGTCGAGCTTTCGGCCGCCCGCGACCCGCGACTTGAAGAGGTCGTAGGTCGACTGGATCGCGGTCCCGATCGCCTTGCGCTCGTCGTCCGACCAGGGGCGGATCGATGAGTAGATGAGCGCCCGCTTGCCGCGACCGATCTCCTCGGCGTGGACGCCGAGCTTGCCGAGGACGCCGCCGAGCGCGAGCTTGAGCGAGAAGACGCCGATCGAGCCGGTCAGCGTGTCGGGCTCGGCGAAGATCTTGGCCGCCGGCGTGGCGATGTAGTACCCGCCCGAGGCCGCGAGGCGCGCCATCGAGACGATGAGCGGCTTCTCCTTCGCGGCGGCGGCGAGCGCCTGCCAGATGACCTCGGAGGCGAGCGCGCTGCCGCCGGGGCTGTCGATGCGGAGGACGATGGCCTTCACGTCCTCGTCGGCCGCGACGGCCTGGATGGCCGGCGTCAGTCGACCCGACGCGATCTCCTCGAACGAGCCGCCGACGCCCCCGCGCCCATCGACGACGTTGCCGACGGCATAGAGGAGCGCGACGTGCTCGCCGCGCACGCGCTTCTTCGGCCGGAGGCCGAGGAGCGCCATGATGTCGTCGCCCTTGCCCTCGACGACCTTGAGCCGCTTCCACGGCTCCTCTTCGCGGACCTGCTCGTAGGTGGCGATCGCGTCGACGATGCCGGCGGCGCGTGCCCCCTCGGCGTCGAAGACCGCCTGGTCGATCCAGCCTTCGACCTTCTTCTTGTCGACGTGACGGCCGGCGGCGATGCGATCGATCAAGCTCGCGTAGGCGCCGCCGAGGAGATCGTCGTAGGTCTGGCGCATCTCGGGCGACGGCTCGTTGCGGAGGAGCGGCTCGGCCGCCCCCTTGAAGGCGCCGGCGCGCACGACGTCGGCCTGCGCGCCGACGAGATCGAGGAGCCCCTTGAAGTAGAGCGGCACGGCCGCCGGGCCGTTCAGGATCACCTGGGCGCCGGGCGCGAGCACCGCCTTGCTGCACGCAGCCAGGACCACCGCCTGCGTGTTGTCGATCTTCTCGGCGTGACAGACGACCGGCTTCTTCAGCGTGCGGATCGCGCCGCCGAGCTCCTCGGCGGTCGCGAGGCCCATCTCGAGATCGCCGAGCCGGAGGACGATCGACTTCACGTCGTTGTCGGCGTCGATCTTGGCGAGTCGGGTGATGAGCGCGCGCAACGGGATGCCGTGCGTCGCGCCGAACGACGACAGATCGAAGCTGAACGGCGGCTCGAGCTCGACGATGCTGCCGCTGAGCGTGAGGACCGCCTGGTACGGCTTGCCCGATTCGAATTTCGGCGAGCGGAGCGGCTCGTCGAACGGGCCCGGCTCCTTGGCGCGGCTGAGCGCCCCCAGCGCCGAGAAAGGCGACAAGGACGGCGCGGGCTCGTCGTCCTTGTCTTTATCCTTGTCCTTGCTCTTGGTGGGCTCGTCGTGGCCCTTGGCATAGAGGCGCGGATCGCAGGCACCGATGGCGAGCGGCAGCGCGAGCAGCCACCACGGTGAAAGACGCATCAATCGCGCCGGAAGACCGCGGCGATCTTCTCCAGGAGGCCAGGCCCCTCGTGGCCGACGAGGCGCTCGAGCTCCGCCTCGTCCAGCCAGGTGCCGTTGCAGTTGAAGCAGCGCTCGACGCTGACGTCGCGAAGGGTGACGGTCTTGAGCTCCAGGCCGCACTTCGGGCAGTGCATCCAGTGGAGCTGCTTCAGCGCCTGCCGGTCGTCCTGCGCCATCTGGCGGTTCTTCTCGAGGGTGAGGCGATAGAGGCGCGCCGCCTCTTCCTTCGCAAAATACTCTTCCTCACTCTCGCTCGGCTTCTTCATCGTCATCTTGGGCTCTCGCTCAATGCGGGCTGTCCGGCGCGGTCGGTTCGCCGCTGCGATCGGGCGACGCCGCCGATGGCGGTGGTGGCTCTGCGGGCTTCTCCGCGGGCTTGTCCTGGCCCGCCTTGTCGGGGAGCTTGTCGAGCGGCGGCGCGGCCGGCGGTGGGCCCGACGATGCGCCCGGCTTGTCGGGCAACGCGTCGAGCGGCGGCGCGCTGACCTTGGGCGCCGGCGGCGGCGCGGTGACCGGCGGGTCCGGCCTGGGCGCCTCGTCGGAGGCGCCGAGCTCCTCGACGTGACGCCGGGCGATCCCCGCCTTGGGGCCATTCGGCGCCTGGTCGAGATAGCGGCGGTAATAGGCCACGGCCTCCTTGGCCAGGCCCTGGTAGCGATACGCCTCCGCCATGCCGATCAGCGCCTCGCTGTACCGGCCCGAGATGCCGAGCGCGGCGCGGAAGTTCGACAGGGCCTGGCTGTACTGCTTGCGGTCGAGGTAGCAGTAGCCGAGGCCGGTCAGAGCCTCGACCCCGCCGGGCCGCGCGTCGAGCGCGCGCTCGAAGCTCTTCATCGCGGCGATGCAGTCGCCGTTCTCGGCCTGCTTGTTTCCCTTGGCGACGAGGCCGTCGTAGGCCCCGGCGGTGATCGGCCCGCTGCCCACCTCGTCGGCGGGTTGCGGAGCTGGGGTCTTGCCTGGCTTGGGCGCGGGCGCGGGCGCGGGCGGGGGCGCAGGCGGCGGCTCGGGCTCGACGGGCTTGGCGACGGCTACCGGCGGCGCTTCGAGGCGCGCCTTCAGCGCCTTGGCGCGGGCGTGGGCGGGCTGCGCCGCGAGGATCGCGTCGACCTCTTTCTTGGCCTCGTCGACCTTCTTCGCCTCGGCGGCGAGGAAGGCCAGGTGGTAACGGGCGCGCAGGAGCTCGGCGCCCTCCTTGGCCTTGCCGGCGACCGCCTTCTCGAGGAGATCGACGGCCTCGGCGCCCTTGCCGTCGCGCGCGCGGAGGAGGCCGCGGACATAAAGCGCCTCCGGTTTGTCGCCGGCGGGGGTGAGCGCCTTCTCGACGTCCGCGGTCGGCTTCTTCTCGAGACGGAGGACATCGGCCAGGGCGACGGCGACGTCGGGATCCGTGGGCGCCTTGGCCGCAGCGTCGCGGGCGAGCTTGGCGGCGCGGACCAGCCGTCGCTCGGCCTCGGCGCGGAGCTGCGCCGAATCGGCCTTTTGCAGGCTCGCGGCGTCGTCGGCGAAGGCCTGCGCCGCGGTCGTCTCCACCAGCGCCTGGGCGGCGCGCAGCTTGGCGTCGACGGTGTCATCGGCGACGTGGGTCTCGTCGAGGATCTTGGCGGCGGCGGCGAAGCCCTCGTCGGTGTCCTCGCCGAGCTTCGCGAGGGCGTCCTGGAGGCGCTTCTGGGCCTCGACCGAGGCCGCTCCGGCGCCCCCGTCGGGGGTTCCGGCCTTGACCACAGGGGTGGTTGCGCCGACGCCGGCGTCGGCGCCCGCGGCGATGACTCCCGAGTCGGCTGGGGTCGGACGGAGGAGAAAGAAGCCCGCCGCGCCGCCGCCGAGAAGGATCACCGCGGCGGCCCACATCCACCCGCGGCCGCCGCGCCGCCTGCGGATCATATCGAGCTCGTTGAACTCGTCGGCGAACGGCGACGGATCGACCTTGACCGTCCGCGCGTTCTTGGACATCGCCGGCTCGTCGCCGAAGCTCTTGCCGGCGCCCATGGGCTTCATCGTCCAGGCCGGCTCGTCTTCTTCGTCGCTGTCTGCGGGAGGCATCGCCGCCGCGCCGGCCCACGATTCGCGCGTGACCGGTGGGCGCTTCACATAGGCGGTCGGGGCGACTCGCGGCCGATCGGCGCTCGGGGGTTCGGCGAGGATCGCCGGTTGCGTCGCCGCAAAGGCCGAAGGTGCAGGCGCGGCTGCAGGCGGCGGCAGGAAGGCCTCCGGCGCCTCTTCGAGCGATTGGAGCGATTGGAGCGATGGGGCAGAGGGCGGATCCGGCTCGAGCTCGAAGGGCTCGGTGGTCGGCATGCCACCGACCGGAATCGCGGGCATCGACGGAGACCTCGCAGGGCCAACCGCCGCGGGAGCGAAGGGTTGCGTCGAGCGGCGCTCGGTCGCGGGCGCGGGGCGCGCCGCCGCTTGCGCCTGATCGACGATGGCGAAGAACGCGGCCAGCTCGGCGATGTCACCGAGCTTCTTCCACGTGTCACCGGTGCGCGAGATCTCGGCGTTGCGCGTGACCTTGCGCTCGACGATCCACTGCTGGAGCGTGGTCAGCTCGCGGAAACGGCGGTTCTCGCCTCCCGGCGATCGGATGAGCCACATGCCGCCCATGTCGGTCGGAGGCGGCTCAGGCGGCCTGGGTGGAGGTTGCGCGGTCTTGCGTTTGATCTTGAAGAGATTGCCGCATGAGGTGCACTTGACCGTGACCCCGGCCTCGGTGACCTTGGATTCTTCAAGCTCGTATTCCGTATGGCATTTTTCGCAGCGGACGTCCATCGCGGAGCCCTGTAGGTTATAGCACGTCAGGGTGCGTCGTGAAGGGAGAAGATGACTGGGACACGCACCCAGCCCGGCGGTGATCGATACGGAGCGGCGCTGAGGACGGCGTCGCGGGCGGCGGCGTCGAGGAGGGGGGCGACGGAGGTCACGACCGAAAGATCGGAGACGGCGCCGGAGGGATCGATGCGAAAGCGGACGATGACTTCGCCCTGGAGTCCTTGGGTGCGGGCCAGGCGGGGGTAGTGGATCGAGGAGGCGATGGAGGCGCGGATGGATTCGGGGTCGGGGGATTCGGTGGGGGGGACAGCGACGGATGCGGGAACGGGAGCGGGAGCGGATGCGGATGCGGAACCGGAACCGGATGCGGAACCGGACTCGGAATCGGACTCGGAACCGGACTCGGAATCGGACTCGGAACCGGACTCCGACACGGTTGCGGCGCGCCGCGGCTTGGCTCGGACGGCGGGCTTTGCGTGAGTCGCTGGCGGGGCTTCGGCCGCGCCTCCCGCAGCCGGCACCGTCGGGCTCTCCGGCGCAGGCGCCCCACCCGCCCCCGGCGCAAGCATGAAGCTCACACGCGCCTTGTCCTCAGGCGCGCGCGCGACGAGGATCAGCGCGGCGATCGCGATGGCGTGGGCGGCGATCGACAATACGACGCCGGCGAGGCCGCGCATGGGCTACATCACTTCGGGCACGATCGAGTAGAGCTGGGGCGGGCGCGCCGGCGGAGAGACGCCGCGCACCATCAGCGTGCCGACGGAGGCCACGCGGAAGCCGAGGCCGAGGGCGGCGAGCATGGCGGTCGGCGCGGCGGTCGACAGGCGCGCGGTCGCGCGGCCTTGCACCTCGGGGAGCGCACGGGCGATGAGCGCGCCGAGATCGGCGACGTCGAGCGCCACGGCCGGACCGAGCTGACCCTCGTGCGCGCACAGATACCCGACGAGCGCGCCGCGGCGGCGGGCGACCAGCCGGCCCTGCGCGGTCAGGTCCTGCTTGCGATCGAGCCCGGAGAGACGCAGATCGAGCGCCGCCATCTCCGCCAGATCCGTCGGGCGGAAGGCCGCGACCTCGAGACCGCGCGCGGCGTCGATGCGCGGCGGCGGCCCGGCCGGCCGCTCGAGCGAGGCGACGACGTCGAGGGCGGCGAAGCTACGGCCCGCGTAGAGCGCGAACGAATCGGCGTTCCAGCCGTCCTGATGGAGACGGATCGCGCCGGCACCCTGCCCTTCGGCGCGCGCGATGAGCTCATCGACGATCTGGCCGCCGGTCCCCCGACGCGGCGCCGCGACCGCGAGCGGCCCGATGGTCGCCGCCTCGCCCCGACGGCGCACGAAGCCGACGCCCGCGAGCGCGCCGTCGACGTCCGCGCACACGCCGCCCTGCCGGTCGTCGGCGAGGTAGCGCTCGGCGAGCCGCGTGGCCTCGGCGGCGTCGGCCCAGCGCGGCGCCTGGCCATGCTCGCGCGCCGCCCGCGCGTAGGTCTCGTAGATGAGGATGCCCGCGACCTCGAGGTCGCGCGACTCCAGCGTGCGAATCTTCACTTGTCCCTCCCCGCCTCGACCGCGTTCGACCAGACCGCCTGGACCTCGAGCAGCAGGTTGGCGAGGAGGCCGTCGACGCGGCGCAGCCGCCGGCTGATCTCGCGCGCGATGTTCATGATGAAGATCGTGTAGGCCGTCGGGTCTTCCTGGTAGAGGGCGGCCAGATCGGCGTGCGCGAGGACGATCAGGCTCGACGGCCCGATGGCGCGCACCCCTGCCGAGCGCGGCTGGATGTCGATGAGCGCCATCTCGCCAGCCACGTCGCCGGCCCGGAGCGTCGCGATGCGCGCGTCGGTGCCGTCGCGCCCGCGCTTTCTCACCTCGAGCTCGCCCGAGACGACGACCACCATCTCCTTGGCGGTCTCGCCCTCGCGGAAGAGCGTCGTCGGCCCGTCGAGGTCAACGCGCTTGGCGAGCTCCCCCAGGCGGCGCATCGCGCCATCCGGCATCGCCGCAAAGATCGGCACCTTGTTGAGAAAGGCGATCTCGCCCGGCCCGAGCATGTCGCGGAGCATATCCGAAGCTGGCTAATTCCGGCCGCCAGAATCCTCGTCGTCCGGCAGGATCGGCCGGCCGAAACTGCCGATCAGGCGGCGCGGGCGGGCCTCGGCGGCGCGGGGGCGCTTGCCGCCGCCGAGCTCGAGCCCCGAGGACGGACGGGGGCGGCCGCGACGGATCGCCACCAGCTCCGCGGCGATCGAGATCGCGACCTCGTCGGGGGTCTCGGCACCGACGTCGACACCTGCGGGCGCCGAGATGAGGTCGATGCGCGCCTTGGGCACGTCGCGCGCCGCGAGCCAGACGAGGGCCTTCCAGCCCTCCCGGTGAGGCGCTGCCAGGCCCAGATAGGCCGGCATGACCTCGCCCGCCGCGATCTGGAGAAGGAGCGCGCGGCCCGCCTGCGGATCGTCCTCGGCGATGATCACGTGGTCGTCGGGAAGGACGTCGGACACCGCATCGGCGAGACGGAGCTCCTCGTAGCCGAGCTGCCCGCCGAGGGCGGCGACCCGTTCGGCGGTGACGCCGCGGCCCATCACGATGAGACGTCTGGTCGTCGTCGCCTTCATGAGGGTCGCCTTCATGACGCAAACCCTAGCCCGCCGTCACGCGTTGTACAAGCCCACCATCCAGACGACCAGTCCGACGAGGACCAGCAGACCGCCGCGGATCGCCTCGCGCCGGTCGAGCTGGTCGTCGGCGGTGACGCCGCGGCGCGCGAACCAGAAGCCCCCGCCGACCCAGGCGGCGAAGCCGGCGAGCGCCAGCGCGGTGAAGACCAGGCTCGGCGAATCGTCGCGGCGAAGGAGCGCCAGATGGAAGCTCCGCCGCTCGGGCTCGTTCCGGGCGGCGTCGCCCGCCTTCTCCTCGGCCGCCATGAGCGCCGCGATGCGCTCGTTCGCGGCCGCGAGGAGCTCCGGATACGGCGTGTAAAAGGATCGGGTCGAGAGCACCGACGAACGAATGGCGCGCCAGGCGACCAGCGCGCCGCTCCGATCGCCGTGGGAATCGGCCTCGCGCGCCAGGGTCTCGAGCCGCTCGTAGGCATCGGCCACGTGCGGCGCGCCCGGCGCGTACCAGCGGGCCGCGCGCCGCCAGTCGGCCACCGCCTCCTCGACGGCGCCCTTGGCGATCGCCGCGTCGCCGGCCGCGAGCGCCGCGCGGCCGTCCCAGAAGACCCGCATGATCACGACGCCGATGCCGAGAAGGACGCAGAGGGAAAGCCAGCGCCACATCAAGAAAAGTCCCGGCGCGAGAAGACGACGATCGCGAGGACCAGGAGGACGGCGGCCACGGCAAAGGCGTAGAGCGCCGCGTGGCCGACGTAGGCCCACGGCACGAAGGTCGCGTGGACGCTGACGGCCTTGCCGTCGACCTCGCCGCCCGAGACCGCGAAGAGGTGCAGGTCGGGGATGACGTAGAGCGCGCCCTTGCCGATGACCCGCAGCACCGGATCCTTGGCCTTGTTGGCGGCGTACTCGAGCTCCTTCGACGAGCGGCCGATGAAGAAGATCGCGAAGGTGAAGATGCCCGACAGGAACGGCGTCGAGAACGACGAAAAGAAGATGGCGATCGCGGCGACCAGCATGACCTCGAGCCAGCCGAGCGCGACGGCCTTGGCGACGTTCTCGTCGAAGCCGTAGCCGGTCACCCAGAGCATGAGCGCGAGCGCGACGGCGAAGGCGAAGACGAGGAGGGTCAAGGTGACCGCCATCCCCGCGTACTTGCCGAGGACGAACTCGTGCCGCCAGATGGGCTTGGCGAGGATAACGTGGATCGTGCGCCTCTGGATCTCGGCGTAGAGGAGCGACACGCCGAGGATGATCGCGGTCATGGCGCCGAAGAGCGACACGCCGGCGAGGCCGACGTCGCGCGCGATGCGCGCCTCCTCGGCGAGGGACATGGCGCCGAGGACGACGGCGAAGATGTTCAGGCCGATGACCGCCGCGAGGACGCCGTAGAGGATCTTGTTGCGGATCGCCTCGCGGAAGGTGTTGAGCGCGATCGCGATGACCCGGCCGATCACGACTTCGCCTCGCGGGTGGTGCGGAGAAACACCTCCTCGAGCGTGTCGCGGCGCGGCACGACCGAGACGATCCGGGCCGCGGCCGCGAGGCCGACGAGGAGGTCGGTGACGTCGACCCTGGGGCCGGCGAAGAGCGTCACGTCCTCGGGCGAGCGATCGCGCACCGTCACGCCGTCGGGGAGCTTGCCGTCGAGGCTCTGCTCCGGCCGCAGCCGGACGACGATCTCCGTGCCCACCAGGGACTCGTCGAGGAGCGAGCCCACCTGCCCGACCTCCTGGATCTTGCCGGCGGCGATGATCGCCACCCGATCGCAGATCGCCTCGACGTCGGGCAGGATGTGCGTCGAGAAGAAGACGGTCTTGCCCGCCTCGCGGAGCCAGAGGATGAGGTCGCGGACCTCCTTCCGCCCGATGGGGTCGAGGCCGCTCATCGGCTCGTCGAGGACCACGAGCTCGGGGTTGTTGACGAGCGCCTGGGCGAGGCCGGCGCGCTGCAGCATGCCCTTGGAGAACTTGCGCAGCGGTCGATCGGCCGCATCGGCGAGGCCGACGCGCGCGATGAGCTCCTCGGCGCGCCGGTGGCGCGTGGCGCGGTCGAGGCCGAAGAGCCGCCCCGACAGATCGACGAGCTCGCGCGGCGTCAGGTAATCGTAGAAGTAGGGCGATTCGGGCAGAAAGCCCAGGCGCGACCGTGCCCCCGGCGCCGGGACCTCCTCGCCGAAGATCACGCAGCGGCCCGCGGTCGGCCGGATGAGCCCCATGAGCGTGCGGATCGTCGTGGTCTTGCCGGCGCCGTTGGGCCCGACGAAGCCGAAGATCTCGCCGCGCTCGACGGCGAAGCTCGCCCCCTCGACGGCCCGCACGCGCTTGCGGCGAAAGCTCGTCCGGTACTCCTTGCTCAGGTTCTCGACGGCGAGGACGGTGTCGGCCATGGTCGCTACGCGTGCATCTGGCGTCGGTACCAGTGGATCGTCCGGAGCAAGCCCTCTTCCAGGTCGACCTTGGCCTCGTAGCCGAGGATCTCCTTGGCCTTGTCGACCGAGGGGACGCGGATCTCGACGTCGGCGTGGGGCCACTTCACGAAGTCGAGCCGCGAGCCCGACGACGACAGGCGGATGATCTCGCGGGCGAGGTTGTAGATCGTCACCGTCGAGCGCGGGTTGCCGATGTTGAAGGCGTGACCGACCGCCTCTTCGCGATCGAGGACGAGGAGGATCGCGTCGACGATGTCGTCGACGTAGCACCAGGCGCGGATCTGCGCGCCGTCGTTGTGGATCGACAGCGGCTCGCCGCGGAGCGCCCGGAGGATGAAGTGGTGCACGGCGCCCTCCCCCACCTGGCGCGGACCGTAGATGTTGAACGGCCGGATCGAGCAGGCGCCCAGGCCGTACTGCTTGTGGTAGTTCATCGCCAGGTGCTCGGTGGCGAGCTTGGCGACGGCGTAGGTCCAGCGCGCCTCACCGACGGCGCCGAGGGTCGTCGAGTCGAACTCGGTCACGTGGTAGGCGTAGCGGCCAAAGACCTCGCTCGTCGAGAAATCAATGAACCGCTTGACCGTCCCGGCGGTCTGCGCCGCCTCGAGCGCGTGGTAGGTCCCGAGGAGGCTCACCTTCATCGTCAGGACCGGGTTCTTCATCACGGTGTCGACGCCCGCGATCGACGCCAGGTGGATGACCGCGTCGCATCCGGCGACCGCGCGCGCGAGCGCCTCGGCGTCGAGGACGTCGCCCTTCACCACCTCGACCTGGGCGTGGCCCGCCAGCCCCGACGCCGTGAGGGCGTCCCGGTGGTAGTTGTCGAAGACGACCACCCGGTTCGCCGGCACCAGCCGCTCGATGAGATGCGAGCCGATGAAACCGGCCC
>Ga0307508_10005966_pt1 | contig 11493 bp, 11 predicted proteins | sample 9_EM_MG_FD_203089 | JGI IMG/M metagenome (GOLD analysis project Ga0307508, IMG submission 203089) | Populus trichocarpa ectomycorrhiza microbial communities from riparian zone in the Pacific Northwest, United States - 9_EM | ecosystem: Host-associated > Plants > Roots > Unclassified | place...
GCTGCCGAACCAGTCCAGGAATTCGTTCCAGTTGTGGGGGTAGTCTTTACCCGCCTCGGGCAGTACGATATGCTGGATATCCATCCAGTAGTTCCGGCGTTGCTGGAGCTAAGAGGATACCCCTTACGTTTATACAGTTGTTGACGCAAGCTCTCGACTTCTCAGGTTGTCGACCAAAGGCAACCTGTCAGTTGCTTTTGTCAACTTAGTGAGGAAGAATCCGCGCCATGACGGACCCCGCCCCCACCCGCGTCGAAGCGATTCGCCGCTTCAATCGTTTCTACACGCGCCGCATCGGCGCGCTACGCGAAGGCCTGCTGGCGTCGAAGTTCACGCTCACCGAATCGCGGCTGCTGTGGGAGATGGCGCACCGCGATCGGCTCACCGCCACCGAACTCGCGCGCGAGCTCGATCTCGACGCCGGCTACCTGAGCCGCCTGCTGCGCAGTTTCAAGGAGCGCGGCCTGATCAAGAGCGCCCGCGCGACCGAGGACGCGCGGCACCAGCACCTCAGCCTCACGCCCGCGGGCAAGCGGGCGTTTGCACCGATCAACGCGCGCTCGCAGAACGATGTGAGCGCCCTGCTCGGCACGCTGGCCGAGGTGCAGCAACAGCAGTTGCTGGCGTCGATGACGAGCATCGAACAACTGCTCGGCGAGCCCGCCGCGGCGCGCGCGAGGCCGGTGCTGCTGCGCCCGCACCGGCCCGGCGACATGGGCTGGGTGATCGCGCGCCATGGCGCGTTGTACGCCGACGAGTACGGGTGGGATTCGGGCTTTGAGGCCCTGGTCGCGCGCATCGCGGCCGATTTCGTCGAGCGCTTCGACGCCAAGCGCGAAGCCTGCTGGATCGCCGAGCGCGATGGCGCGAACGTCGGCAGCGCGTTCCTCGTGCAGGCCCGCGACGAAGCGAGCCACGCCGTGATCGACGGCGTCGCTCAACTGCGCATGCTGCTGGTCGAACCGTCGGCGCGCGGCCTGGGGCTCGGCGAGCGGTTGACTGACGAATGCCAGCGCTTCGCGCGCCGTACCGGCTACCGCAAGATCGTGCTGTGGACCAACAGCCTCCTGCTCGCGGCGCGCGGCATCTACGCGAAGCAGGGTTATATGCTCGTGAAGAGCGAGCCCCACCACAGCTTCGGCCATGACCTGGTCGGCGAGACCTGGGAATTGGCGCTGTGAGCGCGGCGCCCTGCCCGTGCCAATCGGCGCGGCCTTACGACGCGTGCTGCGGCCTCTACCACGCCGGCGCACTGCACCTGCAAGCGCCGACGGCCGAGGCGCTGATGCGCTCGCGCTACAGCGCGTTCGTGCTCGACCTGAGCGACTACCTGCTCGCAACCTGGCACACGAGCACGCGCCCGGCGCGGCTCGGTGCGAACGAGGTGGGGCTGAAATGGCTGGGGCTGGAGGTGCGGCGCCACACGCCGGTCGACGCCGACCACGCCACGGTCGAATTCATCGCCCGAAGCAAACTCGCCGGCCGCGCCCAGCGGCTGCACGAACTCAGCCGTTTTCTGCGCGAGGACGGGCGCTGGTTCTATGTCGACGGCGACCTGAGCTGACGCCCGCCTGGCGGCGGAGCCGGTACGCCGGCACCGGGCACTCCACCAGCTCAGGCGAACTCTTGGCGCACCCCGGCCGACATCAGCCGGCGGATGATCCAGCCCAGCATCACGCAGCCGAACAGCGTCATCAGCACCGCCATCACGCGCGCCGCGGTCACGAAGCCGCCGAACACACCCAGCGCCTGCGGCGGGATCGCGGCATGGCTGAGCGTGTTGTTGACGACCGACTGCAGCACCTCCTGCTGCAGCCACAAACCCATCAGGTTGGCGACGATCGCGACGATCAGCAAGCCGATGAAGGTGCGACGCGCCCAGTCCAGGCGCAACAGCAGGCCAATGGCCGATGCGAGCGTGGCCAGCGACATCACGAGGCCGGTGCCCACCACCCACGGCAGGTAGCCGATCAACAGCCCGGTCAGCAGCGGCAGCGACGAGCGCTCGGTGGCGAGTTGCAGCCCCGGCATCAGCGACGCCACCGCGGCGTTCTGGACCAGCGCCGAGACGCTGGCCAGCGCGGCCAGGACGATGAACACCCAGGCCGTCGCGGTGACGAAGAGTGAACGGGCGCCTACGTTGTAGGTTTGCGGCATGACGGTTCCCTGGTGCACGACGCAGAGGGCGGTGTCTGCTCGGCGAAGCTGCGGAACCCGCGATCACGAGCTCGACGCATCCTGCAATTTTCGGCCCCGCTTGATGACAGGACACCCCTCGCATGGGGGTGGCCCCCCACGTTCATAGGGCGGTTCGTGTGATGTTTGCAACAGAGGGTGCCGAACTCAGCCGAAGCGCAGCGCATAGATCGGCGGCAGGTGCGAAGCCACCGTCGCCCAGCGATCACCGCCGTCGTCGCTCGCCCACAAGCCGCCGGTCGTGCTGCCCATCAGCAGGCGGTGTCCGGTCTCGTCCACCGCCAGGCCGTGGCGGTAGATCAGGTCGTAGCAGTCTTCGTGCGGCAGGCCGGTGCACAGCGTCTCGAAACTCCGGCCGCCGTCGCGCGTGCGGTTCACCACGAGCGCGCCCTCGACCGGCACGCGCTGCTGATCGGCCACGCCGGGCACGAACCACGCGGTGTCGGCCTGTGCCGGGTGCACCGCGACCGCGAAGCCGAAGTTGGCCAAGGGCGCGTTGGTGACTTCCTGCCACGACACCGCGTTGTCGATCGAGCGCCAGATGCCGTTGTGGTGCTGGCACCAGAGCACATCCGGCTGCGCGGCACAGCGCACGATGCGGTGCGGGTCCTGCGTGTTCGGGTTCTCGGCCTGATCGGGCGGCATGTAGGCGGCGTGCATGCCGTCGGCCTGCAATTGCCAGCTCGCCCCGTCGTCGCGTGTGACCCAGGCGCCGCCGCAGCTGATGCCGACCAGCACTTCGGATGCGCGTGTCGGGTGCGGGCAGATCGAGTGGATGCCGGGCACGTCGTAGCCGCCGCCGAACCACTCGGCGCGGCCGGGCTGCATCCACAGCGGCTCGACGAGTTGCCACGACTCGGCGCCGTCAGCCGAGCGGAACAAACCGCCCGGCAAGGTGCCGGCCCAGATCGTGCCGTGGGCCGCCTCGAGCGACCAGACCTGCTGCAGCTTCCAGGCGACGCCGGCGACCGGCTCGCCCTCGGGCTGAGGCGGATAGGCCGGCGCGGGCAACTCGTGCCAGCTCGCGCCCGCGTCGTCGGACGCCTGCACCTTGACGCCGAAGTGACCGAGGTTGAGCGCCGCGAGCATCCGCCCCGAGGGTTGCGGCGGCAACACCATCGACACCGGTTCGCCGAGAAAGTGCACCCGCGCGATCGCCCAGGCACCCCGGTCGCGGCGCATCTCGAACAGCCCTTTGCGGGTTGCGATCCAGGCACGCTGTTCCATGACTGACCCTTCCTTCTCCGTTCAACCGCCCGACAAGGCCTGCAGCACATGCACCGCGCTGTCCGGCGCGAGCGCGTCGTCCAGCTTGACGCGGTCGGTGCAGCGCCGACCGTCGATGAACGCGACCACATTGCCGCGCATGTGGCCCTGCTCGTCCAGCACGTAGCCGCGCAGCCGCGGGTTCAGCGCGAACGCCGCGTCGAGCGCGGCGCGCAGCGTGGCGGCCGGCGTGTCGATCTCGGGCGTCTCGGTGAAACGCCGCAGCTGCTGAGTGAAAACGATGCGTGCCACACGGGCCATGATGCCGCGCGGCTGCGTCACAATCAATCGCGAATTGATCCAAGATTGACGGAGACAAAAACATGAACGGTTTGATGATGCAGCAGCCGCTGCTGATCTCGTCGCTGCTGGTCCACGCCGAGCGCCATCATGGTGATCAGGAGGTGGTGTCGCGCCGCGTCGAGGGCGACATTCACCGCACGACGTATCGCGAACTCGCGTCGCGCTCGCGCCGCATGGCCAAGGCCCTCGCGCAACTCGGGGTGAAGTCGGGCGATCGGGTCGGCACGCTGGCCTGGAACGGCTACCGCCACATGGAGCTGTATTACGCCGTCTCGGGCTCGGGCGCGGTGCTGCACACGCTGAACCCGCGCCTGCATCCGGACCACGTCGTCTACATCGCCGATCACGCCGAAGACCAGGTGCTGTTCTTCGACCTGACCTTCCTACCGCTGATCGAAGCGATCGCGTCGCGCGTCAAGACCATCAAGCACTTCGTCGCGATGACGGACCGCGCCCACATGCCCAAGGACAGCAAGGTGCCCAACTTGCTGTGCTTCGAGGAACTGATCGAAGCGCACGACGACCAGTTTGAATGGCCGAGCTTCGACGAGAACCAGGCCTCCTCGCTGTGCTACACCTCGGGCACGACCGGCAACCCGAAGGGCGTGCTGTACAGCCACCGCTCGACGGTGCTGCACACCTTCGCGATCGCGCTGCCCGACGCGCTCAACTGCTCGGCGCGCGACACCATCCTGCCGGTGGTGCCGATGTTCCACGTCAACGCCTGGGGCCTGCCGTATGCGGCCTGCATGATGGGCGCCAAGCTGGTGTTCCCGGGCCCGGGGCTGGACGGCAAATCGCTGTACGAGCTGTTCGAGACCGAACGCGTGACGATGTCCGCCGGCGTGCCAACGGTGTGGCAAGGCTTGCTCGGCTTCGTCGAGGCCGGCGGGCTGAAGTTCTCGACGATGCGCCGCACCGTGATCGGCGGCTCGGCCTGCCCTCCGGCGATGATGAAGGCGTTCCAGGAGCAGTACGACGTGCAGGTGATCCACGCCTGGGGCATGACCGAGATGAGCCCGGTCGGCACCGCGGCGATCCTCAAATCCAAGCACCTCGCACTGCCGTCCGACCAGCGCATGGCCGTGCAGGCGACCCAAGGCCGCGCGGTCTACGGCGTGGACATGAAGATCGTCGACGAGAACGGCAACGCGCTGCCGTGGGACGGCAAACAATCCGGCGAACTGCTGGTGCGCGGGCCGTGGATCATCGGCCAGTACTTCAAGGGCGAAGGCGGCGACCCGCTGGTGGACGGCTGGTTCCCGACCGGCGACGTCGCCACGATCGACACAGACGGCTACATGCACATCACCGACCGCAGCAAGGACGTGATCAAGTCCGGCGGCGAATGGATAGGCTCGATCGACCTCGAGAACATCGCAATGGCCAACCCCAAGGTCGCGATGGCCGCGTGCATCGCCGCCAAGCACGCGAAGTGGGACGAGCGGCCGCTGCTGATCGTCGTGAAGAAGCCGGGTGTCGAACTGACGCGCGACGAGCTGCTCGCGTTCTTCGAAGGCCGCATTGCGAAGTGGTGGACGCCGGACGATGTGATCTTCGTCGACGCGATCCCGCTGGGGGCCACCGGCAAGATGCTGAAGAACCGCTTGCGCGAGCAGTACGGCGACGCCTTGCTCCAGAAAGGCTGAGCCGCTTGCATCCCGGCATCGTCTACGCCGCCCTCGCCTTCACGTGGTGGGGGCTGTTCCCGCTGTACTTCCGCATCGTCACGACGGTGGCACCCGGCGAGGTGCTGGCACACCGCATCGTCTGGTGCCTGATGCTGCTGCTCGCCGTACTCGGCGCGCGCCGCCAGTGGGCCTGGCTGGCCGCGGTGCTGCGTCAACCCAAGGTGCTCGGCGCGTTTGCCGCCAGTGCGCTGCTGCTGTCGGCCAACTGGCTGACCTACATCTGGTCGGTCCAGAACGGCCATGTGGTTGACGCCAGCCTGGGCTACTTCATCACGCCGCTGGTCAACGTGCTGCTCGGCTACAGCCTGCTGCACGAACGCCCGCGCCGCGCGCAATGGGCCGCGCTGACACTGGCCTGCCTGGGCGTCGCGTGGCTGACGTGGCAGACCGGCCGGCTGCCCTGGATCGCGCTGCTGCTGGCGGCCACCTTCGGCTGCTACGGCTTGCTGCGCAAGGTCGCTGTGCTCGGGGCGCTCGAAGGCCTGACGCTCGAAACGATGGTGCTGGCACCGTTCGCGCTGATCGCGCTCGTGATCTGGTCCGCGCACGGGCAGGCGAGCTTCCCGGCGCCGGACCTGCGGACCAACCTCTGGCTGATCGCGCTCGGGCCGATCACCGCCGTTCCGTTGTTGTTGTTCGCGGCCGGCGCACGGCGCCTGTCGATGACGACGCTCGGCCTCTTGCAGTACATCGGCCCGTCGATCCAGTTCGTGCTCGGCGTCTGGATCTTCCGCGAGCCGTTCACACCGGCCCGCTTGATCGGGTTCGGCCTGATCTGGCTCGCGCTCGCGATCTACAGCCTCGATGGCTGGCGTATCGGGCGGCTCGCCTCAGCGGCCGCCTGACACGCACCCATCCATCAAGCCGCGATCGGCTCCGGTGCCGAGCTGCGGATCAGGTGATCGAAGGCCCCGAGCGCCGCCTTCGCGCCATCGCCGGTCGCGATGATGATCTGCTTGAACGGCACCGTCGTCACATCGCCGGCCGCGAACACGCCGGGCAGCGAGGTCTGGCCGCGCGCGTCGACGACGATCTCGCCATGGCGTGACAGCTCCAGCGTGCCCTTCAGCCACTCGGAGTTCGGCACCAACCCGATCTGCACGAACACGCCCTCGAGCTCAACATGCTTCGCGTCGCCGCTCGCGCGGTCGGTGTAGCGCAGGCCGTTGACCTTGCCGTCGGCGCCGGTGATCTCGGTCGTCTGCGCCTGGGTGTGGATGACCACGTTGGGCAGACTCTTCAGCTTGTTGATCAACACAGCGTCGGCACGCAACTGGTCGCCGAACTCGAGCAAGGTCACATGGCCGACGATGCCGGCCAGGTCGATCGCCGCCTCGACGCCCGAGTTGCCGCCACCGATCACCGCGACACGCTTGCCCTTGAACAGCGGGCCGTCGCAGTGCGGGCAGTAGGCCACGCCCTTGTTGCGGTATTCCTTTTCACCGGGCACGTTGACCTCGCGCCAGCGCGCGCCAGTCGAGAGGATCACGGTCTTGCTCTTCAGCGTCGCGCCGTTGGCGAGTTCGATGCCGATCAGGCCGTTGTTGTCGGCGGCCGGGATCAGCTTCTCGGCGCGCTGCAGGTTCAGGATGTCGACGTCGTAGCGCTTCGCGTGCTGTTCCAGCGCCGCGGCAAACTTCGGACCGTCGGTCTCGAGCACCGAGATGAAGTTCTCGATGCTCATCGTGTCCATCGTTTGCCCGCCGAAGCGCTCGGCGAGGATGCCGGTGCGGATGCCCTTGCGCGCCGCGTACACCGAGGCCGCGGCACCCGCAGGCCCGCCGCCGACGATCAGCACGTCGTACGCATCCTTCGCGTTCAGCTTGGCGGCATCGCGCGCCGCGGCGCCGGTGTCGAGCTTCGCGACGATCTCTTCGACGTCCATCCGCCCCTGGCCGAAATGTTCGCCGTTCAGGAATACCATGGGCACGGCAAGGATCTGGCGGTCTTCCACTTCCTGCTGGTACAGCCCGCCGTCGATCACGACGCTCTGCACGCGCGGGTTCAGCACCGCCATCAGGTTCAGCGCCTGCACCACGTCCGGGCAGTTGTGGCAGGTGAGTGACATGTAGGTTTCAAAGCGGAAGTCGCCGTCGAGATTCTTGATCTGCTCGATCAACTCGGCCTCGATCTTCGGCGGATGGCCGCCGACCTGCAGCAGTGCCAGCACCAGCGAGGTGAACTCATGGCCCATCGGGACCGCCGCGAAACGAATGCGCGGCGCCTCGCCGATGCGAGCCAGCGTGAACGACGGCTTGCGGGCATCCGTGCCATTGGTCTTCAAGGTGATCTTGTCGCTCAGCGAGATGATGTCCTGCAACAGGCCATGCATCTCCTGAGCGGCGGCGCTGTCGTCCAGCGACGCCGTGATTTCGAAAGGCAGCTTCACGCGCTCGAGGTAGGCCTTCAGTTGCGCCTTCAGGTTTGAATCCAACATCGTGAAGCTCCTTGTTTGATCGAAGAGGGCTCGGGCCAGCGCCGGGCCGCCCCAAGCGGCCCGGGCACCCGCCCGGCGGGTGGTGGCGTACTCGCCACCGGGTGCTCCGTCAGATCTTGCCGACGAGGTCGAGCGACGGGGTCAGCGTGGCGGCGCCTTCGTTCCACTTGGCCGGGCAAACCTGGCCCGGGTGCGCGGCGACGTACTGCGCGGCCTTGAGCTTGCGCAGCGTTTCCTTCATGTCACGGGCGATCGCGTTGTCGTGCACTTCGGCGGTCTTGATGGTGCCTTCCGGGTCGATCAGGAAGGTGCCGCGCAGCGCCATGCCTTCTTCGGGGATGTGCACGCCGAACATGTGGGTCAGCACGTGGGCCGGGTCGCCAATCAGCGGGAACTTGGCCTTGCCGACGGCCGGCGAGGTCTCGTGCCACACCTTGTGCGCGAAGTGCGAGTCGGTGGTGACGATGTAGACCTCGGTGCCCAGCTTCTGGAACTCGGCGTAGTTGTCGGCGGCATCCTCCACCTCGGTCGGGCAGTTGAACGTGAACGCGGCGGGCATGAACACCAGGGCCGACCACTTGCCCTTGAGGCTTTGCTCGGTGACTTCGATGAACTTGCCGTTCTTGAATGCCTGGACCTTGAAGGGCTGGACTTGGGTGTTGATCAGGGACATGGGTCGTACTTCCTTTGGAGTGGAGGGGTTGGGAACTGCATTCACGGGTTAATACTAAGCTATTAATCTTTGATTTTCGATTGACTATAACTATTTATCGAATAGATCTCGCCAAATCCGTGTTGCCGGGCGTGGTTCAATCCCAGCCTTTTGCCCGGACCCTTCGTGACCTCCTCCTGCCCGGTTTGCACGCTGCTGCTCGCGGCCGCTCTGTCACTGTCACCACCACTCGCGCATGCGGAGGGGGTGCGCCTCGAATCGCTGCCGACCGCGGGCACGCTGGGGTTCGAACTCGTGCATCTGCCGGGCGGCGAGCGCATGGGGCTGATCGGCGGCTCGCTGCTGTTCGACATCGGCAGCGGCTGGGGCATCGGCCCGGCCGTCTACGGCGCTGCCACCGGGCAGCGCGGCGGCCTGTTCGTCGGCGGCGTCGAGGTGCAGCGGCGCTGGGGGCTGGGGCGCGGCCTCTCGCTCGCCACCGGCCTCTATGCCGGCGGGGGCGGCGGCGCGAACGCCCCCGTCGGCGGCGGGCTGATGCTGCGGCCCGCAGTGACCCTGCTGAAAGACCTCGGCCCCCGCCTGCAGGTCGGCCTGTCGTGGTCGTCGGTGAGGTTTCCGAGCGGCCAGATCCACAGCAACCAGCTCGGGCTGCTGCTCGGCTGGCGGCAGGAGTTCCTGCACTTCAGCGGCGACGGCGCATTGCCGAGTTCGTCGGTGCGGCCGGCCACCGGGCTGGGCTTCGATCGGATGGCGGTGACCGTCGCGAGCTACCGGCTCGACGGCGCGAAGGCGCCGCGCATCGGCCTCATTGGCGCACGCGCCGAGCGACGCTCGAGTGTCGACGGCTTCACCTGGGGCATGGAGGCAGCCGCCGCCGCGAAAGGCGACGCCGCGGGCTACATGGAGATCCTCGGCACCACCGCGCTCAGCGTCGCGCCCGTCAGTTCGGCGCTGCCCTCGTGGCGGATCGGCGCTCGCTTGAGCGCTGGTGTCGGCGGCGGCGGCGCGGTCCCGACAGGGGGCGGCTTGATCGGCAAGGGCCTGGGAACGATGGAATGGAGCCCCGCACGCGGCTGGACGATCGGCGCCGACCACGGAATCGTGCGCTCGCGCAGCGGCCTGCGCGCGCGCCAGACCGAGGTCTGGGTGGCCCTGGACCTCGAGCCGGCGTACGACGATGCGCGCGCCGCGCCGGCCGGCCACGTCGTGCGCACCGAATGGGTCGGCGCCTGGCATCACCATACCCGCATCGCGCGCAGCGACGGCACGCGCCGGCCGCTCGACACGATCGGCCTGAAGCTGAACCGCTACCTTGGCGAGCACGTCTACCTGACGGGCCAGGCCCACAGCGCGTTCGCCGGCGGCGCGGGTGCGTATTCGGTCGGCCTGGTCGGGCTGGGCCTGAGCGCACAACCGGCCAGCTCGCTGCGGATCGGTGCCGAAGCGCTGGTTGGCGCCGCCGGCGGAGGCGGCGTGACGACGGCCGGCGGCGCCATCACGCAGGGCCTGCTCTGGGCCGCCTGGCCGGCCGGCAGCGCCAGCGAGATCCGCCTGGGTTTCGGCGCCGCGCGTCCGTTGCACAACGGCGGCCGTGCCGGGCCGGTGGTCGAGCTGGCCTGGAATCGCGCTTTCGGAATGGCGGGGCGCTGAGACGACGACCCCCGTTTCGCGGCTACTTCAGATCACCCGCGAGACTGGCCAGCGTCTCCGCCCCGATCAGCCCATGCGCCGGATAGTTCGTGTGGTCGCAGCCCAGCTTCACGCTCGCGCCGGCGCGCACCGCGTCGCGCATCGGCTTGTCGAACTCGAAGCGAACGAAGTGAACAGCCGAGGTCTTTTCGGCGTTCTCGCGGTCGAGATCTTCATCGGCGATCGCGTAGACGCGCGCATGGCCTTCGACCTCGACGAACAGACGGTCCTCGACGCCGATCAGCCGCGCCAGCTCGCGCTTGCGTTCGTGCACGTCGGGGTACTCGATCAGCATCGTCGCCTTCCAGTTCGTGCCGTCGGGCACGAGCGGCGCATAGGCCTCGATCTCGGCGTTGATGCCATCCTCGTCGAAGATCTTCTCGATGTGCAGCATCTCCTGGATCTGGCGCCGGATGGTGCGCTCGTCCTCGAACAGCACGCTGATGTGCTCGCCCAGGTGCACGGTGCGCAGCTTGCGGTGCGCAATGAACTCGGGCTTGGCGCTCTTGCGAATCTTCGCGTAGGCCTCAAGCGTCAGGAGGCTCTCTTTGGTGATTCTTTTGGTGATGGTCATGGTCGTCACTCCAAACCGTAGGCGATGCGCATCAGGCTGAGCGGGTGCGCCAGCTTCGCCACCGGCAGCGCCGCCTGCGTCATGCCCTGCGCGATGTGGTGACCGGCCAGCGCGCAGTCGGAGCTGATGTAGTCCGGCTCGTCCTTGCCCATGGCCTTGAACACCGGCTTGCCGATCTTCATCGCGTTCGCGTGGAAAGCCGTCTTCACGCCGTAGGTGCCGGCATGGCCCGAGCAGCGCTCCACGGTGTTGAGCTGCACCGGCACCGTCTGGTTGATCAGCCTGAAGACCTCCTCGGTCTTCTTGCCGATCTTCTGTACCCGGCCGTGGCACGGGATGTGATAGCTCACCTTGCCCAGCGCGGCCTTGAAGTCGAGCTTGAGCAGGCCGTCCTTGTGGCGCGCCATCAGGTACTCGAAGGGGTCGAACATCGCCTCCTGCACCAGCTTCACGTCGGCGTCGTCGGGGAACAACAGCGGCAGCTCCTGCTTGAACATCAGCGTGCACGACGGGATCGCCGCGACGATCGCGTAACCATCGCGCGCATACCGCGCCAGCACCGGGATGTTCGCGTCCTTGTGCCTGGCCACGCCGTCGAGGTCGCCGAGTTCGAACTTGGGCATGCCGCAGCAGCTCTCCTTCTCGACCACGGTGTACGCGACCT
>Ga0307508_10005967_pt1 | contig 11492 bp, 6 predicted proteins | sample 9_EM_MG_FD_203089 | JGI IMG/M metagenome (GOLD analysis project Ga0307508, IMG submission 203089) | Populus trichocarpa ectomycorrhiza microbial communities from riparian zone in the Pacific Northwest, United States - 9_EM | ecosystem: Host-associated > Plants > Roots > Unclassified | place...
TACAAGCCTTGGCAACTTCTCTGGGACGAAGAGATCCTTCTCTTGCAAAAGCCAAGCTGCCTCGACTGAGGATTCAAGACCCAGTAAGTGTGATCTTTGATGTTTCTCTGTTTTTTATCTTATACCAAAAAAAAAAAAATCCAGTTATTTAATGATCGCACCCTTTTGGGGATTCGTGCTTTTGCTTGTTTCAGCCAAAGTTCAAGAGCTGAGTGTCTATGAGATCAATGAGAGAGACCGTGGAAGCCCTGCTTATCTTCGTTTGAGCCAGAAATCTGTTAATTCTCTTGGCGATCTTGTGCCTTTTAGCAACAAAGTAAGTCATCTCCATGATCTGAGTTTTGCTTGTTTCCCTTGATAATCTTGCTTTTATTTTGGGCTGCTGACTTGCCACTTGTTCTCTTTTGAATTTGTTTTCTTGAAATATATTTTCCTGCAAAATTGCGAAAAATTCTTGGAGATTTTCTCGACCTTCATCTTCGATTTCTCAATTTCTCAATGATCAAAGCAAGTTCCTTGGTTTCAAAATAATGGGCAGTTATTAATGTATTGAAATAATATATATATTTTAAATATATTTATATATTAAAATGATTTAAAAAATAAAAAGAATAATTTGAAGGAAAAAAACCAAAATTTTTGAAAATTTTAATTGAAACGCTACATACCAAACCGACACTAAATGGCCGTTGCAAAACAAGATAAAAAAACATTATTTATTTTTGAAATTAAAAAAATATTAAAATCTATTCTTGTAAATCTATGCTTTGATAATTTATTTTTATGATTTAGAAAATAAAAAATAATTGATAGCTACCTTCTTATCTGGGGTGAGGAATAAATTTAATAAAAAAGACATCATTATAACGTGACACTTTATAAAATGCACTTTCAGACAAGAAGCTAACATGATAGTGATCCATTAAGACATTACAATAACAATAGATTCCTTAACCACGTTGTGATTTTAAATAAATAAATAAATAAATATATTTGTTTAAAGAAATAAAAGATTTAATTTTTTGTGATCTTAAAACATAAAATACAGAAGAATAATATGTTTATTCTGCTCTCTTCGTTTTTTTTAATCTTAAAACAATAATTAAACATTATATTTTGTGTTTTTTTTTAAAATTGATGGTGGCTATGTGCTGTTTCTCATTATTACAGCTTTACACCGGAGACCTACAGAAACGGGTAGGAATAACAGCTGGACTATGCGTGCTGATCCAAAACAAACCGGAAAAGAAAGGTGACAGGTATGAGGCGATCTACAGCTTCTACTTTGGCGACTACGGTCACATTGCGGTGCAGGGATCTTATCTGACCTATGAGGACACGTATCTCGCTGTGACTGGAGGGTCAGGTATTTTTGAAGGGGTGTATGGTCAGGTTAAGCTACAGCAGCTTGTGTTCCCTTTCAAGCTGTTCTACACCTTTTATTTGAAGGGTCTCAAGGCGGACTTGCCTGAGGAGCTGCTTGGGAAGGCTGTCGAGCCTAGCCCCGCTGTCGAGCCGAGCCCCGCGGCTAAGGCTTGTGAGCCACACGCTGTCATTGCTAATTATACTAACTAATGATGTATGGCCGTGGCTAATAAATTGACTTGGTTTGCTTGCTACTTTGCTACGAAGCCGTGTCGTTTCACTTTTCTTTTTAAATTTTGTTTTAAGCTTCTCAGCTTTTATTTCTAATTTTAATTTGAATGAAAATGAGAATTATGTAATATAACTAAATATATAAAAAAATATCTCACAAAAATATATTTGAAAAAGAAGAAGAAATATTATAAATGTATAACTAGGTGCGAAGGATGGATGACACAACTCGTATGGGCGACATGTCAACCATAGTCTTCTCTCACGTAAAGGTGTCGGTTTTTCAGCATGTTGTGGATTTCAGCAAAACCTTTTATATATATGTAAAATAACCTAGAAAATAACTCAATTTTTATCCGTCCCAATTGAGGGTGGAATGCCGGCTGTTTTTTTTATCCCAATTAATAACCAACCTCCATCCAAATTATTAAATAGTATTTTATCCAAATTATTAAATAGTATTTTTTATACTTCAAAATAAATTCTTAAATTACTTATGTAAGTTGTGTACTAGTTATTGTTTAAATAATAACTAATTGTAATGGGATTGTATTTTTTTTATATAATATATTTGTCAAAGAACCATCTCAACCCAATAACTTAAGTTAAGTTAAGTGAGGTCCCATAACACACCCCTTCAAGTTACCTTGTGCTTAATTTATCGCTTGGTCATCAAGACTCTGATACCATGTCAAATAACCGTTTCAATCTAATAGCTTAAACTATTAGATAAGGTTCAAGATATGATTTATATTATTCTCTAACACACTCCTCAAGTGAAAGTCCTTTGGGCTTGAAACTTGCACAGACCCACATTACCTTGTGCTTAATTTTTATCAAATAAATAAGGATGATGAGATTCGAACTCGTGACCGCTTGGTCATTAAGGCTCTGATACAATGTCAGAAAATCATCTTAACCCAATAACTTAAGCTGTTAGGTGATGTCTCAGGATATGATTTATATTATTCTCTAATAATATTGTTCAATAAAGAGTGACTTTGTTTCTATGTTTTAAAAATATTTTATAAAAATTATATTTTTTTATTAAATTTGTTTTTTGTATTTTCAGATTGTTTTGATATGCTGATGTTAAAAATAAAAAAAATTATTTTAATTTATTTTTAAATAAAAAATATTTTAAAAAATAATTATTATCATATCAAGTATAATTAAAATTAACATACTAAAAATAAATCTCTAACACGCATCTATAATTTAATTTAACGTTGTAAAGATAGTATTCTGTCAGAAATTGTTATTTCCCCCTACAAAGTTGATGTTCATAAATTACCAGGAAAATTAACATTTAAAAATCATATTAAGATTCAAACTGTCCTAAAGGTTTAAAGTCTTGTAGCGTTTTTGTAACGTGTTTGAAATGTGTTCAATAAAAGTTTATTTATTTTTATTTAAAAATATTTTTTGTATTTTTAATTATTTTTATGTGTTAATATAAAAAATAAAATTTAAAAAATAAAAAATATTAATTTAGTATATTTTTAAATAAAACACATTTTAAAAAATAACCTTTAAAAAAAAACACTGAAATATCATTAATCCATTTACTCATCATGAATTTTAAATTATTATCTTTAATTATAGACCGGTACAATCTACATCATCAATTAAATAATCAATTAATTAACCTGTGGATCTCCCATCAACAAACTCAGTAATCATCCCATTTCCCATCCACAACAAAATCACAAACACAGAAGCCAAAACCCTCAATGCCCTGACAAGAAGTTCAAAGGTTTTTTCTCCTCATGGTACTTGTACAATCCTCCAAACTCTCTCTTCCCCCTTCCGTTTCAGCTACAAAATCCCTTCTTTTTGAACCAAACTCTCTTTCTTTAGCATTAATGCACACTGATTCCTCACTTTCCCTGTTTCCTTCTCTTCCCTTCCCTTCCCTTCCCTCTCTCCCTCCAAAACCCCAAACCCTAGTTCCCTCCCCTTCCTCTTCCTCTTCTTTCCTTCTCATCCACCAAGACCCTATCCCTAAAGTCCTCTTTCTTGTTGCTGGCCCATATAAAGGCGGGTCTCAGATTCTCTTAAGGTTCCATGTTTTACAAAATGACAGCTTTTTTTATAAACCCCAAGTTGTTTGCAATCAAAAGGGTCTTGCTTTTGATTCAAAACTTGGTGTTTTGCTGGATATAAATCATGGGGTTTCAATAAAGATTGTTGGGTCTATTAATTTTTTTGTGCTGCACTCAGTTTCTAGCAAGAAAGTTTGGGTCTTTGCGGTGAAAATTATTGATGATGGTGATGGTGAGATGCTGAAATTGATGAGGTGTGCGGTGATTGAGTGTAGTGTGCCTGTTTGGTCAATAAGTGTTTCTTCTGGAGTCTTGATTTTAGGGGAGGATAATGGGGTCAGGGTTTTTAATTTGAGGCAGCTGGTGAAATGGAAAGTTAAGAAAGTCAAGGGTTTTGATTCGAATGGGAAGTTGGATGGTAAAGGATTGAAATCGTCAAATGGTGACGGGGAGGATAATGGGGTCAGTTCAAGTTCCGGGAATGCTTGCAATGGTGCGTTGGATGGGAAGACTGATAAACATTGTGTTTCTGGTAAGTGTGCAAGTACAATGTGTTGCTTTTGAGCTTTGTTGATGTTCATTATGTGCTGAAAAAAGTTGATTTTTTTTGCTAGTTAGTGTTGGAGTAATGTAAATAAATGTGATTGTTTAGCTTTGTGGTATATAGAACTTAGCAGTTGAGACTTTTGCAATGTGAATTCTGTAGTGCTGTTATTCTTGTTACATGTATTTAAACTCTGTTTTACTTTAGAAGATCCCTTTCAAAGTTGGAGCATAGTTTCTTCTGTTTATCCTGGACTTTGTATGTGTTCATGAAGGCGGTCTATTGTCCTGCCGGAAGTTTTGTTCTTCTAAATTGGGAATGTTCCATTAGTTTAGGATCCAGTGATTTGTGAATGCGATAAGTATAATTTGATCACAGATTCATGGACTGTTGTTTTGATATGGGCGCAAGATTTCCAACAGAATTGCTCATATTGTGTTATACGTCTAGGTGGTACAATTTTAAATCCAAATGTTTTTTCCGAGGCAAAGCTCCATTTGGCAGTTTATTAATGGGCCCTCCTTTTTTAATGAGAGATGAAATTTACCGGGGAAGAGGCCTCCTCTGAATAGAAACAAAATTTGTAATACCAGAGATTAAAAGGAATTGGATCTGAGTATCTTGAACATAAAATTTATTGGTAATTAGTATTGAACCTATGCAGCTAATTTAAGTGCTTGATGAATCAATTGTCTTATTAAGTTATGAATTAAAATTACGATGTCTTCTCCTTTCTATTGTCAACATGTTTGTTAACCTTGTCATTTGTAGCTTTCATCAACATTGAAGGTCAAATACCCTTTGCTATGTTTAGGTCTTCAGAAAGAGCCCCTCTTCAGCATCATTTGTTTAAACAAATAGAATGTTGTTGTCATGAAGTCATGATTTCTTTCAATATCATGTTAGCCTTGGTTAATTGGAAAGGCAGCCAGCAAATTTAGCTTGATTTGGATTTTCATATCTTGTTTGAAAAAAAAATAATCAGTGACACCCTTTAATTGGCTTTGTTGAGAGAATAAAGATACTTTTTTCCCTCTTATTTTAGATTTAGAATTAAGTTGCCAGCTTCTGCATGTCCTCTCACTTTTTTTTTCCCTGAAAAGATAAGAAAATTGCAAGGTGTATGCCAATTCTAGGATTTTGTGGGAGTAAAATCATTTAGAGGGGAAAGCGAATGGATAACAAATAAGTTAATGATTCAATTCTCCAATGAGGCAGCGGTTTTTAATATTTGTGTTTGAACTTGTCAGTTTTTCTCTTGATGTAGAATGGGAAGAGGCTGAGGGAGAGAACAGAAGAAAGAGGAGAATGGTGTTGAGGAATAGAAAGGGGATAAATGTAGAAGAAAGTGGGGGAGAGCAGCAGGAGTTGATTTTCAGATTTTAAACGTATTCTGTCAAAGAGTCTTTCTAAAACATAATATGTGTGCTTCTTATAAGGCATGAACAAAATCTCTAATAGTTCAAAAGCAAAATAGGAATAAGAATATCCTAGACAAAAAAAATAAAATAAAATAATAAATTCCTATTTAAAGCAAAAAGTCATAAAAGAACTCTTAATTAACACTGAAAAGCTTATTAGCCTAAGCATCCATGACTCGTGAGCTGTTTTTTGTTGGACAGGAGGTAAGAATATCCTAGATAATAAAATTCCTAATAAATGCTAAAAGAATTCATGACAGAATTCTTTAATTAATACTAGAAATCTTTTTAACGTAAACATTAACCATACTCCATTTTTTGTTTTTGTTGAACTTTGATATTCAATTGTATTTATGGATTTATTGAATCGCCTTGGTGAACAAGCGTTCTTTGTGGATTGGTAACTTCTTACCTTTGTACTCCTATTTATCCCATCATTATGGTTTTCATTATCTGTACATTTGCAATTTGCTCTGACAGATTGTTTTTAGGAATTTCTGTTTGACCAGGAAATGGATGAACTCATATTAAGCGAGGTGCTGTCCTATGGTTAGATTCATAAGGATGCCTCTAGATGGTAAATCACTGTTATGAGTATCACGCCTTTGATTAGGGGCTCTCTTCTTCTTCTTCCTCTTCTTCTTTTTTTTTTGGTCTTTGGCAAGTAATGGTTTCTGAATCTTTTCTTTGATTTTTGATATTTGTTTAGGAGATTAATTGTGGCGCTTGTGGAATCTAACTTAGCTATTTCTACATAGAACTGGAAGTTGTTTCTAAATACTGCTCTTTGTTTTTTGTTGTTGGTTCATGATGCTGATTATCATTTAACTTACAGTAAAACAGAGATCTGTAAGATGCAGCCAAGACTCTGGTGAAGGGGGTGCTTGTTTTGTGGCATTTAAGAGGGAGGTGACTGAGGGCATGAAACCTACAACTTTGAAGGCAGTTTCTATCCAGGCATTACCTCCCAAGAAATTTGTGATTTTGGACTCTACAGGAGATTTACATATCTTGTGCCTTTCTGCCCCTGTTGTTGGACCAAATGTCATGGCTCACATGAGGCGGTTGCCCCATAGTATGAAAGTGCAAAAGCTGGCTGTTTTTCCAGATTTTTCCTCGAGTATCCAATTCTAACTCTTCTTGTTTCCTTTTTTTTCTCTCCATAAAATTTGATGTTGCTTGCATGTCCAACTATGTGATCAAAATGTTCATAGGGTCTTCCAAAAAGGTGATCCAAGGATAATTTATTACATGTTGAACCAATAATTATAGGAATTGGAAACTCATGTGTTGATAAGGGGAAACTAACTTATGTCTGGGTGGTAATGATATCGTACTAGGTAAAGATAAAATGGAATCAAAGCTTCATAATGAGTTTGGTAAAAGGATTCCATTTCGATGAGCAGAATAAATTTTGATTTTGCCTATATCTATCTATCTATCTTCTTCAACTGAATGATCCTGCTATTGCTTAGCAGAAATGCAAACTTTTTGGGTATCAGATGGGTTCCATTCCGTGCACACGATAACTCTATCCAACATGGATGCTGCTGTCAATACAAACGATGGAGATGTGACCCAGGAAAAGTTAATTCGGATCACAGGTTTCTTTAATCCTCTTTATATTGGCTTTGTTTTTCAAATTAAAACTTCACATGCCTTGTCTTTTTATTAATATTTGGACTCACCTTGGCTAGCAGCTGTTCTCAAATGCTGACCCTGAATTTATCTAAAATATTACTGTTTTATATCTGCTAGTTATTCAAGCAATTCTTTCTGCTGAAAAGATACAAGATCTTATACCTTTGGGTGCGAATGGTATTTTGATTCTTGGACAAGGTAACTTTTGTCTTTCTTCAGTCAGTTATTTTGCCCAACTACCACACTAGAAGAACATAAAACGAGAAAAAGAAGATGCTATAGACATTCACTTTAAGTTATATATTTTGCTCCAATAAAAAACAGGGAGACATAAGAAATGACAATATATCATTGTCATTTTTTTTTCTTTGTTGGCAAATGATTGGTGTTTTTAAACAAAGTCTGCTATTTATTGTTCTCTTTGATGGTAAGTTAGAGTCTTTTAAAAATTTAGAATCGCCAAACAAGATTTATGATTTCTTCCTGTACAATTGTTATTTTCCATTTCACCATTTATCCAAGGTTTAAATTTCACATTAGTGTATGCAGTTAAGAAAAAATAAAGGTTTTTGGAAATAGTTGAACTGTACCTTTTTTCTTCACTTGCTTTCCAAATTCAAGTAACTGAATGGAATTTAATGTTTTTCTTTTTCTTGAGCAGGAAATATATATTCATACACAATTCCCTGAAGTTGCTTGGCACTTGGAACTTATCTATCTTTTGGTGGTGAGGATCTTATTGCGTTTCTTCTTATATCATAAATCTTGCTTTATTTCTTTATCCTCTAACCATCGAAGTGGAATGCTGTGTAGGAAATCTATGCTCCATATTTGTCACAGTTATAGTGGTTTCTGGATCAATGTTCTTAAACAGTAATTATTATTATTATTATTATTATTATTATCTAGTTAACTTATAATGTTGTCAATCTTACCACGGGGATCTGACTGATTGTATTTCCTGAATTTCAGTTGACTACCATGCATTCTCTCTGATTACCATGGTTTTTCTTGTCCTTGTGTTGCTGAAGTCGTGAGCTGTAGTTGTTTCTTGTGTATATTGGTGCAAAAGAACTCAAAGACATTGAGCTCGTGAAGGTATGTAACATTAGATGTTTTTCATTGCAATATAACTTCTTTGCCAAGTTTTATGGATACCAATTGAAAATAAAACTATCAGAGAAAGTTTCCTGCTAAATTATCTCAGGCTCGAAGATTTTGGACAAAAAATTTCTTCCAAATTCAAAATTTGTTGAGAAGCCATCACAGAATTTTTGTACATTTAGTTCTATAGCATCTCGGAATGTCACATCTGTGCATGCCTTCTTACAAATGAATGGGATCAGTTTTCGTTTTGTACAAAGCATAACTAGTCACTATTAGCCACTGCAATAACCCTGTTAGAAAAGTATACTTAAACTTTGTACTTCATAGTAACTGTAATTCAGTTTTTGTTTTTTTTCACTAGCTATGTCGATATTCTATAAACTTCTGAGACTCTTGCTGGGTTTTTCTTTTTTTGGGGGGTGGGGGGCGTTGGGGTGGGGCTTGTTTGTCTTTTATGTTTGGACTGTAGCATATGCTTAATATGGCAATTAGCACGAAAGAGGTCTTACCTGTCTTCCTAAGAAGGTTAAGGTTTTTTAGTGAAACATTAATTACATAGAATGAGGGGTTTAGATGTTTGAATGGGAAAAATCATTACAGAAACTAACCAGATTACTTATCAGGTTAATATCGTGGAGAATCTCCATGTGTAGACAAAAAAAATTGCTGAAATTTCTCAATTGTTCAGTGTTGAGGAAGATATTGACTTGGGTTTTCAAAGATGTGCTATTCTTCATCCATAGAGAATGGTAGATAGAGCTGTGGTATTAGCAACAGTTATGTCAGCTGAGGTTGTTATTTAAAATTGATTTACATAAATGTTGCATGCTTTGTGTGTTCTGTTTTTGGAAGAATTCTTTTTCATACTAAGGCAACTGAAGTTGACACAATTAGAGAATCTTAATGGATGAAGGTGCATGGAGCCTCTAGTTAACCCCTACTTTCACTCATGGTTGACTCATAGAGAGTCATCCATTTATAGGCCAGACTCATAGAGAGTCATCTATTTATGAGTTTTTTGTTTTCCAAGGCTACAAGGGTGTTTGTAGCATCTTGCTGTGGTCATTAACCCAGAGCAAGTGCATATTATGGTAAGACAAGGTATGAAATGGTTCACTTTTTTGAGTCCATTGAGCTTGGTTCAGCTGGTCTACGGAGTAGAGCGGGATTGTCCTATTCTCAACTCTGTTGTTGGATATTTCATTTTTCCCATTTTGTCTGCATCTCATGATTGACTTCATTCAGTTTATTTATCTCTTATTTCATGGTGAAAACAGAACCAACTTGTCTTGGATCTTGAAAATGGACTCTTTCAGCAACTGAAAACCACATCTGCTGCACAGCCAGCTGAAACCACGTAGCTGCAGATACAACGGTTTAATTTGCGCCCGCTGTGGAGTTTGCTTCATGTCTTGTGCTTTTGAGTTGAAGACCAAATGAACTGAGAATGCCATGAAGATGTGAAACAGCTTGGCTTGCTATCATGTTGCAAGATAGAACTCACTTTTATGACTTTAGTATCAACATTTATATGGGGTGGGTTCCCGTAGAGGCTTGTGGCTCATTTTGTGCTTGTGATTTCATTTTTCCTGATTATGTGTGAATTGATTCTCTGGTTGTTTTTTTGGATAAACCTTACATTCGATGAACATTCTCTTATAATATTTGGTAGTCACAGCAGTCATCAATATGTTCCAAGAGGTTTACCCTTTCAGATCAAGAAGCGATCACTAGAGAAGCAATATGATCAAGTAGTTGCAGGTCATTTTCCACCCCTTTACAAGAAAAAAAATGCTGCATTTTCTGCAACTAAGTGACAGTGAATCTGACTGCAGAACTAATATTTAGAATACAGTAGTTTATTGGTTCAGTAGTGTTGCGAGGCATCTGAATAACTGCCCTAAAGCATGCACGTTTCTTGCTCAGTGCCAAAAACTGGTGAAAAGACCTGAATATTGCTTCCATATGGGTTTGTGGTATGGGATGTAATTAATTTGTCTTAACCTTCTGGTTTATCGGGTGGTGTTAGAGCATCTTCAACGCAGGAGGCAAAAGGAAAGCCAAAACAAAAAAAAATGTCCTTTTAGCTATTATCTCCTCTTTTAGCGGTTCCAACGGGATAGCTATTTCAAGGGCCAAAATCCCGAAATGCTATTTTTACACGTCTCTGAAAAAAGCAAAAAGCATGGAGGAGGTACAAATACCCATCGGCCAACGACTCTTTCATCTACAGTTGCCCTTTGCTTCCCCTTTTAAAAACGAAACAAAAAGCCTGCAAACCTCAAAGCCAGCAATTGTCCTTCGAATCAATTATTTGACTCAATCGGGCCATAGCTTCTCGATTTGTTTTCTCGGCTCGTCAATGATTGCTTGCCTTTTCAATTGGCTTGCTTCAGTTATTTTAGTTCACCTTGACATTTCTCAAAATGGGTGTTTTTTTTTTTAATTACGATCCATTTGATGATTTTTTGCTAGACTTTATTTTTGTAAAGGAATTGGTTGCTTTCTCTTGTTGGTAATCAGTCTGTGAATTTGAGTGCTAGTTTTGGTGATTTTTAGTTTGATTTGAAGCTTGTATTGTAAGTGATAATGCAACAAAAAACAAGAACTCGAGGCCACTGCTGCTACTCCTAGTGTTGTGGCTAGGCTAATGGGTTTTGAAAAATTGAAAGAGAAAAGAAGAGGAAAATATAAAAGGAAGGAAAACAGTAGAGAAAGTGGTAGAATTAGAGAAGAGGGGAAGTGAAGAGAAAATCAACAAGATGGTCTTGAGAGTTTTAAACGAGGGCAGAGTTGAGTAACAAAATATTAGAAGATCATAAGCCTGCTCAAGAAGTGAAGCTCTTATAACTCGTGGAAGAATTTCTGAATTTTACTTCAGTTGGGAAAAACTTTGCTAGATTTTGTCCTGTTGACGTAGTAGAGAAACTTCATGTTCCACGGGCATGGATCTAACTATAGTGCTCAACAACTCAACTAAAGTGTTGTGTTGCCTTTTGTTTTTTTGTGCGCAGGAGGGGAAGCCTTTGTCCTAAACCAGACCACAATCAACAGTTTATATAAACGTTGACTAGCCAGCCCATTCACGACTCATTTTAGATTAACGACGACCCACACAGATCCCGGGTTAGTATGTCA
>Ga0307508_10005968_pt1 | contig 11492 bp, 11 predicted proteins | sample 9_EM_MG_FD_203089 | JGI IMG/M metagenome (GOLD analysis project Ga0307508, IMG submission 203089) | Populus trichocarpa ectomycorrhiza microbial communities from riparian zone in the Pacific Northwest, United States - 9_EM | ecosystem: Host-associated > Plants > Roots > Unclassified | place...
ATTCGTTCAGCCACAGTGTGGACCAGCCTCGTTTTTCGGCCCGCTGTAAAACTTCCATTCCGAAGCGTGTCTTCCCTTGTCCTCCGGGGCCGTGCACGAGCCATGCTGAGAAGCCCGTTCCCGCACACCACAGATCAAAGTCTCTGAGGATTTCGCCACGACCGCGGAAACGTACAACTTCCGCCTGGGCAATGAGTATTGCGGATGGCGATCTACTAGCCATTGAGACCATCTCGCAGAGGTGGACTAGCTCGACTGGCAGGAGTAGTGGGGCAGAATGGCCGACCAATTCTAATGCCGCTGCGAAATCGCTATCTTCTACCAGCAAATGTGCGGAAACCACGCTCAGATAGCCATGGCGACCTAGTGCCAGGTCAGCACTGGAGATTCCGACAAACAAGTTCTTGCAAATGACGGGAGCGCCAGACATCCCTGCCCACGGAGACGATCCGTTGTTCGTTCTTTCTGGAGGCATACCCTTGATAGAAAGAGCATATCTCCCAGTCACGACTAAGCTTGATGGACCGATCGAGCCCTCGATTTGCCAAGAGTCCTCCAGTTGTGCTGAACGCTGTATCCAGTCCGGAAAACCTACTACACTCGCTGCTGTAGGCTCGTCGGTTATCAGCCGACCCCATCGCCACGAAGGGACCACAAATTCTGTCCATGCAGGATCGGTAATCTCTAAGAGGGCTGCGTCCTTAAGCCCTGTCGAGGCTCCGATCCAAATAACCCGGGCGCAGCTTCCTGTAGTTTCCCCGGCTCGGAATACGAGAATGTTCAGCCCGTCGGATTCGACGACATGGGCGGCGGTGAGGACGAGCCGTTTTCCCATCACCAAGCCCGAGCCTTTGCGTATTCCCGCACTCACGACAACTACTTGAGCGGCCACGCCTGCGAGGCGATGGTCTTTCATGCCCGAACTCCGTTGCTACTTGAATTCAATTTCCCGCGCCCCTCCTAGCACTGGTTGGACCTCTCGGAAGCTATTGGTTGGACCTCTCGGATGCTATTAGCAGATCTGTCGCGTCAACCTGGCGCGGCGTCAAAGTAATCTTTACTTTATGAGCTCTGTTGCGGGCAACGTTGGCGCTAAGGTCCCCAGCGATCACCCAAGCCTTAACACCCGTTCCCAGTTTCGAGTCGATGCGAAGCTCAACTGTGAACTCCATCTCTATCGGCCCAACCGCGAAACCAAGATCGGATTGCCCACCACGCGAGGCGGCATACAGGAGTTCTTCTCTTACCGACTCCACAGCATCGCTTAGTTTGATCTCCATTGCCAGCTCCAGAGGCTCGCGAGGTAGCACCTAAGCCTCAACAGTCCCACACCGGATCGTTGTCGCCCGCCAACGGTTGACAGTATTCACCCATAAGGTGGAAAGGTTTCTGTCCCGACGTCCTCGCATTCTGTACCCCTTTCTCCAGGTACCTGATAATCCGGGTTTCCGACTCAACGAAGCACGCCCGGCGCAGCGCGCCTGAGGAATTCTCCAGCCGATGGCGAAGAGCAGGGATCTGGCGGCCTGACGGACTACAACCCCAAAGGAATTCTGGCCTGCATGCTCGCTGTTTGTGAAATTTCATTCAACGTGTTGAGGGAATGCAGGAATTCGCCCGTATGGGTAAGATGGCCAGAGTTGTTGCTCAGTGCTCGGCACAAAAAAACTAACTGTTCAGATGCCGAACGACGCATTTTAATCAACAAGCCGAGCACACTCAATTCGGCATGACAATGTCCGGGCCGTAGATCCTGGCATTGCACTGCGTAATCGTCGGAGCGTGAGGTGGACAGCAGCCGAAGCCGAGCGTCGAGTTGCGGCCGGTCGGCGTGACCAACTCGGCGTGCCTTGCGGGTTGGATGCGGCGGTGCCGGTTGGCGAAAGCACCCTCGGTTCTGTGGTGACAGGCGTGCTGTGGTGACGTGAGACCTTCGGCGGCGGCCACAGAGGGGGATGCTGGCCAGCGATTGGATGCCTGTCCACGCCGTCACGCGAGTGAGCCGCGATCCGCCGGGTGGTTCGCGCTGCGCGACGAGCCGAGTGCCGATGTGGACCTCGGCATGGTTGGGATGGATGATCTTCTCTACCGCACGGCCGGAGCGCCGTGCGGACTCATGGGGAGGAAATGTGTCACGTTCCATGTGGACGGCCAGGGTCGGCATGATCCTGCTCGCCACCATCTCGGTCGGTGCGCTCGCCGCGCCCGCCGACGCAGCCTCGGGCACCGGCGTAGCGTCGGTCGTCGGGGGCGCCCAGGTGCAGTACCAGGCGGGCAAGAACAAGACCAACAAGGTCGTCGTCACCCGCTCGGGCAAGACGATCACCATCGACGACCAGGTCACGATCAAGCCCGGCAAAGGCTGCACGGCGGTCAAGGGTGACACGACCAGGGTTCGCTGCACGACCACGAAGACGCCCACCCGGGTAGGGATCTACCTTTACGACGGCAACGACTCGGTGGTCAACCGTACCGATCTGCCGATGACCGCCGACGGCGGCGCAGGCAACGACACGCTTACCGGCGGGCCGAAGGGCGATCTGCTGCGCGGCGGCGCCAATACCGACACCATCTACGGTCTCGGCGGTAACGACCGCATCGAGGCCGGCTCCGGCAACGACCACCTCTTCGGCGGCGACGGCAACGACCGGCTGTACGACGACGAGGGTAACGATGTGGTCTATGGCGGCAACGGCGACGACTGGTTCGACGACGGCAACGGCAACGACAAGTACTACGGCGGCAACGGCAGCGACACGTTCCACATGTTCGAGCCGTACGGGACCGTGAAGAACCACTCCGACTTGCTGTCGGGCGGTTCCGGCGTCGACTACGCCGATTACGGCGCGTACCAGAAGGGGATCTCGATCTCGCTCGATGGGAAGGCGAACGACGGCCTTCCCGGCGAGCACGACAACGTCGGCCGGGACATCGAGTCGATTTTCGGCGGCTTCGGCAACGACCACCTCTATGGCGGTCCCGAAGACGACTTCATCGAGGGCAACTGGGGCAACGACGTCATCTACGGCGAGGGCGGCAACGACACTCTCGCCGGCCAGCAGGGCTCCGACAAGCTCTACGGCGGCACGGGCGACGACACCCTCCTCGGCGACGACTTCGAAGACCCGAAGAGGACCCACGACGTGCTCGACGGCGGGTCGAACGGCACTCGCGGCGACGCCTGCTACCCGACCACTGGCGACACCACCACCGGCTGCGAAATGATCTTCAAGTAATACAAAAAGGGGCGCGAGCATCTCCGCTCGTGTCCCCTTTCGCTGGATCGGTCGGCGACGAGGTGCCAGGCTGCCGCACCCGCAGGTGGCGGAGGAAACGCGTTACGACGACCGCCCTCGGCAGTTGGGGCAGCTCAGGACCTGGGGGCTGCTGAGGCGCCGGCGCGAACCGCTGGGGGACTTACTGGAGCGCTTGTTCGAGCGGTGTGCCGGTTCGCGTGCCGGCAAGGACGGCGAGCGGGCGCCGCCGCCTATCGCCTACCGGACCCTCGCATAGGCGCGCATCTGTTCGGCCACCCGCTCGAGTTCGGCCGCCTCCGTCGCAGGCGAGGCGTTGTTGAGCCCGCTGTGTGCGGCCGTCGGGCTGCGCAGGAAGCGGCGCAGCATGGCCGCGAGCAGTCCTTGCGGCAGGGTCTGCAACGCGACGAACCCGCGAGGGACTGGCGGTGTCGGCATGGCGGCCAGGTGCCGCCGGATGAGGCGGATCATGGCCCGGACCGCGTCCGGATCGTCGGCCAGCTCTGCCGGGCCGCCCGCCGCGAGCGCCGCCTGCCCGAGCGGCACCGCGAACGCGGCGTGCGTCTTGAGCCAGGCATCCATCCGCGGTTCGGCCTTGGCGTTGATCCCGGCGGTACGCAACGTCCGCACGATCCGTTCCAGCCGCGGGGTGCTACGGCCGTCGGGTTCGCCGATCGGCATCGGGACGAGACGGGTCATGAGGCCGGTCGCGCGGTAGCGGACCACGTCGCCGTCCATCGTGCCGCCGGCCGCGCCGAAGCCGAGCAGCACCCGCTCGTGGCCGATCACCGCGCCCAGCGGCTCCGCGCCGGCCGCCCAGTTGAGCAGAAACAGCACGTCGCCGTCGAGGCCGGCGAGTGACTGCAGCACCGCGTCCACCTGATGGGCGCGGACGAAGACGGCGGTCAGGTCGTACCTGCCGGCCGGGTGCTCGACCACCGGCACCGGTACCCGCCTGACCGCCGGGTTGTCTGCCTCGGCGAGTTGCACGCCGTGCCGGCGCAGGGCGTCCAGACGCTCGCCCCGGGCGAGAAGCGAGACGTCGTGCCCGGCCTCATGTAGGCGGGCGGAGAACAGGCTGCCGAGCACTCCGGCGCCGTACACGAGCAGTTTCATGACAACCCTTCTGCGTACGCTCGTCTCAGTCATACGTTCGTTTGAATCAAACGTATGTAGAGTACGCACACGTGGCGCCACCCGACACCCGCACCCAGATCCTCAACGCGGCCGAACGTCTGTTCGCCGAGCGCGGCTTCCGCGGTACCTCGGTCCGCGCGATCACCGACCTCGCCGGAGCGAACCTGGCCGCCGTCGGCTACCACTTCGGCTCGAAGGCGGAACTGCTGGCCGCGGTCGTTCGCCGGGTGATCGAGCCCATCACCGCAGCGCAAAGCGCCGGGCTCGAACGGCTGCTCGCCCGGACCCCGGACCCGACGGTCACGGACCTGGTGGAGGCCTTCGCCGGGCCGATGTTCGACGAGATGCCGCCCGGCGACGAGGGCGGCGCCCGGACGTCCCGGCTGATCGTGGCGATCATCAGCGACCCAGCCGAGGAAATGCGCACCTGGAGCGGTCCAGCCGAGGACAGCGTCCGCGACCGCTACCTGGCGGCCTTCGGGCGCGCACTGCCCAGCCTTTCGGAGGAGGAACTGTGGTTCCGGATTCGGGGGATCCTCGCCGTGACGGCCGTCGACCGCGTCGAGGTCTACCACCGGCCCCCCGCAGCCTGCCTTTCCCCGGTCGCGGGCGAGGCGGCCCGGCGCTGGGCGATCACCTTCCTGGCGGCAGCGATGAGCGCGCCACCGACCCGGACCTGACCACTTGGCACCGCTGGTCGACGAGCTCAGGCACGCCGAGCGGCAGCAGCTTCAGGGCGATCCTGGAGCGGATGCTAGGACCGCGGTTGCCCTGACCGGTCACGGTCCGCACAACTCCGCGAAGCGCTCGACGCCAGCGCCTCCGCCGGAGATGACGCCGACGCGGGCGGGCAGCTGCTCGATACGTGCGGGCAGCAACGCCGCCAGGGGCGCAGGCGTGGCGACCCCGTTCGTCAGTTCTCGAGTTTCATCACTTTGCGGAGGGCCATCAGATGCGGCGGCTCTGGGTGCAGGGCCGGAAGGCGGCGGAGTCCACCGTCCTGCGATGGGCATCCGACATCAAGCGGCAAAGGCCGACCGCGGCTACCAGCCGATACGTCCGTACCCAGCCCAGCTCGTCCTCACGCTAGGTAGCGCACGAATCGCGGCAAATCCGGATCCCGCCTTACTGGCGCCGTAACGCTTCACCTGGTGGCACGGCCAGGAAGAAAATCTTCCCGAAGTCGGCCTCATATCCGTAGTCGACGTTTTTGACGCACAGTCGTTCAGGGCTCGCCTCGACGATCTCGACCGCGAGCGGTTCGGGCCGGCCATCGAGAGTCAGAAGCCAGCGGCCGGCAAGGTAACTGAGGCCCGTCGAATCCAGAACCTGCTGTGCGTCATGTTCGTCCGCCTCGTCGCCGAGCGGGTAACCAAACACTGTGACGGGGAGAAACCGATTGGCCGAACCGTCGACGGGGCGTAAGTAGCCGAGGATCTCATCGTCCTCCGCGCGCCGGTACGGGATCCACGTTGTCGGAATCATGGTCGGGACGGTAAGGGCGCGGTTGGCAATCCGCAAACGTAATTCCACTCCGACGAGACGCCCTCATCTCGGCACGACCGCGCCTGATCCTGATCTCTTCGACGACGGTGCGTAGCTGCGGTGCTGGTCGGCGGGTTCTGGTGTTCGAGGTCCCTGGCGTCACTGGCCCTTGGGCACCGGCCGGGTCGGTTACCGGTCGCGCGAGGGGGGTGCTGGGCTCAGCGGCGGTTGGATGTGGTGACTGCTCGCCGGGGTGTGCGTGGTGGCCGAGTAGGTCGCCGACCGGTTCGGGTGGGCCGAGCGGGACGACGGGCTCGGTCGCGACGGGCAGCGGCGCCACTGCGTCTGGCGACGAACCTGTTCAGCCGGATCAGTCCAGACAGAACTCGTTGCCCTCGGGATCGGTCATCACGATGAAGCCTGCGCTCAGCGGGGGCGCGGGCTCGTCGCGACGTACCCGCGTCGCGCCCAGGGCGACGAGCCGCGCGCACTCGGCCTCCAGCGCCGCCATCCGCTGCTCTGCCTGCAATCCGGGGGCCGCGCGCACGTCGAGGTGGACACGGTTCTTGGCCGTCTTGCCCTCCGGCACCTGCTGGAAGAACAGGCGGGGGCCGGGCCCGTCCGGGTCCTCGATGGCCGATCTCGTGTTGCGCTGTTCTTGCGGTACGCCGATCTCCGCGAGGAAGTCGTCCCACGCGGCCAGAGGGTCGGTGCCCTCGGGCAGGTCGACTCCGGGCGGGCCGGGATGGACGTAGCCCAGCACGTCGCGCCAGAACGTCGATAGCGCCCGCGGATCGTACGCGTCGAAGGTGACCTGAATGTGGCGGCTCATCGGGTTGCTCCGTTCGTAGCGTGTTGGGTGTGTAGGTAGAGGTAGCGCAGCAGGCAGACCTCGGACAGGTGGTGGATCAGCTCGCGGTGGATGTGCAGTATGAGCGGCCATGGGTGCGTCGGGGAAGGGCTCCTTCAGTGTGCGTTATGGGGTGGGCGGAGGCTGGAAGAGGTCGCCTTCGGTCGGTGCCGAGCTCGGCGACCAGGACGGTGCAGCCTGCGGTCGGCAGGTTGGGGGCTGTCCAGGCCGACCCTCTGATTTTGGTAGCTACGCCTCATGAAGGCGCGATCGTTCACCAGCCCCGACTTGTGGTCTGACCTGTCGCTATGGGCCGGCCTGACCACCATGCTCAAGAAGTCAGAACAGGAAGCCCACAGCTTCCTGACATTCGCCCCGCATGCTGTGGCACTGGCCTGCCGGCGGAACCGGACCGGCGGCGTTCGCTCCACGAAAGGGTAGGTAGTCGTATGTCCGCCACGACTAGGCGCCGCGCGGGGTCTCGCGCTAGAAACACCGTCCTTGCCCTGGCTGCGGCGCTGGCCGGAGCGATGCTCCTCGCCTCGACGGGCATCGCATCCGCTGAGACCATGCTGGGTGGGAGCGGCGGATCGGCACGCGCCGGAGCCGGGAACGCATCGGTGGCCGCCGTCAGCAGTGTCGAGTACCACCTCGGCGACCAAGCGTTCACGGTCCCGAACACCGGGGGCGCACGGGCCGAGCTGACCGGCATCGTGCACTACCCCAGCGACCTCGGGACGGGGAAGCATCCCGTCGTGGTGATCCTGCACGGCTGGTGGTCGTCGTGCGCCGACCAGCGCGCGTGGACGGCCGAGCAGGAGGCCGAACAAGCCGGTAACGAGCAGGAGGTGGAAAAGCAGCAGGGATTCCTGGGCCAGTGGCCGTGCCGTCGCGGCGTGAGCGCGATGAAGAGCTACCGCGGCTTCGACTACCTCGGTGAGCAACTCGCCCGACAGGGCTTCGTCACCATCGTCATCAGCGCCGACGGCGTCAACGCCGTAGACCCCAGCGGTGCCGACGGCGACACCGCACGGACCGCGCTGATCAACAAGCACCTGGCGATGTGGAGCCAACTCGCCGCCACCGGCGCCGGCCCCCTGGCCGGGCACCTCACCCAGACCGACACCCAGCACTCCGTCCCCGTCGACTTCCGCGGGAGGCTCGACATGAGTGATGTCGGCACGCTGGGTCACTCCCGCGGCGGCCGCGCGGTCCAGTGGCAGGCATCCACGGCGAACCGCAAAGACTGGCCCAAGGGTGTCGCGATCAAGGCGGTCCTCCCGCTGGCCGCGGTCTTTCCCGCCTTCGACGGCATAGCCGAGCAGTACCTGACCGCGCCGGACATCCCGTTCATGAGTACCTTCGGCACCTGCGACCAGGGCGGTTTCAGTAGCAACAAAGAGGGCGACGACTACTACGCGGAGGCGGTCACCCGGCCCGATCAGACCGCGACCGTCCGAACCCTGCACTTGCTCGGCGGCAACCACAACTTCTTCAACACCCGCTGGTCGCCGAGCAGCGGTCTGCCCACCGCGACCGACGACGCCACCCGCACCGGCCCGGCCGGCACGTGTGTGAGCGACGCCGACAACAAGACGGACATCCCTGAACTCACCGAATCCGCCCAACGCCAGGCGCTGACCACCTACGCCTCCGCCTTCTTCCAGCGCTACCTCGACGGCCAACAGTGCCAAGACCCCATCCTGAACGGCGCCGTGCGCCCACTCGGGACTCGTGTCCCCATTGACATCGCCGTCACCGCCCCGACCCGCCACTGACCTGGGTCCACCTTTCGGCGGGCGCGCGACAGCCACTGCCGCGAACGTGGTCGGCCACCACGCAAGGGTGCCGCCCTACCCGGCCCAGGGCCGCCGCAACATGCCCCGCAGGTTAAACGAAAGCTGGGACGCGACGAGTTCGGCGCCAGGGCGACCATGGATAGGCAGCGACGCCGCAGCCGCTACGAAGGACTCCTGAAGGAACTGGGCGCAGTGACCTACGACCGGATCGAGGTCGCACCGTTCGCCGTCGAGCGGTTCGGCACGACATTCGGGCTGCTCGGCGTCGCGGCTCATGTCGCGGGGTCTGCCCCTACCTTCGTCGACCTGCTCTGATCATGGCCACGATCGCACCAACGACCACCACAACGAAGACTAGGCAGACCCACAGATGCCAAGGCTTGATCGCTCCCATAGCCGTAGAACATACCTATGCTCGTCGAGCCACCCGCTGTTCGACCGTGTCAGGTTGTCTACCTCGTATGATCCTCGCTGTGACTTCTGGGCTCGGAAACCTTTTCTCCCCAGCAGCAGGCATTGGTGGATCTGTGGCTTCCGGACGCCACCGTCGAAAGAGACCACAGCTGGGGCTTGGTAGAAACCACCGTCCTCGAGATGACCCGTGCGGGGTCACGATTCATCGTCAAAGCCGGCGGCGACAGCGACGATCACATCGAGCGGGAGCTCCAAGCCCATCTCAACTGGTTACTCCCCTGGACCAGCAGGGGCCGCGCACCGACTTTGGTGCATGGCAGCGCGGACGCGAAGGTCCTCATCTCCCGGTATCTGCCCGGTGAGCTGGTGCTCGGTACCGAAGACGCCGACGACCCGTCCATCTATCGGCAGGCAGGCGAGTTGCTGGCCTTGTTGCACGCCCAGATTGTCGTCACGGACGACGACTACGAGAGGCGCGTGAACGAGAAGTCACTGGCGTGGCTCGGCCAACCACACCGGATCGCTGCAACCACCGTGGAGCGACTACGAGCCGAGATCGCAGCCTGGCCAACGCCGCCGGCGCGCCTCGTACCTACCCACGGGGACTGGCAGCCCCGGAACTGGCTCGTCCACGATGGCATCGTGGGAGTGATCGACTTCGGCCGTGCGGCGATGCGTCCCGCGCTCACGGACTTCGCCCGGCTGGCCGTCCAGGACTTTCGCCGCGACCCGGACCTTGAGGCAGCCTTTCTCGACGGGTACGGGACCGATCCCCGCGAGACGGGCGTGTGGAACCGCAACAGAGTCCGCGAGGCGATCGGCACCGCAGTCTGGGCATACCGGGTAGGCGCCGAGTCGTTCGAAGCCCAAGGTCACCGAATGATCGCTGAGGCGCTCTCGTCTTCCAGTACCTGACGGAGCGCGGCGGTGATCCGGTCCGGCACCGGCAGCTCGACAGGAGACGGATGCGGGGATCGACGCCGGGGCAGTTGGGTCTTTCATCGCTTCGGCTCACGCGAGTTCGATCGGCCAGCGGACAGGCGGGCCTCGGGGATGCCGAGATGAAACGAAGGGTCCCAACGATGGAGCGGCAACCTGTTCAGAGGCGGGTGCCCCTCTACCGGATCATGATCTTCTAGCAGACGGCCGGTTCGGCGGTCATTATGCCGGTGGCCGTGTTGATGGTCGCTTGCGTACCGAGCGGGATGGTGGGCGGATGGACGCCGTGTCCGGCGGGAAGCCCGCCGAGGACCGGAACGCCGAGCCGGGTCAGCCGGTCACTGAGGACGTCGACGATGCCCCACCCGCCCAGCGACGGATCACCGATGGCGTCCTCGAATCCGAGGAACTGACCGAGCACGACGCCGTGTAGACCGTCCAGTACTCCTGAACGGGTCAACTGAGTCAGCGCGCGGTCTACCTCGCCGAGACCAGTGCCCTTCTTGTGTTCGAGGAAGAGGATCGCGCCGCGCAGGCTGGGCAGGCCCGCGCCCGTCTCGGTGCGGATCGCGTCGAGGTTGCCGCCGACCAAGACACCGGTGGCGGTGCCATCAACGGTGACCGACGCGGTCACCTCGCCAGGATCCTGGTGCACGACGATCGGGTCGGTGGTCATCAGTGCCCGGCGTAACGCCTCAGCCGACGCGGGCCCGGACCATTGGTCACCCCAGTTGGCGAACGGCCCATGTAGTCCGGCCAGCCCGCATCTGGCCCATAGGGCGAGGTGGATGTGGGTGACGTCGCTGAACCCGACGAACGGCTTCGGGTCGCGCCGTACGGCGCCGATGTCCAGGTCATCGACGATGCGGTAGGCGCCCTTGCCGCCCCGGGTGGCGATGATGGCGCGTACTCCGGGGTCGCGGAAGGCGGCGTTCAGGTCGGCGGTGCGGTCTTCGTCCGTTCCGGCCATGTACCCCCACTGGTCGAAGACGTGCTCGCCCAACTCGACCCGTAGCCCCCAGGAGCTCAGCAGTTCGACACCACGGGCCACGCCGTCACGGCTCGGTGGGCTGGCCGGGGAGACGATCCGCACCCGGTCACCTGGCCGCAGCCGTGGGGACCGGACGATGCGCCGTCCGTCGGGAGAAATCACCGGGTGATCCCCTTTACGGCGGGACCGGTCCGCGGTCGGGTCGCGACGACATGCACAAGGCCCAGGCTAGGTCGCCGAGGTCCTCCAGCGGATGGCCGGGTGCGGCGAAGTCGAAGTCGATGAACGCGACCGGGCGACCGTCGCGGAACACGGTGTTGTTCGGGCCAGGGTCGTGGTGGCAGAAGACCTCACCGCTGAGCCCGGAAGCGAGCTCAGCGGTGGCGTCCGAGTCAGCGGTGCCAGGTGCGGGTGCTGGTGGTGGTGAGGTTGCCGGCGCGGTCGTAGGCGCGTAGCTGGACGCGGAACGTCTTGCCGTACTTGTTCGTGTTGACGGCGAAGCTGTAGCCGACGGTGACGTCCCGGGCGACGACTTTTCCGTTGATCAGCAACTCGACGCGGGCGACGCCGTTACGGTCGGCGGCCGCCGCATTGATGGTGACGGTGCCCTTGACTCGGGCGCC
>Ga0307508_10005969_pt1 | contig 11489 bp, 10 predicted proteins | sample 9_EM_MG_FD_203089 | JGI IMG/M metagenome (GOLD analysis project Ga0307508, IMG submission 203089) | Populus trichocarpa ectomycorrhiza microbial communities from riparian zone in the Pacific Northwest, United States - 9_EM | ecosystem: Host-associated > Plants > Roots > Unclassified | place...
AGCCGGAGTCCAGCTTTCGGGCGCAAACGCCGTCGTGGTGGGCCGCAGCAACTTGGTTGGAAAGCCCGTCGCAGCGCTGCTCTTGGCGGAGAATGCCACCGTTACGCTGGCGCATTCGAAAACGCGCGACCTGGCCGCGGTCTGCCGGCAAGCCGACGTGCTGGTCGCAGCGGTCGGCCGTGAAGCAATCATCAAGGGCGACTTCGTCAAACCAGGGGCTGCGGTGATCGACGTGGGCATGAATCGCAACGCTGCCGGCAAGCTGTGCGGCGACGTCGACTTCGAGGCCGCCGAAAAAGTCGCGGGCTTCATCACCAAAGTGCCGGGCGGCGTGGGCCCGATGACCATCGCCTGTTTGCTGGAAAATACGCTCAAAGCCGCGAAAATGCGCAAGTCACGAGCCCGCGGCGCCGCGTAGCTTCGGCAGCAGCAAGTCGACCTGCGCCGCGAGCTCGTCGGCGCCGCCGTCGTTCTCGAGCACGAAGTCGGCGCGCTTCTTCTTCTCGTCGAGCGGCTGCTGCGCCAAAATCCGTGCTCGTACGGCGTCTTCGCTGAGCCCGTCGCGCCTGACGACGCGCTCGAGCTGCGTCGCTTGGCTGGCGTTCACGACCACCACCGGCCGAAAGGCTGTGTCCAGCCCGACCTCGAACAAGAGCGGGACGTCGTAGCCGGCCAGAACGACGCCTTGGTTTTCCAGCTCCGCGAAGCGTTCTTGCGCAAGACGTCGCACCAGCGGATGGGTGATGGCGTTCAAGCGCTTTCTGAGCTCGGGGTCGGCAAAGACCAAGGCTCCCAAGCGCTTTCGGTCGAGGCTCCCGTCGAGGGCCAGTATTTCTGACCCAAACGCCGCTCGCAGCTGACCCAGGCCGACGCTGCCCGGCGCGACCACCTCGCGCGCGAGCTCGTCGGCGTCCACGACTGGCACGCCGCGGTCGCGTAAGAGCGCTGCCACCCGGCTCTTGCCCGAACCGATGCCGCCGGTGAGGCCAAAAACGTGGAGCGCCATCGGTCCAGCTTATCAGGGGCGTGGCGCGCTCGCAGTTGGCAGTTGGCGCTCGAGACGTGGCAGTTGGCAGCTGCGACTGGCCCTTGCCCCCGGCTGAGCTTTTCCGCAAGGTGGGGGGGTGCGTGGTCTCCGCTTGCCCCTGCTTGCCGCTTTGGCCCTCCTATCGCGGAGCGCGTTGGCCGCGCCACAACCGCGAGTCGTGTTTCACTTTTCGGCGTCTTCGACGCTGTTTGCGCGACCTGGCGTGGGGCACGACGGTTCCGTTTACGTGGGCTCCGGCGACGGCTACGTGCACGCCCTCGGGCCCGACGGCAGCTTTCGCTGGAGCTACACCGTAAGAGGTCGCGTCGCCGCTCCGCCCATCGAAGAGGCCAGCACTGGCCGCGTCTTCGTGGCAACCAGCGAGGCCCGCCTCTACGCGCTCGAAGCCGATTCGCACCTGCGTTGGGTGTTTCCGCTGCCCGTGGCGCCCAAGAGCGAGCTTTTGCTGACGCCCAAAGGCAGCCTACTGTTCGTGGGTCAAGACGATCATCTGTACGCTGTCACCACCGGCGGCGCTTTGACTCTACGCCTCGCCGCCGCGCAGGCACGCTCGGCGCCTACCTGGCTCGCCGGTGGGCAAGCCGCGCTCGTGCTGGGCGACGCCTTCGCCACCCTCAAGGGCTACGGCTACGACCGCTCGCCCCTGCCGGCTGCGTTCGGGGCCTCCGCCAAACTCGCGCTCGACGCCGATCGAGCTATTTTTGCCTGCGAAGACGGCGTGGCGCGCGTAGTTGGCGGCGCGGGCACCGAGCTCGAGGTGAAGAGCGACTGCTTGTCGCCGCCCGTGCGCGGCGACGGCTTCTTCGCGATCGCGGAGAGCGGGGGTGGGCTGCGGCTCATGTACCCGAACGGCGTCGCCAGCCACATCCCGCTGGGGGCCGCGCCGCTACGGCCCACCTGGGACGCCCCGCGTCACCGGCTGATCGCGTCGACAGCGACTGGCTCGGTGACCGTGCTGGACCTGCCCGGCGGACCGCCGTAGCCATGGACTTCAAGCGCAAGCTCGGGTTTCTGCCGACGCCCTCCACGCCGCCGGTGAACGTGCCGACGGCGCTGCCACCGGTTGAGCCGCGCGGCGACTTGCTCGGCGAGCTGCGCGCCAAAATGGCCCAAATCCTCGAGCGCCCGCAGTTTCAGACGCCGGCGCGCGCCCTGGCAGATCCGACCGAAACCACGCTGCCATTCGTGCGCGAAGAGACGTCCAACGGTCCCCTCTACCGCCGCCACAGCATTCTGCCGGCCTCGCACCATGTCGGTCGCATTCCCGTAGACGCGGCCTTCAGCAGTCGACCGGAGCTGCTCGCGCTATTGGCGCTCGATCCGTCCTTGTCGGCGCTCGACATCGGGCGTGCGCTTTTCCTCGACACCGAAACGACCGGGCTAGGCGGCGCGGGCGCGATCGCATTCTTGCTTGGCATGGCTTGGTTCGACGGCGAGGGTCGCCTGCACGTCGAACAACTGCTTTTGCGCGGCCCGGGCGACGAGCCCGCGCTGCTCGATGCCTTGACCGAGCGCCTGGCGCAGACCGAATTGCTCGTTTCGTACAACGGTAAGGCCTTCGACTGGCCCCTGCTCAAGGGCCGTTACGTGATGAATCGCCGGAAAATACCGGCTGATTTACCGCATCTTGACCTGTTGCACATTGGCCGGCGCCTGCATCGAGCGCGGCTGGGAGCGTGCCGTTTGAAGACGCTCGAAAGTGAGGTGCTCGGCTTCGAACGTGGCATCGACGTCGACGGTGGCGATGTGCCCGCACGCTACGCTCATTTCCTGCGCACAGGCGACGAAGAAGCTCTGCGCGAGGTCGTCGACCACAACGCTTGGGACGTCGTCAGCATGGCGGCGCTGGTTGGGCTCTACGGCGAGCCTTTCGATCTGATGCACGCTGAGGATTTGGTCGGGTTTGCCAAAACCATGAAGCGCGCCGGCGCGCTTTCGATCGCGGAACGTGCCGCCGACCGGGCGCTCGAGCTGGGCGCGACGCGCGCGCTCCAAGTGCGTGGCGACGTCCACAAGGCGCGCGGCGACCGCGCCCGCGCTTTGCAAGACTTCGAGGCGCTCTCCGCCGACGTCGACGACCCCGGGCTTCGCCTCCAGCTAGCCAAGCTCTACGAGCACTTCATGCGCGACCCTGGCCGCGCGCTGGCGATTCTGAAGCAGGGGACGGGCGAGGCCGAATCCGCAGCCGAAAAGCGCCGCCAGCGTCTCGAGCGCAAAGCCAAAAAGCCTTCCTGAGGTGCTATATCAGCGCCAGGTATGGCCTACGATCATCGAGCGATAGAACCGAAGTGGCAAGCGGCATGGGAGGCGAGCCAGTGCTTCAAGTCGGAGCGCCACCCGGGCAAGCCCAAGTTCTACGTGCTCGACATGTTTCCGTACCCTTCGGGGTCGGGCCTGCACGTCGGTCACCCTGAGGGCTACACGGCGACGGATATCGTCGCCCGCTACAAGCGTGCGCTCGGTTTCGACGTGCTGCATCCAATGGGTTGGGACGCCTTCGGTTTGCCTGCCGAGCAGCACGCCATCAACACCGGTCAGCATCCCGCCAAGACCACAGCCGAGAACATCAATACCTTCCGCCGGCAGCTCAAGAGCCTGGGCTTTTCGTTCGACTGGTCACGTGAGGTCGACACCACCGATCCCGGTTATGTGCGCTGGACGCAGTGGATTTTCCTCAAGCTGTTCGAGCGCGGCTTGGCCTTTCAAGCTGAAATACCGGTAAATTGGTGCCCGGCGCTCGGCACCGTCCTGGCGAACGAAGAGGTGATCGACGGCCGCAGTGAACGCGGCAACCACCCGGTCATTCGCCAACCGCTGCGCCAGTGGCAGCTGCGGATCACCGCCTACGCAGATCGGCTGGCGGAGGAGCTCGAGCCGCTCGATTGGCCGGAGACCAAGCAGAAGCAACGCGACTGGATCGGCAAGAGCGAAGGCGCGGAGGTCGATTTCCCCGTCGCGGGTCGGCCTGAAAAAATTCGCGTCTTCACCACGCGCCCCGACACGCTGTTCGGCGCGACGTACATGGTCATCGCGCCCGATCACGCGCTGACCTTGGGCTTGGCGGGCGAGAGCGAGCGCCCACGCATTGCCGAGTACGTAGCCGCTGCCGCGCGCAAGAGCGATCTCGAGCGCACCGCCCTAAACAAGGAGAAAACTGGTGTATTTACGGGCTCTTACGCCGTCAACCCGCTGAACCAGAAGCAGATTCCCATCTACACGGCAGACTACGTGCTCGGCGCCTACGGCACGGGCGCCATCATGGCCGTGCCCGCTCACGACGAGCGCGATTTCGAGTTCGCCAAGCACTACGACTTGCCGATCGTCGAAGTCGTGAGTCCCGACGGCACACTGCACGACGTGCTCGACGCGCCCTTCACGGACGACGGCGTCGCGGTGCGCTCGGGGAAGTTCGACGGCCAGCGCACCCCGGAGATGAAGCAGAACATCCTGCGCTACCTCGAGCAGCAAAAGCTCGGTGCGCGCAAAGTGAACTATCGCCTGCGCGATTGGGTTTTCTCACGCCAACGCTATTGGGGTGAGCCCATCCCCATCTTTTTCCCGGTCAAATGTGAGGGAGACCCGCGGCGTGGCGACCCGCACAGCATCGACTATTCAAAGCCCATTCCGGTGCCTGACCGCGAGCTGCCCTTGCGTTTGCCGGATCTCGAGGACTACCGTCCCGGCGACCCCGCGGGCGCCTTGGTCAAGGCGCTTGATTGGCGGTTTTTTCGGCAAAATGGCCAGTGGTACGCGCGCGAAACCAACACCATGCCGCAATGGGCCGGCTCTTGCTGGTACTACCTGCGCTACCTCGATCCCAAGAACGCCGATGCGCCGTTTTCCGAGGCCGCCTACGACGCTTGGATGCCGGTGGATTTGTACGTGGGCGGCAACGAGCACGCGGTCTTGCACCTGCTGTACGCGCGCTTCTGGCACAAAGTGTTGTTCGACGTCGGCATCGTCAAACACCCGGAGCCGTTTCAGAAGCTTGTCCATCAAGGCATGATTTTGGGCAACGCCTATCGCTGGTACGCGGTGCTCGACGAGGGCGGTAAGCTAACGCGCGCGCTAGATGGCGACGACAAGGCTGTCGCGCTAGATGCCGAGGGAGAGCTGCGGACGCCGGCCGGGGAAAAAGTCGAGGCTCGCTACGTCGGCCCTGCCGATATAGTGCTGAAAGACGGCGTTCCGAGGCACCCCGAGCATGACGTGAGGCTGCACACGTCACTCGAAAAAATGGCCAAATCTCGGGGAAATGTCGTCAATCCGGACCAGGTGGTGGCCGAGTTCGGCGCAGACAGTCTGCGCCTGTACGAGATGTTCATGGGACCGCTCGAGCAAACCAAGCCTTGGCAAACCGCGGGACTGCAGGGTGCGCGCCGCTTCCTCGACAAAGTGCACGCGGTTGCAAGCCGTCCGCTCTCGGATGGCGAAGGGGATGAAGAGACGCGCAAGCTGCTCCACCGCACCATCAAGAAGGTCGGCGAAGACATCGAGGGCATGCGCTTCAATACTGCGGTGAGCACGCTGATGATCCTGGCGAATCGCCTGGCCACCCTCGACGCCACGCCGCGCGCCGCACTCGAGAAGGCGCTGCTAGTCCTGTCACCATTCGCACCGCACCTGGCCGAGGAGCTCTGGAGCGAGCTCGGACATCACGAGCTGATCGCGAATGCGGCCTGGCCTGGTTATGACCCAGCTCTGTGCGTCGACGACGTGATCGAAATCGGTGTGCAGGTGAACGGCAAGGCCCGCGGGCGCGTGAAACTAGCCAAAGATGCCAGCGAAGAGTCGGCCAGAACGGAGTCACTCAAGGATGAAAATGTGGTTCGTTTCATCGCCGACAAGCCGCTCAAGAAGTTCATCTATGTTCCCGGAAAGATTGTGAATTTTATCGTGGGATAGGCTGCCTCACTGAACGGCTGGTCGGATGTGGATAGGTTGTTGTTTCCCGTGAAACTTGGCCCCGAAATATGGGATGTGCCTCAGGAATTTGGTACTCGACCCCTGGGGGAAACTCCCGGCCGGAGCCTGAGGCGACGAGCGAAGCTTCCTGCGCTGGCGGCGCTTCTTTTCGGGGCGCTCGGGACGCTCGGGTGCGGCTACCGACCGGTCTACGACGGCGGGGTGTCACGCCGCTATGACGTCGTGGTTGGCGGTTCGGCCACAGCGAGCTTCGAAGCGGGGCAGGCGGCGGCGGCGGGTCTGCGGAGCGAGCTCGGTGCCGCTCAGGCGCTCGGCCACGGCTTCCCGCGTGTGGTTGTCGAGGTACTGCGGGTCGACGAGCGCAGCATCGGCGTGCGATCCACTGCCGGTGGGCCTCTCGCCCGAGGTTCCGAAGTGGTGGTCGTCGGGCGGGCTCAGATCATTGAAGTCTCCGAAGCCTCTCCTGGCCTAGATACGGGCGACATGAGTCGGGCCGCGCAGTTTGCGGCGGGTTCGACGCCGTCCGCGGATGCTGCGGCCAGAAGCCGCGCGGTACGCGACGCCGCACGGAGCCTCGGGAAGGCGCTGGGGCGAGCGGTGCTGGGACTGCCCGAGCCTTCGGAGGGCTAAGGGCGGCCTTTGCTGCCTTGCAGCGCCAAGCGGTGTGCGCTGCGGGTGCTAGTCGCTTCCCGGGTCGCCGCCGAGCGCTGGACTGGCCGTGATGTCTTCGAGCGCCCGGTTCAGTTAGTAGACTTATAAGTCTAGCAAGCTCGCCGCCGAAGCGCGCTTTCGGTTCGGTGCTGCGTCCCCGACTGGCGCCCGGGCCCCCGACCCTAAGGTCTTACGTGATGCCCATCGCCTTTTTGAAGCGCTTGGCGTCGGCAAACATATCGACGTTGGTAAAGACGTAGGTCGCGTTTTGCGCCTTGCCGCTGCCTGCAACGTCAGCGAGCTTCTCGATCGCTGGGTCTTCGTAGCGAGACTTGTGACCGGCGGGGCCAGGCAGGCGGTAGTAGGCAACTTTACGCTTGGAGAGACCCTGGTGCAGCGGGTCGCGAGCGGCGAGCGTGTCCGTCTCTTCAGCCAAATCGTCTGCATCGTCGGGCTTCCAGGCCGGCCCGGGCTCGAAGATGACGGTGTCGAACTGCTTGCGCACGCTCTTCAAGAAATCGCGCAGGGCCGTGCGATTGGCGCGGCTGCTCGTAAAATCAGGGGGAGCGACGAAGACCGCGGCCTTCGACTCGAGCTCTTTGGCGACCTCGCCAAGCGTCTTCAGTGCGGTTTCGACGACTTTGCCTTCACGGAAGCCTTCTTGCGCGATCTGGCGGGGGCCCAGCAGGGCAAACTCGAAGCCCTGGGGCGCTTCGCGTCGCCAACGGCGCACTGTGCCGGGTCCCGGGACGGCCATGTGCGTCTCTTGAACTTCGACGAAAAGGTACTCTTTGAAATAGCGCGTCGCTGGAACAGCAAATCCAGCGCAGCCAACGACCATCATATTGGCGCAGACGCTAACACACAGGAGGTAGACGCGCCCGCCCTGAACGCCGATTTTCCGGACCGCTGGCTCGTCGGCTCCTTCGAAAAGCCACCGAAACCACTTTGCACCGGTAAACCGAGCGCCTGGGTTGGCGTGGGCTTGCTCGGCTCCCAGCGAGCATGGCGCGGCTCGTACAAAACGAGACGCGCCCGAGAGGCCAGCTCTCGAGCGCGTTTTTCTGGGCCGGACGAGGGCCGTTAGATCAGTTGAACGGGAAACACTCCGTTTGGCAGCCCTTGTCAGGGTCGGGGTCGTTCGCGCACGAGATGAGGGCGTTGGTGGCGTCCAGAATGTTGCCGTTGTCAGAGGTGTCGCACTGGTTGGCGCAGCCGCCCGCGCAACTCTCGAGCAGCGCGGCGGGGTCGGTCTCGCCCGCTTCGTTCTTGGCGTAGCAGTCTGAGATGCAGTCGAATTGACCGGGAGCGTCGGCCGTTGCGCCCCAGCCGCAGGCCGACGTCGGCGTATCGCCGTTGCACGTCTGCCAAGCGTCACAGCACTTGGCTTTCATGCAGATCTTGCACGGTTGGTCCTTGTCGCGCTCCGGATTGGGATCGCAAGAGGGGAGCATCGTGGGCGTGGGATCGTCCACCTGGCATAGGCCGGCGACATAAGCGCCGGCGCCGCCTGCGCCGGCCTGGGTCATGCTCGTGCCCGCGGTTGAGGTAGAGCCGCTCGTTCCGGCGCTGCCGCCGGTCGAGGTCGTTCCAGCGGTCGTCTTGGTGCCGCCGGTTGAGGTCTTGCCAGATGAGGCAGAGGTGCCGTCGCCGGCGAAAGAGCTGTCGCCGGCGCCACCTGCGCCGTCACCGCTCGTGACGACGCACGCGGTAGCGAGCGACGCTGCGGTGCCCACGAGCAAGGTCCACTTCAGCACGCGATAAGAAGACTTCGTCTGCATGTCAGGGCTCTCCGAAAGGTAGGTTTCTAGCACCACCAGCGACGCGCTTGTCGCACCACCACCTGGCTAGGAAAAGGAAGGTTACCCGGATCGACGGGCGACGCTGCACGTTATTCGTTGGCGGCCACCCGGCCTTCCCCTCGGCGGGACTAGGCCTTGGAATCGCCCGGTTTAGGGAAACCAGGGAGAGCGGAATCGGGAGTGCGGCTGGGGGCGGGAGGGCTGACTTCTGGGGCTAAGTCGCTGCTTTCGGGAATGGGGTCAGCGACTTCTGAGGTCGGGGCAAGGATGTCCGGGGCCGGGGCGCCTTCCTCTGGCGCCTCGCGGCCGATGGCTGGATTGGAGTCGGCGATTGCCGGATCTTGGCCGGCCGCCCCCGGATGGCCGACACCGGTCCCGCGCCCGGTCGTTAGTCCGGGTTTCGACCCGCGACGCTTGAAGGCGAACAAGATGCTGAAGCCCGATGCCAGCCACCACGGCCCGTCACCCCAAAGGGTGTAGAGCGTCTTGCCCTTGAGCCAGCGTAGCGTCGCTCGCTGCGACGTCTCTTCGAAGGTCTTGGTGTGCGAGATGATGCGCCCCACCGGATCCACGAAAGCGCTCACGCCGCTGTTGGTCGAGCGGACGAAGAACTTGCGCTGCTCGACAGCGCGAAACTTGGCGAGCGCCATGTGGATCCAGGGCTCGGTGGTGTCGCCGAACCAGGCGTCGTTGGTCAGGTTGGCGATCAGCTCGGGCTCGCCCTCGCGCATCTCGCGGTTCACAAAGCTGGGCAGTACGTCCTCGTAACAAATGACGACGGCAATCTGGTGGTCATCCAAGCTGAGCGGCTTGAACGACGTGCCGGACTGGAAGTGACCGGTGTGTGGCGACCACTCGTAAAGGATCGGAAAAGTCTCGCCGAACGGCAGATATTCGCCGAACGCCAGCAACAGCTGCTTATCGAAGCGCCCGATCACAGAGCCGCGCTTGTTGGTCAGTAGCGCGGCGTTGAACAGGGCGTATTTCCGCGCGTCGGTCACTTCGCGCGCGAGCACGCTGCCGAACAGCGCGGGCACCCCGAGCGAGCGCGAGAACTGCCTGCGCATGGCCGCGTCCGCCTCGTCCTCGAGCACGGGCGCCATCACCGAGGTCTCGCTCCACACGACCAGATCGAGGTGGCCTTGCGATTTGAGCTCGCGGGTGAGGCGCAAGTGGCGATCGAGACCTTCGTGCGGGTTCTCGCGCTTGGCCATCAGGCTCATGTTGGCTTGCACGAGCCCGACCTCCACTTTTTCCGCGGCGGCGGCACGTGCGTCGACCATGGAAATGCGGATGAAGCCGTAGACGAGGGCCAGGATCGGCGCGGCGCCCGCGATCAGGACCCGTTTGTTGGCAGCGCGTTTCTGCAAACGCGCGAGCAGCAGCTCGGCCAGCGCGTAGTTGAACGCCAGCAGCACGAGCGACACCGCGATCGGGCCCCCCAGCTCGGCGACCTGAATGAGCGGCGTCACCTGATGCACCGTGGCCCCGTAAAACCACGGGAAGAGCAGGGGGAACAACAGCTCGCTCGCGACGAAACCTAGTGTGAGCGTGAGCCCGCGCCCCCAACCGCGCGCGGCGCCGCGCGTTGCGAGCCAGCCGAACAGACCGATGCGCCCCGCTTGGTACGCGCACAAGATGGCCTGAAACAGCCAGCAAAGCGGCGCCGGAAAGCCGCTGAAAACGCCCAGGGTGTAGCTGAGCCAATAGAAACCGGTGATGGTCATGCCGAAGCCGGCCGTCCACCCGATCCAGAAGCCGTGCTTCGGGCGCTGCTCGGCGAGCGAGACGAACAGCGGCACGAGCGCGACGAACGATAACGGCCAAACGTCGATGCCCGGAAAGGCCGCCCAGTACAAAAGGCCCGAGAAAAAGCTGAGCGGATAAGCCAAGCGCAGCGGAAGGGGAACCCGCATCGTCAGCTGCCTAGCGCCTTCTTTACCTTGGCGAGCACGTCATCGATTTTGAAGGGCTTGGTGATGTAGTGGCGGGCACCGCTCTGGATGCCCTTGATGACGTCCCCCGCGCCGGACTTCGCGGTCAGGAAGATGATCGGGACGCCCTTCAATACTGGACTTTTTCTGGCTTCGGCGGCCACGCCCAAGCCGTCGAGAATGGGCATCATCACGTCGAGCATGAGCAGCGCCGGCAGCGGCGGTTTGGCGGCGAGCGCGAGCGCCGTGCGACCGTCGTGAGCGACCGAAACGTCGTACTGCTGGGCCAGGACTTTCTCGAGCATGGCGGCGATCGCCGGATCGTCCTCGGCGATGATGATGCGTCTGCGGGTCGCGGGCGCTCCTGACAAATGCTTACTCGGTCCGCTTGATGACGTGGAAACCGAAGTCGGTCTCGACCACGCTACTGATTTCGCCGGGTTTCATGGCGAACGCAGCGTCGGCGAAGGGTTTTACCATCTGGGCCTTGGTAAACTTCCCGAGCGCGCCGGCGCGATCTTTCGCGCCCGGTTCGTCCGAGTACTGCTTGGCGAGCGCGGCGAAGTCTGCGCCCTTCTTGGCTTTGTTCATCACCTCGGTCGCAAGCTTCTTGGCTTCCTCCTTGCTGCGGGTGATGTTGGGGCCGGCGCGCATCGAGCCTTTGTACTGAATCAGAACGTGGCTGGCGCCGACGCTCTGTTCGGGAGCGGCGGGTGTGGGTGCCGGCATTGGCGCCGGCGCGGGGGCTTCGGGTTGCGCTGCCGCGGGCTCGGGTTCCGGCTGGGGCGGAGGGTCGCCGCCGCCGGGCTCGGTGAGCGACGCGCAGGCGCCGAGGGTCAGGCTGAGGCCGAAAATCAGAGATAGCGGGAGACGGGGAAGCATTCGGCCGCATACGTAATGACGGTCCCCGTCTGATTTCAAGCGCCGCGAGCGCCAAAGCTTGCGGGTGGTGCCTGGCGGGCGCCATAGTGGTTGTCCTGCATGGCGAAAATCCTCCATATAGAGGACGATCCGGCAAACCGACTCCTTGTCCGCAAACTGCTGACCTCGGCGGGCTTCGAGGTGGTGGAGGCGGCCGACGGGCTCGAAGGCGTCCGCAAGGCGATACAAGAGCGCCCGGACCTGGTC
>Ga0307508_10005970_pt1 | contig 11487 bp, 4 predicted proteins | sample 9_EM_MG_FD_203089 | JGI IMG/M metagenome (GOLD analysis project Ga0307508, IMG submission 203089) | Populus trichocarpa ectomycorrhiza microbial communities from riparian zone in the Pacific Northwest, United States - 9_EM | ecosystem: Host-associated > Plants > Roots > Unclassified | place...
ATATAACTTGATAAGATGGTTTAATAAAACCATAAAAATTGATTGAAAGGAAGAACTGGCTATCCAAAATAGAGCTAGTGGTGTCAATTGCATTAATGACCTAGGTATATGTGATTTGACTAATGGCCTTGTGAGGAACAATTAATATATGTGTTATCGGCTCATAGAAATAATAATAAAATGTTGGAAGAAGCCAAATTATCAATATAAAAATAAAAATATTTCAAGGATTTCAGTTATCCATGTCGAATGAGTTGTTTGAATCGTGCTTTAAAAGTTAAGGTTGTTATACAAAGTTGCTTGTGTGATGATGAATTGGAATTCATGACAAGTCTTATAATGAAAATGGCAGAACAAGATTTGGATAGGATTTTCATGAAAGAAGCTTAACCGAGATTTCATTAATCGGTAAGGTTTTTATTGGAAATCATAAGTTGGAGTAAAATCTCAGCCTTAAATCTTTGGAAAATGAGTCAAAATAGTGTGAAGGATAATAGCATATGTTATATGAAAAGAGAAATGAGACGATGAAACATAATAATGATAAGTATAGATTTTGAAATATCAAACTAAGCAATTAATCACACAAGAAGTTGAAATGATAAATTATGTGTTAAGAGAACATGTATTTTATTAGAATAAATTGAATGTTTGAAGAACCAAAAGGGCATAAATATGTTCCGAAATGAAATGTGATATAATTTAAATATATTATGAATTGAAACAATAATGTGAATCAGGTATGGTTACGAGATATATATTAAATTTAAATGCAATGCGAATTGAAATAATGGTGCGAACCAAATATGGTTGTGAAATATACATATATAATTATATGAATTAAAGGGGTTTTAATGAAATGATTCATAGTATGAATCAAACGTGTTGTGAGTAAGGATTTTCATGATGTGATTGTGATAATTAAATGAATATAATGATGAAATAAAAGTTCATCAAATGATGGATGAAAATGTATTAAATTGGAATCTAACATAGATATCATTATGTTTAGACAAAAAAGTTAGTAAAATTTGAGTTACTTATATGTATGTGTGTGTTTAATAAATATTTGTTGTAATATATTCTAATGTTATAAAAATAAATTGTTTTTAGGTTTATCATAGACTCGAACAGAACAATAGATCTTATATAATATTTTTTTTTTGTTTAGGTGATGATGTAATTGCACCAGATGGTTAAGAAAAATAAAATAAAAATAAAATGATTGAGGATCAAAGTGGAAAAAACAACATATGACAAATTGAGTTTGAAGGATGAAATTAAAAAAATTAAAATTAAAACCTCGCAAAAGGGCCAAGAACAAAAAATTAAAATTAAGAAAAAATAGGGATCAGATCCGAAGAAAAAATAAATTGAGTGGCTTCTTTGAAATTTTGAAGGGCCAGACGTGGAAATCAAGGAATAGAGAGAAAATAAGGAGAAAAAATAATCGCTAACGCCAAATTGAAAGTTTGTTGCATATACACGTCAACCAGGGACTGAGAGGCTATTGAGTCAATTTTGACGCTGCCCAGGAAGTTGTTTGGTCATCGAGCGACATCTTACGCATTGCCTAAATACGATAGCCAATATTTATCATGCAACGTGTCATCTATTTTTTATATAATATTTTTTATATGTTAAATTACAAATTTTCCTCTTAGCCCACTTAATAATAATATAAAAAAACCAAAGTGAAATAATAAAAATGACCTCGGATCAAAGTTAAAGTTTTTTTTTTTACTTCAAGGGCAATTTAATAAATTTATTGTGCATATAAAAATAAAAAGGCAAAAAAACCTTTGTATGTTAGCTCTAAATTGTTTATGCTTTATGGGTGATTTCATAATTTTATTATTCAAAAAATTATAAAAAAAATCTTATTAGCCCTATCGGATAAGCCAAATGTTTATGTGAGGAATGACAAAATTATATTTTTACTATTATAATCTATATCACCACTTTCTCTTTTTTATTTTTTGTTATGTTTTTTTTTATCTTTGATATTCCCATCCAATCAAATAATTAACATTAACAATTAACAAAAAAGAAAAAAAAGAAAAGAAAAGAGGATTTTACTATATCCTTTCTCATAAGATACTATTAACTTGAATAATGTTTTTTTTTCAATTACAATTTTATTTTTTGATATTAAATTTATTAAGAAGTAAACTTCATAATTCTTTTCAATTTATTTTTTATGAAGTTATCTCAATTTTATAATCTGAACCGCGAGTTTGACCAGTTAATTCGGTTGACTCGAGTTTTTTTCTTCTTTTTTTAATTGATTTTTTTTCAATTTCTTCTTTCTACATTAGACTAATTGAGAATTGAATTTTATGATTTATTTTATATTACTTTCTACGAGGTTATTCACATCTCATGACTCGAGTTACAGATTTGACAAGTTAACCTGAATTGACTAAAATTAATTTTTTTGTCTTTTTTTAATTAATTTTTTTAATTTTAATTACATCTTTCAAAATTAGATTATGAATTAATATTCATAATTTATTTTAATTTACTTTTTATTGGGTTATTCCAATCCAATGACCCAAGTCATGGGTTTTGACAGGTTAACTTAAATTTATTCGGATTATTTTTTGTTTTTTATTAATTGATATTTTTTTTATTTTTATCTATCAATATTTTATTTATTGAAAATTAAATTTTATAATTTATTTTAATTTAGTTTTTATAAAATTATTATGATTTATTTATAATCTAACATGTGAATTGATTGATTAGTTAACCTAAACTGATGCCTTCGTTGGTAGTAAATTTAAATAAATAAATAAATCCATCCCTTGAATCTCTCTCCCCCTCTCAACAAGAAAAACAAGAGCAAAAGAAGGATCAAATTCAATATAGTGAAAAATAAGAAGACACGCACCCCTGAGGCTGAGCTCACTCGCAGTCTATACTAATAAATTCTCGATCTGAAAACCAAAAAACTATTAGTTCTAGGGCTTGACAGCAATGGCGATGGCAGCTGCTTTTAGACGCGAAGGAAGGAGATTTGTCTCCCCTCAACCAATCACCGACGTTCGATCCTCCCTTATCCCCGAGTATGAATCAATCAGACCTATCTAGTCTTCATTATTTGACTTTCTTTCAGTTCTCTAATCTCTCCCTCCCTCTGTGTTTGCTCTCTGTTTGGCTGATTGCAAAATGGGAGACTAATTTATTTATTTAAGAAAGAAAGAAAAGAAAAAAATTGTTCGATAGAATATCACGGTGTCGTATTCTCTTCTACTTGATTCTTAGTAAACCTGAGAAAGATGAATTTGTTTGTTTTTTTTGGGTGTTCTTTTTCATGTTAAAATAATGTTATGGAAAGGAAGTGGCTTTTGCAGTTTTAATTAAATTGGTGTTGTTATTGACCTTGACTATAAAAATGAGTTTCTTAGTTATCGTATACATATGAAAGATGAAGTTGGTCTTCATTGTTTCTTCTAATGGGTTTGTGTTATTACGACCAGCCAAGTAGCCACTTGTTTGTGATTCCAGTGCAGTTCATGAATACCCAATTTGATTCCATTGAGATTCCTGGCTGCCGTAGAGCCTTGTTTGTTAAAAATGATTACTTGCTCTCATCTTGGAAAAGTTGTTGTTTAGCTCTTCAATTAGTTATGTAGCTGAATAACAGCATTCAATTTCAGTCACAGAATTGCCCGTTCCCTGATTGGATATGGTGAATCCATAAATTTTAAATATGGTGGAAATATGGGGATTGCTCTTTGATCTTTTGAATCCATAAACTTTTTATTTAAAAAAATGCAGGTTCTTAGGAACAATGAAAGAACATAACTAAACTTGAATCTATTTATTTATTTATCTATCCTGCAATGATTCCCACTTTCCTGATTGCTTATTTTAGATGCTTTTAGAAGTATAAGAATAAGAATAATTTTCTCTGGATTCACAGGGACCATGCCCCTCTTGGAGTACGTTCCATTTCAACTCAAGTTGGTAAGGATGTAGCCATTTGATAAATGATGCCTCTCCTAAGATTTTCTTTCTTTCTAAATCTTGCGATATTAAGTCACTGAAACCAGAAACTGTGGGCGATTCATTGTGATGTATTTTATGCAGTTAGAAATCGGATGAAAAGTGTCAAGAATATTCAGAAAATCACGAAGGCAATGAAGATGGTTGCAGCCTCAAAGCTGCGATTAATTCAAACTAGAGCCGAAAATTCTCGTGGCCTGTGGCAGCCATTTACTGCACTTCTTGGAGATTCTCCCAGTATGTTCATTGAGAAGTTTATATCTATCCACTGTTTTGTTAACTGACATCTACTTTCCATTTATCTGTTCCAATTATATTCAACTTTCTGATTAAAAATGTAAGGGTCGTGTTTTTCCGGTCTTATAAAAACAACTATACATTGGTTGCATTGGTTCATGTTGTGCTGAGGACATGTTATAACAATGTTTTTCTGGTTTATTTTGGTCATTCTGCTGCAACTCTCACAAAAGTCTGGTTCAGAATGCTGCAATGCTTTCGTACAGTGGTTGATTACCATTTTGTACTCACAAGGATACATGGTTTAAATGTTTTTAATTATTATCTGGGTGTTGTTTGGATGCATTTATTATTAATATGGTCTATTGTTCATTGATGGAATGGAAATTTGTTTTGAGCAAACCCAAGTAACTACTTCAAATAATAGAGCCTTGATCTTTCTGTTTACTGAAGTCAGAAGCTTATATAATTCATGGTGGTAGAATGTGAGAGCAAGGTATTGCAGGAAAAAAGCTTGGTTCAAAGTTGAGAAAATGTAAGCTCCAGAAAAATTGCAGATCTATTTCTTTATTTTATTTTGAATAAGAATCTAAGAGATGTGAGAAATTACCTTTGCAACATTTCAAAATCCAGGACTCTATTAACCTCATGAATGAAAAAAATGGTGGGGGAATCCATTTCAAATGCTTGATTAGAATACTGATTCTGAAAACGTTAATTCTAGCAAACATGAGGTTTATGGACTTCTAAATTCTCTCTTGCTATTGTACTAGATCCTTTTCTACTCTGTTTCTTTCTATCTCTGGAATACTTCTTATTTTAGGCCTTTTTTTGGCTGTTATTTTGCTTGCTAGGTGTTGATGTAAAGAAGAATGTGATTGTCACTGTATCTTCGGACAAAGGTCTATGTGGTGGAATTAACTCTACAGCAGTCAAGATCAGCAGGGCCTTTAACAAGTTGACCTTAGGTAGTTTTTTTTGCTTCTTGCAACTGAACTTTTTTGGGTTTTTGGCTTTGGGCTTGGGTGTTTTGAAATCTCAAGTATTTTTTTATACTGCCATAGGTCCTGAGAAAGAAACAAAATATGTCATATTGGGAGAAAAGGCAAAGGCTCAGTTGATACGTGATTCAAAAAAGAACATTGCAATATGCATGACAGAGTTGCAGAGGAATCCTCTGAATTATACCCAGGTTAGTTGGTCATCTTTCCTGAACTAACATATCTAAGTAAAAAACCTCTTTCTGTCTCCTTACATGCACATGCACTGACTTTTCTAGAGTTTTAAATCCTGAGTTGGTTTAATGAAGGAGGAAAACAAAAATCATTGCTTATACCCAATTTGTCATGGGTTGAGCTCCTGTCTTCTTTATGCATCACTCTATACTTTTTACTGTTAAATGGACCTGGTAGTAAAGTCTCTTGTTGCACTGATTGCTGTTACGATTCTCCTTTGATGGGTTCTTTTATGCTTTTGTCGAAAGCCATTGCACTTATTTATTTATTTATTTTTGTTTGGAGTGAGGGGAAAATAAAGGGAATGGAAAGTGAGATAAAAGGTTTCCCTTGGGCCCTCAAAAGCAAACCTCTCCAATTTGAAGAGAATTGTGTGTGGTTTGAGGGGCTGGGGTTGAATCAAATATAACATTACCAACTTCATCCTTGATTTAATTTAAAATCTTACGGTATGAAAAATGTTAAAGACATTGAAGTAATTTTACTACCAACATTTTCTCCCCCTTTTCATTTTATTTACCCAGAGAAGGAAAAAACAACTTTCCCTCCATTTTGTCGTATTTTCTTCCCTTAAAAGGTAAAAAGAAATATCTTGTTTTCTTTTATCAAATTTGTTTTGCATAAATTTCCTTCCTCTCCCAAACAAAGTGTAATCTTACAGCTGCTAATAGGTTATATACAGTTACTAGTCTTACAGAGTAATGTTAAATATAAAATTTCTCTCACAATTCCTTTTGAAATTTTTGTATCTCAGGTCTCTGTTCTTGCAGACGACGTCTTAAAGAATGTGGAATATGATGCTTTGAGAATTGTCTTCAACAAGTTCCAGTCAGTGGTCTCATTTCTACCAACTATGGCAACTGTATTATCACCTGAGGTGATTCAGAGTGTACCTGCTATAATATGTATGCATTTTGGATTTGTTTCAAGGATTGTGGTGTATGATTGAATTTTTTATTTAGGTTGTGGAGAGAGAGGCTGAATCTGGTGGGAGGCTTGGTGATCTTGATTCCTATGAGATTGAAGGTGGTGAAACAAAGGGTGAAATACTTCAGAATCTTGCCGAGTTCCAATTTTCTTGTGTAAGTGCTGCCTAAATCTTTTCTTTTCTGAACAGTTTCTGGGAGTGAGTCCATTTCTCAAAGCATGTATGAACTACAAACCTAGACTAGAAACATAAAGAGCAGTTCAACCCTGATTATGCCATTTTGGGCTCTAATAAGAACTGATTCTAGTTTGTAAGTGTTAGTGTAGTGATACAAATTTAGTTGATCAGTTGAGCAGTGGTTTATTCAACCTCATATCTAACTCAATTTTCTTTTTCTTTTTTTTGATGCCTGTACATTTTGAGAATCCACTACATTATGTTGTTTTAGTTTGATGCCTGTTTCTTACACAGAATCTTATGATGTTTCTAGGATTTATCTAGTAAAGTTTCAAATTTCTTCAGGTTCTGTTCAATGCGGTAATGGAGAGCGCTTGCAGTGAGCAAGGTGCTAGAATGTCTGCTATGGATAGCTCAAGCAGAAATGCTGGAGATATGCTTGATCGGCTGACACTGACTTATAACAGGTCTCTCTCTCTCTCTCTCCCCTTCTCTTTCTCTCTCTGCATGCACACATATTCCAGGAATCTTACTTTGCCCTGAAAGTTTAGTGAGGGAGTAATGGATGGAAAATATACCCAGGTGATATATAGGTTTGGTACAATTTTTTGTGTGTGTGTGTGTGTGGTGGGGGGGGGGACAAAACTGAGTTGATTGGTTTAAAATATTGTTTCAGTTCCACATCATACACGGAGTTGTTGGGATTTTGTTTTTCTTTTACATATGATGGTTTGAAGCCGAGCAAATTTGTATTGTTCTTGAATCTGTTCTCTCACAACTAATTTCTGTAATTGTTTGATATTTTTGTATCAGAACTCGTCAAGCATCTATCACAACAGAGTTGACTGAGATTATATCTGGAGCAGCTGCGCTGGAGGGTTAAAATTGAAGATATCATACCTTGGGTTTTTCAGATAGTGATGAATAAGATTTATTGCAAAGGCTTGGAGCTTCAAGATGCGCTAGCTTTTGAGATTTTTGTTGAGCGACTATAATAATCCCCCGGCATTGTTTTCTTGTTCTGGGAATTAAAAATTAAGTTATACGGTGGTTATGGTTTACTTTTATCTTTGGTTTCATTTATTTTTCAGCCCTTTTTCTTTGTGGTTCTGGCTTGAACACCTGAGAACTGATGTAATAAATTGTTTGCTTATTGAAAACTTGGACGCATGGCAACTGTAATGATAAGATTAATCGTCGATTAAAGAGAGGTTTTTAATTTTTAATTTTTGGTTTAAATTCCCATGAACAAGTTAAACATGATGATGCATTTTGGTCTGAGTTGAATTCGATGTATTTGGTAATTGCAGGAATATTTTGAGTTTTGTAGGATGCGTCATACCTTGATTTCAACAGATTATATACAGAACGCAGCAAACAGTGGCTCTCCATTTCTAGTGTCTAGAGTGTTTTGTCTTTTTTTTAAGCCTTTTGGGATTGTGTTTTAAAAAAAAATTAATTTTTTTAGTTTTAAATTATTATTTTTATATTTTTGGATTGTTTTGATTTATTATGTTAAAAATAATTTTTTGATATATTTTTCAGTAAAAATTACTTTAAAAAACAATATCTATAACTCCCAAACAAGACTAACTATATTTTCATGTATTTTATATTTTGAAATTATAAAAATTTATTTTAAAATTATTAAAAAAATAAATTTATTTTATTTATTCATTTCTTCAACCACACATGTTCAGTCTTTTATATATTTATTTCTTGTATTTAGAAACACTAATTAAATAAAACTGAAACATTGCATTCGTTCTCTTTAATTTCTTATATGTTTGTAAGTGTTTTTGCAAGATTTTGAATGAATTTTGTTTATAAGGCTATTATCTTCAAAAATAACTAAACAACAATCCATTTCAAATAAAAATGAAGTGCATAAAAATAAGCCTAGCTCTAATAAATCAAGTTATTTGCACTTCTTTTTTTTTTTATAATATTTTTTGACATTAAAGCATTTATCCTCGAATCATTATTCTTTAGAACCATAGTTATTAACTAGTATGGTTGTCCACGTGTTGCTTAGAGAATTTTTTGTCAGTGTTATTAAATCTAGCCTAACCTAACAGGTTAACCTGATGACTTGTTGACTCAGGCCCATTTAACTAGTATAGTTGTCCACACATTGGTTATAGAACCTTTGAATAGTGTTATTAAACTCGATCCGGCCTAATAAGTCTACCTGATGACTTGCTAACCTGAGCTTGGACTCAGATCGGGTTTCAAATTATATTGGATTGGAGTTGACTTGATCGACTCGACAGATTTACACGCAACTCAGTCAAATTCGTCAAAATCCAACAAGACTTCTTTTAAAAAATTTAAAACAAAGTTGTTTTAGTGTTTTTTCTTTTTATATTTAAACAACAATATTTTGAATTAGTCCAGGTTAACTCGCCCAACCTTACATCAATGTCATGGGCTTGACCGAATTTAATAACTTTACCTTTTGAAATTTATATTTTCTTTAATTATATGATGATGAAAATAGACTTTAGTAGTAAAGATGACACATAAAATTACAAAGGAGAAATATATTTTCTCCATCAAAATTATCTTTTCTAATTCATTAATTTTTTTTTTGAATTTTTTTTTATTAGCAACATACTTCATTGAATAAAAAGCAATAGCAATTAGAAAAAAATATTCACAAAAATTATAATGATTTGAACTAAAAAAAGAAAAATGCATATTTTTAATCAAAAACCTAATTTTCTTATTCATGCTTTTTTTTTTTGGTGAAAACATGTATTTTTTTTTAATGAGAAGCTTTGTTTTTTAAGTAAAAACTTATTATGATTCTGAAAGCAAAGTGTCAATTAAAAAATAAAAAATCATGAAACATTAAATTTTACGCGCCTATAAAAAAAAATAAGAATAATAAATTTGAGAAAATTATGTAAAAAATTTACAATAATTTTTTTCTTAAAATATATATTTTTGTCTTATTCAAAATTAAAGAGCAATTTAATTTAAAAATTATACATATCATGCTAACACATAATTATTCATAAAATAATTGATAATATCATCATAAAAAAACCATAATTTTCTTAAAAATAATGACATAATTGGATAATCGCTTAAATATTTTATTTAATAAATTGGTTTAAAGAGATTTTTTTTGTAAAACATTTTTTTAAAAAATAAAAATACTAAGGGATATCCAAGCAAAAGGCAGGTGTGCCTACGCTTGGCCTAAGAAACAATTCATGGTGCCATGGGCTTGAAAGAAAAAGTCGAGGCGTGCATGGCTCGAAAGGCCTGTTTAACGAACATACAACTTGTTGTCCAGCTCCAATTATATATATAGCAGTCTTGCTTGATACAAGACTTATTTATATGGTTAGCTCTTAACTTTGCTTTTTCAAATCATGATTGATCGCTTTTTTCAAATCTCTTTATTGTTATTGAGATGTCTTTTTACACCTTTTTTGAATTTTTTATAAAAATCTATCTCCTGATTTGTTCAGCATCTGAAGTGATCTTGTAGGTAGATGAAGATGATGTTTGACTTGGTATGTTCCCTACCCTTTCAACCAAAAGTCTTTGTTGCATAGTTAGTATATTCTTAACACAAATCACTTGTTGCATAATGTTGTTAGCCTTTTTTGGTACAAGTTTAAGCTCAATCTTATCTATCATTGATTGTTCATATTGTTGATCATCAATACAATGTTTAGCAATCTAATTGGTGTTTAATTATTGACCAAAGGACTAGTCTTATCTATTGCTAACACTTGTTCTTCTAACATGATATATGGTTTAGCATCATCCTCTCCTCACTAGTATGTTTAGATGTTGTAAACTTTCTGAACTACATCTCTGATAATCAATATTGTTTATATCTTTTTTCCAAGTCTATGAAATGTTGGTTATTGCTAACCAACTTGTCATCTTCATGGTTTTTGTTGTGGTTCATGTTTATGCCATTCATGTTTAGTAGGCCTTTTAGGTCCAAAGTTCTTTGATTTTTATGCAGTGCGAGTCTTTTTAACATTGACTCTCAATTCTTCCTCTTTCAGTAGAATTGTATGACAAGTGGTGATGTGGATCAACCCACACACACCAATAAAGACCCATTACATGTGCCAAATGGGTCAATTCAACGGTCCAAAACAAAGGCATTGAAAGAAGCATTAAATGGGTTGATTCTACAAGTTTTGACCAAGGCAGATCTTAAAGATCCATTGGAGTATCAAGAGGAGGTCTTAGTACATTTGATTCATATGCAAGAGGGGTCCAATTCAGCTATATTTGGGCCATGAATTTTCAGCAACAAGGCTGCTAATTTCTATATCAGTTTCGACCAACTTATTTATTCCAGTTTCCATGTGTTTTAAGGATTTTCTATTATGTATGGGAACAATATTTATTTCATTTATTTCCTTGTCAAGTGAGGAAAAAAAACAACAAATAAAACAAAGAAATCCAAACTGACTTGGAAAACATAAATAGCGACAAGGTTTTCTAGTGTGCAAGGAGAATATTTCATCAACTTTGATTATGTTTCCTAGTATTGGTGGGACAATTAATGGTGAAAAAAGAAGAAGGAAATTAAGGAAAAAAAACTAGTTTCCTTTCAAAAAAAGGATAATACAAGGCTATAATTAAAATCCTCTTTTATCTAGGAAACTACTTGAGTGACAATTTCTCCTTTAGTTCATAGGATTATTGGGCACCATTGTAGGCTACAAATAAGCCTTGTATCGGACCTGCAATATTTTATTTTCCTTTTCTCTTCTCATAACAACATAGGAATCAGACCTATAGACTTTATTTCTTTTACATTAGCTACAATCTAAGGCTTGTTTGGGCTTAATTAATACTTTGTTTTTAGCTTGGATTCAATGGTTGTTTGGATCAGGGTTTGAGCTTACTAGTATAGGT
>Ga0307508_10005972_pt1 | contig 11484 bp, 19 predicted proteins | sample 9_EM_MG_FD_203089 | JGI IMG/M metagenome (GOLD analysis project Ga0307508, IMG submission 203089) | Populus trichocarpa ectomycorrhiza microbial communities from riparian zone in the Pacific Northwest, United States - 9_EM | ecosystem: Host-associated > Plants > Roots > Unclassified | place...
GTGCTTTCTTGTCTGGTTTGGTCTACTTGCATACCTGCCCGCAGCCTATGACTAGGCCTAACCCTTCCTTCAAGCGGACATGCCTACGGCATGCCGCTTAAGTCAAACGTTAGGCCTCATGGAGAGAGACCGTGGCAAAGCAAGCGAGCACGAAAACCGTTGTCATTGTCCCTGGAGGCGTTGACGAGTACATAGAGGAGTGCCCCGAGAAGGTACGATCTTTGTTGATGGACATTCGATCCGCAGTGCAATCGGCGGCGCCTGGCTCTACCGAGACCACGAGCTACTTTCAGATGCCTGGCTACCTCTATGAAGGGTATGACTACAACGGGATGTTCGCTTGGTTTAGCTTCAAGTCACCGAACGTGTGCTTGCATGTTCGCCCTCCGGTCTTGGAGAACCACAGAGAAGACGTCGGGGATTTCGCTACGACGAAAGCCATCATCAGTTTTCCCGTAAGCGGAAAGATCCCGAGAGCATTGGTGAAGAAGCTGGTGAAGGCGAGCATCACCGAGATGAAGAACAAGGCACGCAGATAGAAATTGAACGATCTGGCGCAGGATGGGCTGTCGTGTGAGGCCTAACCCTTCCTTCAAGCGGACCCGCCTACGGCGGTCCGCTTAAGTCAAACGTTAGGCCGCGCTGCGCTTCATTCAAACTACGTCTTTGAGTTCCAGGTAACGTCGGCACGAGTTCGCAGCGCCGCAAGTTCAGTCAGTTGATCGCTCCGCGAATTTAATAGTCAGAAGAATCGACATTCCATGCCCACGCCGGGTAATCTTCGCTTCGGCACCGCCTTCAAGAGCATGGCTTCCTCGGGTGCGTTCTCTGTTCATCGTTGCAGCCATGCGCCCTGAGCGCTTTGGCGGGCATCTTCAGTTCGGGTAAGAGCAATGCAAGATCGAGATCGCCGGTCGCTTCAATGCAAGTCTCGCGCAGAGTCCAAGTACCCTCGCTGTTCCAGTCCGGCCGCCGTCCTTGCGCGAGGGGCGCGGCCTAACCCTTCCTTCAAGCGGACCCGCCTACGGCGGTCCGCTTAAGTCAAACGTTAGGCGTCTTTGTTCACTCCGCTCCAGGTGGTCGAATTCCTCTTGTAGAACGACAGATGACCCTGATTTCTATCGCAATTGCCATGCTCATCTGGGCGACAGTCCTATTTGGTATCGGGTATTTCGTGAGCTTCTGGGCGCGTCGAACCTGGATTCGAGCACTCGTTGGGGCCGTCATGGTTCCAGCGTTCTTCACCCTACCAATTCGCGATGAACTCAAAGGGAGCGATGAGTTTGAGGCGTTGTGCAAAGCGGGCGGCGTGTATCAGATTTCTCCAGCGGCCTCCGGCAGGAAGTTTGACCTACTCTTCAACGCCACACCCTACAGTCACCTTACTGCCTACTCGCGGCCAGTCAAAGAGGCGACTCTCACCTACGCGGATGCAGCCACCGGCGAGGTGCTAGCTTCGGCCAAGGCTTATGTTGCAGGTGGCGGCTGGCTAGTGCAGAGGAGGCTTTTCGCATTGACTTCAACGGACGGCCCGCTTATTGGTCGCAGTCAATGCTTTCCGCCTGACTCAGAAGAGATGCGTCGTCAGCAGATCACAAATAAGGTACTGAACTGAGAATGACACAAATCTGCATGGTCGGGCAGACGCCTAACCCTTCCTTCAAGCGGACTGGCCTTCGGCCAGCCGCTTAAGTCAAACGTTAGGCCGCACGAGCTGCGACACCTACACTACTTTGAAAGGCTCCGACTCCACCATGCCTTCGCTCTCATCCCCATCCATGGCTTGGTCGCTTCTCCTGGTCGCTGGGCTGCTGGAGATCGTCTGGTCCGTCAGCATGAAGGCTTCCGATGGCTTCACGAGGCACCTGTTCACGGCCATCACGCTCGCTGCAGCTTGGCTTAGCTTTTGGCTACTGGGGCTGGCAATGAAGTCGCTTCCAGTTGGCACCGCCTATGCTGTATGGACCGGCATCGGCGCCGTAGGCGCCTCAGTACTGGGTATCGTCTTGTTCAAGGAGCCAGCCACGGCAGCAAGAGTCGTTTGCATCGCGGCAATCGTGGGTGGAATTCTCGGGCTTAAGTTCCTGCCGACTGCTGGCGCCGGAACGCCTTGAAGTGTCCATTTATCCTCAGCCTGTACAACCAGCGTCAAGTGCGGCCTAACCCTTCCTTCAAGCGGACCCGCCTACGGCGGTCCGCTTAAGTCAAACGTTAGGCATCACCAAGAACACCGTTCCATTCCGATACAGCGATGACCAGCAACCTACAGTCATGGGCAAACAAGAGCCAAGCGGAGCTCGATGCTTTACTAGCCGAACGGCAGGACGACTGGTGGAACGAGTTCTACGCGAACCGTGCGAAGCCGGTGCCCTTCTTTGGGCCAGAGCCAGACGAGAGCTTATCGCTGTGGATCACCGATGGAGTCATTTCACCGGGCAAGGCGGTGGACCTCGGATGCGGCAACGGCCGGAACGCTATCTTCTTGGCCAAGTCAGGCTTCATCGTTGACGGCGTTGACTATTCTCAAACAGCAATTGAATGGGCCGCCCAACGCGCCAACGAGGCCAGCGCCGAGGTTCATCTTTCCAACGCCTCAGTGTTCGACGTCTCGCTTCCGCCTGCGTCCTACGACTTTGTCTACGACTCAGGGTGCTTTCATCACATGCCACCCCACCGGCGATCGAGCTACATTGCACTGGTTGCAGCAGCGCTAAAGCCTGGCGGCTGGTTCGGAATGACGTGCTTCCGGCCAGAGGGTGGCGGTGGACTCACCGATGAGGAGGTCTACGAACGCGGAACACTAAGCGGCGGCCTTGGTTACACGGACGCTCAGTTGCGCGAGTTATGGTCAAGCCGATTCGAAATCCTCAGCCTACGCCAGATGCAGGAACGTCCGGCCGGAAGCAGCGTATTCGGAAGGTCATTTCTTTGGGTGATGCTCGCGCGTAAAACGTGATGCCTAACCCTTCCTTCAAGCGGACGTGCCTTCGGCACGCCGCTTAAGTCAAACGTTAGGCCGCATTGAACGCCACCTCTCGCATCATGCTCGGCTGGAAAGCAACGCTCCTTGGGCTTATGGCCATCAGCGCTGGCATTCTCACCGCCTTGTTGGTTCATCAATACCCTGTAGGCCCTCGAGTTCCAATGTGGGCAGTCTATGGCTCGTGCCTTGCAGTCGTATCGTTGGGCCTTGCCACCGTGGCCCTCTCACTCGAGCATCGCAAAGTAGCGCTCGTGCTCTACATGAGTTTCCTGGCAGGCGCCATTGGTATAGCTGCAACTCTTGGCCTCGCCAGGGCTATTGGCAAGTGCACGTCAGCGATTTCGGGAATCAGCGTTGCAAGCCCAGAGCAAGTGTGCCAGAGAGCTTATGCTGTAGGTATCGTCGGGGGCGCAGTACTTCTCTGTTACTTCATCGTCGGCTTCCTTGGTCGGCAGAATGCGGCCTAACCCTTCCTTCAAGCGGACTGGCCTTCGGCCAGCCGCTTAAGTCAAACGTTAGGGCGCTTTCCTCTTCAATCAGAAAGGTCCAAGAAGATCGTCGGGCTCTCTGCGGTGAGCGCGCGGTCGGAGTTGTTCGTCTACCGCTTTGTTCCAGGTTCTGTCATTCTTCGGCTGTAGTTCCGAGTCCATCTCACTTCGCCAGCCAAGTGCACCACCTCTTCGTTCCAGGCTCGCGCACACGGCCAAGAGCGAAGAGGAAGCGCTTCTCGAGAGCAGGTCTACCACTGAAGAACCCAGAATCACCCTTCGTTCGAGCGAGCCTAACTTGAAATACAAGACCCAAGACCAAGAACACAAAGAGCACGAGTTCGGCACGGTGGTTGCCACTCGGCGTCAACCCCACGAGCGCCCTAACCCTTCCTTCAAGCGGACCCGCCTACGGCGGTCCGCTTAAGTCAAACGTTAGCCGTCATGAGCGCTTCATCCCGTCCAGAAGAAGAAATGCTGCGCGCTGGCGTAGACGCACTGCGACCGGTTCTCGAACCACATGGTTTCGCCTTCCGCAGGGGTACAGTCGGCAAGGGCTCCGGTGGCTACTCCGCAAGCGGCTTCTTCGAGCATGGCGAAAGGTCGCTTGAGTTTCACGTGCGCTATGGCCTTGGTATGGTCACCTACCGAATCGGCAAGGCCGAACTGGATCACGAGACCTACCTTCGTTACGCTGGCCATTGGGCACAACGGAGCTATCCGAACTTTGGAGGAACGATCCTTGAGAGCTTCCAAGCGTTGGCTTTAGACTTGCTCGCATTCGGTCAAGACTTTGTTTCTGGCAATGGCGCTGAATTCACTGCCTTTGCTGCGCAGCATGCCGCGAATCCCAACCGCTTCAAAGGCTTTGCATCCCTGGGCAAGAATGACGGCTAACCCTTCCTTCAAGCGGACCCGCCTACGGCGGTCCGCTTAAGTCAAACGTTAGGCCTCGAAGAATTCCCTATGCGATTTGACGGAAGACTCAAGTCCTGGAACGATGAGCGCGGTTTCGGCTTCATCGAACCTCTGCAAGGTGGGCAAGAGATCTTTGTCCACATCAAGTCATTCCCGTCCGGCACTGGGCGACCGGCCGTCGGGCTACCCTTAACGTTCGAAGTCGAACTCGGACCGCAAGGGAAGAAGCGAGCGAGGTCTGTTCAGTTCCCGCGTACGAAGAGGCAATCAAATGCACCGCGCGCTGAGTCGCCCGCGCCTTGGACATTACCTCGCCTGCTTGTCATACCATCCTTTCTGCTCATCTACTGGTTCGTCGCCTGGCGCTGGTCGGTAAGCCCGTGGGTCGCTGCGGCCTACCTCGCGGCGAGCCTCATCGCCTTTCTTTCCTACGCAATCGACAAGTCCGCTGCTCGCCATCGCCGGTGGCGCACTCCGGAGGCAACACTTCACTGGTTTAGCTTGGCGTGCGGTTGGCCCGGCGCACTGCTCGCTCAGCAGCTGCTACGCCATAAGTCATCAAAGCAGGCATTTGTCTCAAAATACTGGGCAACGGTCATCGCAAATATCGTGGGGTTCGTCGCTGTGCATACTTCAGTTATCAGCAGGTTTCTGCCGTGAGCGCGAGGCCTAACCCTTCCTTCAAGCGGACTGGCCTTTGGCCAGCCGCTTAAGTCAAACGTTAGGCGTCACAGGAGCCACCTTGCTCGCACTCATCCCGATGGAAGCAGCCGCATTCGCTGAATTCTCCGAAGTGGCTTCCGACAACTACGCGAAAGACAACGTTGCAAATGGACGCTGGAACGCCTCCGATGCGCCGACTCTCGCCAGAGAGGAGACGAAGCGGTTGCTGCCCGAAGGCGAGAAGACTGCTGAAAACTACTTGTTCTTGCTGCGAGACACTGATCTCAACGTAGAGGTCGGCTATCTTTGGTACGGGACCATGGTGCGTGGGACTAAGAAGATCGCCTTTCTCTACCAGATCTACATCCACGCTCAGTTTCGCCGCCGGGGCTACGGTCGCCAGACCATGCATGCGTTCGAGACAGAAGCACTCAAGAGTCGGCACAACACGCTGGCATTGAATGTGTCTGCCATCAACACCGGTGCCCGGCGTCTGTATGAGGCCACGGGCTATGGCGCATCGAGCCTCATGATGCTCAAGGACCTGCAGCGCGGTGACGCCTAACCCCTCGTTCAACCGGACCCGCTACGGCAGGCACCGTAAGGCCGGGCTGAGGCACATGGTGCATCATCTCAGCCCGGCCTTACGGTGCCTGCCTCCGCGGGCCGGTTAACTCGAACGTTAGGCCGCACAAAGTGAATCTCAGCCTTACCTTCCACGACAACAAAACGGGACACCAAGACATCGTGCTTCGCTTTGCCGAGCAGGAATGGATATGCGATTCGTACTACTTCGCAATCGACAGCGAACTTCTTCCTGATATCGAAGACGATCGAAAGATTCGAGCAGTTCTCTTGCGGCTTCATGAACAATGGCTGGAGGCTGTACATGGACTGAAATTCGGCGAGATCGCGTATCTGCCATTTGACTTCTCAGATCAATGCACTGGTTGGTTACGCTGCACCGCCACATTGACTGGCTATTTGGTCGTTCAAGGTTGGTCGAGCATCGAAGGCTGGTCCTTCTCCCCATCAGCCGTGGGAGGCCTTTTGCACAAACTCGAGGGCTTTCGCGCTAGCGGCCCATCATTGGAGGTAACACCTAGTGAACTTCACGCCGCCATTCGTGGGTCTGCCTCGCGTGCGGCCTAACCCTTCCTTCAAGCGGACCCGCCTACGGCGGTCCGCTTAAGTCAAACGTTAGGCATCTCGAGAACCCATGGACAGCGTCATAGTCTTCTTCGGCGAAGCCACCTTTGAAGAGGTAGAGCGAGAGGCGGCCAAGTACGGCTTCTCCGCCGGGACCGTCAGTAGTGGTTCTAAGCACTTCTACCTCTGGCGGTACTCCAAAGACCAGGTGAACCTGGAAAGCGAAGTTGAAGAACTTCAATTGCTGCGTGGAGCACTTGGAGCGGAGTTCACGAGTGCGTTTCAGGTCGCAAGTCGCCACGGCGCAAACGCTAGGCTCGCCATCCAAGTCGTTCAAACCCTCATGTCTACTTTCAAGCCATCGGTGCTAGAAGATGACCTCGGAAATTACTGGCTACCTGAGCAGGTTGCGAGTCGTGCCGAGTCAAATCCTGAGGAAGGCATCTATGCATTGCGACCAGATGCCTAACCCTTCCTTCAAGCGGACCCGCCTACGGCGGTCCGCTTAAGTCAAACGTTAGAGCGCTCGGAGCATTCTCCCGACTATGCAAGCGATCAAGGGCACTCTTCCTCGAGACCTAGCCGAGCAAATCGGCGATCTGCCACCTGCGAAGGCACAGCCTATCCGTGTCGAGACCTACAGGTCACTCATGGAACACATTGCACGCTTGTCCTATGTGAACAAGGATCAATTGTTGTTCTTTCGTGGCCAAGGCAACGACTACAAGAACAAGGCAGGGGCCTCAAGCTTCTATCCATCCATCTATCGCGGCGATCGCGTGCCTCGCGAAGAGCTGGAGCGGCGCTTCGACATTCTTTCGAGCGCGTCGGCAAGGCTAGTAGACATATTGAGAGAGCTGAAGATTCACGGTGCCTCAGATGTGAAGCGTCGGAAGCTCATCCAGTGGAGCATCCTCCAACACTATGAGGTCTGCGCTACGCCGCTGCTAGATTTCACGCAATCGGTCCGCGTCGCCTGTAGCTTCGCTATGCTAGAAGCCGGAAAGGAAGCGCCGTTCTTCTATGTGTTTGGCTTGCCTTACGTGACGAACCGGATCTCGGTGAACTCGGAGCAAGACATCGTGAACGTGCGCCTGCTCAGTATCTGTCCACCAGACGCGCTTCGTCCATACTTCCAGGAAGGCTATCTCGCAGGCACCGATGAAGTGACTCTCGACTACGCGTCATCCAAGGACGAACTAGATTTCAACTCACGGTTGATAGCCAAGTTCCAGATCGATCGCGGAGCCAAGTTCTGGGGTCGCGGCTTCCCGCCAATTCCTAAGGAAGCGCTCTATCCGCCGAGTGACCTCATCCTAGATATATGCACGAAAATTGGCACAGCCGTTTCCGATGCGATTCAACCTAGCGATTTAGGCCGCTTCCTTCAGGCGTGGACGCGGTTGGAGTCCAGACTGTTGTCAATGGCACGCGAAAGCAGTACTCCCGTGTATTCGCTGGTCGAAGCCCTTCGCGTCCTGGAACGCGGCGTGCAGATTTCGCCGCTGCTCTCTCAGCGCTTGCACGCTGTTCGCCAAACACGCAACAAGGCAGTCCACGATCCAAGCAAACTTGATCCAGGGCAACTCTCTCGGGCGGAAAAGGAAGTCGAAAGCATTCTCAAGTTGCTCAAGAGCTGGTCGCTTCCGAGTCTGAGCTCACATCCATGAAGCGCCCTAACCCTTCCTTCAAGCGGACCTGCCTACGGCAGGCCGCTTAAGTCAAACGTTAGGCATCACAAGATAGTACGCGCAGAGGAACGATATGACTCGGCTACGCAATATTGATTGGAAGGCCTCACTTTTGGTCTTCGCTGCATGCTACGCATTGCCGTGGGTCATCGTTCAAACGGCACTCTACCTGCTGTTCCCCGAAGCCAAGCCCGCCGAGTTCTTGCATATCCAGATCGCGGCTTTGCTCGTGGGCCTCGTAGCCCTAATCGGCCCTATCTGCGCCGGCTACTTCGCAGCCAAACGGGCAAGGCAACAGCCGTGGCTCAATGCCATGTTTGCAGTTCTCCTGGGAGTTGGTGCAAGCATGGTCATCTTTGACTACACGCTTGGTTCTCACCTTCTTCAGGCAGCCGTCTCGTTGGTCATGGGAGCACTCGGCGCGCTCATGTCCACTCGGAGTGCTCGGCGTGAGGCCTAACCCTTCCTTCAAGCGGACTGGCCTTCGGCCAGCCGCTTAAGTCAAACGTTAGGCCGCACGCAAGCACCTCTCCATTCGCTCACCGCCATGAAGTTCCAAGCCAAAGTCATCTCATCCGGCAACGCAACCGCCGTCGTGGTTCCCGCTACGGTCATGAAGGCGCTAGGTTCCGAAGGCCGACCGCTCGTTGTGGTTTCGATCAATGGTCATACTTGGCGGAGCCGAGTTGCCTTGATGCGTGGGCAGTGCTTGATTGGAATCAGCGCAGCCAATAGAGCCGCCAGCGGGGTCACCGAAGCTGATCTGATTCAGGTTACTCTTGAGCCCGACACTGAGCCAAGAGTAGTGCCCGAGCCTCCAGATCTCGCGGCAGCGCTGGATAAGATCCCGGAAGCGAGGTCGGCGTTTGATCGCTTGCCATTTGGTCTTAAACGCAAACACGTCACGGCGATCGAAGAAGCCAAGTCTCCTGAAACCCGGCAACGCAGAGTTTTCAAGCTCGTTGCTGACTTGCGGCAAAGTGCGGCCTAACCCTTCCTTCAAGCGGACCTGCCTACGGCAGGCCGCTTAAGTCAAACGTTAGGCCTATGAATTCAGACCGAAACGACCTTGCTGCGCAGTTCCAACTCTTATCGGATGAAGAGCTAGTGTCTCGCGGGACCTCAGGCGAATTGACAGAGCTCGCGCAGGCTGTTGCCATCGCGGAGGCACAAGCACGTGGCATATCTTTGCCTGAGCTGGAGCCGCCGGATGAAGGCGATGAAGCTGAAGGTCCATATCACGGCGACATGCAAATCGTCGCGCGCTACCTTACGCCGACGGAAGCGCATATGCTTTGTTCCTGCCTTCAGGCCGCCGGGGTTCCCGCCGAAACAGGCGACACCAACTTGGTTCAAGCACATTCCTTACTGGCTGGGGCAGTGGGCGGAGCATGTTTGCGCGTGCCCGCGCAGTTCGTTCCGGAAGCCATGGAAGTAATTGCTGCGTTCAAGCGTGGAGAGTTCGCCCTTGATGAAGACTTCGACTTCGATGCATAGGCCTAACCCTTCCTTCAAGCGGACCTGCCTACGGCAGGCCGCTTAAGTCAAACGTTAGAGCGCTCTCTATGAACTCGTTGCGCCGCAGCTCTTCGTTGCCTCGGCGAGTATTTGTGCACGAGCTGGTCATGCCCTTGCACCGCAGTTCGTGCCAATCACGCGGGTCTTATCTCTGCCTCACGCTTCGGCCTCGCACCGGGCTACTCATTCGGTTGCAGGGTTGCGGCCAAAAGCCCGAGCTGACTACTGCCCTTCAATCCGTTGCGCGTCGCGTCGGCGTGCCGAGAAAGAATCCTGCATCGCAGGTGCTTCATCGACGAGTCACCGGTATGCTTCTCTACCAGTCGAACGGTTACCTCGTCTTCCAGCAGGCCTAACTTGAAATACGAATACGAAGCCCAAGTCAGCTCTTGCCTTGGCGCGCAAGCCTCGCGCTCGCGGCGCTTGGCCGAGCCTTCGTTCTCGGTTACTGGGCACATTCCCCACCGGCGCCCTAACCCGCCCATCGAGCGGACCCTCTCCGGCAGGCTTCACCTGCCTCCGCGGTCCGCTCATGTAGCACGTTAGAGCGCATGAATACAGTCATCTCCGAACCAATCGCTTCATTCGCAGAGACGGCGCGCGGCTTCTGCCTTTGGTGCGAAAGTCGCTCACTTGAAGCGGGTCGAGAAGTAACAGCCGCAATGTGGCTCGCGAGCCTGCACGCCAATGCTCTTCGCCTTCCGAAGGCAACGTCAAACAACTCGAACGGCCTACCCGACATCCCGCAAGAACTGTTGTCGCACGCGAAGCGCAACCTCGCCAACTTTGATGGTTACTACTATCGTGAATACTTTGACCCAAATCCAACCTTGAACGAAGAGTCGGTCATCGGCGATGTAGGCGACGATCTTCTAGACACCTACAAAGACATACGGGCTGGCCTCATCCTCTTTGATCGAGGCGAATCTTCGGAGGCGCTCTGGCACTGGTCCTTCCTGCATCAAGTCCATTGGGGCCGCCACGCGGTAGGCGCAATGTTCGCGCTGCACTGCATGCAAACCTCCGAGCAAGATTAAGAATGCGCCCTAACCCTTCCTTCAAGCGGACCCGCCTTCGGCGGTCCGCTTAAGTCAAACGTTAGGCGTCTATGGTCTCGTTCTCGAAGTCAAGCGCGCGGTTGCCGTTCTGTTTCGGCGTCGGCTTGCTTAGCGAGGGTGGCCGCACTTCTCAGGCGCTGTCCGCCGTTGTCTTCTCGGGCCGCCCGTTCCGCTTCGCTGGCGATCAGCGCACGCGCCCCGTCCTTCGGCCAGTCGCTGGTCACGGCTGGTGCAGTAAGCGACGCTCAGTCTGTCTTTGGCGGCAGTGAGGCGAAAGGTCTTGCCACTGTCACGCAGGTCTGCCGTGGTCTGCCAGGCCCGCTGCCCTGTTCATCCAGGTCCCAGTCTCGCAGCGTTTGAAGCCACAATCGAGCATGCCCGCATGTCTCTGCGCCAGTCCCTTTGCTTCGGCCGCGCAGCGCGTCTGCCGTTCATTGAGCATGCAAGGTCAGCGCATATCTGTGCTTATCTCGTCATCGAAGCAAGAGCGCGTCGGTTCTCATCAGCCGCCTAACCCTTCCTTCAAGCGGACCCGCCTTCGGCGGTCCGCTTAAGTCAAACGTTAGCCATCATGAGCAAGCAGCGAGACGTTGAACAACAAAATGCCGAGGCGAAGGCCAAGATCCTTCGAGCAATGGAGGCGTTCGACTCTCGATCCGGCCTGAAGTCGTGGCTCCGGCCGGCACTCGAGAATGAAGGTGTGTTGACGGGCGCTGGCATCCTTGTCGCACTATCCGAGCTTCCAGATCAAGGTGGCGACCTATTTCAGGGTATTTGGCTCACCGCTGAAAGGCAATTCTGGAGTTTCGCCATACTGGTATCACGAGAGTCAAATCCGGTCGTAGAGATTGAGCGCCTGGAGAACGTCACGACCTCGACCATCATATCGGCCCATGTGCCTGGCACCGGAAGGTCTTTCGGTCATCTAGCCATCGAGGTTCTCGAGGAGTCACGTGATGGCTAACCCTTCCTTCAAGCGGACCCGCCTTCGGCGGTCCGCTTAAGTCAAACGTTAG
>Ga0307508_10005973_pt1 | contig 11483 bp, 9 predicted proteins | sample 9_EM_MG_FD_203089 | JGI IMG/M metagenome (GOLD analysis project Ga0307508, IMG submission 203089) | Populus trichocarpa ectomycorrhiza microbial communities from riparian zone in the Pacific Northwest, United States - 9_EM | ecosystem: Host-associated > Plants > Roots > Unclassified | place...
CACCTGACCGCCACCGCCGTCGACGTACATCAACGGCTCGCGTTGCTCGCTGGTCGCCGTGACCCAGCTCCCGAATGTGACCGCCAGCCCGCCGAGCTTGATGTTGCGACCGGAGTACCGGTGCATGGTCATCGCCTCGTGCAACCGCAGCGCGGTCGCCTCGTCGATGTCGCTCGGCGCGTCGGACGCCCGGATCGCTTCCCAGGCCCGCCGCTCGGCGTCCCGCTCGTCGATCTTGGCGCGCAGCTTCGGGATCTGGTGGCGTTGCCGCTGTTGCATCTGCCGGTGACCGGCCTGCACGGTCCGCAGCCGGTTGACGGTCGCCTCCACGTCGGCGCGTTCCAGCAGCAACGGCTGATCCGTCGCGGAGGCTTGCACCGCGCTGAACGACATAAGCTGCTCGGTGGCGCAGTCCTCCACGCTGCGATCCAGCGTGCCGGACATGAGCTGGCTGATGAACGTCAGCTTGCGCACCAGCATCTGCCACAGGTACGCGTCGAACGTGCGGGCCGTGACGTACCGCAGGTTGTAGACGCAGGCGTTGCGGTTGCCCGGCCGTGCTCCACGACCGTCGCGTTGCTCCACCCCGGACGGCGTGTAGGGGGCGTCCACATGGTGCATGGCGACGACCCGGTCCTGCACGTTGGTGCCCGTGCCGAGTTTCGCCGTGGAACCCATCAACACCGTCATCGGGCCGTTGCGGGCCCGGCGGAACTGCGCCGCCTTGTCGGCGTCCGACTTGGCCGTGTGGGCGAACTCGATCAGCCGGCGCGGCATCCCCATGTCGACGAGGATTTGCGCCAGCCGGCCGTAGGTCTGCGTTCCCTTCTTGTCGTTCGGGGTGCCGACGTCGCAGAACACCAGTTGCAACTCCTTGGGGTGTTCCCGCCAGATCCTGATGACCTCGTTCGCGACGGCGTGCAACTTGCCCGGCTCGTCGTCGTCGAGCCCGACGAGCGCCGGATCGGTGGCCATCCACCGGCCGTCGTTGCAGACCTTGAGCATGTTGTCGGCCCCCGGCTCGGGGAACCGGACGCCCTTGAGCGCCTTCGCCCTGCTCACCAGGTCGTCGGAGTACATCTCCTGGAGCAGGGTGGGCTGGACCTTGATGACCCGCTCGTCGATCTGTGGCCGTTTCAGCCCGAGGGCTTCGGCGGTACGGATGTCGGCGACCATGCTGAACAAGACCCGCAACTCCGGCGCGTTGATGAACCGCGCCGGCCGGGTCTGGATCTCGAACGAGCCACCGTTGACGGTGACGCCGACCTTCGTGACCATCTCGACGTTCGCCGCGACCCACGCGTCGGCGGAATTGAGCCCGATGCTGGCCAGGTACTCAGGCATCAGGTACTGCTGCATGATGTAGAGCTCCAACATGGTGTTGGAGACCGGGGTGCCGGTGAACAGAGCGGCGTAGCGACCGGAGCCCTGCCCGGCCAGCCACCGCACGATCATGTCGAGGTGGGTGGCCCGCTTCGACGGGTTGATGGTGAAGCCCTCGTTGTAACAGGGCACCGCCAGGTTCTTGTAGGCGTGCGCCTCGTCGATACCGATCCAGCGCACCCCGAGTTGCTCGAACGTCACACCACCGTCGGGGCCGTGGGCGCGGTGCCGTAGCTCCCTGATCTCCGCGTCGATCCGGGCGAGCTTCTTGGCCATGTCCTTGGCGTTGCGGCCCTTGAGCTTGCCGTCCGGGTCCGCCTCGATCAGCGACCGGTGCAGGTCCTGCTTCTGCAACTCCAGGTACGCCTGCTCCGTTGCCGCGTGCACCGGCATCACATCGAACGCCGACTGCGTGATGATGACCAGGTCCCACGGCTGGGTGGCGACCCTCGCGGTGAACGCCCGCCGGTTCTTACGGATCGTTTCCGCCGACGACGAGAGGATCTTCGCCGCGGGGAACATCTGCCGGGCCCCGGCGTCGGCCTGCTCGATCAGGTGGTTCGGCACCACCAGCATCGGCTTGTCGACCAGACCGACCTGCCGCAACTTGATCGCCCCGGCGGTCATCGTCAGCGACTTACCGGCACCGACCGGATGCCCGCACAGGGTCGCCGGTGTCGCCAGCATCCGGGCGATGAACTCTTTCTGGTGCGGGTACATCTTGGCCGCCCAGTCAGGTGCCATTCCCTGCACGGTGATGTGCTCACCGTTGTAAGTCCGCGTGACTAGGCAGTTGAACCTGGTGTTGTAGAGAGTGACCAGGCGCTCGCAGCGCTCGCCGTCCTCCCATACCCAGGTCCGGAACCGCTCCTTGATGCGTTGCTGTGCCTCAGCGGCCTGTAGCGACAGCTCGTCGTCCTTCTTCGAGCTGTTCTTTCCTGTGCTGCGCCGCACCTCCGGCGATTTGCCGTTGAGGGCCAGCTCGATCAGCTGGTACCCGTTGACGTCCGGGGTCCCCCACGTCTCTGTGGCGGCGGTCGAGAGCCGTGACCCGCCCTCCAGCTCCCACCGGTTCGACGCTTTGAGGTGCCGCACCGTTGCGCCGGCACCGAAGCCGAACAAATCGATCGTGAAGCGCTGGATGTCTTTCGGCCCGATCCACGGGGTGCCCAACGCGGCGATGATCTCGCCCGGCCCGAGCCACCGCGGCAGCGCCTTCTTGAGCGCGTCGGCGTTGCGCTGATACCGGGCGTCGACGATCGCAGCCGTGCTTGCCGCCGCGTACTTGGCCCGGACATCACCGGCCAGGTACTCCTCAGCGGTCAGCCACGTCTCGTAGCCCGGCTCCTGGAACACTGCATCACCGAGTTGAGACGCGACCCACCGGTGCAGTCCGGCCTCATCGGTGGTGACCGCGTCGACCGGGTGGTCGTGGTCCGCGCCGGGCGTATGTACCCAACCGGTGGTCGATCCTGGTGCCGCCCGAGCTTCTTGCCTACAGCGGTCGCACGTGCTCCGGGCGACCATCCCGAGCAGTTTCCCGACGTAGGTCAGGTCGACCTTGCCGACGCGGTCGAGGCACCATGCGAGGGCCTGTTGCGCGTCAGCGGCGCGCTGCGGGCGTACCACCTTGCGGTTCTGTCGGGAGGTGAGGATCTGCGCTGGTTCACCGCGCTGCTCTTCCTCGTCCCACATCTCCAGGGCGAACACCAACGCCGCTCCCGGATCGTGGCGGAACCCGCCCATCGTGGGAACCCGGCGGGCGAACTGCTCCACCCCCGACTCCGTATCGATGCCTTTGGAGTAGGTGGTGCCGCGGTGCAGGAACCCGAACCGTTTCACGTATGCCCGGTATGCTGCCGCTGTGGCCTTCCGTAGCGGTTCGATCTTCGCGTCGGGCCGGTCATGGTCGGCCTCCGCCGCCACGAGACCTTCGATCTGGTCGCGGAGCTTCACCAGGGTCACCAGCTCGTGGTATCCCGCCGGTGTTCTCCCGCTGGCTGGCCGCACCGGGTTGGCGGTTCCGTGCCGCACGACGAGCAGGTCGTCGCCGCGGAAGTGGTAGGAGTCCTCCAACCAGCCCTCGGCGGAGACCACGTCGTGCTCGGTGGGGTCGAAGTTCGACACCACGGTCGGCTGCACCCAGGACAGGCCGTTCGCCTGCGCATCGGCGATCACCGTCGCCGCGACCCGCTGCACGCCCTCAGCGGCCGATTCGCCGGGTATCGGCTCGACTGTGATGCCGAGGCCGTACCGCTCGGTCTTTCCCTTCACCATCGAGCCGAGCACCTGAGCGGGGCGCTGCGACCAGTAGCCGCTGACGGGGTGCTCCCACCCGAACGGTTCGCTCGTGGTCGTGAGCCAGTCGACCCCGCGGGATTCCACGCCCGGCACTTTGCGGCGGAGAACCACGATGTCGGCGACCACTTGCGTGCCGCCTTCCAGACCGCCAGCGGGTAGCCGAATGGCACCGACGAAGTCCGCGAGCTGCCCGATGTCCGCCCGCGCCCCCTCATCGCGGGCGTCCAGGGTGAACCGGGACGTGAGCAGCACCGCCAGCCCGCCCGGCGCCAACGCGGAAACGGCCCGCCACACGAAGTAGTTGTGCAGTGAGCGGGTCACGTCGGAGTCCTTCGGCGCCGACGGGTCGAACACCTTGACATCGCCGAACGGGATGTTGCCGATGACCGCGCCGAACGTCGCCGGCAACGGTGTCGCCTCCAGCCGCGAGGCGATAATGCGGTGCTCTGGGTGCAGCAGCTTGGCGATAGCCGCTGACGTGGGATCACGTTCGATGCCCGTCACGGTCACACCCGCCGGTGCCGTCGCGATGAACGCACCGGCGCCGCACCCCAACTCGGCGACCGCCCCGCCCGTGAACCCGAGGCCCGCCAGCAGGTCCCACATGGACCGCGCCAGCGCCGCCGGCGTAAAGAACGCGTTGTACGTGCCCTGCATGCCCTCCTTAAGGTCGTGTTCGCTGAGCAGTTCACCCGCCTGCTCCGCCATCCGCGCCCACGACTCCGTCTTGGGGGTGAACAGTGGAGCCAGCGGCCCCCATCCGGACCACTGGGCCAGCGATTCCCGCTCATTGTCGTCGGCGAATCGACGGGCGCTTTCTCTGATTCGTGTCAGCACTTCCACGGCGCCCATTGAGGCCCGAGCGCGGCCGATCTCCCCGACTCGCGGGGCGTTTTCCACACTCATGTCCGTCACTCCTTCGCGTTGTCCGGCATGACACGAAAAGGCGACGGCCCGCACACCGTGACGATGTGCGGGCCGTCGCCCGTCGTGCCGTGCCGTTATTCGCGCCGGGGGATGCGGCCGGACGGCAGGGGATTTCGTCGACCCGTACGCGGGTCGATCTCCTGCATGGCGTCAGTCATCGCGGGGATCGAGCACCGCCGCCATTTCCGCCAGGCGCGGCCATTCGGGCTCATCCAGACAGATCAACGGTTGCAAGCGCTCGCGCCGGGCGGGGTCGCTCAGGCACCGCTGCACGTCCTGCAGGATGCGGCACAGGATGTCGCGCTCCCGCCCATCCAGCTCCCGCACCTGGGGGATGCCATCGGAGCCGTCATAAACCTGCTCACGGTCCGGCTCGTGAGCAACGAACATCGCGCGCAGCTCCGGCAGGGTCCGAGCCACCCGATCCGTCACGTCCGGCGCCCAATCGCCGGACCCTTCCACCTTGACCAGGTCGCCGTGCTGCCACCCGTCGCCGACGCCGACCGTGAACCTCAGAAGACGTCCGTCCGGATGATCCATCCACACCACCCGAAGGTTGTCGACCTTGGCCGCCTCCCCAGGACGGACAGCGACGTCCGGCCAGAATCCGGCGCCTACCGCCGCGGTGATCGCGTGCTCTCCACTTGTACGTCGCATTGTTGTGTTCCTCGCGCCTTTCGCTGTTCTGCGGCACCCGTCAGGGCGCACATGGCAGCGGCCCGTGCATCGCACGGGCCGGTCTTGGTTAGGGGTTGCAGCGGCCTGCCGCAACCACACGCCCGCCGCCCGTCACCGGCGTGAGCGCGATGTACTGACGCGCCGCCGACATAGCCTGGCCGTCGTCACCACTCACGCCGCACATGCAGTCGGCGTACCACAACCGATGAATCCGACCGTGCCGATCAGCACCGGCATGCCAGGCCGGTGAACCGGCCACCCCCGAAAGGGCGGCCGGTTTCGCCGAATCAGGCAGTTATTGCTGCACCACGGCGACGCCGCGGCGGGCGATGCCCGCCCCGCTCGGCGCGCCCATTTCCGCGACCCTCAGCCGCGGGCGGGTACGCAACCGCGCCGCGAGGCGGCGGCGCCGCCGCTTCCACCGGTCGTCGTCGTTGGGCGACACCAGCCAGCTGATCAGTTGCAGCGCGGCGATCGCCGCTTGAAGCACCCGGGCGCGCAGCGGCTGGCCCCAGCTGTCTGCCAGGAACAGGCACACCGCCAGCGCCGGGATGAAGGGATGCAACTCCGCCGACAACTGCTTGATCAGCGAGGGCATCCGTACCAGCAGGGCCAATCGCGGCCGGCCACACACCCACGCAAGGTAGGTGATGGTCAGCGCTGCCGATAATCCGAAATGCACCAGTCGGCCCTCCTCATGTCGGCCAGTGCGGGCAGGTCCTGCGAGGGCGATAGCTACGCATCCATGGCGTCCAGTAGGTCCACCAACCGCGCGGCTTCGGCGTCTCGCTCCTCGGCGGCACGCCGGAGGCTCGCCGCCCGGTCGAGCGCATCCTGCAGCAATTTCACTACCCCGCGGCGACGCGACGCGTTCAGCCACGTCGGATGCTGGGCGACGAACGCGTCGCGCACCCGGCAGCTGATCGCCCGCAGCTTCGCGTTGACCGGAGACTTGCTCGGCACGGGCTCGCGGGACAGGTACTCGTACACCGAATTGTTCAGGTGGTAGCCGGAGACCCACTCGCCCGCGGCTGCGTCGCCGCGCCACTGGTGCACCTCGTTGATTGCATAACGCCTTCCCCGCAGCGAGACCAGGCCCCGGTTCTCGATGCCGCCCTCGACCCACGTGGTAACCCGCAAAGCCGGGCGGAAGTCAGCAATCCGCTCGTCTCCGTCCCAAGTCCACTTGGTGATCGCGGGAAGAATCTCCGCGAACAGCGTGCCTTCAGGCTCCTTGTACTCGAACATCGTCGCGTCGTTCACCGTCTCCCTCTCGTTGAGATTCATCAATGTGACCGTTCGTCGCACAGCGGGCGGGCCGCACCGCAGCCGGTCACGCGCCGGAGGAGCGAGTTCCTCTGCAGCCGCGATCAGCGACGTGGCTGAGGGCGGTACTGCTTGCTTGTCTCGACCTCATAGGACAACCCCACCCGCAGGTTGTCGTCCTCGGCCGCCTCCCCGAAGCGGATGGTGACGTCCGGCCAGAAATCGGCGCCGACCGCCGCGGTGATCGCGTGCTCTCCACTCGTACGTCGCATCGTTGTGTTCCTCGCGCCTTTCACTGTTCTTGGGCACCCGTCCGTCCGGGTACGCATGGCAGCGGCCCGCGCGTCGCACCGGCCGCGATTGTCAGGGGTGCAGCACCTTGCCGCCACCACTCGACGCCCGCCGCCTGTCACTGGGCGGTGAGCGCCGGGCAGCACCGGTCAGGCGATCAACGCCGCGACGTACTGACGCGCCGCCGGCAATGCCTTGCCGTCGTCACCGCTCACGCCGAATGTGCAGTCGGCCTCCCACAGCCGATGAATCCGGCCGTGTCGGTTGATCGAGTTGTGTCGGTCGCCGTCGATGTCGTCGCTGTCGGAGTCATCGTCGAACTCGTCCGGCAAAGCGTGAGCGTGCGTGACCAGGAACCGCGCGGCCTGCTCGGCGAACCCGAACAGCGCAAACACCGCCGCCAGCGCGTCCATCTCAGCGCAGCCCATCGCTCCGAGCGTCACGTGCGCATCGGGACCATCGATCGCGTTGACCAGCTCGGCGACCGCCGCCGTCCGGGGATCGCCGAACTCCGTCAGCAGTGCCAGGCCCAGGTCGGCCATGTCGTCAGCGCTGCCGCACAGCAGGGCATCGCCTGCCGGCACTGCGTATTCGTGCTCCGCCAACACCAGCGCCAGGTCGTCACCATCGATCTCCGGCTCCGCATCGGCCCACGGTTCCGCGTAGTCGTGTACGACGGCGGCGAGGCGGTTCTTCTGCAAGGTCATGGTCGTGCCTTTCGGGATGTGACCGGGCCGGATGCCCGGAACCACTCGGCACCCGCCCGCCCCATGACGAGGCGGTGGGCGCCGGGCAGCGCCGGTCAGCCGTAGATCAGCCGATCGATCAGCCGCGAGTGCCGATCGCCGGCACTCTCACTGTCGAAGCGACCCGCCCCCGTTGACCTCGCGCCCCGTCCAGCGCCGACCGGTCCTGCGGGGAGGTCTGTTCGTGGGCCCGTGCCGGGCACCGGACGCCCGATCGTGTAGCGCGCCCGGGTGCCGTCGTCGAACGTCACGGTCACGGTGCGCCGGTGATTGACATGGCCGGGCATCATCCCGACCACGCGGCGTCCGGACACCAGTGCGCCCCGCCGCAACTGCTCTGCAAGCATCAATCCTCCAAGGGATTAGTCTGACTGACTAATCTGTGACGTGCGTATGCCCTGCTCGGACCATGTCCGCGCCAGGTACTCGTCGGCGCTCTCCCGGTGCGGACACCTGCCGCCCTCATAGCACCCGCAGTCCATGTAGTTCGCGGGGTCCTGGCGCAGCACCCATTCTGGTGCCCCGCCGGGGCTTTCGGGGTCGTAGTTCACCCCGTCGAATCCGTCGGTGTCATCCTCGAAATAGAAGCTCATGATCCCGCCTTCACGGTGATGAAGTGCGCCTGCTCCCAGGCGCAACCGAACCGAGGCCCACCGGCGTAACCGTTGAACCGGTAGGCGATGTAGCGACGTTCGCCGTCGGGCATGATGACGCGCTCGAACCGATACATGGTTCCGTCGATCACACGTTTCCAGAACACACTGGCAGCGCCATGTCGCCCCACAAGGGCGCCTTCGGCCACAGTGGAGCGCGAGCCGGTCAGAGTGCTGCGAGTGATCACCTCGACGCGGTCGCGACGGTCGAACAGGATGTCGAACAACGTTTCACCCGCGCCGACCTGCAACGTGATGGTCAGCATGTCCAATCCGTCCGCCTCGATGGCCCTGATCGTGGCGTGGATGCTGTCGTCCTCGGTGCTGTAGTGGCGGATGACGTCGCCGGGGACCAGCGTGTCGGCGGCCGATCCGCTGACGCGGCGCGGCGCAATGGCACGCGTCGGCCCCTGGTCGTGCATGTCGTGGACCTCAAGCAGCAGTCGCCGGGCGGTGCCATCGGGCCGAGTCACGGTCACAATGCGCCGCATGGACCACTGGTCACGGGCCGTGATGCGGTCGGGGTCCGCCACGTCGTAGGTATGACCCTCCGCGTCGTGGTGACCGTCGAGCATGGTGGCGAGTCGTCCGATGAGATCACGAGGGCGGTACGCAGTCATGCAAAGCCTTTCTCAAGAGGGGTTTGGGTACGAGCCTGCCCATTGTTAGTCGGACAGACTAATCCCGGGCAGACTCGTACCCTGAATCAGCGGCTGACGCGGCCAACGCCAACGATGCCTTTAACCGTGAGGGCCGTGCCGGTCACCTGCTTGCCGAGCGTGGTCGGGACGATCTCGCCCGACACCGACTTCACCGTAACGATCAACTCTCCCGGAGCGGCGCTGTCGCGCCGCACGCTGAACGTCACGGAGCCCTTGCGCTGCGCGGGCCACCAACCGGTCACCCGCGTGTTCAGGTCACTGCGCAGATCCTCGCTCGTCTTACGGGCCGACGCTCCCGGCACGACCTTGAACTTCCACGCCAGGCCCAGGCAGGCATTGGTTTGCTCGGACAACAGCGACCGCAGGATGTCGTCGACCGTCTCCGCCGCAGTACCGACAGACTCCACCGCCCCAGCGACCACCGAAGCAGCCGGAACGATCGGAGCCACCACGGCAACGGGCGGAGCAGCCGCCGGAGCGACCGACGGTGTAGCCATGGCAGCGAGCTGCCGCTGCATCGCCGCCAACTGATCCATCACGGGACCCATCAGCGCCATGACGGCGTCCGGAGCGGCCGGGGAGACGGGCGCAGCCGAGACGCTGACGGGCACCGCACTGACCGGCGCAACGGGAGCAGCCGCCACCGGCACCGCCGAGACGGGTGCCACCGCAACGGGTTGCACCGACACCGGCACCCCCGAGACCGGTGCAACCCGTAGAGCCGTCGCCGCACGCTCGCGCTTCGTCGCGGGCCGCTTGCGCTCCTGCGCTGCCGGTTCGTCACCCTTGACAGTTACCACCACCGCCACACCGGCAGCCTCAAGGGCAGACTGCGCCGCCAGAATCCCCTCGACGTTCGGCGCAGTGTGGCGGTCACCGATATAGAAATGACCCATCCGCGCCCACTTCCAGCCCAGGGGATACAGCACCCCCTTGACCGTCTCATCCCAGCCCTTGATGATCGTCCCCTGAGAATCCGACCGCTCGATCGTCACGGTCGCTACAACCGCTGGAACAGCACTCACGGGAACGGTACTTACGGGACCAGCGCTCACGGGGACCGCGCTCACCGGACCAGCGCTCACGGGGACCGCGCTCATGGGAACGGCGCTCACGGGGACCGCGCTCACGGGAACGGCACTCATCGGGACAACGCTGACCGGTGCAGCTGGAGTCGTCAGAGACTCCGCCGGCAAAGCCACCCCGCCCTTCACTTTGCCCGCCAGTGCCCCGGTCAGCCTCTCGAACGTCGCTCCGCCGGAAAGCTCGGCTTCTGGGTGATCACGCCAACCCTGGCGAGCCAACGTCAACGCGAGATCGAACTTTCCCGACTTGATCAGCCCGGTTACCTCCAGTGCCAACTCATGCGCCGGAGACAGAACGGTGGCAACAGACATGGTGCATCCTTTCCCAGAGCAGCTAATGACTGCTGACATGTGAAGCGGCCCGATCGGACCGCAGCGTCGGCCTACCTATGGCACGCCGTTAAGGGACCAAGTGCGCCCACTGGGCACACCAGGTGACGTAACGGATCGCCCAGGTGGTGCCCGGCACGGACACGCCAATGCCGGGCACCCCTAAGTTTGAGGGTGGTGCTGCACTACGTACGCTCGGATTGCTAGGCCCGATCATGCGCTAATACTCTAGGGTTTTCCTATTCCTACCGGTGTCCTGCCATCGAGGACAGGGATATCGCAAGGGGTTTCTCATCTTTCCGCTGGTTATGACGGTCCGACAATGGTGACTCACGTGCGCTCACGTCCGATTAGGGACACGCTCCGCGTGCTCCGGTCTACACATACGGCACCCCTACATTGCCTAATGCTCCACCGTTCAATCGACCTAAGGTTAGGCCGACACGCATGCCCGCTCCCCGCCATGACGGCGGATCATTGCGCTCACTTGCATACCGGGTACTCACCCAACTACGTACGTCGACAACCGTGCTCACGTTCGCCGCACAATGCGGCCCCATCGACGTACATCCGCGTCACCTCGCGATTTCCATAACGTTCTTGTCGGCACTTAGTCAACCGGAGACAAGTCAATCCAGTTCTGTCGCTACCTATGGCAACCGTCACGACATGGGCGCAAAGACGCCATTGTCGTTCTCCCGCGAGGGCACGTCACACTGTGGAATTATTCAAGTTACATGTGCACAGCTAGTCCGGTGGGCCTACCCACCTCGCCGCATCGCCCATCTCTGGGCAGCGCTGACACCATCCCCGGCACCGTGCTATAGGCAGGGACATGCCCGTCACCTACGGCCGTGCGCCGGATCTTCATAGCCAGTCGGTGGACCGTCAGCCGAGACGCATGGCGCAAGCGCCTTGCGAATTGATAGCTCATTGTCCACGTGCCGTCCGCCATCCCCGACAAGTCGGTTACTGCGGACCGCGCCGTTGCGGTTAACTGGCCGTTCCGTGTTGCGAGGCAAACGCTAATGCCTCATTCCCATTCCGTCAAGTCCGTCCGACTAATTCGGGTTCCGATTCCGGCCCGACATGTCGGGACTCGCGGACTCGGTAAATCCGAGCGGTCAAACTTGTCTTTCGGGGTGAGCGTTTGCCGCTCCG
>Ga0307508_10005974_pt1 | contig 11482 bp, 8 predicted proteins | sample 9_EM_MG_FD_203089 | JGI IMG/M metagenome (GOLD analysis project Ga0307508, IMG submission 203089) | Populus trichocarpa ectomycorrhiza microbial communities from riparian zone in the Pacific Northwest, United States - 9_EM | ecosystem: Host-associated > Plants > Roots > Unclassified | place...
ACACGGCGGCGGAGACGATGTTGACGATACGGCCCCACCCGGCCGCCTTCAGGTGCGGCAGCGCGGCCCGGGTCACCAGGAACGGCGCCTCCAGGTTGACGCGCATGACCCGGCGCCAGTCCTCGGCGGTCGTCTCCTCGAAGGGCTTCGCGGGGTACACGCCGGCGTTGTTGACCACGACGTGCAGCGTGCCGAACTGGTCGATCACGCGCTCCAGTCCCGCCTGTACCTGGTCCTCGTCGGTGACGTCGCCGACCAGCTCCACGTAGTCCAGGACCCTCCCGGCGGTCTCGGTCTGCGGTACGAGATCGAGTCCGGCGACCCGGTACCCCCGCCCGGCGAGCGCGACGGCGAACTCCTGCCCGAGGCCCTGTGCCGCTCCGGTCACCAGGGCGGTACGCGTCTCCATGGGCCGAGTGTGATGACCCGTCAGGCACTCGGCAAGGGCGCATTCCACTCGCTGAAACGGCGCTGTTGCCGCTCGGGCCCGTGAGGTCGACGCTGCCGGGCAGGTCCGACCGCCAGCGCCAGCCGTACGGGAGCCGTGCCCGATGACCGAGACCGAGCGTGCAGTGGACGACGCCGAGCGCGCCCGCGATCAGGGTGGCGGACTGCGCCGGTTCGGCCCACTGCCCCGGCGGCTGGTGCGGGACGAACTGGGTGTGCTGCTGGTGCTGGGGCTGCTGATCGCCGGGATCGGCATCCCGTACCCGGACTTCCTCGACACGGACAACCTGCTCTCCACGGCGCACAATTCCGTCTACATCTCGCTGATGGCGTGCGGCATGGTCTTCGCGCTGGCCATGCGCGAGGTCGATCTGTCGGTGGGCGGCAGCTACGCCATGTGCCTGGTGATCGGCGCGCTGCTGGTGCGGGACGGCCTCGATCCGTGGCTGGCGGTGCCGGTGATGCTGGTGACCGGGATCGCGGCCGGTGTGTTCAACGCGCTGGTGACGACGCTGCTCGGGCTGCCGTCGTTCATCGTGACGCTGGGCACGCTGCTGCTGTTTCGGGGCGTCGGACTCGCCCTGGCCGACGGCAAGCAGATCACCGACCTGCCGCTCGGCAACTCGTTCTTCACGGTCGCGGGCGGCGATCCCGGCGGGGTGCCGTTCGCGCTGTGGGTGCTGCTCGCGGTGGTCGTCGTGCTCGCCACAGTGCTCACCCGCACCCGTTTCGGGGCCCGGGTGCGGGCGATCGGGTCCAATCCCGACGCCGCCGCGTTCAGCGGCATCCCGGTCGTCCGCACCCGTATCCGGGCCCTGGCCCTGTCCGGTCTCACCACGGCGTGCGCCGCCGCGCTCGCGCTCGCCTTCTACGGCGCCGGCGACCCGACGCTGGGCCAGGGCTACGAGCTGCAGGCGATCGCCGCGTGCATCATCGGCGGCACCCCGCTGGCCGGCGGACGCGGTTCGGTCGTCGGTGCGGTGGCCGGGGCGATGATCCTTTCGGTCGTCGCCTCGGGGCTCGTGTTCTTCGAAGTGCCCATCAACTGGACGTCGTTCGCAACCGGCGGGGTCATCCTGGTCGCCGTCGCGGCCGACAGTGCGCTGCGGCGCACCGGACGCCGACGCAAGTGAACACCCAGCCTGCGCAAGGCTCTTGGAGGCCGTGATGCACCCCCGACTCCGTACGACCGCCGCCGTGCTCGGCGCGCTGGCGCTGCTCGGCGCCGCCGGGTGCGGCGACAACAGCCCCGGCAGCAAGAGCGGCGAGCTGGACATGGGCATCGCGGTCGCCAACATCTCGCTCAACTTCGCCCACGAGATGGTGCTCGGCGCCGAGAGCGCCGCGAGTCACGCCGGGAAGGTGAACTTCAAGGCGGTCGGGCCGCCGAACACCGACGGGCCCGCCGAGGTGCAGCTCTTCCAGAACCTCACGGCACGCGCGAAGGACGGCATCGTCCTGGAGAACCTCGACCCGCCGATCTTCACCCGTCCCGCCGCACAGGCCGTCGACAAGGGCATTCCCATCGTCGCCCTGGACACCTCGCCCACCCCCGGCAGCAAGGTGAACTTCTATGTCGGCAACGACAATTACGCGCTCGGCGAGCTGATGGCGAAGGAGGCGCTGAAGCGGCTCGGCGACAGCCCGAAGGGCGAGATCGTGATCGGCGTGCCCAACCCCGGGACGCCGGTGCTGGACAACCGGGCGAAGGGCATCGCCGACACGTTCAAGAAGCAGGCGCCGAACGTCAAGGTGCTGGGCCCCTTCCAGACGTACAGCGATCCCGGGCAGAACTACAGCTCCTGGTCGGCTCAGGTGAACGCGCATCCCAGGGCGCTGGCCTTCCTCGGCGTCGGGGACGCCGACAGCTACAACCTCGCCAAGATCAAGAAGGCGGAGCACGGGAAGTGGCTGACGGCCGGCTTCGACGTCGACCCGAAGACGCTCGACGCGGTCAAGGACGGTTCGAACTTCGTCACCATCGACCCGCAGCACTTCCTGAAGGGCTATCTGTCCACGGCGATGCTGATCGACGCCGTGCGCAACAAGGACGGAAAGCTGCCCGAAGGCTGGTTCCTGTCCCCCGGCGGGGTCGTGGACTCCTCCGACATCGACGACATCATCGCCCGGCAGAAGTCGGCGACGGCGGCCTACGACTGGTACAAGCCGACGATCGACAAGCTCCTCGGCGACCGGAAGGCCAACCTCAAGCCGCTGAAGGACGCCCGCTGAGATGGCCTACGGCGACATCCTCGTGGCACAGGGACTGGTCAAGTCGTACGGCGGCGTACGGGCGTTGGACGGGGCCGGCATCCGGCTGCGGGGCGGCGAGGTGCACGCGCTGGTCGGTGAGAACGGCGCGGGCAAGTCGACGCTCGTGCGGATCCTGTCCGGGACGCTGGGGGCGGACGCGGGGGCGGTGCGCTCGGCCCGGGACACCCGGATCGCCGTCGTCTCCCAGGAGTTGAGCCTGTTCCCGGACCTGACCGTGCGCGAGAACCTCTTTCCCCAGGGGCCCCCGCGGCGCTTCGGTCTGCTCGACCGGGGCGCGATGGACCGGGCGGCCCGGCCGGTCCTGGCCGAGCTGGGACTGGACCTCGACCTGGGCGCCGAGCTCGGTGAACTGCCGCTCGCCGACCAGCAGTTGACAGAGATTGCCCGAGCGCTGCTGCGCACCCCCCGGCTGCTGATCCTCGACGAGCCGACATCGGCCCTCCCGGCCGCCGCCGTCGACCGTCTGGAACGCGTCCTGCGCACCCTCACCGGGCGGGGCATCGCCGTCCTGTACGTCACCCACTTCCTGGACGAGGTGATGCGCTTCGCGCACCGCGTGACGGTGCTGCGGGACGGGCGGGTCGCCCTGGCCGGGGAGCGCAGGGCGGACGTCGACGTGCCGGAGCTGGTCACCGCGATGCTGGGCGGGCGCCCGGAGCAGCCGCCGCGCCGGACACGGGCGGCCGTGGACCTGCCGCCGCCGCTGGTGCTGTCCGGGGTGAGCGTGCCCGGGCGGCTGACGGACGTGACCTTCACCGTGCGGGCGGGCGAGGTGGTCGGGGTCGCCGGGCTGCAGGGGGCGGGGCACCTCAGTGCGTTGGAGGTGGTGTGCGGGCGTACGGCGATCTCGGCGGGCCGGGTGGACGTCGCGGGCCGCGGGCTGCCGCGCTCGCTGCGGGAGGCGGTGCGGGCGGGCGTCGCCTTCGTGCCGAGCGACCGCAAGCGGTACGGGCTGATGGCGGAACGGGCGGTGTGGGAGAACACGACGACGGTGAGCTGGCTGGCGCTGGGCCGCGGCGGCATGCTGCCCTCCCGGTCCGAACTGGTCCGCCGGACGGCCGACTTGACGGAGCGGTTGCGGCTGCGCGGCGGCCCCTACGACATCGTGTCCCGTCTCTCCGGCGGCAACCAGCAGAAGGTCGTCTTCGCCAAGTGGCTGGCGACCGACCCGAAGATCGTCGTCCTGGACGATCCCACACGGGGCGTCGACGTCGGCGTACGCGCCGAAATGCACCGCATCGTGGGCGAGTTGGCGGCAGGCGGGGCGGCGGTACTGATCGCGTCGACCGACCTGGCGGAACTGACCGAGGTGTGCGACCGGGTGCTGGTGTTCGTGCGCGGACGGGTCACGGGTGAGGTGCACGGGGAGCGACTGACGGAGCATGCGCTGGCGGTGGCGATGCAGCAGGGGGCTACGGCGGGCGGGTGAGTGCGGTGTTGCCCCCCCCGTGGGGCCAAGCGCTCCGCTGAGGGTGCGGTGATGATCGTGCGGTGATGATCCTGCGGACCGGTGGGGGCTGGTCGCGCAGTTCCCCGCGCCCCTTACGGGGCGCGATTCCGCCAAGGCCGTTTAGTGGCCGGAGGGGGCGGCGGCGGGCGGGCCGATGGGTACGCGCGCGTGCGTGGACGCGTCACGGGCCGGTCAGGCTGAGAGTGTGCGGGTCAGGGCCCTGGCCGCCGCGCACACCCGGGCGCCCACGCGGTCGACGTCGAGGCGGCGGGTGCCGCCGGTGACGGAGATCGCGGCGATCGGGCGGGGGCCGTGGTCGCGGGCGTAGACCGGGGCGGCGACGGCGGAGATGCCGACCTCGGCCTCCTCCAGGTTGATGCCGTAGCCGCGGGCCCGGGTCAGGGCGAGGTCGCGGGCGAGCTGGCCGGGCAGCACGAGGGTGCGCGGGGTGAGGCGGGGCAGCGTGCGGTGCGGCAGGCGTGGGTCCTGGGCGAGGAACACCTTGCCGGTGGCCGTGCAGTGCGCGGGCAGCCGGCCTCCGGTGCGGGAGAAGATCGGGGTGGCACGGCCGCCGGTGACCTTCTCCAGGAAGAGGGTGTCGGACCCGTCGGGGACCGCCAGGTGCACGTTCTCCTGCGTCGCCTCGTGCAGATCGCCCAGATACGGCAGCGCCGCGTCCCGCAGCTCACGCACGGTCGGCGCCGACTGCCCCAGCACGAACAGCCCGAGCCCGATGCGGTAACTGCCCTCCTCGGTGCGCTCGACCATACCGAGCCGGACCAGTTCACCGATGAGACGGTGCGCGGTGGGCTTGGGCAGCCCGGTGCACAGGGCCAGTTCGGCGAGGGTGAGGGCGGTCTCGGAGTCACCGCAGGCACGCAGCAGCATGACTCCGCGGGCGAGCACCGACTTGGGCAGCTGACCGTCCGTCATGGACCGATGGTCTTCGCTTTCGGGAGGGGTGACAAGGCGTGAGCCGCACGTATGGCAGGTTCATGGTCCGGTGCGGCCGGGGACTGCGGCAGCCCTGATCGCGGGAGTGACAGGTGCGCCCGCCATGACACCCGCCTTGATCTGCGACGTGGACGAGACGGCCTGGACCGACTCCAGCGCCTCCAGGACGTCCTGGACACGGACGATCCCCGCATTGGTGTCCTCGCGGCGCACCCACCCCGAGTCGCTCGCCGATGCGGAACCGTTCGGCGGGCAGCACGCCTTGCACCCCGTTCCCTCCTGATCGGGACAGGTCCGCCGCGGTACGGCGACCGGATCCCGGTATCCCTCGGACGACGACCTGTAGAACCCAAGCAGAACGCCGGACCCGGCAGTCAGCGTCGCAGTGGTACGTCGACCAGCAGCGGTCGCGTCAACTCGCCCGCCCCGGCCACCAGTTCACGCAAGTGGTCCGCGCTCGCCGCCCGTACGGCGTCCACCCCGAAGAAACGGGCCGCCTGGGTGAAGTCCAGTCGGCCCAGGTCGGTGCCGGGGCAGTCGCCCTGGCCGCCCATCGCCTCGTAGGTGTCCTGGAGGGTGCGGTAGGCGCCGTTGCTCATCACCACGAACAGGACAGGGGCGGGCTGTCGCGCGGCACTCCACAGTCCCTGCAGACCGAACAGCGTGCAGCCGTCACCGAGGACGGCGACGACCGGGCGGCCGGGTTCGGCGAGTGCACGGCCGACGGCGGCGCCGATGCCCCAGCCCAGGCCGCCGCCGACGGTGTGGGTGTAGCTGCCGGGACGCTCGAGGCGGACCAGGCGGCGGAGCAACAGGCCGACGGTGATGGCCTCTTCGACGACCACGGCGTCCGGCGGCAGACCGCGGGCCACGGCGTGCGCTGCGGCCCAGGGGGCGAGCGGTGCCGTGGAGTAGGCGGCGCGGGCGGCGGACTCGGCGCGGGCGCGTTCGGTGGCGTGGCGCTCGCCGGCGTGCAGGATGCGGGACTTGGCCGTGTGGGCGGGAACCCGGTCGCGCAGAAGCTCGGAGAGGCGGTGCAGGGAGGGGGCGAGGGCTCCCACCAGTCCGGCCGCCGCGGGGAAGTTGCGGCCGATCTCGTGCGGGTCGGAGTCGAGCTGGACGACGGTGAGGCCGGGCGGCAGCGCGGGCCCGGGGCTGTAGTGGTGGGGCGTGAAGGCGTGCGCTCCGGCGATCAGCACGGTGTCGTACGCGGCGAGTGCGGAGCGGATGGCGTCGTGGCGGGGCGGCAGCATCCCGGCGTACAGGGGGTGGGTGGTGGGGAAGTTCAGGCAGTCGGCCATCGGCTGGTGGTGGACGACGGCACCGCACGCCTCCGCCGCACGCACCAGCGCGCCGAGCGCGTCCTCGCGGCCCACGCCGTCCCCGGCGACGATCGCGGGGCGGGCGGCGGCGCCGAGCAGGAGGGCGGCGCGCTCGAGGCCGGCGGCCGGTGCGGGCGGGGGTGCGGGGGTGCGGGCCGGGACGTCGACCTCGGTGTCCTCGCCGAGCACGTCCATGGGGACGGAGAGGAACACCGGCCCCGCGGGCGGCCGTACGGACAGGGCGAAGGCGCGGCGCAGGGCGAGCGGCAGGTCATGGGCGTGCTGGACGTCGTACGTGGCCTTCACCGCAGGGGTGGCCAGGCCGATCAGGTCGCCGGAGAGCATGGGGTCCTGCTGGAGATGGCGGCGGTCCTGCTGGCCGGCCGTCACGACGAGGGGGGTGCGGGAGCGGCGGGCGTTGAGCAGGCCGATGAGGCCGTTGGCGAGGCCGGCGGCGATGTGCAGGCTGACGAAGGCCGGCCGGCCGGTGCCGCGGGCGTAGCCGTCCGCCATGGAGACGACGGCGCCCTCGTGGATGCCGAGCACGTACTCGGGGGCGCCGTGGGCGTCCGCCAGGGCGGCCAGGAAAGGGAGTTCGGTGGTGCCGGGGTTGCCGAAGACGCGATCCACGCCCTCGCCGCGCAGGATGTCCAGGACGGCGAGGGCGGGACGGTATCCCATGGGGGGCTCCTCGGGGCGGGGCCTTGCTGACCGGGTCGCCGGTCAGGGTGCTGGTCCCGTGGCCCGGGGGCAAGTGGGCCGTGTCGCTCAGCGGTATGCCTCCGGCGGTTGGGCCGATTCACACTGCGGGTACGTTGTGGTTCGTGTTCCTGGGGGCTGCGCCCCCAGACCCCGCTCCGGCCTGAACGGCCTCGTCCTCAAACGCCGGACGGGCTGAAATTGCCTGACCGGCGTTTGAGAAGTGGGCGTCACGCGTCCCCGAACCGCTCACCCTTCTCCGCCTTCTCCACCAGCAGGGCAGGCGGCGTGAACCGGTCTCCGTACTGCTCGGCCAGCTCACGCGCGCGTGCCACGAAGCCCGGCAGGCCTCCCTCGTAGCCGTTGATGTACTGGAGGACGCCACCCGTCCAGCCCGGGAAACCGATGCCGAAGATCGAGCCGATGTTGGCGTCGGCCACCGACGTCAGGACGCCCTCCTCGACGAGCTTGACCGTGTCGAGCGCCTCGGAGAAGAGCATGCGCTCCTGCATGTCCTCGAACGGGATCTCGTGGCCCGGCTTGGTGAAGTGCTCCCGCAGTCCCGGCCACAGCCCGGCCCGCTTGCCGTCCTCCCCGTACTCGTAGAACCCCGCTCCCCCACTGCGCCCGGTGCGCCCGAACTCGTCGACCATGCGGTCGATGACGGCCTCGGCGGGGTGCGCCGGCCAGGTGCCGCCCGCTTCCTCCACGGCCCGCCTGGACTCGTTGCGGATCTTGCGCGGGAGCGTGAGTGTCAGCTCGTCCATCAGGGACAGCACCTTGGCCGGGTAGCCCGCCTGCGCCGCCGCCTGCTCGATCGACGCGGGCTCGATGCCCTCGCCGACCATCGCGACACCCTCGTTGATGAAGTGGCCGATGACGCGGGAGGTGAAGAAACCGCGCGAGTCGTTGACGACGATCGGGGTCTTCTTGATCTGGCGGACCAGGTCGAAGGCGCGGGCCAGCGCCTCCTCGCCCGTCCGCTCGCCCTTGATGATCTCGACGAGCGGCATCTTGTCGACCGGAGAGAAGAAGTGCAGTCCGACGAAGTCGGCCTGGCGGTCCACCCCCTCGGCGAGGGCGCTGATCGGCAGCGTGGAGGTGTTGGAGCACAGCAGCGCGTCCGGCTCGACGATGTGCTGGATCTCCTGGAACACCTTGTGCTTGAGCTCCGGGTTCTCGAAGACGGCCTCGATCACCGCGTCGCAGCCGGCGAGGTCCGCCGGATCGGCCGTCGGCGTGATGCGCGCCAGCAGCGCGTCGGCCTTCTCCTGGGTCGTACGGCCCCGGGAGACCGCCTTGGCGCAGAGCTTCTCCGAGTAGCCCCTGCCCTTCGCCGCGGCCTCCGGCGACACGTCCTTGAGGACCACCTCGATGCCCGCGCGGGCGCACGAGTACGCAATGCCCGCGCCCATCATCCCGGCGCCCAGGACGGCGACCTTGCGGACCTGGCGGGATTCGATACCCCTTGGCCGGTTGGCGCCCGAGTTGACGGCCTGGAGGTCGAAGAAGAAGGCCTGGATCATGTTCTTCGAGGTCTGGCCGGCGGCCAGCTCGACGAAGTAGCGCGCCTCGATGACCTGGGCGGTCTCGAAGTCGACCTGGGAGCCCTCGACCGCCGCGGCGAGGATGTTGCGCGGCGCCGGATAGGGCGCGCCGTTCGTCTGCTTGCGGAGGTTGGCCGGGAAGGCGGGCAGGTTGGCCGCGAACCTGGGGTTGGCGGGGGTGCCGCCCGGGATGCGGTAGCCGGGCTTGTCCCAGGGCTGCTGCGATTCGGGATTGGCGTCGATGAAGGCGCGGGCCTTGGCGAGCAACTCGTCCTCGGTGGCGGCGACTTCATGGATCAGGCCGTTCTGCAGGGCGCGCTGCGGGTTGTACTGCGTGCCCTGCAGCAGCACCTTCAGCAGTGCGTCCGCGATGCCCAGCAGGCGTACGGTACGGGCGACGCCGCCGCCTCCGGGCAGCAGACCCAGCGTGACCTCGGGGCAGCCGATCTTCGAGCCGGACGCGTCGAGTGCGATCCGGTGGTGGCAGGCGAGGGCGATCTCGTAGCCGCCGCCCAGGGCGGCGCCGTTGATCGCGGCGACCACCGGCTTGCCCAGGGTCTCGATGCGGCGCAGGTTGCGCTTGATCGCCATACCGCCGTCGAACAGGTCCTGCGCGGTCTCGGGGGTGACCCGGATGAGGTCGCGCAGGTCACCGCCGGCGAAGAAGGTCTTCTTGGCGGAGGTGAAGATGATGCCGCGGATGGAGTCCTTCTCGGCCTCCAGGCGGTCGGTGATCACCGCGAGGGAGTCGCGGAACGCCTGGTTCATGGTGTTCGCGGACTGGTTCGGGTCGTCGAGGACGAGGGTGACGACGCCGGTGCGGTCCTGTTCCCAGCGGATGGTGGTGCTCTGTGTCATGACAGGGTCTCCGTAGAAGCCGTTGAAGTCTCTTGTCGCATTCGGCGTTCCGCCGATTCCGCCGATTCCGCCGATTCCGCCGGGAATCAGATGCGCTCGACGATCGTGGCGATGCCCATGCCGCCGCCCACACAGAGCGTGGCGAGGCCGTACCGCTTGTCCTGGCGCTCCAGTTCGTCGACGAGCGAGCCGAGGATCATCGCGCCGGTCGCGCCGAGCGGATGGCCCAGGGCGATCGCGCCGCCGTTGACGTTGACCTTGTCCAGGGACAGCCCCATGTCCTTCACGAACCGCAGGACGACCGCCGCGAACGCCTCGTTGATCTCGACGAGGTCGATGTCGTCGATGCTCAGCCCGGCCCTCGCGAGGGCCTTACGGGTGGCGGGGGCGGGGCCGGTGAGCATGATGGTCGGCTCGGAGCCGGACACGGCGGCGGAGATGATCCGCGCGCGGGGGGTGAGTCCGTACCGCTCGCCGACCTCCTTGGAGCCGATGGCGACCAGTGAGGCGCCGTCGACGATGCCGGAGGAGTTGCCCGCGTGGTGGACATGGTCGATCTTCTCCACCCAGTGGTACTTCTGCAGGGCCACGGCGTCGAAGCCGCCCAGTTCGCCGATGTCCGCGAAGGACGGCTTCAGCTTGGCGAGCGAGGCGGCCGTGGTACCGGGGCGCGGGTGCTCGTCGTGGTCGAGGACGACAAGACCGCTGCGGTCCTTGACCGGGACGACGGAGCGGTCGAAGCGGCCCTCCTTCCAGGCCGTCACCGCACGCTCCTGCGAGAGCGCCGCGTACTCGTCGACGTCCTGGCGCGAGAAGCCCTCGATGGTGGCGATGAGGTCGGCCCCGATGCCCTGCGGCACGAAGTTGACGGCGAGATTGGTCATCGGGTCGTTGAACCAGGCACCGCCGTCGGAGGCCATCGGCACCCGGGACATGGACTCGACGCCGCCCGCGAGGACCAGGTCCTCCCAGCCCGAACGGACCTTGGCGGCGGCCATGTTGACGGCCTCCAGGCCGGACGCACAGAAGCGGTTCTCCTGCACGCCGGCCACCGTGTCCGGCAGTCCGGCGGCGACCGCGGCGATCCGCGCGATGTCGGAGCCCTGGTCGCCGACCGGGCCGACGACACCGAGCACGATGTCGTCGATCGCGGCCGGGTCGAGGCCCGGGAAGCGGTCGCGGATCTCGTGGATGAGTCCGACGACCAGGTCGATGGGCTTCGTGCCGTGCAGGGCGCCGTTGGCCTTGCCGCGGCCGCGCGGGGTGCGGATCGCGTCGTACACGTACGCTTCGGTGCTCACTGACAAGCCTTTCAACGAGGGTTTTTACGCAATGGGGCGTCAGAGCCAGTTCTTGACGGTTTCGACCAGTCGGGCCGGGTCCGGGCCCATGGGAGTGACGTTCAGCATGGTCACGCCGGCCTCGCGGAAGGCCTCGATGCGGTCGCGGACGTAACCCTCCGGACCGCACAGGGATATGAGCTCGCAGAACTCGTCCGGTACTGCGGCCTCCGCCTCCTTCTTGCGGCCGGAGAGGTACAGCTCCTGGATGAGCCGGGCCTCCTTCTCGTAGCCGTAGGCGACGGCGAGGTCGTTGTAGAAGTTCTTGCCGGGTGCCCCCATACCGCCGACGTACAGGGCGATCTTGGGCCGGGACAGGTCGCGGGCGGCGGCCGCGTCCTCGCCGATGGCGAGCAGGCCGCCGGTGGCGACCGCCAGCGGTCCGAGGGCGGGGTCGCGGCGCGCGGCGCCCTCCGCCAGGGGCGTGCCCCACACCCGGTGTGCCTTCTCGGGGATGAACAGGGTCGGCAGCCAGCCGTCGGCGATCTCGGCGGTCATCCGGACGTTGGCGGGGCCCAGCGAGGCGACGTAGAGCGGGACTTCGGGGCGTACCGGCCTGGTGAGGATCTTCAGGGGCTTGCCGAGGCCGCC
>Ga0307508_10005975_pt1 | contig 11481 bp, 12 predicted proteins | sample 9_EM_MG_FD_203089 | JGI IMG/M metagenome (GOLD analysis project Ga0307508, IMG submission 203089) | Populus trichocarpa ectomycorrhiza microbial communities from riparian zone in the Pacific Northwest, United States - 9_EM | ecosystem: Host-associated > Plants > Roots > Unclassified | place...
TTCCCTTAGGAATATTGAAATATGGTTTCATTGATTGTACAGATTTTCTCGCATTTTCTGGGTTGATGCATCATCTATGGATACAATCATGCTGAGTCTCAAAGGCATTCTGAATGTTTCAGGCACAACAAATTCTGGCTTGAATGAGTTTTCACAGTCTGCTCTTCAGTGGATGGCTTCCTTACAAGAAGAATGGATTTTGGTGTTTGATAATGCTGACAGTGCTCCTGAAGTAGTGGAAAATTTTATTCCGCCTGGGCATAGGGGTAATGTCCTGATTACTAGCAGGAATCGATCTCTGGGTCGGCTGACACAATTTGAGAATTCTCTGGAAATTGAGAATATGGAGAAAGAGGATGCTATTTCTTTGCTCTTAAAAGCCAGTGGTCACACTGGTCAAGCTGAACCACATCTCTGGAAAATGGCAGAAAATATTGTAACTGAGCTTTGTTTTTTACCACTTGCTGTTGCCCAGGCTGGAGCTTCTATTGAGGCTGGTCTTTGTGATATCCATGACTATCTTCTTCAATTTTCTGCAAAACGAAAAGAGCTTTTATCTTATTCTTCCTTTAAAGGGGCATCAAAATATTATCAGACAGTATATGGAACATGGGAATTGTCATTTAAGGAAATTGAGACAAGGGCTAGTAGAGGTTCTACTTCACATGATGTTCAAAGTGCTCAGATAGCAATTCTTATTTTTCAAATATTTGCTTTCATGCATTATGAGAGCATTGATGAAAACATATTTGAGCATGTGGCATTGAATATCAGGGATAACAAGGACCAGTTACCACAAATACTGGGATCTACAGCAGAGAGTAGACTACTTTGCTGTGACAAAAATAGCAGATGGGATAAATTTTACTTTCGAATGGGCATTCAAATTCTACAATCATTTTCATTGATTAAGAGAAGGTCAGATGAAAATAGTTACTCAGTTCACCCATTGATACATTCTTGGAACCGAGACAGACAATCACAGTCAGAGCAGCATATAAACTTCTATAGAGCAATGACTATATTGTCATGCTCAATTTCATTTTCATATAAAACACAAGATTATATATTTCGTCAGAGACTGATTCCACATATCAAAGCAAGCTATCACTATGCTGCTGAATTGGATATTAAAAAGGAGTATGATGATAATAGATATTCAAAATTTGGCTTAGTATTTAGAGAAAATGGAGATTGGGCAGAGGCAGAGAATTTAGATATTCAAGTGATGAAAACAAGAAATGAAATGCTTGGACAGGAGCATCCAGATACTTTGAGCAGCATGAGCAATCTAGCATCAACATATTGGAATCAGGGAAGATGGAATGAAGCAGAGCAGCTGGAGATTCAAGTTATGGATCTGAGCAAGAGAGTGCTTGGACAGGAGCATCCACATACTTTGACCAGCACGAGCAATCTAGCATCAACATATTTGAATCAGGGAAGATGGAATGAAGCAGAGCAGCTGCAGAATCAAGTGATGGATCTGAGAAAGAGAGTGCTTGGACAGGAGCATCCACATACTTTGACCAGCATGAGCAATATAGCATCAACATATTTGAATCAGGGAAGATGGATTGAAGCAGAAAAGCTGGAGATTCAAGTTATGGATCTGAGAAAGAGAGTGCTTGGGCAGGAGCATCCACATACTTTGAGCAGCATGAGCAATCTAGCATCAACATATTTGAATCAGGGAAGATGGAATAAAGCAGAGCAGCTACAGAATCAAGTGATGGAACTGAGCAAGAGAGTGCTTGGGCAGGAGCATCCACATACTTTGACCAGCATGAGCAATCTAGCATCAACATATTGGAATCAGAGAAGATGGAATGAAGCAGAGCAGCTGGACATTCAAGTTATGGATCTGAGCAAGAGAGTGCTTGGACAGGAGCATCCAGATACTTTGAGCAGTATGGGCAATTTAGCATCAACATATTTGAATCAGGGAAGATGGAATAAAGCAGAGCAGCTGCAGAATCAAGTGATGGATCTGAGAAAGAGAGTGCTTGGACAGGAACATCCAGATACTTTGAGCAGCATGAGCAATCTAGCATCAACATATTGGAATCAGGGAAGATGGAATGAAGCAGAGCAGCTGGAGATTCAAGTTATGGATCTGAGAAAGAGAGTGCTTGGACAGGAACATCCAGATACTTTGAGCAACATGAGCAATCTAGCATCAACATATTGGAATCAGGGAAGATGAAATGAAGCAGAGCAGGTGCAGAATCAAGTGATGGATCTGAGAAAGAGAGTGCTTGGGCAGGAGCATCTACATATTTTAACCAGCATAAACAATATATGTAGTAGCACTCCGGGCAGGCGGTTGTGAATTTGCAACAAATATGTTAAGGAAATGTACCAGATCATGTCAACATATTTTGATGTGTGTTTTTGCCCTGGAAATGCTTTGAAAAATCTTTCGTATTGTTTTCCAATATATTTCATTACCATGGCATATATTCCATTAGGAAACATTTGAAGGAAAAAAAACTTGTTTGCCACATATTCCACTAACAAATATGGTTCAACTATTCTTTGTGGTTGAAACTATTATTGTCCTCGAACACCATAAAATTTTAGACGTAATACAAGCAAGTGACTTGATGACTGTATAAACAATGTATATGGATGAAAAATGAAGCAGTTATGGAACATATATGTCAGACAATCATCGAACAAAAAGGATATATATTCACAGGCCAAACAACCATCGCATGATGAGGTTGCCGCTGCCGAGGAGCAAGAAGCATGTAACAGCGTCCAGAAAGGGAAAATGAGATTAATTATATAAATTCTCTGCCGCTTTCAGGTGCCAGTCAACAGTCGTCCTCCAGGCTGTCCCGCCCTTGAGTATGTCCTGCCATTCATTCAGCTTTTTGGGTTGTGCAAGACCCTTCGAAATCTTCCTTGAATGGTTCTGAAACCATTCTTCATCAAGTTCTGTCCAGTGTCCCCAATAAAAGCCGTTGGAAGTATGATTGAACCATTTGTTTGGTAGCGGCCACCATGAACACAGTGCTTGTTGATTTCCTTGGCCTAGATGACATAAGAGGATACAACACATTAATGTGAGTGAATTTTCCATACCTGTGTAACAGCGATACAAACCACAGATAACCTCGAGTTCATCCTTTGTAAGACCATCATCTCCATAGACTTGTCTGTTGGGCGCCTCAAAGACATATCCGATCCCATTTTGAACAACAGTGGAAGGGCCCAAACCAACAGATTCCATCCCAAGATGTTCAAGCGCAAGACGCCAGATAAGCCCACCAGCTAGCAACACCGCCCGACCACGAGGTGATGAAAGTACACAAGCCCGACGTTCGACATAAGCAGAGTGATCATTCACCATGAAGACATGGTCACGAACGCAGACAGGAATAAGGGTTGGAGGAGATGAAAGGATAGTAGTTGGAGAAAATGGAAGACATCGGAGTGTGTGGAAAGTGATGCCCAAATTCACCAGTTGCACGGAAAGAGAAGCAGGCGAATGGGTATCCATGCTCAACAAGTGGAATGCCCTTACAGCATCAGCCGCTGATGTTAATGCAACTAGCCAGTCGCAATGCTCCTCCCGTTGATAGACATGCGATTGAACGATAAACAAATTACCAACTTTAGGGATTTTGTGCTGAATAGCCGAGCAACTGATGGGAGCACGGCTCGTCGAACTCAAATCGAAAAGGGCATTAGGTGGCCCAACTTCAGGTTTCTTGGAACAAAGTCCTCGCAAAAAAGCAAGGATAGCAGCGGGCATTGTTGCATGTGGGGCTGTAGTTGAGCACAGCCCAATGTTCTTGATGGCCATTTCCCAAAACACAGTATCGGCGGTAATATTGACTGTTGGGTAAGGAAGTGGCCAGAGGAAACCATACAGAAGGAGGAGATACTGGGAAGTATCCACAGGCTGTGATTCCAGCAGATTAAGCTCTGGTTGAACTGCTGTAGCTTCACACAATGGCCCCTGGAGACGCAGCACCACAATGTTGTCAACCTCGTTTGCGATTGTGTCAGGGTTCTGTGATGGGCTAGGTGGTGGAGGGCACTCAAGGGGATTGGTGTCGCCTTCGTCATCAGAGTCATCCGTATCATACCCATCATAGCCCCCTCCTGGGCATGGCTCACCAAAGTCGAAGTACTTGCAAACATCCCAAACATTCAACCGAGCATCGTAATGGCGGCGAAGAGTCAAGGAAAAAAGTGTACGCTCCCGTTCCTTATTTGGCACTCTTGTGCGCACCAGCTTGCATGGGTCGTCGTCGCTCCAGTTCCACAGGTAGACTTCGGCTGACAATGTTGGGCGGTCTCGTTCACGGATTGAGACGAGTCACCTTCTGCTCTGCCCTTTCGGATTTGAGGTAGGCATTGTGAGCAACTTTTCGTGAATTGAAGAAGGGTTTCCAAGGTTGGGACTTGATGTGCGCATCCCTCAAATGCCAACATTCTCTGATTGCTCCATGCTGTTCAGCAACGTCTTCTCTCGTTGGGTTTCCAAGTGACAGAGAGCTGCCATCCTCAATTTGAGCCGGAGGTGTAGATGGTGCACCGTGCACAGGAAATATAAGCGGTCGCATTCTGGAGGACATCGGCAGGTGGTTGGAGGAATGCGAGTTGCTGCTGATTGCGGATGGACTGGATCTCTGCAGGGCCCCACTGATACCAGAATGGAATATTCCATTTGTAAAACCACTCAACACTTGGAAGCACAGCGTGGCGAGCGAAGGGGTCAATGAGCATGCCAACATGCCGGAAAGGCTTTGTGACCAGGTGATCAAAAATAAAGGAACAAAAGTCGCTCGGCGTGTGTGGTAGGATCGAGAAAAGACGCCGAACACAATAAGACACCAACGAGGGTGTCTTATCATGCTCGGCATGCGTTGTAGGGCGAAGGGAGGATGTGTTTGGCGTGAGCGGAAGGACAAAGTGATGGTGCCGAACACGAAACCACACCAAGGAGGGTGTTATTTCGTGCTCGGTGTGTGTTGTAGGGAGAGAGAACAATGCCAAACACGAAAAGACACCCTCATTGGTGTTTTTTCGTGTTCTGCGTGTGTTGTAGGGCAAAGGAATGACGCCGAACACAACAAGACACCAACGAGGGTTTCTTTTCGTGCTCGGCGTGTGTCGTAGAGCGAAGGAATGATGCCGAACACGAAACCACACCAACGAGGGTGTGGTTTCGTGCTCGGCATGTGTTGTAGGGCGAAGGAATGACACTGAACACAAAAATACACCAACGTGGGTGTACTTTCGTGTTCGGCATGTGTAGAGGGTGTTCGAGACGAGGAAAACCCTTGTCACGCTAACTATGGATGAATTCAGTAAAAACATGAATATAAAAAACGAATTACATACCTATTGAGGGGGTGGGCACAACGGCCCATCCCCTACCCTCGTGGTCTTAACCCTCTCCGTCGAGTCTGAGGTGGTGGCGAGGTGGTGGTGAGCTTCGAGAGTGTCAAGAACGTTGACACGTCACTCCGGACCGAACCTGTCACAGACCCGTCACCCGCCCAAACGGGTACAGGAACATCACGGGGCAAAATTTCACACTCGTCCCCGTCCCGTAGTGACCCGTACCCATGACCCGTTGCGGGTCGCCATACCCGTGTCCATCACTAGGGGGGGACGCCAGGTCGGAAACTTTGCATGGGTGTTGAGAAATTTTGTAACAATGAGAAATCGCAATTCAAGGTCCAACCATTTGGCTTCGACTGAAGGTTCGAGACCATACTTCCTGTTATCTAGGCGAACAATGTTTCTTTCAAAATCTTGCAAGCAAGAAAAAAGAGGCCGGGAGAAGAGGCCAGTGTCCAAGGGAGTTAAAGCAAGGTAGCCCAATGGGTCAGCTACCCAATCAATGTCGAGATATTTAGCGTAGCAGTCAGTAGTCAGTCGGAAGGGATAGGCCCTGGAATACGGCTGAGGAGGGACAGGAAAAACTTGAGAGCAATTGGGTGAGTAGTATATCACCCCATCATAGCGAAAGGCATGGCCATATGAATGGTTGAATCCCTGGGAGTCCGTCATTGCGTTCTGGACAACCAGAATGCAGTTACGCGAAGATGTGTTTCTGGACAACCAAACACAATGGAGGAAGGGCGAAGCGTGTCACAGCAGAACATAAAGCGAGTGCACTACCAAAATGTCACACTGTCACACAAAGCAAGTTCGCAATGAGCGCTGAGCGCTGAGCCCTTCAGGTTTGAGTAACACAAGTAATTTACATGTAATAACACTAGAAAGATAAATTCACTGTCTAAGGGGTATCAGAGCCAACGAGGTTTCCAAGTTTGCTGCACACGCAGCCTCTGAAGTTTGTGTCTTCGCGATTATTTCATTGTCCTGGTCGCAATTGAGAGATGGCTTCAATGGGCGATGTGCAGAATCCTGAAGGGGGGTTTTCACTTGCACAGTAGCTAGTGCTTAAAGGTCCAGTCTAAAGACCAGTTCAAGACCGGAAAAAAACTGGACCAAGACCGGTCTTTCAAAAGACTGCAGTCTTGGTCTTTCAAAATTTCAAATGAAAGACCGCAGAAAGACCGGTCTATATGGACCGGTTGAAACCGGTTGAGACTGGTCTTTTGTGCCCCTCAATTACCCCTTCAAATGTAGCCCAAGAGCATGTCAATTTGTTGAAAACTGACTGAGATATTCAACATTTTGTCAAATGTTCAATAACTACTCGATACTTTATTGATATCTTCATATCTTCATCAATTCTGGCTCATTTTGGACGTTTAAGGGCTCGATTTGAAACCTAAATATATTTTTAAAAGTTTGACCGTGCCAAAAATAGAAAAAGACTGGTCTAAGACCGGTTTTAACCAAGACCGGTCTAAAGCGGTCCAGTCTGGTCTTTGGATGATCTGGGATATTTATAGACCGGTCTTGGTCTCGGTCTTACCAAAAATAGGCAAAAGACCGGACTGGACCGGACTTTCAAGCACTAACAGTAGCTGTCTTCTCTGGTTGTACATTCAAAATTTCTGATATTTCGCTTTGCAGCCATGTTTGGGTGGTGGGCGCATTGTAGTTGGCATTCAGAGGCTGTGGCTCCATCTTGGTATTATTTTCCACATCTTGTGACATTAATTCACTTACCTGCAAAGTAATGGGCAATGAATGCCCCCAAATCCAAGCAAGAATACAATGAAGAAATCAGCAAATAATAGTAGAACAGTGTGACTGCTATCAGATTTAGTGTCTGCCTTCTGAATCTATTGCCTCGGTATGAACATCCCCATACATTTAGATGAACTTATGATGCTCACATGTTTTTGCCACAAGGAAACCTCTGAGCGTCCTGCGGATGTGGCACTAGCAATGAAGTGGGAATCGCCAGCTGTTGTGGTCTGAACTTTGATCAGTGAAGGTTCATCGCAAGTTGAAGCACACTCACATCAAGGGCTTGGACAAGAGTGCTCATTCCACATTGTTTTAAAATTTGGACTGGCTCAGAATGGTCAATTGAAAAGATGTAGACCAGTCTGTGGTCGCTCCCGCCAGCAATAATCAAAGTTCCTTCAGCGAAAATACAGTCCTTGGTGTATCGCTTCTTTGTTGGAACAGGGAATGTACATGCAGGTGCAGACCTTGGGAGGTCATACAGATCAATACCCTTCGATAAGTTCTCAATGAGAAGGAGTCGACCTTCAGAACAAATCGAGGCATGTCCACTACGAAAAGATTTGAGATGAGATGCAGTCATTCGTAATAATATAATCAACTTCTTACATTGCAGACTTCAGGACCTTATGCCAATCTTCCTTTCCAGATTGTGTGTCATGGCAGATCCTGAAGCAAGACTCAGTTAAGTCTAAACCCAGCACATTCACTTACATCTCTCCTGTTTCAAGCACAAAAACAAGGACTTTTCTCCCCCCATTATAGAACTGAACATTCTTCGCAATGCAAGCCGCTTTGTCAGGATCAGCAGTCACAGCCCAGAGCAATACCATTGTGCCTGAATAAATAGTGAGACACGATTTACAAAGTCAATGTATGTTACATACCATTTCTCCCTATCTCGTAGACAGAAATATGACCATGTTGACTTGACACAGCCATGAGAGATTTTTGTGGGTCATACTCCATGCCTTCTACAGGATCACTCGGAGAAAATACACGGGTTGTCGACAGCTCAGCCATAGGACTCTAAAAGGCAACAATGAAGGCGAAAATCAACATTCAATCTTGAGTAACTCACCTCAAGCCGGGTTTGGCGATATATGACAACAAGGCCACGCGCTGTCCCAAAGGCCAGGATATTTCTATTGTCGTTGTCGCCATTTAACCAACTAAAGCACGTCACCTGGCCCCAACGTCGGGCATGGTCATCCAGAAGTTGTGTGCGCTTCCTTGTGGCTACGTCCCAAATCCAGACTTTTTCGTCATCACCTAACCATCATTGTAGTTAGTATATAAAACCAGATGTGAAGAGTTGGTCTCACCTCCAGCGGCAATGAGTGCACCATCACTACTAAATGCAATGCAGTTGATAGGACCGGGTATCCGGCCAAATTGTGCATATCGAGTGTATTTCTTAACAGTATGAGTGATTAGAGGTGTGATGCAGTAAAAAAGACCAGAAAAGACCTACATTCTCAGTTGAACGAGATCGTTGAAAAAGCTTGAAGGCGTGAAACACAAGCGAGAGTAACATAATACGTTGAAAGCTGAAGACCTGCAGCGGCGCACTCTCCATATCTATTAAGTGTCTCTATTGTTCCTAATTTGGGTGATTGTCAGTGCGGCATGTAGCAACAAAATGACAGTGCTTATTGTACAGATAAATTCAAGGATATAATAAGGTTACAGAAAAAACAAAAGAAAAAGGAGAAAAGCTAAACATCATCATTCCGCTATTTAAAGTAAACCTGCTCTCGATTTACAACAGAATACCATGGACGTACAAGTTGAATGTTACCAGCCACTCATCTCCAGGCGAGTGATTTATGGATTGCGAACATTACCGTGACCTCCCATCATCACACGACGAATGGAATTTGGGATGCGAAGCTTGAGGCATTTGTCTAAACCATCCCGAAACTCCAGAACCATCACAATATTCCAGCTATCGCACTTCTGATACACTACCTCCTGCACGCTCGTTGTCTGTGAATCCGAGCACCTTGCCCACATCACGGTTTTCGGGATCTGATCAACCATCAGAATATACACCAACGCCGAGCCACTCCGTCGACACAAGGAACCATATTCCTGGACGTGATAAAACAGTAAAATTCTGACAGATGGAAAATGATGACTCACTCTCCTTGTTATCCGATTCGGAAGAGGAGGACATAGATGGTAACAAGAAACTAATTCCCAAGCCTCGAGGAGAGCCCGGACGACCGGGATCTGGGGGATACAAGCTCGAGAATGCACTTGGTCGGAACAAGGCAACCTTTGAGACAATCATGGTAAGTTGATGCACAACTGCGTATGATAATCTTTTAAAGGGGCCCTCAGGATTACATTCATTCATCAGCGTGAAAGAAGCTTGATACGGGTCAAAGCTACCAATATCAAGACATGAAGAAAGTCAAGGAAATTTGCAGGTTATTGAGGAAAGCATACCCACTCCTGAAGGATTACGAGAAAGACTGGCCGGTAATTGATATATTGAAGCTACACTTGAAATATACTTCAGAAGCTCGTCGTTGGGCTGAGGCTGCAGCATCCATGAAAGAGTTTAGGCAGGTTAGTTCAAAATTCATTACAGTTATAAGGACACTGACAATAGTGCAAGGTCCTGACACGTTCGGCTTCAAAGCAGTTGTTAAAGGAGACCTAGTGAGATAAAACGAAGTTGATAGATAAATATATCAAGTACGACTGTGGAGCAACCACAGAGGTTGAAAAAAACCTGCACCACGACCATTGGACAACCATGGAGGTGATCAAGAGATTATTGATGTGGGTCAACAAACGCAGCGTGTTGCCAAACTTCCAAACATGACCAAATCAGCGAGTGGCCAAATATAGTAATAAGCGTCTCGATGACTTGTACAAATCCCACCATACACTGGTTGTCCAGACGTACGGACTCAAAAGTAACTAGCCTTGGAATGATCGCTGCTAGGAATACACAGTCCCTTTCAATTTCACCATCTTCGAAAGACATGTTGTTTCGGCACCATATGGATTTGGCCTTGTTCATTATTGATGGAGGTGAGGAATCTTTTGCAATACCAATAATTAGTCTGCTGTTGAATGAAGACACAATTCGCTTACTTTCTGACTACGTAATTCACACGATCCTTGTCCCTTCCTTGCATATCCACTGGGCGTTGTGGATTAAATTTTCCAACTCGAAGCACGAATATATCGCTGCTCCAGTTGATCCCACACATTCTTTTTATTACCTTATTTCTAGGGAGGCCTGCTCTGCCCTTGCACGAAAGTTGAAATTGATGGGTATTTTTACCCTTGTTAACAAAGAGCGTGAAGCGGTATACCACTGCTTTGGAGGCACGGTCCAGGAAGACAGTATTTGTCTGCTTGAATGGACCTCTATCGTAGTCTATGTCTTCTTCGCGGGTAACAAGAGGATGAAATTTGGACACTTTATCGTTGCTGCGATATAGCCGTCCTTGAAAGTGGTAATGATGGACCTTGGACTTGTTATTACACTTATTGTTTATCAAAAAGCAACACTTACACCAGGGTATCGAATTGCGGGGTGCTTTGCAGGCATTCTGTGTGTGTACTATTGGTCAATTAAATGTATGTGGTACTGCTTGTATCGATCTGCTAGTTATACATTTTTTCGAAGGCCGATAGAGCATTGTAAACAAAAGGTTGTACATAATTCCATTCTATCCTCTATTTCCTAGGAAACTGTAAGTTCCAGCGTCAACGGATTAGCAGCGCGTAACAATAGATATTTTGTGACAGATTGACATACATATTACTACAGTACAGCATTTAGTGCCTGTCACGGGTTTACAAACCCGCGTGGGTAGCCGGGTATGGGTAGCATGGGTACGGGTCCGGGTCTGCCATGACGTACCCGTTCAAAACCCACACCCAGCGCCACGGGTTTGATGGGTTTTCCCAGGCACCCGGATTATCAAATGTCACCGTCACTTGGCGTCACTTCACATCACCAACCACCTCAACACGACCACAGGCACGAGAACATGCCTGGGACACAAGAACACGAGCCCCAGAACATGACGACGTGGCAGTGGGGAGGTGGGGAGGGGACAAGAAGGACAAGGGTGGGGATGGGCCGTCATGCCCATCCCCATAAAAGGTTCATTTTCAAATTAAAATACATTGCAATCTAATCCCAACTCCCTCCCTCCCCTCCCCAGCTGTTCCCCTCCCCCATTTGACACCCTACCGCACACAGACACGAATCGACACGACGGAGGGTTCCTCCCTCCCTGCTGCGTCGAAAAACGCGAACTGACGTGACAGGGAGGATTTCTCCCTCCCTGCCACATCAACAAACGCGAATTGACG
>Ga0307508_10005976_pt1 | contig 11480 bp, 6 predicted proteins | sample 9_EM_MG_FD_203089 | JGI IMG/M metagenome (GOLD analysis project Ga0307508, IMG submission 203089) | Populus trichocarpa ectomycorrhiza microbial communities from riparian zone in the Pacific Northwest, United States - 9_EM | ecosystem: Host-associated > Plants > Roots > Unclassified | place...
CGGCCAGCGCGGCGGCCAGCGCCGCCAGCGGCAGGCCGTCCGCAGCGCCCTGGGTGAGGGCGTCGAGGTGGCGTCCGAGGAAGCCGGTGTCCATGCGTCCGGCCTCGAACTCCGGGTGCCGCAGGGCCCGTACCAGCAGGTCGCGGTTGGTGGCCGGGCCGTGGATACGGGCGTGCTCCAGCCCGTGCGCCAGCCGCCGCAGCGCCTCGGCGCGGGTGGGCGCCCAGGCGATGACCTTGGCCAGCAGGGGGTCGTAGTGGACGCCGATGACGTCCCCGTCCGCGATGCCGGAGTCGACGCGCAGGCCCGTGTCCGCGCGCAGTCCCGTGCCGACGCGCAGGCCCGTGCCGACGCCCGGTCCCGTGTCCGCGCGCAGGCCCGTGTCCGCGCGCAGGCCTGGGGCAGTGATGTCCAGCCGCCGCATCACGCCCGCCTGCGGCTGCCAGCCCCGCCCCGGGTCCTCCGCGTACAGCCGCGCCTCGACCGCGTGGCCGCGCGGGGACGGGGGTTCGGCGGCCAGGGCTTGCCCCTCCGCCACCCGCAGTTGCAGGGCCACCAGATCCAGCCCGTAGACCTCCTCCGTCACCGGGTGCTCGACCTGGAGGCGGGTGTTCATCTCCAGGAAGTAGCCACGGCCCGCCGACGAGACCAGGAACTCGACGGTGCCCGCGCCCTCGTACCCGATGGCCCGGGCCGCGTTCACCGCCGACTCCTCCAGCAGACGGCGCAGTTCGTCGCCGAGCCCCGGCGCCGGGGCCTCCTCGACGACCTTCTGGTGGCGGCGCTGGAGCGAGCAGTCGCGGGTGCCGAGGGACCAGACGGTGCCATGGGTGTCGGCCAGCACCTGGACCTCGACGTGGCGGGCGCCCTCGACGTACGGCTCGACGAACACCTCACCGTCCCCGAAGGCGGACGCCGCCTCCGCGCGGGCGGAGGCCAGTTCGTCCGCGAGCGCGGCCGTGTCGCGGACGACGCGCATGCCGCGCCCGCCGCCGCCCGCCGCCGCCTTGACGAGGACCGGCAGGTCGGCGTCGGTGACCCGGTCGGGGTCGAGGGAGTCGAGCAGAGGGACGCCCGCGTCGCGCAGGAGCCGTTTGGCGCGGGTCTTGGAGGCCATCGCCCGCATCGCCTCGGGCGGCGGCCCGACCCACAGCAGCCCGGCGTCGCGGACGGCCTGGGCGAAGGCGGGGTCCTCGGAGAGGAAGCCGTAGCCGGGGTGGATGGCGTCGGCGCCCGCCGCCAGGGCGGCCTTCGTCAGCAGGTCGCCGCGCAGGTAGGTGTCGGCGGGGGCGTCGCCCGGCAGGCGTACGGCGGTGTCGGCCTCCCGTACGTGCGGGGCGTCGGCGTCCGCGTCGGAGTGGACGGCGACCGTGGCGATGCCGAGTTCACGGCAGCTGCGGATGACGCGGCGGGCGATCTCGCCACGGTTGGCGATGAGGAGGGAGCGGATCACGGACATCACGGCGGGGTTTTTCCTCACATCCGGAAGACGCCGAAGCCACCGCGCGCCCCCTCGACGGGCGCGGTGTGGAGGGCGGAGAGACAGAGGCCGAGGACGGTGCGGGTGTCGCGCGGGTCGATGACGCCGTCGTCGTACAGCCGCCCGGAGAGGAAGTGCGGCAGCGACTCGGACTCGATCTGCTGCTCGACCATGGCGCGCAGGGCGGCGTCGCCGTCCTCGTCGTAGGGCGCTCCCTTGGCGGCGGCGGACTGGCGGGCGACGATCGACAGCACCCCGGCGAGCTGCTGGGGGCCCATGACGGCGGACTTGGCGCTGGGCCAGGCGAAGAGGAAGCGGGGGTCGTACGCGCGGCCGCACATCCCGTAGTGGCCCGCGCCGTAGGAGGCGCCGATGAGGACGGAGAGGTGGGGGACGCGCGAGTTGGAGACCGCGTTGATCATCATGGCGCCGTGCTTGATGATCCCGCCCTGTTCGTAGGCGCGGCCGACCATGTAGCCGGTGGTGTTGTGGAGGAAGAGGAGCGGGATGTCGCGCTGGTTGGCGAGCTGGATGAACTGCGTGGCCTTCTGCGACTCCTCGCTGAACAGCACCCCCTGGGCGTTGGCCAGGATGCCGACGGGATAGCCGTGGAGGGTCGCCCAGCCGGTGGCGAGGCTCGCCCCGTACAGCGGCTTGAACTCGTCGAAGTCCGAGCCGTCGACGATGCGGGCGATGACCTCGCGGGGGTCGAAGGGCACCTTGAGGTCGCCGGGGACGATGCCGAGCAGCTCGTCGGCGTCGTACTTCGGCTCCTCGGCCGGGCCCGGATCGGGGTGGGCCTTGCGCCAGTTGAGGCGGGCGACGACGCGGCGCGCCTGGTGGAGGGCGTCGGGCTCGTCGGTGGCGAAGTAGTCGGCGAGTCCGGAGGTGCGGGCGTGCATGTCGGCGCCGCCGAGCGATTCGTCGTCGCTCTCCTCACCGGTGGCCATCTTGACCAGCGGCGGACCGCCGAGGAAGACCTTGGACCGCTCCTTGACCATGATCACGTGGTCGGACATCCCCGGGATGTACGCGCCTCCGGCGGTGGAGTTGCCGAAGACGACCGCGACGGTAGGGACCCCGTCGGCGGACAGGCGGGTCAGGTCGCGGAAGATGGCGCCGCCGGGGATGAAGATCTCCTTCTGGGAGGGGAGATCGGCACCGCCGGACTCGACGAGGCTCACGACCGGGAGACGGTTCGTCCGCGCGATCTCATGGGCGCGCAGGATCTTCTTCAGCGTCCACGGATTGCTCGCGCCACCCCGCACGGTCGGGTCGTTGGCACTGATCAGGCACTCCACGCCGGAGATCACGCCGATGCCGGTGACGACCGACGCGCCGACCGGGTAGTCGCTCCCCCAGGCGGCGAGCGGCGACAGCTCCAGGAACGGCGTATCGGGGTCCAGGAGGAGTTCGACACGCTCCCGGACCAGCAGCTTGCCGCGCTTGCGGTGGCGCTCGGTGTACTTCTCACCGCCACCCGCGAGGGCCTTGGCGTGTTCCGCCTCCAGTCCGGCGAGCTTGGCGAGCATCGCCTCACGGTGGGCCGCGTAGTCGGCGCCTGCGGGGTCGAGCGCGGACGCGAGCACGGTCACAGCAGAACCTCCGGTATGTCGAGGTGGCGCGCGCGCAGCCATTCGCCGACGGCCTTGGCCTGCGGGTCGAAGCGGGCCTGCGCGGCGACGCCCTCGCCGAGCAGGCCGTCGACGGTGAAGTTGAGGGCGCGCAGCAGCGGGAGTTGGTGGCGGGTGACGGTCAGCCCGGCGGTCTCCGGGAGGAGTTCGCGGAGCCGGTCGGGGGTGAGGGTGTGGACCAGCCACCGCCAGGCGTCGTCGGTACGCACCCACACGCCGACGTTGGCGCTCCCGCCCTTGTCGCCGCTGCGGGCCCCGGCGACGGCGCCGAGCGGAGCCCGGCGGGTGGGGCCGTTGAGCGGCGGCGGCAGCGGCGGTTCGTCGGTGAGCGTGAGGGGGCGGGTGTCCGGGGCCGGAGGGATCGCGGCCCGGGTGCCGTCCGGCAGGACGGCGATGTGCGGAACTGCGTCCTGCGGAATGTACGCCGCCTCGAACACCCCATACGGGGTGCCCTTGCCGGGCGGCGCGGTGACGTGGAAGCCGGGGATGCTGGCGAGGGCCAGCTCCACGGCCGCGCCGCTGACCGCCCGCCCCACGGTGTCCGGGTCGCGGTCGCGGACGACGAGCCGCAGCAGGGCGCTCGCCTCCTCCTGCACGGCCGCGTCGGGGTGGTCGGTGCGGGCCAGCGTCCAGCGGACCTCGGCGGGGCGGCGCTCGGCGAGGGCCGCCTCCATCTGGTCGCGTACGAGGGCGGCCTTGGCGTCGATGCCGAGCCCGGTGAGGACGAACACCACCTCGTTGCGGTGCCCGCCGAGCCGGGTCAGCCCGGCCTTCAGCGTCGGCGGCGGCGCCTCGCCCCGTACGCCGTCGATCCGTACCCGGTCGGGACCGTCCTGGGTGAGCCGTACGGAGTCCAGCCGGGCCGTGACGTCCGGCCCGGGGTACCGGGCGCCCGCCGTCTCGTACAGCAGCTGGGCGGTCACGGTGCCGACGGTGACGGCGCCGCCGGTGCCGGGGTGCTTGGTGATGACGGCCGACCCGTCCGGGTGGATCTCGGCGAGCGGGAAGCCGGGGCGGCGCAGGTCGTCGATCTCGGTGAAGAACGCGTAGTTGCCGCCGGTCGCCTGCGTCCCGCACTCCAGCACATGCCCGGCGACGACGGCCCCGGCCAGCGCGTCCCAGTCGTCCGCCGCCCACCCGAAGTGCCAGGCGGCGGGGCCCGTGACGAGCGCGGCGTCGGTGACCCGCCCGGTCACCACGACGTCCGCCCCGCCCCGCAGACAAGCGGCGATCCCGCCGCCCCCGAGGTAGGCGTTGGCGCCGACCACCCCCGGCCCCCAGTCCCGCGCCCGGAGCAGATCGTCCCCCTCCACATGCGCGACCCGGCACCCGACCCCGACCCGCTCCGCGAGCCCCCGGATGGCGTCGGCCAGCCCGGCCGGATTCAGCCCACCCGCGTTGGCGACGATCCGCACGCCCCGCTCGACGGCGAGCCCGAGGGTGTCCTCCAACTGGCGGAGGAAGGTGGCGGCATAGCCCCGCGAGGGGTCCTTGGCGCGGTCCCGGCCGAGGATCAGCATGGTCAACTCGGCGAGATAGTCCCCGGTCAGGACGGAGAGCGGCCCACCGGCCAGCATCTCGCGCACGGCGTCGAAGCGATCCCCGTACAACCCGGAGGCGTTCCCGATCCGGAGCGACCCCGGCGCGGTCACGCGACACCCCCGCCGGGAGCGACACCCCCGCCGGGAGCGGCGCCGCCGCCGGGCGCGGGCTCGCCAGCCAGCGGGGCGACGGTGCCGGGCGCAGCCGACCCACCAGCCGCGCGCCCGCCCGGTTGCCGCCCGCGCCCCGGGGGTCCGGCGAAGGCCTGGGCGATGCTCAGCCAGTACTCGGCGTCCGGGCCCTCCGCCCGTACCGCCACGTCGTCACGGTGCACGCGCTGCGTGGCCAGCAGGCAGAAGTCGAGCGCGGGGCCGGTGACGCGCTGGGGTGCGTCCTCGGGACCGTACGTCCACACCTCGCCACCCGGCGCCGTGAGTTCGACGCGGAACTCCTCGGCGGGCGGCTCCAGGCCGCGCGCCGCGTACGCGTAGCCCCGGGCCCGTACGCCGATGCGGGCCACATGCCGCAGCCGGGCGGTGGGGGTGCGGCGCACGCCCAGCGCGTCGGCCACGTCCTGGCCGTGCGCCCAGGTCTCCATCAGCCGGGCGGTGACCATCGACATGACGCTCATCGGCGGCCCGTACCACGGGAGCCGGGCGCCCGGCGGCTGCGCGGCGAGCACCCGCGCCAGCCGCTCCCGCCCCTCCCGCCAGCGCCGCAGCAGCGCGCCGGGCGGGTCGGCCGCGCCGCGCTCGGCCCCCTCGTCCACGAACCGCTCCGGCGCGGAAAAGGCCTTCCGCACCTCGTCGGCGAACCCCTCGGGGTCCTCGGCCGCCTGCACGGCCCGCGCGTCGGTCCAGGCGAGGTGGGCGACCTGGTGCGCGATGCTCCACCCGACCGCCGGTGTCGGCGTACGCCACGCCTCGACGGACAGCCCGGCCACCAGACCGTCCAACTCCTCACCCTCGGCACGCAGATCGCCGAGCAGAGCTTCCGTATCGGACACGCGGGACTCCCGGTCGTGATGCGGCGGTGCGGAGCGTCGGGAGTGAGCGTGGCAGCGCGCCACAAAACAATCAAGCGTGCTTGCATGATTTTTGACGGACCGGGGCGAGGCGCACGGCATAGGCCTGCCACGCCCGCGTTAGCGGGAGGTTAGCGGGGCGGCAGTCCTGTTAGCGGGGCGGCAGCCCAGCGGTAGCGGCCTCGACCAGAGTGGTGGTCGTACCGAGGAAACGACACCAACTGCCCCGGGGGGACCCGCAATGAGCTCCAACACCACCGTCCGCACCGCTCGCCGCCGTACCCTGCGCGTCGCAGCCGCGGCCCTGATCGCCGCCGCCGGTCTCAGCCTGACCGCCTGCACCGGCTCGGACACCGCCGCCGCGAAGCCCGCGGCCTCCGCCGAGTCCGCCGCCGGGGCGCAGGGCACCGACGCCAAGGTCGACAGCAAGGCGGGCAAGGCGACATCGCCGACCCGCACCCAGAAGCTGGTGGACGGCAGCACGGCCGAGGTCTACAAGCTCGGCGACCTGCACTACCGCCTCAAGATCGTCAACAACGGCGAGAACCTGGCCACGATAGAGGCGAAGGACGGCGACGCCGGGCTCGACGCCAACGGCATGTACGTCGTGCTCACGGCGGGCGGCGAGGTCCGCTCCTGGATGGGCGGCGAGCACCAGGGACCGGGCACGTTCAAGATCGCGGGCGGTTGGACGGCCAAGGTCACGAAGGTCGGCGAACTGCACTACCGCGCGAAGATCATCGGCAACGACGGCGAGGCCGCCACGATCGAGGCCAACCAGAAGGACGCCGGCCTCGACGCCAACGGCAGCTCCATCGTGCTCAGCGCCGGCGGCGTGATCAGCGCCCACGCCTAAACGCCTGCCCCGCCACGGCGGTGGAACTGCCTCGGGCAGCTCCACCGCCGCAGGTGTTTCACCGGCGCGCGGCGGGCGCGGTCAGGGGAGCCGGGATGCCAGGATTTCGGCCAGGTGGCGGGCGGGCTGGTTGGCCAGTTGGTCGAGTTGGGTGCGGCAGGAGAAGCCGTCGGCCAGGACTTCGGCGCTCTCGTCCGCGTTGCGTACGGAGGGCAGGAGCTGGTCCTCCGCGCAGGCCACGGAGACGTCGTAATGGCCCGCCTCGAAGCCGAAGTTGCCCGCCAAGCCGCAGCAGCCGCCGCTCAGTTCGCCGGTGAGGCCCGCGCGTTCGCGGAGGCGGCGGTCGGCGGCGTCGCCGAGGACGGCGTGCTGGTGGCAGTGGGTCTGGCCGACGACCGGGCGGTCGACCTTCGGGGGCTGCCAGTCGGGGGCGTAGTCCTCCAGGGCTTGGGCGAAGGTCGTGACGGAGTCGGCCAGGCGGGCGGCTCGGGGATCGGTGGCGCCGAGGAGTTCGGGCAGGTCGGTGCGGAGGGCTGCCGTGCAGCTGGGTTCGAGGCCGACGACGGGCAGACCGGCGTCCAGGGCCGGGGCCATGACGTCCAGGGTGCGCCGCATGACCGCGCGGGCGCGGTCGAGCTGGCCGGTCGAGACCCAGGTCAGGCCGCAGCACACGGGTTTGGGCGGTACGACGACGCGTAGGCCCGCCGCCTCCAGCACCGCGACGGCGGACCGGCCGACGGAGGGGGAGAGGTGGTTGGTGAAGGTGTCGGGCCAGAGGACGACGGTGCGGCCGTCCGCCCCGGCGCCGTCGGCAGCGGGAGCGGCAGCGGCGGCGCTGGTCGCCGTACCGCCCGTGGCGGCGGCCCCCGCGGCGGCGCCCGGCCCGGCCAGCCCGGCCGCGTCCCGCCCGGCGGCACCCGCACCGGCGCCCCGTCCGGCCTCGCGCGCCCTCTCCCGCCACCACCGCGTGAACGGTTCGCGGGCCAGTTCCGGGATGTCGCGTTCCGGGGCGATGCCGCCCGCCCGCTTCGCCAGGGTGGACAGGAAGCCGACGCCCGCGGCCGCGTTGGCCACCGGTGCCGCCCGAAGGAAGGAGGCGGCGCGGAGCCAGACCGGGAGCCAGCCCATCGCGTAGTGGGAGGCGGGGCGTACCCGGCCCTCGTAGTGGTGGTGCAGGAACTCGGCCTTGTACGTGGCCATGTCCACCCCGACCGGGCAGTCGCTGCGGCAGCCCTTGCAGGACAGGCACAGGTCGAGCGCGTCCCGGACCTCCTCCGAGCGCCAGCCGTCGCGCACGACCTCGCCCGCGAGCATCTCGTGCAGCAGCCGGGCGCGGCCGCGGGTGGAGTGCTGTTCCTCGCCGGTCGCGCGGTAGGAGGGGCACATGACGGAAGCCCCGGACACCGACTCGTTGCGGCACTTGGCGACGCCGACGCAGCGCCGCACCGCGGCCGAGAAGTCGCCGCCGTCGTGCGGGTAGCCGAACTCGACGTCGACGGGGCGCCGCGGCAGGACGTCGAAGCGCAGGTCCTGGTCGAGGCGGCGGGGGCGGGCGAGGACGCCGGGGTTGAGGCCGCCCGCCGGGTCCCACAGGTCCTTGAAGCGGTGGAAGAGCCCGACCATCTCGTCCCCGTACATGCGCGGCAGCAGCTCGGCGCGGGCCAGCCCGTCGCCGTGTTCGCCGGAGAGCGAGCCGCCGTGGGTGACGACGAGGTCGGCGAGGTCGGTCGAGAAGTCGCGGAAGACCCGCACCCCGGCCTCGCGCATCAGGTCGAAGTCGATGCGGACGTGGATGCAGCCGTCGCCGAAGTGCCCGTACGGCGTGCCGCGCAGCCCGTGCTGGTTCAGCAGGGCGCGGAAGTCGCGCAGGTACGCGCCGAGCCGGGCGGGCGGCACCGCGCAGTCCTCCCAGCCGGGCCAGGCCTCGCTGCCGTCCGGCATCCGGGTGGCGGTGCCGGAGGCGTCCTCGCGGACCCGCCACAGCGCGCGCTGCCCGGCCGGGTCGGCGACCACAGTGTGGTCGGTGGTGGCGTGCGCGGCGGCGCGCGCTATCTCCTCCGCGCGGGCGTACGCCTCCTCGCGCCCCGCGCCGCCGACCTCGACGAACAGCCAGGCGCCGCCCTTGGGCAGCCCCGACGCGCCCACGACCAGGTCGGCGGCCATGCCCTCGACGGTGAGCGGCCCGTACGGCAGCAGCGTGTGGGCGGCCTCGGCGGCGGCGGACTCGTCGGGGTAGCCGAGCACGGCGAGCGCCCGGGCGGCGGGCGCCTCGACGAGCCGTACGGTCGCCTCGGTGAGCACGCCGAGCGTGCCCTCGCTGCCGGTGAGGGCGCGGGCCACGTCCGCGTTCTTCTCGGGCAGCAGCTCGTCCAGGGCGTAGCCGGAGATGCGGCGGGGCAGCTCGGGGAAGCCGGTGCGCAGCAGCGCAAGATGGTCACCGGCGAGGGAGCGCATGCCGTCGCGGAGCCGGGCGGGGAGCGTGTCGAGGCCCTGGGCGGCGCGGACCCGCTCGCCGCCGTAACTCAGGACGTCCAGCGCGTGGACGTTGTCGGCGGTGGTGCCCCAGGCCACCGAGTGGGAGCCGCACGAGTTGTTGCCGATCATGCCGCCGAGAGTGCAGCGGCTGTGGGTGGACGGGTCGGGGCCGAAGGTCAGGCCGTGGGCGCCCGCGGCGGTCCGCAGCTCGTCGAGGATGACGCCGGGCTGGACGACGGCGGTCCGCGCTTCCGGGTCCAGGGACCGGATGGACCGCATGTGGCGGGTGAAGTCGAGGACGACCCCGAGCCCGGTCGCCTGCCCGGCGATGGACGTCCCCGCGCCGCGCGCCACCACCGGCACCCCGCGCTCCCGGCAGACGGCCAGCGCCGCCGCCACGTCGTCCGCGTCGCGCGGTGCGACGACACCGGTCGGCACGCGCCGGTAGTTCGACGCGTCCATGGTCATCAGGGCCCGGCTCGCCGCGTCGAAGGAGACATCCCCTCGGACGGCCCCGCTCAGCGCCTGCTCCAGCTCGTCTGCCTCGTGCTCAGCCATGCACCCCATGTTCCCTGGTGAGGCTCCCCAAGAGAATGTCCAGATTGTGTTCAGCCGACGTGATCATGGATCACATTGCACGGACCGTGTCATGGCCGCGCCGTCAAGCGGCGTCAACATGAGAGCGCTCACCCTCCCCGTACGTGGACGGATCGTCTCAGCGACTGGACCCTCCGCCGAATGCCGGGTTCCGACGGATTAGGCTTCGGTCGTGGCTGAGATCCGGATTCCCGAAGACATCAAGCCCGCCGACGGTCGCTTCGGCGCGGGCCCCTCCAAGGTGCGCACCGAGGCGCTCAGTGCCCTCGCGGCTACCGGCAGCTCCCTGCTGGGCACCTCCCACCGGCAGGCCCCGGTCAAGAACCTGGTCGGCACGGTGCGCGACGGCGTGCGCGAACTGTTCCAGCTCCCCGAGGGCTACGAGGTCGTCCTCGGCAACGGCGGCTCCACCGCCTTCTGGGACGTGGCGACGCACGGCCTCATCGACAACAAGTCCCAGCACCTGACCTTCGGCGAGTTCTCGTCGAAGTTCGCGAAGGCGGCCAAGCTCGCGCCGTGGCTGGCCGACCCGACCGTGATCTCCTCCGACCCCGGCACCCACCCGGAGCCGCGGGCCGAGGCGGGCACGGACGTCTACGCCTTCACCCACAACGAGACCTCGACCGGTGTCGCGATGCCCATCCAGCGGGTCGCCGGGGCCGACGACGGATCGCTGGTGCTGGTCGACGCCACGTCCGGCGCGGGCGGTCTGCCCGTGGACATCGCCGAGACCGACGTCTACTACTTCGCGCCGCAGAAGTCCTTCGCCTCGGACGGCGGGCTGTGGATCGGGATCTTCTCCCCCGCGGCCCTGGAACGCGCGGCCCGTATCCACGGGTCCGGCCGCCATGTGCCGGAGTTCTTCTCGCTGCCGACCGCGATCGACAACTCGCTGAAGAACCAGACGTACAACACCCCGGCGCTCGCGACCCTCTTCCTGCTCAACGACCAGCTGGAGTGGATCAACGGGCAGGGCGGCCTGGACTGGGCCGTGCGGCGCACCGCCACCTCCTCGCGCACCCTGTACGGCTGGGCCGAGGAGTCCAAGGTCGCCACCCCGTTCGTCACCGACCCGGCCAAGCGGTCGCAGGTCATCGGCACGATCGACTTCGACGAGGGGATCGACGCCGCCGCGATCGCCAAGGTGCTGCGCGCCAACGGCATCGTGGACACCGACCCGTACCGGAAGCTGGGCCGCAACCAGCTGCGGGTGGCGATGTTCCCGGCCGTCGACCCGGCCGACGTCGAGGCGCTGACCGCCTGCGTCGACTACGTCATCGAGCACCTGTGAGGCGTGCGTAGCCGAAGCGGAAGGGCCCGGGGCGCTGCGGCCCCGGGCCCTTCCGCATGGCTACTACGGATCATCTACCGCGGGCTGCGGCGGACCAGCCGCCGCAGCCCCAGGAAGATCACCGTCGCGGCGCCGAAGGTGAGCCCGGCCTTCAGCAGGGTGCTGTTCTTCTCGTCCTCGTCGGCGCTCCGCTTGCCGTCGGGGCGCGAGGAGTAGTCCCCGTCCTTCTTCTGCTTCTTCGCGGTCGCGTCCGGCAGCAGCTCCCCGCCCAGGTCCACCGCGGTGACCTTGCTGCCCGGGCCCTCCGTGCCGTACATGAGCGTGCCGCCGTCCGGAGTGAAGGTCACCGACTCGCCCTGGCGCTGGAGCGGCAGCCCCGGCTCGTCCTTGAGCTCCTTCAGCGCCTGCGGCTTGCCGTTCGTCCAGCGGTACTCGGAGGCCGAGAAGTAGCCGCGGAGCACCAGGCGGCTGCCGTCCGGGGCGAAGGCGCCGTCGGTGACCTCCATGTCGAGGTCGGCGACCCGGCGGAAGACGTTGGTGCCCTGGGGGGAGAGCGTGGCGGGCGCCTCGTACAGCCCGGG
>Ga0307508_10005977_pt1 | contig 11480 bp, 17 predicted proteins | sample 9_EM_MG_FD_203089 | JGI IMG/M metagenome (GOLD analysis project Ga0307508, IMG submission 203089) | Populus trichocarpa ectomycorrhiza microbial communities from riparian zone in the Pacific Northwest, United States - 9_EM | ecosystem: Host-associated > Plants > Roots > Unclassified | place...
GAATTTGGGCTCCAGCACCCTCCATCATTTTCGCATATGCAACAGTTTTTTCGACTGATGGAAAAACGCGGAACTTAGCTGTAACTGGAATACTTAGATTAATATGTAGAATATTGACTTCATAGGGCGTCCGTAGGGAAGGTGAGCTTCAATGCTGATCAAAATGAGGCTTTTGGGGCACGCACTAAGTTTATGCACCAACTCCCAATCATCTTGCAGGAAGGCCCCGTATCTTCCTCTTCTAGCAATATCTTGAGGACACCCAAAATTGATATCTACGGCATCGCAGTGAGCCTCTACTTGCTTTGCCGCAGCCAAAAGAGTTTCCGGATCGTTCGCGCAGAACTTTACGGGAGCCGAGAACGCAGTCAACAGGGGGGTTAAGAGCGTTCACGCGAGGTCCATACGCTCACCTGCACAATTAATGGGCGATCCGAGGGCCCTCCTTCCTCTCCCAGTGGTATATTGAAATTTTCTAAGCGGTACTTCTTGTTCGCGCTGACATACATCCCCGCATTGATCATTGGAGTATAGACAACCTTCACACATACAATGTACAGGATTCCAGTGTTATGAGATATTTCGGAGGCACACGCGTGAACGTACTTGCGCCCCGTGTCGGCGGGAAAGAATTCGCCACGGCTACCCATGATGATCAATGCGCGGTGAGGGTTTGCCGCAATGCTGTGTTGACAGGAGCTTACGAGTTCGCTCTGGTCCACCATAGGAGCCACGACATACTTCGGGCTGTGTAGAACCTCCCGATAGAACTTATATCCCTCCAGTTTCTTGCCAGCCGGAGCGCCCTCTTGCACAGCCATTGCAATTGGAAATGAAAATGTGCCCGATCCCTCAAGACCTCGTGCAGGGATTACGGAGTTATATGGAAAGCCTTTAGAAAGGCGGCCGAGTCGATTGGAGATCAGGCTGATCGACGCCACCCAGTTCCTTTTGTTGGGGTGTATTGAAGTCGAGGCGATCTGGGCTCATATATATTGTTTTCATCATGCGGTGCCGATTGGCGCGCTGGCGTGTAATCCAATGCTGTTGACTCGGGCAGGACATGACTCCGACATGAGGCGTCATGGGTCAATATTTAACCCACCCACTTTCTTCTTACCGTAAACATCACACCCTCGCCAGCCATGGATTTGTCGAACATCTCCCCTCCCAGCCAAGTGGATTCCGATAGTTCGTCCACGCTCGTAAACGACGACGAATCATCCCATGCGGCAGATGCCCTCGAATGCGATACCATTGCCGATGTGAAGCACCATGCTTCCGAACAACCGTCCAAGGAGGAGCAAGTACAGAAAGCTGGACTCATCCCCTCCCTTCTCAAGTCAGAAACGTATGTTAAGGCGACCCCGATCGGCGTATATGAGATGCTGGAAGAAGTCCAGTCGTGGGGTGCCGCCGTTCCTGGCTGGGAAACCTGGGAAGGCGTGAGGACCTTCGTTGAAGACTGGCCTTTCATCCTCCGATTCTTCAAAGAATGTCTAGCTCTCGCCCCCGAAATGATCGGAGCCTGGTTTTTTTGCAATATTATCATGTCGTTAATGCCAGCTATCTCTCTTTATTTGTCGGGCCAGCTTATGGACGTGGTGAGTCGCCTTCCGCTTGTGAACATATTGCGCTGGATCACGACGCTAACCACCGCATATGAAGATTCAACACTGTATTGAGCATGGAGCGAAAGAGCATTCCGCCTTTTACAGAGCTGCAGTAAGCGTCCTTCTATGGTGCTTTGTACAAACTCGAGTCTATCGCTATTATGAGTACGTATTGTGGTACCGAATCCCCTTGTGTCATTGGTTGTTCATTGATACTGTTACCAGGGAGAGGGTCAAAGGGCCTCTGAGGCACCGTTTGGAGACTAATTTCAATGAGTATACCTTGCGTAGTATGTGCATCGTTCTTCTTTCCCACGCGAGGTTCCATATCTCCATCAACCTGCAGTCAATATTCGTCTGGATGTCCCCACGTTTAACGATCCAATTGTGAAAGCAAAGCTCGCCCAACTCACACAAAACCACAACGATGGCCAGGCGTGGAGAATATTCTCAGGCGTGGTGGATGTTGTATCTTCAGCGATCGGGATAGCATCCGAGCTCTATATACTGTCCTCGCTAATGCATGGCGAAGAAGGCGGGAGATTTTTCGTGGCCCTGGCGGCGATCCGCCCTGTGTTGAACATCTTCAATCTCAACGGACCGTGGCCCCAAGGTGTTATTGATTTCTTCTTTCATCACAAAAACATATCATTCATTTCAATCCAGTATTCTATATCTACGCGGCAAACAAGGTCTACAACAGAATGACAACGCTAAGCCGGCTTGCTTCGAGCGATGGCTATCGCAAACACATTGTTGCGGATGGCTTGCAACAATACATCGAGGAAGGTAGGCATACACGCATCTTCTTATCACGCGAGACCTTACGATACTGCCTTGATAAAGAATACAAAACTTCCTGGAAACTCCTCAAGGATACTCGGACTGATGACATCTGGGACCTCATGGTTCAGAAAGAGACCACCTTGGGGATGTTCATGAATTTTCTCGCGGAGGCTTCAGGCGAAATGCCTCTCGTAAGTATCGTTATGCCTTGCTCGCGAATCGATAACTTACGACGTTAAACTGTACTCTTACGTTTGCATCCGTGACAGATTCTTTTCGCTCTCCAAGCGATACGGAATAGCAGGTCATTGCCTTTGAAGTCGATAACTCTTCTCAGCAATTCTGCAGCCAGTGTAGGGTGGCGAGTGGGTGAGCTTGTTGATGAGCTCAAACGGCTCGGAGGCTTCAACAAGATTCTGCGCACTTTATATGAGGCAATCGAAATTGTAAATCAAATAGAGGACGGCGACATCCGATACCCCGGCCCGACTTCGACTGATTTGGGTATGAAGATCGAGTTTAAGTGCGTTCATCATCATTTAGCCAGTTGTGCATGTGCTCACCTGCATCATCAAACATTTCCCCTTCAGGTCTGTTTCGTTTACTTATCCAAAAAAGGACACACCAGCACTGCAAGACTTGTCCTTCACTATCCAACCAGGCCAGCTTTGTGTGATTGTGGGAGAAAATGGATGTGGCAAGGTTCGTAGATTTGAGCCTCTGCCAGAGACTTCTCTCACATTTCCCTCTCGTAATCCAGAGCAGCACAGTGAATCTCCTTGGAAGACTGTTTGATGCCACCAAAGGGGAAATTTTCGTTGACGACATTCCTATCCGCAAATTCAAGGCTGAGGATTTGCGCCTCGCACAAGCTATATTATATCAAGACTTCGTGAAATATCCTACGTCGGTGCGTTGACGCCCATCCGCCGCTCACCGGTTCATTTGGCGGTCATGTGCCTTCATTGCGCTCATGCTATTTCGATGCAGATCCGGGATAACATCGGGTTTGGAGATGTCGATAAACTCGACGACGCGGGGCGTATCCGCAATGCTGCCGCAGCCGGTGGAGCACTTGAGTTCATTGAGAAACTTCCTGGTGGATTTGACACACAGATTGAAGCAACGTCTTCTATTTGGTCTTCGCTATCACGCGCGAAGGAAAATGGGCCATTGCAAACTCGCGTCAAGTCGCTTGAGGATACACTCAATATTTCTGGCGGTCAATGGCAACGACTCGCTATCTCGCGAAGCTTTATGCGTGCATCGGATAATGATCGAGTTCGGTTGATGTGTTATGATGAGCCGTCGAGCGCTCTTGATCCAAAAGCCGAATTTGGTAAGTCTCCTCGCCTACTGATTGGCATGAACCGCGCCGCCGGTGTTGAACAAGAGTCGTGTCGTGCTCCCAGAACTGTTTGAAAAACTCCGCAAAGATCGTGGAAAGAAGACGCTTATCTTTATCACTCAGTGAGTCTCGGTGTCAATTCTGATGTACACGAACCGGCCTTCCAACACTTCTGTTAGCCGTTTTGGCCACTTAACGAAACACGCCGACCTGATCCTTTACATAAAGGATGGCCAGGTGCTTGAGCAAGGAACACACGCTGAACTGCTCCAGAACGGCGGACATTACGCAAATCTCTATAACGTCCAAGCACAGGCATTTAACTAATTCTCATAGGTTAAAAACCATATGCATCGAAGAGCGTAATTCCAATGGACTTTAGACAATACAATCAAATCCCCGAACGCACGAGGATGGTACCTTAGAACTCGGATCTGGCTTGGCATGGCCAGGCTGGTTGCTAGAGGTGGCGATAGTAATGCGCATGTATACATAGACTGCAACGCAAATATTCATACGATATAGGGTGTGGAGTTACAGCAAAGCCCGCGAGGTGATTGCACGGCGGGAGAATGCCTTACAAGCCCAGGAGGCCGTGTCGCCGCCTTGCAATTTGGAAAACCTGATCAATCCAACCTCGGGTCTGCGTAACCGGCAACTTGTCCGGACCGGGATATTTTCAGCATTTACCGCGAAGCAGTTCCCTCGCCGACCAACACCAGCAATTCTGATAAGGAACTGCAGGCAGGTAGATGACATATGCATGCTGGAATTGGTTTTTTGGCAAATGCGGCGGTGATGTAATTGGTGCGCGGGCAGTGTGTACATCATTTGTGCAAATACGGATTTTATGTTGCAGCAAGCGAATAGCCAGTTGGCTCATCGGGGTTCGGGGAATCCACCGGCCATCTTGTCACTGGGAACGGGCATTTGCAAATTGGTGTCTGACCTCAGGATGCTTTGTTCAGTGCGCGGTGGAAGGTGAATTTCACCCACACCATCAGCCTCCACACCAGTTGCCCGGATAACACGGGGTTCGAGCTTCTGAAGCTCGCCACTGGCGAAGCGATGCTGACGCTTCTCCAAATCTTATGCATCAATAGTTAGAGAACCCGCAGGAGGAATATTCGGCGAAATGGAAGGGAAGACCTACCAAATGCCCACATGCAAGCACCTATGCGATTCGAAACTGAGAAGAATATGCCAATGAAGGGGGCCGCCTCGAGCAGTGCGGCTGTGAAGCCGAATGCTGCACACCATTACATACATATAAGTCTTGCGCCGAGGACTCGGGACTAGATTGAGTTTTACTCACACAAATAATCTTTCTTACGCTCCGTGACAAAAACAGCAACTTCATGTGGCGTCATTTTCTTCGATTCAAAATACGGTTTATGACAGACTTTCGCAGTCCCAATTGCCTTGATGGCTGCTCCGACGACAACGCCTATAACGGGATAAAGGTCAAGTGGTAGAAGGACGACTAGCAAAGCAAGCATTAGAATCCCCATGTTTTCCAAGAGCTAGTGCTCACTTTTGCGAATGAGCAATCTCCCTACTCCACTCGTCACCACCTTCTCCCATTTTGCTTGGGATTCGGCTCCAACAGCGGGTGGCTTTTGCCATTCCTCAACATATGGGCCCCAGAAGCTTGGATCCTTCCCGCGAGAGGCGAGAGTGAGGTTCCATGCCCGATCCCTCGCAATGCGGAGATTTTTGCCCATAAAGAATCTCAGCATGAGCTGTATCTGAGTCGAGAGGAACTACAAAGGCAAGAATGTGCGGCGTTCATTAACAAGGGTCGATATTACCCGTGGGTGACAGGGCCGGGGGGATGAATGTCAAGGTTCATACTACGCACAAGGCACGTTGCATCTTCGTGGCCACAGGGGCTCAGGTAATTAGTCGATGATGAATTCGAAGAGAGTTTCAAATTTCAGTGTAATGCTCACAGGTAGCGACATCTATAGAATAGCCAAAGAACAAATTGTGGGCCAGCCCGGTGACACGAGGGGTTCTAAAAAGCATGAGCGATAAGATCATTCAAGGTTATGGTTGAAAGCACCCCATAAGGAACAATTTGACGAAGGCCCTCTGGATACTAAACGTGCTAACAGCCTTGAAAGTTGCTTGTAAGGAAGGGAGATAGATGTTGAGGGTACAAACTTGCCCAGATCGCGCCGACAACGGCCCTGCATGTTATACGGTAAGCGTGCCGAAAAGTGATGCATTGCATACGAAAACAGAAACCCATACCCGCGCTGTGCACCGTGCTGCAGTTTGGCCCAGACCGGAGACCGAACGTTACGATCGGTGAACAGGCGGTACACTCCGACCACACAGTAGGCAGGTGTAAATAACAAAAGCTCTTGCATGGTTAGGGCACGTAAAAGTGAGAGCGGCGGCCGTAATTTCGGCCGCGTATGTGTGAATGCTGTTGTGCCTCGGGAGCAAAAGTCTACCGCGGATGCGGTAACAGGTAAAGTCAACCTGCCGGTTGAGCGCTGGGGATTCACAGCCGGCAGATCAGTGTGAGAAGGCCGGAACCAGAGTTGACAGACAATGCGTGAGGGAAGAGGTGGTCGCGAGCACGTTGGCTGAAGTGCTTCTCGCCCGCCGCGTCCGCAGCGTTTGTACGCCTCGTCACAATGTCATGTAAACAACCGTTGGTTCGCCATGGCATCGCCTTGCTCTGCCCGTTTGCCTGCGGAAACTAGTTCTCAAGTATCCTGGGGAGATTCACTTGTCTCCAGCATAACATCCTGGAACTCACGGTCATATCGACTTACAGTACCATGCACAAGCCGCATGGCTTCACCCCACATTCACAGCACCTGCAAATGGTTGAAAACACCTGTCATTGACATCGCCACCGTTACGCCAATCTATGGATTCATTTATACAGAAAATCTTTGATTTGGGGCTGAATCTAGGTAAAGCCAGGGACAATCCGGGGAGACGCGCGATTGGCGATTGACCCACGACAATGATGTCTCAGATGCATCAGTTCTGGGCCGACTTCGCCGACCTACTTGGAGAAGATTTTGCTTTTGTCCTTGTTAATGCTCCCGACGCCGATCGAACTCCTGTCAGGAATGCCTTTGTCCTGCTTTAAGCAGCGCTTTCAGCAACCATCATGATTTGTGTCGTCCGAGATGGCTGGTTATCATCATAGAATCCCGTTCGACAGGTATGCCTCATTCCAACAATGAGGCGGCCCTCAGATCTCAACTCTTCGGATAGCAACAGGAGTATCTTGTGCCGAATTGGGGTATTGAATGTGATATGTGCCATTTTCGGCCTCGCCTTTTGTAGCATCCCCTTGCGGTATCCTCGTGCCTCAAATGTTCTTCGGACGCCATCTTAGGGCCTTCATGCCTTCGGTGTTGAAAAAAGAATCGGTGTGCCCGATAGGGTTGGCCTGACGTTAATGATTGAAACGAACAGTTGCCGAAGAATGACGTCCGAGCAAACGAATCTGCGACAATAGGGTGCAAGGTTACGGAGCCATTGAGTGTGAAACTGCATGAGGCTGTCGACAGGAGACCCCGAGGTGCCACATATATAGCATTCGCCCACTGAGGTCAGCACCGCTCCCTTTGTGCTTGTTGTTTCTATGCTATGATCACGACCGACGCCGATTTCTGTCCTGCAAGTTCGACGGGTACTTCGGATCCTCCGCGTTACCGCATCACTGAAACTCGATGGGGTATCTGGAGGGTATGACCATTAGCAAGGGAGTTATCAGCACACTTACGAGGCGTTCCCGATATAGGTCTTAACGGAGCATCCTGTCAAGCCGCGATGGCTCGATGAACTCCCGCTGAAGGGCCTCCCACAGCAATTGGGCGAATTATGGCAAGCTGGACCTGTTGTGCGGAAATTCGTCACGGAGTGCTATGGCCTGGCGCCTCATCACCTTATCCTGTGGCTCTTTATGCGGATCGTAATCAGCTTCAGTGGCGCTGCATCACTCTACATATCCTCTCTCCTCCTGGACCTTGTAGAAGGCATAATTGAAAACCGCAATCCGAACCCGCGTAGACTGTTTTTTGTCGGGGCAGCACGCATATTGTTCAGCCTAGCCCAATGGGCATCGCATGAGATATTGTGCGTCTCAACCACATTGACGTTTTCCTTCTTTTCATTCACCGAGTGTGCACAGAGAACAATCCGAGAGAGTCCTCCGGGAACGCATCGGCCGGCATATGTCTGCATACAAAGTCCATGGTAAGTGGCTTGCCACAGTATCTGACATCTCGAGGGGAGAAGCTCATATTGTCATACAGTTTATTCTCGATTAGACGCCCCCACTAGCGAGGACGCGGGGGTTCGTTCTCGACTTGATCATCTGTCATCGAATGATGTCGGGTGGAACACCCTTTCGGGGGTCATTGGTTCGCTCACCAAAGTCCTTACCATTACCTCACATGTCAGCGTTTTGCTTGCCGTTTTCAAGAACGAGAAAGGCGGTCGCGAATTTGCCGCCCTCGCCCTCGTTCAGCCCTTGATTCTCATGGCTGGCATCAATGATGGACCTATGCCACATGGCGGGGGTACGCGAGCCTCACCATTTCTCTTCTCTCCGGCTTCTAACAATTCTTGGACCATAGTATACGCTGTGTTCCAGGCCAATGCGGATCACAAAAGAATGACCACCATCAAGAACATTGTCACCCGCCCGGGCTACAGAGAAGGAATCGTTGGAACTGGATTGCGAAACTATTTTCTTGATGGTACGTATTCAATCTTTCCCGTTTTCGCTTCATGATCACCGGAGCGTTGCGTTGCAGCCTACTGTGCTGCGGACAGGAAGCTAGGCGACACATGCATCAACGATCCCTGGGAGTCAAGGCCACCTAGCGTCTCATACTGGCGATCGGCCCTGCCTTGGCTGACATGCGACCTCCCGTGGATAATTTTTGCGGCCTATGCGTACTGCTCTGACGGCAGCGTCCCCCTCAAAGCGTTGATGCTTCTGGAGCAGTCTGTGTCTACCTTGGCATACCACTTGCAAGACGTGTTCAGGGACGGGAAGACGATTGCTCAGTGGCTACAAAACCTTCGCCAAGCATACGATGCTATCACCATCGAAAATAAGTTGGTGGACGGCGTTGTTCCCTATCCCCAAACAAAGAATTCAGGTGATAAGGAGGCGATCGACGGAGATACTGGAGTAAAAATTGAGTTCAAGTATGTCGCCACCTTATACTGCTGCATCATAGGCCAACATCGAATATCTCCCGTTCTGCAGAGATGTGACGTTCTCGTACCCAGATGCTCCACGACCAGCATTGCAAAACATGTCCTTTAAAATCGAGCCAGGGCAGTTGTGCGTGGTCGTTGGTGAAAACGGCAGTGAGTGTGCCTTTATTCCTCAAGTTCTGCGCGCGTGACTTAGAAAGCCTTTAGGTGGCAGTGAGTCACTTCAAGTCAAATGGTGACCGTCTCTGATGCTGAATTGTCGAGTAGAAAGCAGCATGACGAAACTTCTATTGCGATTATTCGACGCCTCCGAAGGCGAGGTCCTGATGGACGAGAGACCAATACAAGACTACCGGGCAGATGACTTGCGGAGAGCAACTTCTGTCCTCTGGCAGGACTATCAGGCGTTTCCGCTCTCTGTATGCTAATTCCCAGCTATCTCCTTGTCAGATTTCTAATGCACGCATTATAGATCGGAGAAAATATCGCTATAGGAGCCGCGGACCCTAATGTCACTCACGCCGAAATACGAAGAGCAGCCGAGCTGGGGAACTCTGTAGAGTTCATCGACGCACTTCCAGACGGTTTTGAGACCGAAATAGAGGGTACATACCCATATCGTGACACCTTGTTCAACGCCAAGCCAGATTCACTGTTAAAAATGCGAGTGACCGAGATGGAAAACGAGACGAGATTGTCGGGTGGACAATGGCAGCGTCTTGCATTGTGAGTTGGGATACATCCATCCTTATTTTTGTAGTGTCACACGCTAAATATTTGTTAAGATCAAGAACGTTCATGCGAACCAAGGGCGTGCGTCTAGCTCTCTATGATGAACCGAGCGCGAGCTTGGACCCGAAGGCGGAGTTTGGTAAAAACATTGATTTTGTCTGCACAATTAACGCCAAGCTGATTGTGCAATGCAGAACTGTTCGAGAGGCTAAGAGCCATGAAGGGACAGAGAACCATGCTGTTTATTACCCAGTGAGTGATGCAAGTCCATCTTGGGACTGCGTGGTGACGGTAGGGTTATCTCATACTGACGACCGTCACGGTCATTAAACTCAGTCGTTTCGGGCATCTCACGAAATATGCCGATATTATACTGTTCATGAAGGACGGCAGGATTGTCGAACAGGGATCGCACCAGGCACGCTATCCTTCCATTCAAATTACACCTGGTGCTTTTCATTTACCAACACCCCCTCATCTAGGAACTGCTTGCGGCGGAAGGCGAATACGCCTCATTGTACAACGTCCAAGCAAAAGCTTTTGCACCTCCGTCAAACAGTGGTGACACCGAGCCGGAGGGCGACGACTGGAGTGTGAGCGAAGATGGTTGGCAATCTCAGCTGTCCCCCGCCGAAACCATTCCTAAACCGAACCCGCCGCCATTAACCCTTGTCACGAGTAATCTCCCTTAGTCGCTTTGCATTGGCCACAGCCCACCGATTCTCATTAATATTGTACATCAGCCAACGCGCGATTCCCCATCTCCCTTCCACCCCGCGACCAGCCCATTCCCTTCTTGTTATCAGCCCCCCCTTTTTCTGTCTCCCCTTGTATCCATCCGTTGCGACATTCCGGCCACCGCATTTGTACAGCTCCTGCACACTTCAACAGGCATCATCTCGCCTCTTGGAACGCACTCACAGTGTTAGCTTGGTTTCGCCCTTCTCATTTTTTGTCTTTTGGTTTGGTGCCTGCCGCCACCTAGAGTGCGCGGAGCTTCTCATAGCTTTTCATACGCATACCGCAGACACATACACGCATCGCAAGCGGGCCCCCTGGCTTTTCATCCCATACCACAACCCTCTCTCCGTCTGTAAACAGGCTTTACGCGAGATGTATTTGTTACAGAACAATGGAAGACCCGCTGTTGTTTCGTAATCTTGGTCATGTAGTGCGCTCATTAACCCCCACATGCACAATACCCAGTGGGTGAAAGAGGATAAATTGCAAAAATCATAGACATCCCCGCCATAAACCAATTGCAAGAGAAAGGGAGAAAGGGTAATGATACGAACAAATGGAGCTGCCCCGATACTCGTTGTTTTCAGCCGGGGCGCTAGAGAAGCGAAATTCGGGGCGTTAGTAGCAGAAACCCCGTTACCAGAGCAAGGGTGAAAAAAAGAAGAGTAAAGTGTTGATGTAGACGTAGACGTAGACAAACCCGTGGAGAATATTTTACCCATGTTGTAGCCCTGAAAGAGGAAAAAAAAATGAAAGGAAAATTGACATCCCAAAACACACATGAACATGCACATTTTGGTCGTCCGCAGACGAGGAAGGGTGACGGGAAGAGAGAGGAGAGGGGATTTGTGAAAAGGGTGTAACTCATGATAGGTCGATATATTTGAATACAAGTAGGTTAGGCGGGAAGGTATTGTGCCTGGCCATTGATACCCAAAGCGGAAAAGTGCAACCCAAAAGAAGACAAAGCTGAAAAACGTAAGGAACAAGCAAGGCGTATGACAATGGACACCAGTCGCTCGAAAATTCGAAGCGGATTGACCGGAGGGAGTAGG
>Ga0307508_10005978_pt1 | contig 11479 bp, 9 predicted proteins | sample 9_EM_MG_FD_203089 | JGI IMG/M metagenome (GOLD analysis project Ga0307508, IMG submission 203089) | Populus trichocarpa ectomycorrhiza microbial communities from riparian zone in the Pacific Northwest, United States - 9_EM | ecosystem: Host-associated > Plants > Roots > Unclassified | place...
AGGCGATCGAGGCCTACAACCAGTTCCTGGCGATCGCACCGAACGCGCCGCAGCGCGCCGAGGCGATGCGCCGCATCGGCGACCTCGAGATGGACGTGGCCGACAACGCCACCGACCAGCCCGCCGCCGGCCCGGACTACCGCGCCGCGATCAAGCGCTACCAAGACTTTCTGAAGACCTACCCGGCCGATCCGAACAACGACCGCGTGCTGTACCAGCTCGCGCGCGCCTATGAGCAGGGCGGCGATCTCGACACCGCGCTGAAGACGCTCGACCGCCTCGTGAAGGACTACCCGGCGACGAAGTACAAGGACGAAGCGCAGTTCCGACGCGGCGAGCTGCTGTTCACCGCGCGCAACTACCCGAGCGCCGAGAAAGCCTACGCGACCGTGCTGGGCGCGGGCGCGAGCAACCCGTACCACGACCGTGCGCTCTACATGCACGGCTGGTCGCTGTTCAAGCAGGGCCGGCTCGACGATGCGCTCGTGTCGTTCTTCGGCGTGCTCGACATCAAGGTCGCCGACCGCGAAGGCGAGGGCAGCCTCGAGACGCTCAAGGGCCTGACCCGCGCCGACCGCGAGCTGGCCGAGGACACCTTCCGCGTGATGAGCATCAGCCTGGCCAATCTGCAGGGCGCGGAGGCTATCCCGGCCTACATCAATTCGCCGGCGCGCAAGAGCTACGAGTTCCGCGTCTACGAGCAGCTCGGCGAGCTCTACATCAAGCAGGACCGCAGCAAGGACGCGGCCGACACCTTCAGCCTGTTCGCGCGCCGCAACCCGCTGCACGCGCAGGCGCCGCAACTGCAGGCGCGCGTGATCGAGATCTACGAGCGCGGCGGTTTCGCCACCGCGGCACTCGACGCGAAGAAGGAGTTCGTCGCGAACTACAGCGTCACGAGCGAGTTCCGCAAGGCCAACCCGCAGGGCTGGGACAAGGCGCAGCCGCGCGTGAAGACCCACCTGACGGAGCTCGCGCGCTTCTATCACGCGAGTGCGCAGAAAAGCAAAGCCTCGGCCGACTACCAGGAGGCGGTGCGGTGGTACCGCGCCTTCCTCGCGTCGTTCCCGAACGACCCGCAGGCGGCGCAGAACAACTTCCTGCTCGCCGAGCTGCTGTTCGAGGACGGCCGCATCGCCGAAGCCGGCGTCGAATACGAGAAGGCGGCCTACGCCTATCCGAAGCACGAGAAGAGCGCGGACGCCGGCTACGCGGCGCTGCTCAGTTACGCGCAGCGCCAGAAGAAGGCGGCACCCGCCGAGGTGCCGGCCTTGCAGCAGGCCGGCGTGGCCAGCGCCTTGCGTTTCGCGAGCACGTTCAACGACGACCCACGCGCCGCGCCGGTGCTCGCCGACGCGGCCGAGAAGCTGTACGCGCTGCACGACAACGACCAGGCGGCCAGCGTCGCCGAGCGTGTGCTCGATCTGAAGCCGGCCGCGGCCGATGCACAGAAGCGCGTCGCGTGGACCGTGCTCGCGCACACCGCGTTCGAGGCCGGCGCGTTCGATCAATCGGAGAAGCGCTACGCCGAGGTGCTGAAGCTGACACCCGAGAAGGACGCGGCGCGCAACGAGCTCGTCGAGCGCCAGGCCGCGTCGATCTACAAGCAGGGCGAGAAGGCGCGCGACGCCGGCCAGACGCGCGACGCGGTGGCGTACTTCGCGCGCGTCGGCAGCGTCGCGCCGCAATCGACGGTGCGCGCGAACGCGCAGTACGACGCGGCCGCGGCGCTGATCACGCTGAAGGACTGGGACGGCGCCGCACGCACGCTCGAGGACTTCCGCCAGCGTTTCCCGAACCACCCGCTGCAGGCCGACGTGAGCAGCAAGCTCGCGGTCGCGTACATGGAGAAAGGCCAGTGGGCCGGCGCCGCGGGCGAGTTCGAACGCCTGGCCGCGTCGTCCAAGGACCCGAAGATCGCGCGCGACGCGCTGTGGCAGGCGGCCGAGTTCTACGAGAAGGCGGCGCAGCGCGCGCCCGCGGCGAAGGCCTATGAGCGCTATCTGGCGCAGAACCCGCAGCCGCTCGAGCCGGCGATGGAGGCCCGCTATCGCCTCTCGAAGATCGCGAAGGACGACGGCAACCCAACACGCGAGTTCGCGCTGATGAAGGACATCTTTTACGCTGACCAAAACGGCGGCGGCGCGCGCACCGACCGCACGCGCTATCTCGGCGCGACCGCGGCGCTGGCGCTGGCCGAACCGGTCGCCGAGGCGTACCGCAAGATCGCGCTGGTCGAGCCGCTGAAGAAGAATCTCGCGCTGAAGAAGGCCAAGATGGACGAGACGCTGAAGGCCTACGCGGTCGCCGCCGACTACGGCGTGGCCGACGTGACGACCGCGGCCACCTACCGCATCGCGAGCGTGTACCGCGAATTCGGCAAGGCGCTGATGACGTCGGAGCGGCCGAAGAAGCTCAGCAAGGTCGAGCGCGAGCAGTACGACGTGCTGCTCGAGGAGCAGGCCTTCCCGTTCGAGGAGAAGGCGACCGAGTACCACGAGGTCAACGCGCGCCGTGCCGCGGGCGGCATCTACGACAAGTGGGTCAAGAGCAGCTTCGACGCGCTGCGCGAACTGCGCCCGGTGCGCTACGGCAAGAACGAACGCGGCGAGGAGGTGATCGATGCGATTCGCTGAACTCGCGTGGCGCGGCGTGGCAGTGGCGGCGCTGAGCGTCGGCGTCACCGGCTGCGCGACGGTGATGGAACTCAAGGACAAGGTCATGCCGGCCTCGGACACGGCAGCGGCCGCACCGTCCGGTGCCGCGTCCGCCGCGCGGCCTGCCGCCGCCGCCGCCGCCGTCGTCGTCAACGACACGCCGCTGAGCCCGATGGTGCAGCGCGCGTTCGACGATGCCGTGCGTGCCCAGCGTGCGGGCAAGACGGCCGACGCCGAGCGCGGCTACCGCGCGCTGATGCAATCCAACCCCGAACTCGGCGGCCCGCACGCCAACCTCGGCGTGATCTACCGCGGTGCGGGCAAGCTGACCGAGTCGGCGGCCGAGCTCGAACAGGCGGTCAAGCTCAACCCGAGGCAGCCGATCTACCTGAACCAGCTCGGCATCACGTACCGCCAGCTCGGCCAGTTCGACAAGGCCAGGGACGCCTACGAAAAGTCGATCGCCGCGAACGCCGACTACCCGGCCGCCACCCTGAACCTCGGCATCCTCAACGACCTGTATGTCGGCGACGCCAAGCGCGCCGCCGAGCTGTACGAACGCTATCTGGCGCTCTCGCCGGGCGGCGATGCGGTCGTCAGCAAGTGGGTCGCCGAGCTGAAGAACCGCAAGCCTGCGGCCGTCACCGCGAGTCGAAAGGAAAAATCATGAAGCTCGTGACGACGCTGCTGCTCATCCTGGCCGGCATGCTGCTCTATGCCAGCGTGTTCGCGCAGGACCGCGCCGACATCGACCGCACCCAGATCATCGGCAACCGCGAGCTGCCCAAGGTGCTGATCATCGTGCCGTGGAAGAAGCCGCTGCCCGGCGATCTGTCGGGCCGGCCGCTGGTCAGCGTGCTCGACGAGGCGCTCGCGCCGGTCGACCGCGACGTGTTCCGCCGCGAGCTGCGCTACGACGCCATCATCCAGAACACCCAGGCCACCCAGGTCGCGCGACCTGCCGCGGTGCCTGCCAAGTAACAGCTTCTTCTGCTCACCGTTTTTCACCGGAGATTCCACCCATGAACGCCTTCCAAACCGCCGTCAAGTTCTTTCAGGATTGCGGCCTGTTCATTTACCCCAGCATCCTGATCATGGCGCTCGGCGTCGCGATCGCGATCGAGCGCTTCCTCTTCCTGTCGAAGGCGCGCAACCAGAACCGCAAGGTCTGGTCGCAGGTCCTGCCGATGCTGCAGAAGGGCCAGTTCCGCGACGTGCAGGGCGTGACCGCGAACTCCGACGCGGCCGTCGGCAAGATCGTGCACTACGGGCTGGACCGCATGCAGAGCCCGGGCCGCCGCGAGGATTTCGACGCGGCGATGGAAGAAGGCATGATGGAAATCGTGCCGCGCCTCGAGAAGCGCACCCACTACATCGCGACCTTCGCCAACGTCATCACGCTGGTCGGTCTGCTGGGCACCATCATCGGCCTGATCAAGGGCTTCACCGCGGTCGCGCAGGTCAACCCGGCCGAGAAGGCCGAGCTGCTGTCGGCCTCGATCTCGATCGCAATGAACAACACCGCGTTCGCGCTGATGGTCGCGATTCCGTTCCTGCTGATCCATGCCTTCCTGCAGGCCAAGACGAGCGAGATCGTCGACGGCCTGGAAGCCGCGAAGATCAGCTTCCTGAACCTGGTGCAGCGCATCCGCGCCGAACAGGCCGCAGCCACGACGACGCGCTGAAAAACATGAGCCCCCACGCTCGCATTCGCTCGCTGCCCCCCGCGGGGGTGCGTGCCCCCTTTGGGGCGGCCCGGCAGGAGGCACCATGAAAACCCGACGCCTGCGCAAGACGGCAGCGCATCTCGAGATCACCGCGTTCATCAACCTGATCGTGGTGCTGGTGCCGTTCCTGCTCTCGGTGGCCGTGTTCACGCGGCTGGCGGTGATCGACCTGAGCCTGCCGGCCCAGACCTCGGGGGCGATGCAGCTCACCCCCGACAACCTGCAGCTCGAGGTCGTGATCCGTCCGGATGCGCTCGAAGTCGGCGATCGCGTCGGCGGGCTGATCCAGCGCATTCCGGACACGGCCAACGGCCATGACGTTCAGGCGCTCGCGCAGCTCGTGCAGCAGCTCAAGTCGAAGTTCCCGGACAAGACCGAGGCCACGGTGCTGTCGGAGCCGAACACCGCCTACGACACGCTGGTGCAGGTGATGGACGCGGTGCGCGCCGGCCGCATGGTGCAGGGCGCGACGGTGGTGCGCTCGGAGCTCTTCCCCAACATCTCGATCGGCGACGCGCCGATCGTCAAACCCACCGTCACACGCTAGGGCCACCCATGAAAATGACCCCACGTGAACGACGCGCCGAGAGGCGCTCGCGCAACCAGAACATGGTCGACATGAACCTGGTCTCGTTGATCGACGTGTTCACGATCCTGATCTTCTTCCTGCTCTCGAATTCGGGCGGTGTCGAGACGCTGCCGAGCCCGAAGGCGGTGAAGCTGCCCGAGTCGATGGCGCAGACGCAGCCGCGCGACACGGTCGTCGTCGTCATCAGCGGCACCGAGATCATCGTCGACGGCCGCAAGGTCGCGAACGTGGCCGACGTGATCGACACGCCGGACGACATGATCGAGGGCCTGAAGGCCGAACTCGACCTGCAAGCCAACCGCCAGGTGATCCGCAAGGAGAACGAGGCCAAGGGCAGGACGCTGACGATCATGGGCGACAAGGACATCCCGTACCGCCTGCTGCGCAAGGTCATGTACACCAGCGCGCGCGCCAATTTCGCCGACGTGTCGTTCGCGGTGCGGCAGAGGTACGAGTCATGAGCGCCGCGGCGACAGCGCTCGTCTCGTTCCGCACGCCGATCCTGCCGTGGTCGCTCTCTCCGGACGACCGGCGGCGTTCGCGTCGGGTCACGAACACGGTGCTGGCCATCAGCGCGATCGTGTGCCTGATCCTGCTGTTGTCGCCGGTCGTGAAGCCCGATCGCACGCAGCCGCAGGAGCTGCCACCGCGCCTGGCCAAGCTGGTGCTCGAGACGCCGCCGGTGGCGCCTGCGGCCAAGCCCAAACCCGAGGTCGTGGCGGCGAAGAAGATCGCCGAGTCGACCGCCCCCAAGTCGGACCCGAAGCCCGCGCCCAAGGGCCCGGCGCCACGCAAGATCGAGGAACAGAAGGGCGCGCAGGTGCCCGAGGCGCGCCGACCGATCGAAGGCAAGCCGCCGGGTGAGATCGATCTGGCGCGCCGCAAGGCGGCCGGGATCGGGCTGCTGGCGATGAAGGACGAACTCGCCGAGATGCACGGCGCGCCGCTCGCGGTGCAGCTGCAAAAAGACATCAAGCAAGGCCCGGGGGTCGGCACGACCACCGGCCCCGGTGTGGGTGCCGGCAATGAAGCCGGCCTGCCGGACCGCAAGCTGATCACATCGAACGTGGCCGGCGGCAGCGGCGGCATCAACACCGCGTCCTACAGCCGCAACACCGGCGGCGGCGGCCTCGCGGGCCGCTCGACGACGATGGTCGAAGGCGTGGCCGGCGGCGGTGGTGGTGGTGGCCCCGGCGGCGGCGGGATGCGTGGTCAGAAGGGCAACGGCACCGGCTACGGTCCGGGCGGGGGCACCGGCGGCACCGGCACCGGTGGAGCGGGCGGCACGCTCGCGCGTGGCGGCAGCGGCAAGGCCTCGCGTTCGATCGAGGAGATCAAGCTGGTCTTCGAACGCAACAAGGGTTCGATCTACGCGATCTACAACCGCGCGCTGCGCGAGGAGCCGTCGCTGCAGGGCAAGGTGGTCGTGAAGCTGACGATCGCGCCGTCGGGCGGCGTCGTCGACGTGCGCGTCGAATCGAGCGAGCTGAAGACGCCCGAGCTCGAGGCCAAGCTGCTCGCCCGCATCCGCCAGTTCGACTTCGGCGCGAAGGATGTCGACCAGATGGTCGTGACCTGGCCGCTGGACTTCCTGCCGTCGTAGCTCAGCCAGGGTCGGCAGGGGACGCGATCGGCCAGCGCTGCCGCGCTGGCTGAAGCAGATCGCTGTCAGGCCGCCAGCTTGAACACCGCGACCGCGTCGACCAGCTGATGCGCCTGGGTCTTCAGGCTTTCGGCGGCGGCGGCGCTTTGCTCGACCAGCGCGGCGTTCTGCTGCGTGGCCTGATCCATCTGCGCGACAGCCTCGCCGATCTGCGTGACGCCATTGCTCTGCTCGCTGCTCGCGGCGCTGATTTCGGCGACGATGTCGGTGACGCGGCGGATCGATGCGACCACTTCGCGCATCGTCACGCCGGCGCGATCGACTAGTGCACTGCCCTGGTCGACCCGGTCGACGCTGGCGGCGATCAGCGACTTGATCTCCTTGGCCGCTTCGGCGCTGCGCTGCGCGAGGCTGCGCACCTCGCTGGCGACGACCGCGAAGCCACGGCCCTGCTCGCCGGCGCGCGCCGCTTCGACGGCAGCGTTCAACGCGAGGATGTTGGTCTGGAACGCGATGCTGTCGATCACGCCGATGATGTCGGCGACCTTCTTCGAGCTGTCGTTGATGCCCTTCATCGTCTCGACGACCTGGCCGACGACCTCGCCGCCCTGGACCGCGACGGTCGATGCACCGCGCGCCAGCTGGTCCGCCTGCTTCGCGTTGTCGGCGTTCTGGCGCACGGTCGCGCCGAGCTCCTCCATCGACGCCGCGGTCTGCTGCAAGGCCGAGGCCTGTTGTTCGGTCCGGCTGGACAAGTCGTTGTTGCCCTGCGAGATCTGCGCCGACGCGGTCGCCACGCCTTCGGCATTGCCGCGCACGTTGCCGACGATGCTCGCCAGGCGGGTCTTCATCTCGTGCAGTGCGCCGAGCAGCAGGCCGGTCTCGGAACGGCCGTCGGCGCGGAACTCCATCGCGAGGTCGCCGGACGATACGGCGCGGGCGATCGCCACGGCCTCGTCGATCGGCCGCGTGATCGAGCGGATGATCCAGACGGCCATCGCAAAGGCGAGTGCGAACGCAGTCGCGAGCAGCGCGGCAATGCCGACCTTCGTCTGAGCGACCGAGGCCGTGACTGCCGCACCCGACGCCGTCATCAGCGAATCCTGCATCTTCACCAGGTCCTCGAGCCGGTCCATGTAGGCGACCTGCTTCGGGCGCAGGTCGAGCAGCAGCGCGATCTTGGCTTCCTCGCTGCGGCCGCTCTTGAGCAGCTCGATGACCTTGTCGCGTGGCTTGCGATATTCGGCGCGAGCGATCTGCAACTTCTCCAGCGCCGCCTTGCCGGCTTCGCTGACGATCGTCTTCTGCAGGCGTTCGATGTTCCCGTTGGTACGCTTCGAGCTGCCGTCGATGATGTCGTACTGGGCCTTGATGTCGTCCGGGTCGGACATGATGAACAGGTTGCGGATCGCCTGTGAGACGTCGTTGTTGACCGCCTTGATGTCGGCGGCGATCACGACCTTGGGGTAGCGGTCCTCGAGGACGCCGGCGAACTCGCGGCTGATCGCATTCAGGCTGTACAGGCTCGCGGCGCCCAGCAGCGCCATCAGGAGCGCGATGGCCGAAAAGCCGAGTGCAAGGCGGGTTCTGATCTTCAGGTGGTCAAGCTTCATGGTGCGGTCGGGCTCGGGGTGGTTTCACGGTCGATTGACACGTCGGTTTCGGCCGAAATGTCGCCGACTTGAGCGCGTCCCCCGCGACCCGACAGCGCGTCAGCGTTCCACGGTCTTGTTCCAGCGCGTGTTCCACTCCGGCCGCAGCGTATTCACCGCGTCCCAGTCGAGCGTGTTGACGGTCTTCATGTAGACCTTGAACTTGTCGACCGTGGCCTGCGCCGCCGGGTTGCCCGGCTGCGTCTTCAGGTTCGACGGGATCTGGTTGCCGAACTCGAGCGCGGCCGATTGTGCCTGCGGCGTCAGCAGGAACTCGGCGAGCTTCTGTGCCATTACCGGGTTGCTGTTGTTCGCGGTCACGCATTCGGCAACCATCAGCAACACCGAGCCTTCCTTCGGCTGCGCGTACTCCATCGGCACGCCGCGCGCCTTCTGGGTCGCCACCGCGGTCGGGGTAAGCGGGAAGATCGCGGCCTCGCCGGTCTGCACCATCTCCGACAGCTTGGCCGAGCTCGGGATGTACTCGAGCACGTTCGGGCCGATGGTGCTGGCCCACTTGCTGAAGCCGGGGTCGACGTTCTTGTCGGTGCCGCCCTGGATGCGGTTGAACATCAGGAAGCCGTGCAGCCCGAAGCTGCTCGCCGGCATCGACTGGAACACGACCTTGCCCTTGAACTTCGGGTCGGCGAAGTCCATCCACGAGGTCGGCGCGGCCCACTTCTTCTCGTCGAACATCTTCTTGTTGTAGCCGATGCCGGTCATGCCGACGTTCACGCCGGCGGCCATGTCGCCCGCCATGCGGGCGGCCGGGTACAGCTCCTTGAGCATCGGCGAGTCGGCGAGCTTCTGGCACAGGCCCATCTTGATCGCGCGCATCATCACGCCGTCGTCGAGGAACATCACGTGCACCGGCGGCTTCTCCTTGCTCGCCTGCACTTTCGCGAGGATGTCGGACGAGGTGCCGGGCACGACGACGACCTTCACGCCGTGGATCTTCTCGAACGCCGGGAACACGTACTTGGTGTACGAGCGCTCCATGTCGCCGCCGTTCATGCCGATGTACAGCGTCTTGTCCTGCGCATGGGCGGGGATCGAGAGCAGCGCGGCGGCGACGAGGCCGAGTGAGGTGGTGAGTTGGGACATGGTCAATGCACTCCTTGCTGTGTCGTGAGGAAAGCGGGGGTGGTGAATCGGTCGATAGCAAAGGCATCCAGCGCGACGCTGGATCGACCGTGGTGGACCAGCTCGGCGAGTGCCTCGCCGACCGCGGGGCCGATCTGGAAGCCGGCGCCGCAGAAACCGAATGCATGCACGAGCTGCGGTGTCGACGGGCTCGGCCCGATCACCGGGTGGTGGTCCGGCAGCGTGCCTTCGACGCCGCTCCAGAAGCGGATCACGTGCGCGTGTTCGAGGGCCGGGAACAGCGTCGCCATGCGGTCGCACAGCTCGCCGATCGCGCATGCGGTCGGCACCGCATAGAGCGAGCCATTGGCCGCGCCACGGCTGCCGCCCATCACGCAGTTGCCGCGCGCGGTCTGGCGGCCGTAGATGCCGCCGCCTTCGACGCCGACGTTGACGTCCATGAAGCGCGGGACGGCTTCGGTGACGGCCATGCCCGGGTGGATCGTGGTCAGCGGCGCTCGGTCGCCGAAGCGCTCGGCGATCTTCAGCGCCCAGGCGCCCGCGCAGTTCAGCAGCCAGCGCGAACGCACGGTGACGCCGCGGCCATCGCCGACGACGAAGCCGCCCCCGGTGGTTGCGAGTTCGGTGACCTCGCAACGCTCGATCACGCGCGAGCCGGCCGCCTGCGCGGCGCGTGCGAATGCCGGCGACACCAGGCGCGGGTTCGCGTGCCCATCCTCGGCGCAGAACGAACCGGCGATCGCCTGTTCGCCCAGCCACGGGTGGGCGCGGCGGAACGCGGCGCCGGTCGTCAGCCGCAGCCCGAGGCCGTGCGCGTTTGCTTCGTCCCGATAGGCTTCGAGCTTGTGCAGATCGGCCTCGGAGCGCGCGAGTTTCAGGTGGCCCGACTGCACGTACTCGCCGTCGATGCCGATCAGCTCCGGCAGCCGCGCCCACAGCGCGCGGGCACGCATCGAGAGCGGCAGCTGTGCCATTGCGCGTCCCTGCGTGCGCACGCCTCCGTAGTTGACGCCGCTCGCCGCCGCGCCGCACAGCCCGCGTTCGAGCAGCACGACCGACAGGCCGAAGTGGCGCAGGAACAGCGCGGCCGACGCGCCGACGATGCCGCCGCCGATGATGGCGACGTCGGCGCGCAGATCCTCAGTCATCCTCGTCCTCCGGGACGGTGGTGCTCGGCGCGCGGTCGTGCAGCAGGCTGATCGGCAGCGGCTTGATCGGTGCCTGGCCGCGCAGGCGGCCGACGTCTTGCAACGTACAACCCGCGGCATCGGCCAGCAGGCGCGCTGCGGCCGGCGCGCACATGCGGCCCTGGCAGCGGCCCATGCCGATGCGCGTCAGCGCCTTCAGGCGGTTCAGCTCGCGCGTGCCGGTGTCGCGCACGCAGGCACGCAGTTCGCCGGCGCTGATCTCTTCGCAGCGGCAGACGATCAACTCGTCGGGCGCCTCGGCGGCCCAGCGCTGCGGCAGCGCGAACGCCGTCTCGAGGCCGCGGCGGAAGCTGAGGTGCGGCTGCGTCTCGCGCTCGATCTGCGCGGCGCGGCCCATCGAGGTCGGCTGGTTCAAGTCCTCGAGCCCGGCCAGCGCCGCGTGTGCGCCGGACAGCTCGGCGGCGTCGGCGCCGAGAATGCCCGCGCCATCGCCCGCGAGGTAGACGCCGCGCACGCTGCTGCGGCCGGCGGCATCGCGGGTTGGCAGCCAGGCTTGTTCGAGGTCGCTGAAGTCGAACGTGCAGCCGGCCAGATCGGCGAGCTGGGTCTCGGAGCGAAGGCCGTGGCCGAAGCCGATGGCGTCGCATTCGGTCGTGTGGGTCGCGCCCCGTGCGCGCCAGGTCAGCGTGCTTACGCGCGCGTTGCCGTCGGCTTTCAGCAGCGTCACGCCGCCGTGGATCGGGATGCCCATCAGCCGCAGGCGCGCCACAAAGTACGCGCCCTTCGCAGCGACCGCGGGCCGCGCCAGCAGGCGCGGCGCCGCCCGCAGCTTGGCCAGGGCCGGCGCGGTGTCGAGCACCGCCACCACCTCCCCGCCATGGCTCGCGTACTGCCACGCGACGAGGTACAGCAGCGGCCCGGTGCCGGCGAAGACCACGCGCGGGCCGATCAGGCAGGCCTGGTGCTTCAGCGCGACCTGCGCGGCGCCCAGCGTGTAGA
>Ga0307508_10005979_pt1 | contig 11478 bp, 3 predicted proteins | sample 9_EM_MG_FD_203089 | JGI IMG/M metagenome (GOLD analysis project Ga0307508, IMG submission 203089) | Populus trichocarpa ectomycorrhiza microbial communities from riparian zone in the Pacific Northwest, United States - 9_EM | ecosystem: Host-associated > Plants > Roots > Unclassified | place...
TCCACCTCCACCTCCACCTCCACCTCCACCTCTTACACATGCTTCACATAGAGCTCCCCCACCCCCACCCCCTCCCTTGCAACCAGCACATGGAGCTCCACCGCCCCCACCTCCACCTCCACCTCCACCTCCTTTACTTGGAACTCCTCCATCACCTCCATTTATGAGTCAGGCTCCTCCGTCACGACCACATCCTCCAAGACATGTAGCTCCTCCTCCACCTCCACCACCACCACCACCTCCTCCTCCAGGACGTGTAGCTCCTCCACCACCGCCTCCTCCTCCAGGGCATAGAGCTCCTCCACCACCGCCTCCTCCTCCAGGGCGTGGAGTTGCTGCTCCTCCAGGATGTGCAGTTCCTCCACCACCTCCTCCTCCTCCAGGGCGTGGAGCTCCTCCTCCACCACCACCTCCTCCGGGGAGACCCCCGCCTCCCCCGCCACCTCCGGGGCGTGGAGCCCCGCCTCCTCCTATAGGTCGTGGAGCCCCGCCTCCCCCGCCACCTCCAGGGCGTGGAGCCCCGCCTCCCCCGCCTCCTCCTATGGGTCGTGGAGCCCCGCCTCCCCCGCCTCCTATGGGTCGTGGAGCCGGCCCGCCTCCTCCAGCTCCACCAGGTGCTCGTGTTCCTGGCCCTCCAGCACCACCAGGACCTCCAGGCAGTGCACCTCCTCCACCTCCAGGCAGTGCCAGAGGTCTCCCTTTAGGAAGAGGGCGTGGGCTTTCACGTCTTTCAGGGATGGGGACATCCGCTACAGCACCCAGAAGATCTTCCTTAAAGCCTTTGCATTGGAGCAAGGTAACAAGAGCAATACAAGGAAGCTTATGGGAAGAGCTGCAAAGGCATGGAGAGCCCCAAATGTACTGCAACTTCTTTTACCAATTGAATTTTCTTTTAGAATTACTAACACACTATTCAGCCATACTTTCCTGAATCTATACATGCCTCACTATTTACGGTTATGCATCATTTCTCTGTTTTTTTTATACGGTGTTGCATCCTTGTGCCATAGTGCACCAGAATTCGATGTATCAGAGCTAGAAAGCCTTTTCTCTGCAACCGTCCCCAAACCTGCTGATTTGGGTAAAGCTGGAGGAAGACGCAAGTCTGTTGGATCAAAAACTGACAAAGTTAACCTGGTAATCTAAAATTCAATTCCCTGCCTTGAAATTTGTCTGAAAAAAAACCTCAGATGTGTGTGATGGATATTTTATTCTTGTTGCTGGGGTTATATTTTATCTTTCTCTCACTTCTTAATTTATTTTCAATGGTGTTTCTTCTTTTTCCAATCATAATATCATAAGTTGCATTTGCTTTCTCCACAAGGCTTTAGTTAATTTGATTGTGGTAGGAATTGCACCACTTTTCTCATTAGCCCATAAGCCTTTGTTTTCTAGGGAAGATATCGTGATGAATGATTCTAGAACTGGTGTTTATTTTTGTAGTTTCTGTGATAATTTGGTGAGAAAAGTTACTTTGAATGTATTTGCATCAGTTATTCAGACATTCTTTATACAGACAATGAACATGTTGCTTAGTATGTATTTATGAAATTTTTACACTTGGGATAAAAACAAGACTACCTTCCAGTTTTACTTCTTATCAGTTGTTTACTAGAGTTTACATCGATTTGTTATCCTTGATCAACTGCACCTAGAGCGCTACCCAACTACCTACAAATACCAATCCTTGGATTTCCTACAACCAAGCACGGCCATGCATTGACCATACAAACATTAAGCTTGAAAATGCAAGTCTAAACGTTTGATGTTGGTAGCAACTGTAATTATTATTTGGATTTCAGGTGAATAGCTGAATAACCAATGTCAGTGGCCTTTGTTTTGTGATATATGGAGAAATCCTTGTGTGATATAACTAAATCTTCATTTTATGGGCCATTGCATAATAGCTGGTTGATAGCTGAGCTTACAATATCTCCCCCGGATAAGTTATTTATCAATGTTATACCTTTTAAGTGCAGATAGAGTAACATATGTCTTAAATACTAGGCTGTATACTGTTAAGGGTCAAACCATGCTGAAGTTGACTTGGATTGAAATTGTAAGGATGTAATTTTCAATTTTTCATGGAAAAGTCAAACACGCTCTACATATAATGGGATGAAGGAAACATAATTGACCCTAAGGAATTTGATATTAAGGTTCAGTTGAGTTGGATGCTAAGCAGGTGTGATGCATGTAATAAAAAAGAAACACCATTAAAGAAATATATGCCCCTCGTGCAGTCTCATCATGCATTAGTGATTTCATTTATCTGTGTTCAAATTCTAGTAGTTATTTATTTCTGTGTGATTGCCATGTGTGTTTTTGTGTATTTTTCTGAATATATATCAATTAGATTGCAATTTTTGCTGTTTCTTGTTGAAGAAAATATTATTATGATAGAATCTATATCCTTTTCTTACAACTTAATGTCTCTCAAATGAAGCATCTTGTTGTCAACTGTAGATTGATCTGCGGAGGGCAAATAACACTGAAATCATGCTTACAAAAGTTAAGATGCCACTTTCTGACATGATGGTAAGATCAGACATCTTGGAAGTGCTTGCAGTGATAAGAATATCTGTTTTATTTATCAAAACTATTTTTCTTGATTAGTGGATGAAGATGTGATATTGTGCACTTAGACTAGATGCAATGCTTGAGATTCCCAAGTTTAAATGGGATAGCATCATGTGGTTTGTGTTGATATTTTTGTTGTATATATTTAAAAGAGAGTTGACTTCTACCTTTCAAGCAATTTGTGCTAGTCTTGAGCCATTTATAGAAATGCATGTTTTTTGAAGTGTAAAAGGTTGGGTGTAATGTAATGTTCAGAAGCTATCCTGTCTGTTGACCTAGGAGCACATTCTCCTGTGACTTTGATTTCCCTGATCTGGCCAGCCTTCACCACTGTTTGTTGACCTTGGAGCGTACTCTCCTGCAACTTGGATTTCCCTGTACTATTGTATTTTAAGTTTCGTTTTTTGATGTGGAAATGGAACCAATATTAGGTTGCGTTGCTTTAGGGCTTTTGCAGACAGCTGTGACTGGGAGATGAGCAGAGCTGGTAATCTTGGGGCAGGATTTTGTGAATAAAAAGTGTATTATTTAGGGGTCTTAATATCATTTTAACCTTGTGGTGGAATTTACTTTCCCGAGCTATCATTTTCATCCATGACAGGTTATATGTTACTTCTGTGCATGCATGCAATTTTGCCCCAGTTATAGTAGGTTTCCCTCTTAAAAGATTTAGCTCAGTGGTTGATTTAAGCAAAGACAACATGCTTATCATGCTTTTATGCATTGATACTAAAAATTTATTTATTCTGGAATCTACCACCTTTGGTGCAAGGGGAGCTGCAACTTTTTTTTGTCTTTCTTTTTGTGAAATTTAGGTTATTTTTGTTATTCATTAACTAATATGACACCTGCCTGCATATTTTTAGGCTGCGGTACTAGCAATGGATGACTCAATATTAGATGTTGATCAAGTGGAAAATCTTATAAAGTTCTGTCCCACTAAAGAGGAGATGGAACTTCTCAAGGTGAAACTTCAAATAATTATGATCTCATTTAAATTCCATTTCATATTCAAGAGTACTTTGACATTCTGTGACCCTTGAAACTCAATGTCAATATTAGACGTTTAACCATGATTAATTGCAAAATAACAGGGCTACACTGGTGACAAGGAGAAACTGGGAAAGTGTGAACAGGTCTGCAAAATTTATTTATCAACCAGAAATTCCTCATCTTTTACTGGAATGCATTCTTGAGTACTTTGTCAGGTGTCACACATGGGTTGGTTGAACTCTAGAAGATTGGCGTGTGACTACATACCTGTAGCCTGGCTTATGTGACTTCTTAAAATCTTTATAGCATCTCTTTCATTATCTGAAATGATGGATTATGGCTAGTTAACGTATAATTGTGCTTGCCCATTTTAGTTTTCATTTTGACAATAAAGTAGATAGGTTTGCTGATCCATTTAACCCTAAAAGTTAGCGTATAGTATCACTGGTATATGATACCCTTACAATTTCCATTTGAAATTATGAACTCCAAACTATCAATTTTTTAATTGAAAGTGCTGCATGAGAAGACAAACTTATGATACCCTGGTAATTTCCATTTGAAATTATGAATTCAAAACTATCAATTTTTTAATTGGAAAGTGCTGCATAAGAAGACATTAACTCGTGGTATGAGAAATTTGGTTTGGCCCTCTAAAAATGGCACGTGGAAAGTACTGTGGTGATTGTAAGCACCGTGAAAGAATTGGATTTTGTTCTTCAAGATTACTAGAAGTTTTGAAGTTAAAATAATCTGAATCTCTAATACTAGATGATAATAAAGCATTGAGAAATTTCTTCTCCTATATAAGAGAAAAAAGAGGAAAAGAATAGAAACTGTCTTGTGACAAGTTATGGGAGATTCATCAACAAAGTTTGGTTGTCTAGGGGTAGAAAGAAATACCCAATATTTCTAATAGATTTTCTTCTTTTATCTAATAAAAAGATGTAGGCTAAGAATATCAGCGCCTTTCTAGTCATTTTGCTCTTTCTTTCCTGGTTGCCCTTTTCCTTTCCTTTGCTCTTGTTTTGGTTTTGGTTTTGTTTTTAAAAGAAGGTTATTATACCAAAGCAGGGTACAAGTAGTTTGAACATGTCTGCATGAAGTATCATGAACTGCATGAGAAGTGATGAACGTGATAGGCAAGCCCCACTTTCTGATGGATATCTCCAAATTCTGTTTTTGTTACGTGTTTAATTTTAAATTATTTTATTGTTTTGTTGGGAGGCTTCAGTGGGTCTTGTCCTACACAATGGTGGGTAACTCTTTTCACCCCTCCACCCATGGAAACCAAAGCCTCCAAGTGGAAATCCCAAGTCTAAATTGCCCTGTTCCTTTGGAGACTTCAAGTATTCTGTTCTAGAGTGATATTGGTGGAAGCCTGATAATGTCGTAGTTGTTATTGATATATGGAATATAAGCAGTAACTTTTCTCCATCACACTAAAAAAGAATGCTATATTATGGAAATCTCTTCATGAGCAGCAGAACTGCAAACTCTACTTGGAAGTAGAATCAATAACTTTAACACAATTTTTCAATTAGATGAGCAAATGTTAGTTACTGTTGTCTTTCATATTAAGGACATGGTTATTTATGCCCAAAAAGAGAAAGGATCCTATGGCAGGACTTGGATGGTAGACTTAAAAGCTATTTAGAAGCTATATAAGAGCTAGGGCAGTACAAGGGGAAAGCTGGAAGGCTCTTTGAAGACATCTGATATTATTGGAACCATGCAGGAAAAATTAGCATGGCCCTGCTCAAGAATATCATGCACAAATTGAGAAATGGTCTGTGTGCTTGGCAGAGCTGAACTAGGATGCATGAAATTGGTGATAGTTGACTGCATGTCTTGATAGCTTCAATTGCTATAATAGGGCAATTATTAATTTGTGGATGTATGAATTGGTGAAAGCTGACTGCACATGTCTTGATAGTTTCAATTGCTATAATTGAGGTCATTATGAATTTTTATCTTTGAGGATATTACAGTGCATGTTGACTATAGTTTATCATGCTAATCCCATTCATTTGAATCTTTGGCATGCATGTAGATCACATTATTTATGACAACTGATTTTACCTATTGGTTATGCTGGATAACTTGAATGCATTTTTTTTTATTTTGATAATTTGAACTATTCAACTTTATTATGTGTTCCTCCAGTACTTCTTGGAGCAGATGAAAGTGCCACGTGTTGAGTCCAAGTTGAGGGTATTTTCTTTCAAGATTCAATTTGGCTCTCAGGTTTGGGCTGATGTGCATTGTTAGTGTGGTTTTCATAAATTTACAAATCTCCTAAACTATGGTTTTCTCCACAGTTTTCTTATCTTGCCCTGTTTCACAGATTTCAGAGTTTAAAAAGAGCTTAAACACTGTAAATTCTGCATGTGATGAGGTATGCTCTGCAAATGATAATGAAGCCTTCTGTTAGTTTACATATTCATTTTTTTACATAAGGGGCATGAATATCTCTGCTTAATAGGTCCGGAATTCCCTCAAATTGAAAGATATTTTGAAGAAAATTCTTTATCTTGGGAATACACTGAATCAAGGAACTGCACGAGGTAAGTAGTTCAGGTTCTAAATTCTTATCGAGTTCTGGAATTCTCTCTAGTTGAAATTCTTGAGAAAATTCTTTATCTGGGGAATACTGAACCAAGGAAATTATAAATGTTTTATTCCCAATAAAGGTTTCCAAGGAACTTTCGTAATGGCACCTGACATGATTATCTGTATGTTTTCATGAGACAATTAAAGAAGAAGCACAACTTAATTGCCTGTGACGGTGTGCTTGCTCTTTCCATAATTAACCGTGTCTTTGTTTAAAACCTTCTTGAGGGGCATAGCCTTTATTGCAACTTAGAGAATCAGAAGAACCATATGCCGTCTTAGAGCAACAAGATCACAGTATTTATAAGATGTGCCAATTGCCACTATCTGTACAATTAGTCTTGAGCTCTGAGCTCTATTTTCAGTATATCACACAACTCATGGCTTAAACTCAACTAGTGCCTTTACCAACACTCCATGCAGCTTCAACTTTAAAGGAAACAGCTCCTCTTCCCATCTTTTGATGTCTGTTGTAGTGACAAGAATTTATATTTTTGAGATATTATAAATCTAGCAAAGTATAATTTGAAGGTTTTATGTGATGGGGAACTGACTGAGAATCATGGATCTGTAATTTAAACACATGTTGTTTGTTTTAGGGATTTTATATTTTATTTCCTATCCAATAGTTGATTTAGTTCCATTCTATTTTCTGTTTGGCATTTTTATTTATTTATTTATTTTATCTACCATTATTTTCCAAGGATTCGAGTTTTTAGTTCTTAAACTATGAAAGTGTTTCCGCTCAACTCTAATTATTTGTCTTTCCTGTCCCTATTCTTCTCTCATATAGTCTCCTTTCCTCTTCTTCCCCATTCTCTTATTACCTAATCTCTCCCCCAACTAGTGATCTCTGAACACTTTCCTGCCAAGTAATGATCATTTTAGGAGTGATTCTCATGCGTTTTGGAAAAGAAACTACTATAAATAACATGGTAAACATGAATAGAACATGTAAGATATCAAATATTGGTTTTCTTTTGGAAGAATTGAAGCATGCATGTCCATATTATCTGGTACTCATATGATCAATATTGGTTTCTCTCACTTGTTTGTTATTTATTTTCCATCATCTTACCAGCTGATAGTCTCCTACCTCAATGAGCACTTTTTAATGTTTTGAGCTTTTATTCCTATTTGTACAGGTTCTGCAATTGGATTCAAGTTGGACAGTCTCTTAAAACTCACTGATACGCGCGCTTCGAACAACAAGATGACACTTATGCATTATCTTTGCAAGGTATGATTAGTGTCATGTTCTTTTTTTTTTTAACTTTCCTAGTGGAATCAAAATCATGTTTACTGACAATTTTAGATTTTCTATTCTAAATTTGGTGATTGTGGAGCCTATTTGTGATTGCTCTGTTGCTTCCTGGGATGTGATGGTTATGTAACTAGCTATTTGATTAGCAATATTAAGTCCTGCATTTTGTAATGAATTGAACAATGCAACAATAAGTTTTCCCAAACCATGTCTTTTAGGTGCACAATGCAGGTTGTGGAATGGGTGCTCAAGCAGATCCATATTGAATTAAGAAGGAACTGAACTCTATTTTTTGGCAGTCTTAAGTGCATTTAAAAACTTAGTGAAGTTTGGATTTTTTGAGTTTGAGATTTTTGGGAATATGTAATCTGGAGACTGTTAATTTGGCATTAGCATTAGATTAATATTGGGGAACATATTTGGGTGCCCTTAGTTATATCATTAAGTTGGAAAGGATGTGATTCAGAAACGCAAAATTTTGAACTTGAATTGCTCTAAGATTCTATCCTTGTTGCAATTGTAATGTCATCTGCAGTGAGACTTATAATAGTTAATTTCTTCTCCTTTTGTTTTCAGAAAATGATTCATTTAATGAAAACATGAAATGACGAATCCTTACAAACAATAGATAGTCATAAAATATTCCATTTTAGAATCTCCACACTTGAGATTTTTTATTTGAATCAAAGTTGTATAAAATGGAAACTATATATTGTCTTTGCTTTGTTTTAGATTATGTTCATTGTTCTACTGATTGTTTTCATTTATCTACTGGTTCTGTAATGTTTGCTAATCGATATTATTTTTTACCTCTTATCAAAGAAATGAACTCCAGTGGCAATTGCCAATTTTATGTTCAGACTCACACTTTGTTTTCTTGTCTCCTAGGTCCTTGCTGCTAAGTCACCAATGCTTCTAGATTTTCACCGGGACCTTGTTAGCCTTGAAACTGCATCTAAGGTACATGCCTTGTTTTAATTGTCAACGACACTTAATTACAGTAGTAAGATTATGTTTAGATGGAGTCGTCGTTTCTTGCAGATACAATTGAAGTCTTTAGCAGAAGAAATGCAGGCTATCATCAAGGGATTAGAGAAGGTTAAGCAGGAGCTGGCAGCATCAGAAAATGATGGTCTTGTATCTGAAGTTTTTCGAAAGGTTAGCCCATTGTTTTATTTCTATTGTGTGTAAAAACTGTTTTCATGGTTTTTATTTCATCTTGCCTCTTTAAAACTGCTTACTGAAATTTCCTCTATTACTATTACTATTACTATTATGTTGTTCCATCGTTTATTGCTTTAACTTTGTAGGAATCTGAAATGGCTTGCTATACTTCGGGGATTTGGCCCTTCTTTTTTTATTTATTTTATTTATTTTTTGCCTTTGGTCAATTGATACTGCATCATTTTCCTTTGTAAGAATAGGAGTTCTTGGCTTAGTGAGCTTGTTGAAGTACCGATATTATTCATTGCTATTTCTTTTTCCTTCGGGGGTAGATCTTATATAAAATTATTTCCTTAACTTTGATAAGATATTGACATTGATCACTAATGAAATATCAGTGGTTAGATGCAGTAGCTGGCATCTGTAGTTGATGTAACATCAGATTCAAATATAGTTGCATGATTGGGCTCAACTTTGGTACTCACTATAAAAAATCTTTATAGTATCTTAGCAGTTTATCCTTGTGAGAATGTGCCATTATCTAATTCCAATTTTATATGTTTAGTAGAGGATCAATGTAATTTACATTTTGTTTCTTATGCATGTTAATATGTTCTTTATGCACTAACATTCTCTTATGCGACTTCTTAGACACTAAAACAATTCATTGGTGTTGCTGAGACGGAGGTGGCGTCCGTGACAAATTTCTATGCTGTGGTGGTAATTTGCTGACTATTCATTTGCATCCGCTATTATCTACCAGAGTAAATAGGTTTTATTATCACAGTCATCAATCATTGTCTTGTGATGGACAGGGTAGAAATGCGGATGCACTTGCACTGTACTTTGGTGAGGATCCAGCCCGTTGCCCATTTGAGCAAGGCAAGTTATGCATTGGACACTCTTCTTATTTAATTGATCGGTGGTAGTAATACGCTGTGGTATACCCACAGGTTATTTGTTAGTGGACTAAGTTCAGTATCTCAACTAGGTTTGATGTTTATAAATAACATAAAGGTTCTGCGGGATTGTACTTGATGAGGCTTGGGTCAGTTTTGTTGATTTGGAACTGGGTAAAAACAATGGGGCATGGAATAATATTCAGTGGGGGAAAAGGAGGAAACTTCTAGAAAATTATCCCAAACATGAGAAGACTAAACGAGGCCTCTGATACAAATTGAATTTTCATGAATACTATATTGTTTCCTTGAGAAATACTTCAGTAGTTATATGTTGGAAGAATTGTGATATAAATATGAAATGGTGGAAAAGGATAAAAAAAAAAAAAAAAAACAAGGACAAGCTGTGGACTATGGAGGAATCAAACTTTTGTAGTACTAAAATACAAGTCAAGTCTAGTCTATATGTTAAGGATTAACAATGGAGAGAATCTAAAATGACTTCTTCACTGATGCAGTTACCACTACTCTCTTAAATTTTGTGAGATTGTTTCGTAAAGCGCATGAAGAAAATTTGAAACAGGCTGAATTGGAGAAGAAGAAAGCTGAGAAAGAGGCTGAAATGGAGAGAGGAAAGGGAATAAATCTTACAAAGAAGAACATGAAATAGCTGTGAATTGGTTTCTTCCTTTTTCTTGCTTGGCAATTTGAGGTCCCCTGCTACAACAACCACCTGCCAGAGTTTTTCAGATTGAACGGTGGCGCACGCTGCTGAGTATTGGTGTCAAAAATCCGAATCCCTGCTCCAATATTCACCAGTACGGTGCGAATACAACCCTTAAAAGTGATATTGACAAGGCAAGCGCGCCATTCCACGAGGCCTGCAGAACCTACCTTAAGCTATATTCAGTGAAGAATGTGTTCATTTTGCTAGGGCATGCTGGGTGGTTAAGAACACTGACCAGCGGTGGTTCCGTGCATGATATAAAAGATGCTGGATGTGGCCTCGACGCCTCATTGAGAAGAAATTTTGTAGTTTTGGTGAATCCTCATTATACAGTAGCTGATTCGGTTTCCTGCTTCGTCATTTGTTTGGCATAATTTTTTCTGCACCAGAGCGGATGTAAAAGCCGCCAGGTGACAGTGTACCATGAAACCATGTACAAAGCTCTAACCCAACACTAACGCTAGAATTTAATTTGTTTCTTGTAACATAGGGAGCAACCTTCCCCTTCTCTTCTTAATTTTTTCTAATAGAGATTTTGACTTGGCACGTCGCGAAAGATGTATAGGTTTTCAGGTGACGGGTTGCTCTTGGTGTAATTGTAACATAACAGCCAAAAAAAAAAAAAAAAAAATATAGCTTGCAGACAGTTTTCACTGTTGTTTCATAATTTAATTATTAAACATGGGGGATTCATGAAATTATCCCGGTCTCCATTTACATTTCATGCTCAATATATTCTTAGAGGGCTTCAATTCAAATCGAAAAATGAAAAACATATATGATCATAGATAACAAATCCTCCACTACCTAGCTTTTCGGTCTGTATTTCTATCACTCAGTTTTTATGATATTCTTATTAAATCTGATTTAGTTGATTAATTTTGAATTTTTCTAGCATAGCTCATTGCTTATTTCTAATTTAAAATTAACCTTATTGATCCAAAAATAATCTTGATGATGGGTAAAAATTTAGTTTGACTTTAAAAAAATAATATGATATATTTTTTTTTTATTATTGAGACGATAACAAGTTAGATCGATCCGGGTTTTGTGGTTTAACCTACTAAACTCATAACATGAATCATGAACTCCAATGACTTTAACAACTGTTTTTTTAAACTAGATTTTACTTAATAATATGATAATATAAATAGATACTCGCAGAATTGAGCATCGTACCAACTAAATATCAAGATATTTGTTTGAGACTTTGATAATATCATAAAAATAAATCAAAA
>Ga0307508_10005980_pt1 | contig 11477 bp, 7 predicted proteins | sample 9_EM_MG_FD_203089 | JGI IMG/M metagenome (GOLD analysis project Ga0307508, IMG submission 203089) | Populus trichocarpa ectomycorrhiza microbial communities from riparian zone in the Pacific Northwest, United States - 9_EM | ecosystem: Host-associated > Plants > Roots > Unclassified | place...
TGTCCCCGGGAGAGGGGAGAAAGGCCCAGAAGCTCCTGCTTGTCTCCCCTCTCCCGGCGGGGGAAGGGCGGGAGATGGGAGAGGGGCCGGGGGTGAGGGCCCCCCCGGCACCCCGACCAGTGCTAGACTCCCTGTCCAGATTTTCTACGGCCGGTGTCCATGCAATCACGGGAGCAGCCCCCTTCGAATCCGTCGTTCTGGAGCCGTGTCTGGCGTCCGCCGGAACCGGAGATCTCCGCGGCCGGTTTCGGCGGCGAGATCCTGGTCGCCTGGACCCGGCTGGCGCTGATCTCGATCCTCATCTACTTCCAGGTCACCGAGTACTTCCGTTCGTCGTTCGCGCAGAACCCGCGGGTGCTGCTCGCCACGGCGTGCGGCGCCCTGCTCGGAGCGCTGATGATCTTCTCGGCGACCCGCCGCCACTGGGGACGGTCGTGGATCGGCTTCGCCAGCAGTCTGCTCGACGTCAGCCTGGTGAGCGGCGCCCTGGTGACCTTCCTCGTCCTCGGCCGGCCGCATGAGGCGACGAACAACCTCGTCATCTTCCCTGTCTACTTCCTCGCCGTCGCCGCCACCAGCCTGCGTTACGACGCGCGCATCTGCGTGATGACCGGTGCTCTCGCCGTGCTCCAGTACGCCGCCATCGCCTTCTACGCCAGCTCGCACTGGCATCTGAACGCGCCTGTCTTCGCCCCGTTCACCTACGGCGTCTTCCGCTGGAGCGACCAGCTCTGGCGGCTCGCCCAACTCGTCGGCGCCACCCTGGTCTCGGCGACCCTTGTGGTGCGCACGCGAGAGCTCCGGCTCTTGTCGACCCGCGACCGTTTCACCGGCCTGCTCAACCGCGCCGTGTTCAACGAGCAGCTCGACCGCGAGGTCGCCTTCGCCAACCGGGAAGGGACGCGCTTCGCCGTCGCCATGCTCGACATCGACCACTTCAAGAAGTTCAACGACACCTACGGCCACGCCGGCGGCGACGAAGCGTTGCGGATGGTGGCGCAGACGTTGCGCCGGGCGTGCCGGGAGACGGACGTGGTGGCGCGCTATGGCGGTGAGGAGTTCGCCCTCATCCTGCCGGGGGTGCGCAGCACCCGGGCGCACGACCTGCTGGAGCGCTTCCGCCGCGAGGTGGCGGCGACGGCGATCAAGCTCTCCAGCCGCCCGCGCCCGGTGTCGGTGACCATCAGCATCGGCGTCGCGAGCTGGCCGGAAGACGGGAATTCGGCCGCGGAGATCCTGGCCTGTGCCGACCGCTGCCTCTATGAAGCCAAGGAGCGCGGGCGCGACCAGGTGGTCGTCCCCGCCCCCCGCGCTCCACGCCCGGCCGGCGAGCGCGAGCACGATCCGCAAGACACCGACGGCGACGTGCTGACCTCGGCGGCGCCCCTGGTGCCGCCCGACCGGTAGCCCTCATCCCCTTTGGGCCGGCTACGCTTTCTCTTCCTTCTCCTGCCTGTCCTTCTCAACATTCTCCTGGATCTGCGCCAGTGTCTGGCGGATCGTCTCCAGCCGCTCGCCCGGGCCGGTCCGCATCATGGCCACGTAGTCCCGCCCCGTGCGCAGGGTGCGCAGGCGCTGGCGGTAGGTCTCCAGCCGCCGGTGGGCCTCGTGCAGGCGCTCCTCCAGGGCCGGGACCTCGAGGCGAGCCACGACCTCCGGCAGAGCCTCCAAGCCCTGGCCGAAGACGAGAATGTCGCAGCCGGACGCGAAGCACTGCTCCGCGCGCTGCGGGAGATCTCCCCATTCGTCCAGCGCCTTCATCTCCAGATCGTCGGTGAATGCCACACCGTCGAAGTGCAGGCGGCCGCGCAGCAATCCACCGAGGATGGGCGGCGACATCGTCGCCGGCCGCTTCTCCTCGTCATAGGCGGGATAGATCGCATGGCTCACCATCACCGCGCCGGACAGCCGGATCAACGCCTCGAACGGATCGAGGTCGGCGCGCAGAGCGCCCTCCGACAGATAGACCACGGAAACCTTGAAGTGTGTGTCCTGCGCCGCGCCGCCGAGACCCGGAAAGTGCTTCAGGCACCCCCCGGCGCCACCGGCATGGAGGCCGCGCAGGAAAGCGCGGGCGCGCGCCGTCACATCCGCCGGCCGCGAGCCGAGATAGCGGCCATCGAGAGCGTTGTCGGTCTCGCCGCGGTTGAGGTCCGCCACCGGCGCGAAGCTCATGTCGATGTCGAACAGGCGGAGAGAGTGGGCCACCCAGGTCCCCGCCTGCAGCGCCAGGCTCGGCGGGTGCGCGGCGAGCACAGATCCGGCGGGAGCCGGCCCCACGATGTCCTTGAGCCGGTCGACCCGCCCGCCCTCCGCGTCGATCGCCAGGATCGCCTCGGGAAGCACGCGGCGCAGCGCCGTCACCAGCTCCTGGAGCTGCTCCGGTTCCTTGATGTTGCGCCCGAACAGGACGATTCCCCCGGGCTGGTGCTCCGCCAGGAGAGCGGAGGTACGCGCATCCAATTCGGGACCGGGGATCCCCACGAAGACGTTGTCGGCGGCTCTCATGCAGGTCGAAGTGTAGACCAATGCGCATCATTTTACTACTTTAACGATGACGCGCACAAAGCCGCAACCTACCCCAGGGGGTGTTCCAGCGCTTGCGAACGGCCCACAGAATGATCTGAAGACATGAATCACGGCCAGCGGGGGCTTTGGCCCGAAAACCATTGACCTCGCGGATCGTAGATTAGAGAAAGACAAGGAGAGCTCCATGAGACTCCGTCCGCTGCTCGCCGTTCTCGTCATCAGCACCGCTTGGCTGACTCTCCCCGTGGCGGCCCAGGTGCGGCCTCTCGCGGCACCCTTTCGGCTGACCTCCACCTATGACTTCGACGGGAGGGCGAATTACATCTCCTACGGTCCCCGGGCGGTGCCGCTGTCCGGCGGCGGATTCGCGGCGGCCTGGCAGTCGATCGAAGAGCACGCCCGGGGAGGACCCGGGTTGCATTTCGCCACGGCGCGGGCTCTCGGCCCCGCGGGCGGGCTCGCCACGGAGAGCTTCCTCGCCTCCGGGACGCCACCGTGGCAGGTCTGGCCGCAAAGCGCCACCGTCACGGCGGACGGGACCGGTGGATTCGTGGCCGTCTGGGACGACACAACGGAAATCAGCGTCCAGACGTTCGGGCCGGACGGCGCCAGCCGGCACGCGGTCTGGAACCTCGGCGGTGATCCGGGAGAGCAGGCGGTGGCGGCCGAAGTCTCCGGCATCCCCGGCAATGCCAACGGGGACTTTGCCATCGCTTGGCAAATCCGAAAACAGGACCCGCAGAGATTCCGCCTGCTGGTCCAGGTCTTTCATGCTGATGGGACGTCCGTCACCCCGAGGATCATCATCCCGGTGAGGAGACCGCGCCTGACCGGCATCGACCACCGCGTGGGGATCGACCGCCAAGGCCGGTTCGTGGTGGTCTGGCGGGATGACTGGTCCCTCCGCGGCCAGATCTTCGACCGCACCGGAGCTCCCGCCGGCAGTCCGTTCACCATCGCCGACAGAACGGCGACCAAGGCGATTCCGATCTGCCTCGCGGTCACGCCGGACGGCGGCTTCGCCGTCGCATGGGGGAATCCCTCGATCAGCCTCCGGACCTACACCGCCGCCGGCATCCCCCTCGGCAAGACCCGCACCTTGAGCGGCAAGCTCCTCGATCTCGCCACCGACAGCCACGGCAACCTCGCCCTGGCCGCCTTGGAGTCAGACACCAATAGCTCTCGCTTGCAGATCAGCCTCTTCGACCGGCGTCTCAACCCCCAGGGCCAGGCGCTCATCCTCCACGCCGGCCCTGCCCTCACCGGCGCGCTCGCCCTCGCCGACTCCGGCCAGCTCCTGATCGTCTGGGGCGGCCGGTGGATCACCTGGCCGACGGGGGCGGATCAGGCTCCGCTCCTCGCCCAACTCTGGCAGGTCACCCGCAGCGGCAAGACCAGCGACACTGGAGGCGACTGACCGCCCCGCGACCGCCGAGCGTTCACCCGCGACCGGCTCACGCGGTCCCAGAGCACTCATCCGCGCGGTGGCCACGAAACCGGCGCGGCGGGAGCTGGCGCCGCGGGTGGAGCGGCAAAACCGCGGCAGGGAGCGTCGCCACCCACGGGTGACGGACCGCAACCGGCGGGTTTCGTCACCCAACCGCCGGGTGACGGCCGCCACCCGCGGGTTCCAGGCCGGGCGCCGCGGGTGGCGAAGCGGGCGCCGCCGGTTTTTCCGCGGGCGCCGCGGGTATGACCGCGGGTGCCGCGGCGGTGACAACGACCGTCGAGCTTGCGGCGGTGATGGTCGGGCGCGCGGCGGTGGCAGTCGGGCGCGCGGCAGTGACGGTCGAACGTGCGGCAGCGACAGTCGGGCGTGAGTGTTAAGCTTCACGGCATCAACGCGAAGAGGTCTGGAGACCCTGCCCGATGCCGGACCAGTTCGATGTCTTCTTGAGCCATAACAGCCAGGACAAGCCGGCCGTCGAGGACATCGCTGCACGTCTCCGCAGCCGGGGCTTGACCGTCTGGCTGGACAAGCACGAGCTGCGCCCGGGCCTGCCGTGGCAGGAGGGGCTCGAAGCAGGGATTCTCGCTTCGCGATCCGTCGCCGTGTTCATCGGAGCCGGCGGTCTGGGCGTCTGGGAAGGGCCGGAGATGCGGACTTTCCTCGATCGTTCGAGGCGCGAGAGCATTCCGGTGATCCCGGTCCTGCTTCCCGGCTGTCTGGATTCTCCTCAGCTCCCTCTGTTCCTGCAGGCCTTCACATGGGTGGATCTTCGCAAAGGGGTGGACGACGCCGGAATGGCGAGGCTGGCCTGGGGCATCACCGGCGCCTCCTCCAACCCGCCGAGGGTCTCTTTCCAGGAAACGCCGCCAGCCTCCCCCTACTATCTCCCCTTTCCGTCTCTCGGCCCCCTCTTCCAAGGCCGCGAGGCGATGCTGACGCGGCTGCGCGAGGCCTTGGTCCGGACGCCCGCCGGCCGGGCCACGGCGATCGCAGGCAAAGCGGTGCACGGCCTGGGTGGCGTGGGCAAGACGCGGCTCGCCGTCGAATACGCTTGGAAGCACGCAGCCGACTACACCGCCGTGCTCTTCGTCGGTGCGCCGTCGCCGGCCGAGCTGCGGCGCAACCTGGCGGCGCTCTGTGGCCGGTCCGTGTTGGACCTGCCGGAACAGGAGGCGCAAGAAGAAGAGGTCCGCGAGGTCGCCGTCCTGCGCTGGCTCACCGAGCACTCGGGATGGCTGCTCATCCTCGACAACGTCGACTCCGAAGACGCCGCGGTGGCGGTGGATGGCCTCGTGGCGCGCCTCTACGGCGGACATGTCCTCTTGACCGGCCGGCTCGCCCGGTGGAGCGCCGAGATCGAGGCGATCGAGCTCGACGTGCTGAGCGAAGCCGCCGCCGTCCGTTTCCTGCTGGCACGCACCCAAAAAAACCGCAGAAAGACCGAGGCCGACAAGGCCGACGCCGCCACGCTCGCGCACGAGCTCGGCTGTCTGCCTCTCGCCCTCGAACAGGCCGGCGCGTACATCGCCGAGCGCCGCCTGACCCTTGCCGCCTATCGCAACGAGTGGCACGCGCACCACGACCGGGTCCTCACCTGGTTCGATCCGCGGGTGAGCCACTATCCGGCGAGCGTCGCCGTCACCTGGCAGACCTCCTTCGACCGTCTCGCCGCCCCGGCCCGGCGTCTGCTCGAACGTCTCGCCTGGCTGGCTCCCGACCCGATCCCCGAATCGCTCCTCGACGTGCCCGTCCCCGATCCCGCCGAGCCGGACCCCGACCCGCACGCCGCCCTCGCACAGCTCGCGACCTGGTCGCTGGTGGCCCGCGCCGCCAAAACGCCCACCTTCACGGTCCACCGCCTGGTGCAGGACGTTACCCGCCGCAGCCTGGGAGCCGACCCCACGACCGTTCCACTGGTCGAAGCCCTCTGCTGGGTGAATGCCGCTTTCACAGGTGATTCTCGAGACGTCCGCTCCTGGCCCATACTCGACCCTCTCGAGTCCCATGCCCGCGCTGTCGTCACATACGCCGACGACGCCGGCATAGCTGAGCCGACTGTACGGCTGATGAACAACCTGGGCCAACTCCTCGACGCCAAGGCTCGATTCGCCGAGGCCGAGCCGCTGATGCGACGCGCCCTCGACATCGACGAAAAGAGCTTCGGACCTGAGCACCCAAACGTCGCCAGCCGCCTCAACAACCTGGCCCAGTTGCTCCAGGACACTAACCGCCTCGCCGAGGCCGAGCCGCTGATGCGGCGTGCCCTCGACATCGACGAAAAGAGCCTCGGTCATCAGCACCCAAACGTCGCCATCCGACTCAACAACCTGGCCCAGTTGCTCCGGGACACCAACCGCCTCGCCGAGTCCGAGCCGCTGATGCGACGAGCTCTCGACATCGACGAAAAGCGCTTCGGACAACAGCACCAAAACGTCTCCAGAGACCTCAACAACCTGGCCCAGTTGCTCAAGGCCACCAACCGCCTCGCCGAGGCCGAGCTGCTGATGCGGCGCTCCCTCGACATCGAAGAAAAGAGCTTTGGACACCAGCACCCAAACGTCGCCATTCGCCTCAACAATCTGGCCCTGTTGCTCAAGGTCACCAACCGCTTCACCGAGGCCGAGCCGCTCATGCGGCGCGCTCTCGACATCGACGAAAAGAGCTTCGGTCACCGGCACCCAGATGTCGCCATCGACCTTAACAACCTAGCTCGGTTGCTCCAGGACACCAATCGCCTCGCCGAGGCCGAGCCGCTGATGCGGCGCCACTTGATCATCTTCCTCGACTTCACGCGCCGCACCGGGCATGAGCACCCGCATCTACGAGCGGCGTTCGGCAACTACCGAGGCCTGCTCCGCGCGATGGGCAAGGCCGACGCCGAGATCGAGGCGGCGATCGAAGCGCTCCGGCGCCTTTCCGGTTAGCGAGCCGCGGACGATGGGCATGGAGTGGGCCTGCCCCGGAGGGGCAACAGCACCTAGCCCAGGGATTTATCCCTGGGATGGGAGGTCGCCGTCGCTCCTTTCCCAGGGTTAAAACCCTGGGCTGGCGACCCTTGTCCCTGCGGGACAGCCAGGTTGGTGGTGGATGGAGCGGCGAACCCGAAGACGAGGCGGTGGAGGTTCGGTCGTGCACGCACCCCGCGGTCCCGAACAGCACATCAAAAAGCCGTCCCGCAGGGACAAGGGTATCCAGCCCAGGATTTCAATCCTGGGTGTGGACGGTGCGAAGGACGAGAGCCGTCGTAGGGGCGGTCCACAGGATGCCGTCAGGCACCCTGTGTGGCCGCCCTGGGTGGGTGGCGTCTCGACTGTGCCTCTCGCGGTCCGGCCCTTCCTCCGAACCGGCTTTTCCTTCCCGGGAGCGCTGGCGTCTCGCCGGCCCTTTTTGAAAACTGCCGGCGAGACGCCGGCGCTCCCAGGTTTTTTGACGCCGGCTTCCAGCCGGGCCGCCAGGATGGCGGCGCTCCCAGCGGCTCAGCCCAACCGCACCTTCAAACTATGCAACAAGTTGAGCGCCGCCAACGGCGTCAGCCGCTCGACATCCGTGTCTCTCAGAATGCCGGCCACGATCTGCTCCGGCGGAGCAAAGAGCGTGAGCTGCGCCGCTGGCGGTGGCGCCGGGGCGTTGGTGCCGCGGGCCAGGCGCGGCTTGCCGGTCATGTCGTATTCCTGGGATTCCAGGTTGGCGAGGATCTCTCCGGCTCTGGCGATCACTTCTCCGGGGAGGCCGGCGAGACGGGCGACGTGGAGGCCGTAGGACTTGTCGGCGCTGCCGGCGATGACGCGGCGGAGGAAGACGATGCGGTCTTCCCACTCCTTGACCGCCATGGTGCGGTTCACCACCCGCGGCAGGAGGGTCGCCAGCTCGGTCAGCTCGTGGTAGTGGGTGGCGAAGAGGGTTTTTGGACAGCGGTGCTCGTGCAGGTATTCGACGATCGCCCAGGCGAGGGAGAGGCCGTCGAAGGTGGCGGTGCCGCGGCCGACTTCGTCCAGGATGACGAGGCTCTTCGATGTGGCGTGGCGGAGGATGTTGGCGGTTTCGATCATCTCCACCATGAAGGTGGATTCGCCTCGGGCGAGGTCGTCGGAGGCTCCGACTCTCGTGAAGATGCGGTCGGCGACTCCGATGGTGGCCTCTTCGGCGGGGACGAAGCTGCCGGCCTGGGCCATGAGGACGATGAGGGCCACCTGGCGCAGGTAGGTGGATTTGCCTCCCATGTTCGGACCGGTGAGGAGGACGATCTGCGAGGTCTGATTGTCCAACTCGGCGTCGTTGGGCACGAAGGCGTCGCGGCTGGCCTGTTCGACGACGGGGTGGCGGCCTTCCTTGATGACGAGCGGATGCCCGGCGGGCATCATGCGCGGGCGGACGTAGCGCTGGCGGGCGGCGACTTCGGCGAAGGCGGCGAGGGCGTCGAGGGTGCCGAGGGCGATCGCCAGGGCGGTGAGGCCGGCGGCTGACGCCGCGACGGTGACGGTGAGCTTGCGGAAGTAGTCCAGCTCCAGGGCGATCTGGCGCTCTTCGGCGGAGAGGATCTGCTCTTCCAGCTCTTTGATCTCCGGCGTGACGTAGCGCTCGGCGTTCACCAGGGTCTGCTTGCGGATGTAGTCCGCCGGCACCTTCTCCTGATTGGCCCGGGTGACTTCCAGGTAGTAGCCGAAGACTTTGTTGTAGCGGATCTTCAAGGACGAGATGCCGGTGCGCTCTTTCTCCCTCTGCTCTAATGCCAGGATGTGCCGTTTACTGTCGCGAGCGAGCGAGCGGTAGCGGTCCAGCTCTTCGTCGACCCCGGTGGCGATGACGCCGCCGTCCTGCAGATTGGGAGACGGCGCTTCTTCGAGAACGCGGGCGAGCTCGGCGTGGAGATCGACCAGCGGATCGGTGGCGGCGAGGCGGCCGAGGAGGGTTTCGCCGGGCGGCTCCTGGATGGCTTTAAGCTCGGCGAGAACGGCCGGCACCTCGGCGAGGCCATCGCGCAGGGCGGCGGCTTCGCGCGGGGTGAGGGTGCCGAGGACGGCTCTGGCGAGCAGACGCTCGGGGTCGCCGACGCGCGCCAGGCGTTCGCGGATCTTCTCGCGGCGCGAGTTGTCCCCAGCCAGCTCGCCGACCGCCTGATGACGCTCGCCGATCTCTTCGGGATCGACCAGCGGCCGGCGGAGCCAGTCGCGGAGGGTGCGGCCTCCGGGCGCCGTGACGGTGCGGTCGAGGACGCCGAGGAGGGTGGTGCGGCGGCGGACGGCTCCGGGTCCGCCCGTCTCGCGCTGGCTGCGGAAGACTTCCAGGTTGGCGAGGGTGGCGGCGTCGAGGATGAGGCGGTCGCGGGCCTCCTGGACGGCGATGCCGCGCACGTGCTCCAAGCGGCTCTTCTGGGTCTCCTGAGCGTAGGCGAGCGCGGCGGCGGCGGCGCGCACCGCGGGCTCGCCCTCTTCCAGGCCGAAGCCACGGAGGGTGCCGGCGCCGAACTGGCGCAGCAACAGCTCGCCGGCCCGGCGCGGATCGAAGAGACCGTCGCCCGCCAGGACGGTGCGGCAGGGGCACTCGCGCTCGGCCCAGTCGACGACGGTCTGCGGAAAGGCGGCGAGGCCGTCGGCGGCGTGGAAGAGGATCTCCCGCGGCCGGATCAGCGCGAGGTCGTCGATCGCTTCATCGACGCCTTTCCAGCGGCGGACGTAGAAGGTGCCGGTCGAAAGGTCGAGAAAGGCGCCGCTTCCCGCTGTATCCCCGGAACCTCCGTCCCACACCAGGCTGGCGAGCAGATTCTCTTCTTTGCCGTCGAGCAGCTCGGGATCGCTCAGCGTGCCGGGGGTGACGATCCGTGTCACCGCGCGGCGGACGAGCCCCTTGGCCTGCGCCGGGTCTTCGATCTGGTCGCAGATGGCGACTTTGAGGCCGGCGGCGATGAGCTTGCCGAGGTAGGACTCCAGCGCGTGGTGCGGGATGCCACACATCGGCGTTTCGTTTTCGGTGCCGCGGTTGCGGGCGGTGAGCTGGACTTCGAGGAGCGGCGCGGCGCGGCGGGCGTCGTCGAAGAACATCTCGAAGAAGTCGCCCATGCGGTACATCAACAGGGTGTCCGGATATTCCGCCTTGATCTCCAGGTACTGGCGGAGCATCGGAGTCAGAGACCCGGTGGAAACCGGTGGCAAGGAAGAAGTAGAAGACGACGACATGGGAAGAGAGTATATCCGCCCCTCCGTCTATACTTCCTCCGATGACGGACGCGCCGCTTCTCCAGCCTCTCCATTTGGCGCTCGACGTCGGCTCGCCGACGGTGAGCGTGGCCCTTGCCCGCGGCGGCATCGTGGTGGCAGAGCGGTCGGTCGCGATGGATCGCTCGTCGGCGTTGCTGCTGGCCCTGGTGCAGGAGGTGCTCACGGAGGCCGGCGCGCGTCTCACGGATCTGGCGGGTATCGCCGCTCTGCGCGGCCCCGGCAGCTTCACCGGGTTGCGGATCGGCCTCGCGACGGTGCTCGGGCTGCATCAGGCGCTGGGAGTACCCGCGACGGCTTTGGAGTCGTTGCGAGCTTTGGCTCTGGCGGCGGGGACGGAGGAGATGCCGCGCATAGTCATCGCCGTCGTCGACGCTCTCCGCGGCGAGTGGAGCGCGCGCGCGTTTCTCTCCGATCCTTCCGTCCCGTTCCCCCGGCCGCTCGGCGAGGCGGTTCTGATCCCCGGCTCCGAGCTTCCGTCGCTTGCTGCCGGGCAGCCGTACGAAAGCGTGGTCACCGGTTTTGGCGTCTCCCGGCTCGGTGAGTTGCCGGGCTGGCCGGCGGATCTCCGGCTCGTCGAGTCGGGTCCGCTGGCGGGGGCCGCGGCGCGTCTCGCGGCGGATCCGGCGACGGTCTGGGATCCGTCTCTCCTCACGGCACCGCTCTACGCCCGTCCGCCGGCCGTCACCGTGCCGCGGCCCCGGCAGACAGCGCGAGCCGCAGTAGTGTCCCGGGTGTCTTAGGATGAGCCTCATGACTCCCCTGTCGATCCGGCCGGCGCTGTCCGAGGATCTGCGGCGCATCGCCTGGCTCGACGACTCGGCGTTCAAGGATTCGTGGCCCTACGATCTCCTGGCCTACGAGTTCACCAATCCGCGCACCCTGATGCTCTTGGCGGAGCGCGCCGGCGAGCCGGCGGTGGGATACATCTCTCTGCGCCACGTGGCCGGTGAGTCCGAGATCCTCCGCCTGGCGGTGGACCCGGCGGCGCGGCGGTGCGGCGTCGCCCGCGCCCTGGTCGACGACGGTCTCGCACGGCTCCGCGGATTGAAGGTGGAGAGCTGCCACCTGGAGGTGCGGATGGACAACGAGGGGGCGATCGCCTTTTACCACTCTCTCGGCTTCGCGCGCTCCGGCCGGCGGCGGCACTATTACCGCGACGGAACCGACGCGCTGGTCCTGTCACGGGCATTGTCGCGGGCATAATGAAGACGTGCTATCCTCCCGGCATCGAGGCATGCAGAACCTGTCCACATCCGCTCGCGTTTTTTTACATCCCACCGCGT
>Ga0307508_10005981_pt1 | contig 11476 bp, 6 predicted proteins | sample 9_EM_MG_FD_203089 | JGI IMG/M metagenome (GOLD analysis project Ga0307508, IMG submission 203089) | Populus trichocarpa ectomycorrhiza microbial communities from riparian zone in the Pacific Northwest, United States - 9_EM | ecosystem: Host-associated > Plants > Roots > Unclassified | place...
AACATGCGGTCTGCAAAATTTTGTGTCTCTCCGATCTATGGTTGTTGAGTATCGTCGTTTTTTCTCATTTCTAATAGTGTCCGACTAATGGGTAGTAGCCGGGTAACCCCTACAGTACGTTACAGCCGTGACTTCATAATATGTCACTCGTCGCTTCCGTCCGTGCGGAGCGGCAGGTTTCCCTCCCCTTTTCTACGCATCGGATAGATGGAGTGCTGCAGGCGTCCTATCGTATTCCCGCGTCGTTTGCCGGAGTGACCGGTCCCGATCGGGGCTCAGTCGATGACTAAGCCACTCCCACACGGGGTAATCTACTGTTGCAGCGCTCTTTTTCCACTGCAAGTCTTTTTTTCTTTTCTTTCACCACTAATCGCATGCGACCCATCTAGATCATGGCGATGCACCGCACACAAATCCAGTTCCCGTCCACTGTCGTTCCAGCTCGTTGTGGCCACTTGCTTACTTATCTGCATAGGTATCCGGGCAAACAGCATCCGCCGCCGAGTGAGATCCGCACACGCAGTCGGACTGCGCGCGTGACGTCCAAGCAGATTACGTAGATAGCAGCCGGACTGGGCGGACAGTGGCGCGGACTCTGGCTGGACTTTCCTGTCCGTGCGGAGTATCTTGGATGGCAAAGCACGGAGAAGTCAGGGGGAGACCGACGCGCAGGCAGCCAACCCACCGCCGCCGCTCGTACTCTGTGTAGTTATGTATGTATGTAGAGTACCGATGCATCCACGCAGAGATGGCTGGTGTTCTGACATCAACGGGGAGGCAGGACCGGACCGGACCGTCCGCACGGACGCGAGGCCCGTCTCTTCCCCCGGTTGGCCAGCGCGGAGTGACAGCCCGTGCTGCGACCAATCACAGCGGCGATGCACGGCGCGAACGTGAGTCGGTCCGCCATGTGACGGCGGCTTCGCTCTCCGGACACCAGGCAGCGGACCAATCGGCCGGCTGCCAGCCCAGCAGTCCTCAGCCGGTCGCGAGCAGCTGACGTGGAAACAACGGGCTCGCGTACTCTCGTGATGTCGGTTTCACACTCGCCGCGTAGCCGCCGCCGCCCCCCTGTCGCGCCCCTGCTGCGGAGTCCTGTTCGCCGCCGTGCTCTTCTCGGTAGCGACAGGCGGACGGAGGAGAGGGTCACGTAACGCTGGACGGTGAAACTTGCCCCGCCTGGCCTGGCCTGGCCTGGCCGGGCCCTCGCACGGGACTTCTGCGCAGTGGGCGTGATGCGTGGATGTTGGGGGGATGTTTTTCTTCTCACTGTCTGTTTCGGTTTTCTTTCTCCTTTCCCCCTTTTTTTTTCCCTCTCCCTCGTTTTCGTCGAGTCTTCGGTTCTTGTAGGCCTGTCCATGTTGCGCGTGCGGTACCTACATCCACAATATCGCGATTACCGATTGCTGACCTGCAAGCGCCAAGGGCGAGACGTCCAATGTATTTACATAACTACACGCTTTAGGTGTTTTTAGCCGATTATACTCTACACGAGAAAGCAAGAGAGAGAGAAGACACGAAAGAACGAAAGCACCGCGCCGAACAAACTCCCGCCTTCCGTCGTTCCCATGTCCCCCGCCTAGATATTGTTCACCGGTCGAGGGCAGCACGCGCTCATCTCATCTCCAACCGCTGTCTCCCGTCGCCCCGCATTACGGTTGGCCATTAGTTAGTGTGAGCCAGGGTGAGACACAGGGAGCCAATCAAAAGCTGATATCTAGCTAACTAGCATTCAACTTTGAGGGGCCTGTTGGAGAGCTGCTGTTGGGATGCTGGAGATGGTGAATGAAATGCTCGGGCATCATGCGGAAGAGTGATCGGAATCTGCGACTGTTGCGGCGGCCGTGGAGAGTAGCAGACCACTGACGCAGAGAGCTCATGGGAAGGTCGGGATCCCGTGAGGGTCGAGGCAGATGTCGTGATGCCCGCCGCCTTCTTGAATAGAGGTATTGGATCTGATTTTGCTCTCCGTCCGTTCGTTTTGTGTCAAATGAGGTTAGCTCTAGCGCGGCGTTTCTCCCCAACGGTTCGGGGAAACAAACTTTGCTAACGGCCCACTTGATCCGTCAGCCAATCACCATTTGTTTCCACCGCACCTCGGCCAGGCTGATGCGCGCTAGTTAATTCTTGACCGCGCCTCCAACTCAACCACACCTTGAAGGAAAACAACCACACACACTTTTCGCTCGCGCGCACATCGACCCGACGCAGCGGCGGCCGGGATTGTGCTCGGCAGGGGGGGAAGGAACAAAGAAGAAAAGAAAAGAAGGGACGGGACGGGGATGAAACTCCACGCTGCTGTTGTTCTGCTACTCCCAGCGGGCATCGTGACTTTTTTGCATTTTTTGTCTCTTTGGTTTCGGCTTCGCCTCCGTTGTAACCTATCGATGCTGCGGACAGGAGCGAAAGAAAGCAGACGGTCCCACGGACGGACCCGTGATGGGCGAAATAATGGAAGGCTTTGAGCACCGTGCTGCCCGACGACAAACTATCCAACTACATAGTTAGTTCGCCGCCGACCGTCCAGCGTAACGACGGACGACACCACAAATCTTGACGCGGTGGACGGATAACAGCGGACTTCCGTTCGGCAAACCTCCCGCAGAGCCTCCTTCTGCCCTCCCTCGTGAGATATGTATGTACTGCTCCTCCCAGCGTGAGCACAGGCTTCGGATTACGCCCGCCCGGTGCTGCGGAGCAGGCTAACGGCCAAGCTGTCTGCAAACTAGTCCGATACGGTCGGTGTCGACGATGCGGTCCCTGCAGACTTCCTTTCCTTGTTCCTGCCCCGCCGCTCCGGGCTCCGCCTTCGTTTTTTTCGAGACTCACGCGCGCGGACGGGGACGGTGCGACGGACGGACCGCAGAAGGCAGCATGGCGATGCGCAGGCGGTTGGTGCGTGCACTGGGGACGCCAGCCTTGCGCGGCTTGTTTCGCCCTTGGCACAGCGTGTGCCCGCCCAACGTTTATAATGGCGCCGGCCTCCGCCCCTCCGTCGCGATCCGTCCGCTCACTGCTCCGTACACACCGCCGAATCCGTCCACCGCACGCCGAAGCCCATCACCGCAATGCTCCTCTCTCTCCCGCTCGAGCTCGTGCTGCTGGTCCTCGAGAACCTCGCCCTGCCGTCGCTGGCCGACGCCCTCGCCGTCTCGCCGCACCTGACCGCGGCCATCATGGCGGCCGCGCCGAGCCTGGTGACGAAGCAGCCGACGCTGCTGCACGTGGCCGCCGCGCGCGACCACGCCGCGCTGCTGCAGCACCTGCTCGCCATCCTCCCCGCGGCAACGCTCGATGCGCGCCGACACACGCCGCTGTACCGGGCGGCGGAGGCGGGCGCCCTCTCCTCGCTGCGGCTGCTGCTCGCGCGGGGCACGGCCGAGCCTGAGCGGCTTTTCGCGTCGGAATCCCCGCTGGCGGTTGCTGCGCGACGCGGGCATCTCGCCGCTGTGTCGCTGCTGCTGCAGTCGTCGTCCGCGCCGGCGGTCGGTAGGGCGCTCGTCGCCGCGTCCGGCGCCGGCCACACCTCCGTTGCCGCCCTGCTGCTGGCGCACCCCGCCTCACGCGCCGTCCTCGGCTCGGCGCTGTGCGCGGCCGCCGCCGCGGGCTCGCACGAGATCATCGCCCTCCTCCGTGCCGCCGGCGCCAAGCCCGGCGCCCCCGACGCCGACGGCAGCACCCCGCTCCACCACGCCGCCCGCGCCGCCAAAGCCGACATCGCCGCCCTCCTCGTCGCCGCCCCCGGCGTCAAGGTCGACGCCCAAGACGTCCACGGCTGGTCCCCGCTCCATTGCGCCGTCTTCGCTGATGCCACCGATGTCGTCGGCGTCCTCGTCGCTGCGGGCGCGGACAGAGAGCTGCTCAACGACCACGGCGTTCCCGCCGGCGGATGGCCGCAGGAGGAGCCCGTGGCGGCGGTGGAGACGCCAGTGCAGACCGCGCTACCCGCGGCCGTCGACGTGCCCGTCGACACGCCCCGGGTCGTCGAGGTGGCTGCGTAGACGTTGTTTTCGGGTTGTTTCTTTGGTCTATTTTTTCTCTCTCGAGGCGGGAGTTCGGGCGCGGCGCCATTGCACACACTGGATACACTTGGGATGGCTTTTTTTTTTCTCTTCGTTTCCTTTTGCCTGCGACTTGATGCCGTTCGGATGGGTGGATAGATGCAATGTTTAGAGTACTATAGCGGATATTTGGAGAATTTACTGGGGATAATACTACAATGTACTTGCATTCGCGCGGCATGAAGGCGAATACGATGGCCGCTAAGCGGGCTGGACGGCGGGGAGAGAAGGACTGGCTCGGGACGGCGAGGACGAGTGCTGTCGGAAGACTTCCGGTACGACGGCTACCCCGTGGCTGCCCGGTCTCTAACCGCCTCTCATCGGCGACCACGAACCGGTCTTGAGGCTTCTCCATGCCCGATCGCACGAGCCGCGGCTGGCTTTGTTCTCGGATGGTATGTAGTGATCGAAATCACAGTTCTCGTCCTGTAAGACTGTCATATCGGACACGCGACACCAGCTTCGGCGGCGATTCCGGGTGGCGCCGGCTCCTGCTCCTGAAGCTGCTTCCTCCTCCGCGACCCCGCGGAACCGCAGGGTATTTCTGCCACAGGGTTGCCCGGTCCGGCTCGTGGAATCGCCGGTGCTGGCAAGTATCTAGATCCACATTAGCTTGCTGATATGTCCGCTCGCACTTGTGTCCGCCCGAAGATCTCCCCGGCCGTCTCCGTGCCGAGTCCCATATTTCGCGCAAACTGTTCGGAACCCAACCCACGGACACACTGCGTGACGATCCCAGAACGTAAGACGGAGGAACGTGGCAACGGAAGGAGTCAGCGTTCGCATTGTTTTCCGTTGCGGTAGCCATCGTCCGCGTGTAGAATGAGCGGCGCGGGGCAATCGCTCCGACTCGCCTAGATAAGTACATGTATGTACTGTACTTATGCGGCGAACGGTGAAGTCACCAACATCTTCTGTCGCTTCCCTCCCGCTGTCTTGTGTGCGTTCTAGCTGGATGTGTCGCTGCGTTCTCTCCCTATGTGGAGCGGGTGAGGGAATTCTCCTCTGCTCTACCCCTGGCTCCAACCCCTATTCGACTGGCGGGGGGAGGCGTCCAAACCTCTGCGCACTGCACTGCGGGAGTCGAACTCCTGTTCCCTACCACGGGCTTGTCGTTAGCCTCAATCGCAAGCACACGTTCTCCGCCATTCCTGCCGACTGCTGTCATTAGGTATCGCTCGGAACGCCCGCTGCGCGGCGTGTCGAGATTGTGATGGAAGTTTGATGGAACGATGAAGTCTTGTGTGTGTTGCATTGTCTTAGAGAGGAAGGCTGAAGGAGTGGAAAGATCTGAATATACGTATATGACGTGATTCTACGCATGGCAAAGCGGAACGAGTGAGATATTGCAACACGGCGTGCCGAAATGATGGATGGCAAAGATGAGATGATGGAGACGGAGAAGAGTGAGTGTATGTCTAGTCTAAGAGGGGAAAGCGGAGAAGAGAAAACAGAACATTAAGCAGAACGAGTGACAATGCAACACGGCGTCCAGACTGCGTCCACGAAGTAGGTTCCGCGCTGTTCCTCCCCACGCCCTCACTCATGGCCTCTGTGGAAGGGAAGCAGGGAGTCTGGGGGCGGCTTTCCTTTGTCTTTGTGATCCTTCGGCAAAAACACAAAATCAAGCCCCGTACAACAGCTACTAGTCCCACTGCTTTTCGTCAGCGCCGAGGAGAGCCCAGATACTCCTCAGAATCTTGGCCTTTGCAACGCTGCACCACGTCAAGGGCCCGAGAAGCCATAGGATTCGCTCTGCGTTGGGGTTCTAGCAAAGATTCTGGAGAAGCACCCTCCGTGTGTAAAGCCTGCGGCTTTAACTCTCTAGGTTTGGATTGGGGTCCGAACACTGTCCTGGCGCCCCGTGATGCGGTCTCTTGGGAGGTACGCCCTCCGCACACAATGCCAGCAGCTTCAGCTTTAGTTTTGAGCTTAGAGCCCAAACGCTGCACATCCCATGGTGCAGCTCCTCTGTTTGCGCAAATCTACCCTGACTAGTGAGGTCACAAATACTCGGACCGTCGGACGTAAGGATCTGTCTCTAAGCTCTCTAGGCCTGGGATGTCTGTAAACTCATCACTTTCCTGGGGAGAATAGAAACTCACCCGACGTAGACTGTCCGTAAAATATCTACTTACATGGGTATTTATCTCAGTGTCATACGCAATGGGCGCAGTATCATATGACGAGAGACCAGTATCACCGCACTATGTATGTGCATCACACTTAACTATATCGTATTCCAGCAAACAAAGTATACTCTATACAACACACGAGACACGTAATATTCCATTTCATAGGGGTGTCACCTTTCCACCAAATGGGAAAGCAGCCAGGAAAATCCTTGTATCACCAATTATAATTAGACCTCGCCACTATTTCCAAACTTCTACGGCTATGTAGGATTCAGTTTCCACGAGTTTCATGGCTTGTCGGGCCCCTTCAGTGAGTGTAAATCTCATCTCTCCCTCAATCCTCACCGTGTTCTAGCCAGGACTCCAGATGCGAGCAATGAAACAAAAAAAAAAAGAGGTTGCACCACGGCAAAGAAGGTATCTATCCTTCTTAGGGCTGTTAGGCGTACTAGAGATAGGGCACACTGGGCCGCGAGTGCGATGAAACCCAGTTCTTCGTGGATCTTGGGCGTGGTGGTCTTCGTAGCGGAGACAGAGAATTTCGCCCATATGGAATTATCTTCGCGCGGGTGCGAAGGCCGGGGATTCTGTCCGTATAGCACCTTCCTCGGGTGGGTTCACATCAGGGACCTCGGGGGCGGTGGTCTTCGTAGCAGAGGGAGGCGAGGAGACACCGGGGAGCGGGTGCACGTCAGATGTAACGCGCGCGTTAGCCTCGAGGGTCTGATACCACTTCCTCTTTCGTCCACGGCGCTGTGAGTTCAGTCGGCTCGCTCTGCGGATGCGGTCAGCTTCCCCGCACATTACGCACTGCCGAACGAAGGTGGGCCTACTTCTTTTGGGAGCTGTTTCAGGAGGAGGACGCAGCTGCTCGTCAGCGCTGTCACGCACCGGAGGGTAGAATTTCCCCACTGTGGTGTGCAACAGCGGGCTTTAGAGAGAGGATGTGATGAGAAAGGTTGGCTGCTGGCCGACCAGTAGTAGGAATTCTGGACTTGAGAGTGGCGGTGATGGAAGAGGGAGAGAGAGGCTGGAGGGCGCTAGCGCGAGAGGAACGACTGGGAAAGGGGGGGGGTATTTGGTCTGTCCGGTACGGGGGAGGGAAATCCATGGCCCGGATTCGTGAGCACGAAGCATTATGTACCTACATATGATGTCAGTGTGCTGGGCTAAGCGCACTGCGCGTTGACTAGCCCTGCGTTATCGATTGCCACCAAACCTTCTCTCAACCTCACCTCCTTCGCGCGTCGTCTGCCGCTCACCGCGTCGGCCCCTCTCACTATGACGCCGTTGCAAAATATCGACAACCACCAGACTATGGTATCGGGCGATGATGTTAGCGGCTCCGACATCGGCGGCTTCAGCGACCAGGACGGGTAACCACACCCTCCTATTCCTTTCTCTGGCTGCCTGCAGTTCACTTGTGCTGACTTGCACGAAACTCGCAGGGATCTCGATGAAGACTACCTCGCCGCGTACGCTGCCGACGACACCGACGACGATCCCGACTATTTCGAGGAGAAGAGCGCTCCTGCCGCTGCTTCCGCTTCCGCTTCGAACCCCACCGCCAGCGCGTTCGGGATCTCAAAAGACGACTACTTCGATCCTCCCAGCGGGTCGGACGACGAAGGCGACGAGGGCGACGGCGATGGTCCTGGCGCAGCGGTCATTAACGATGACGAGATGGAGGAGTTCCACCACAATCTAAAGGCGGCCCACGGCTTCAAGAAGGGACAGCGGCCACGCGGCAGCAAGAGCGGCGGACGCCGTACTATGGGCGAGCAGAATCTCTCTTTCGAAGTCAAGTCGCTTATGGGCGAGGCGAATCAAGCTTTCGCGTTTAGCCAGCTGGACAAGGCGATGGGACTCGTTAAGAAGGTGATCCAGATCGAGGCCGGCGTCTACTCGGCCTGGAAGATCCTGGGAGAGATATTCAAGGAGAAGGGCGAGAGCCACAAGTGCTTGCTTGCCTGGCTGACCGCCGCCCATGCGAAACCGAAGGACTGGGAACTGTGGCTCATGTGCGCAAAGATGAGTCTGGACCAGTACGGGCCTGATAAGAAGAATTACCGCGACCAGGCCATCTACTGCTACAACCGGGCTATCCATGCGAATCCGGACAACATCGATGCCATCTACGACCGCGCATTGTTGCTGAAGGAGACTGGTCAGCTCCACAGGGCGGCCGAAGGATTTGGAATGCTGAACAAACTGCTGCCGAACGACATGTCGATCCTAAGGGAGATCGCTGCCCTATACATCGAACTTAAGAAGGTGCCGCGGGCGATTGAATATTATACAAGAAGCCTGGAGTTTTTCAAGGCCACCGGCAACGCTGATAAAACCTTCGGCTGGTCAGAATTGAATATCCTGGTCGAGTTATATATGATGCTGAAGCGGTGGGACGATGCGATCAAGGTGTTGAAGACCAGTGCACGATGGCTGTATGGCAGGACGGAGGAGAAGTACTGGGATAAATTTAGCGACGACCGAGAGTGGGATAGAATGGATACCCGGCGGCAGTTGACCCGGGAATACGTTCCGGCGCGGTTCGATAAAGAAACATACACCCTACCCATCGAGCTGCGCGTGAAGCTGGGAGTCTGTCGAGTGCGTGGAGGTAATAAGAAGGAAGCTATGGTCCACTTCGAGTTTCTGAATGACGAGGATGCGGTCGAGTACTACGATGTGTTCCAGGAAGCTGGCGATGCCCTCTTCGCAGCTAAGGCCTACGGAGAAGCCGTTCAATACTACTCATCGGTGGTAGAGGGAACCCAATTCATCGACAAGACGCTCTGGTTCAATATGGCTACGTGCTACAAGGCACTCAACCAGGTCGAGGAAGCGGAGGATTGCTACGTCACCGTACTGGAAGCGTACAGTCAGGACACGAACGCCATGATGGAACTTGCCAGCATCTACGAAGTGTCGAACCGGAAGGCGGAAGCTCTGGAACTCGTCAACCAAGTCATCGCGCTCCGACGGGAAAAGGAGGCCAGAGACAGGGACAAAAACGTTCCAACGGAACAGGCCCCTGCTGACCCTGGCCACGACCCCATGGCCTTCTTCCCGAATCAGCCCCCGCCGCGGCGAGTCCGAAAGCGCCGTCCGGGTGCGATCACTAACGAAGAGCGAGCCGAGATGAACGCGAGGAAGACTGAACAGACGGCGATCAAGTATACGAAGCTCGAGTATCTCCGCACCAAGATGGAGGAGGGCGATCCGGAAACCATCAAGGACTGGCTCGACACGGCCGGAGAGCTGGTTGATGACTTCCGCAATACCAAAGCGCTGTTTCCGTCGGAGAAGGGCAGGACATTCAAGGGTTTTATCTCCACTGCCCAGCGCCGCGAGAAGGCAAAGGGTGACACAGAACAACTGGAGAGGATGCAGCATCGTCTCGAGGAATCGCTCTCATTCCAGGACGACCAGATGGACACCATCGCCACGGACGCCACCACGTTTCGAGGCCTCGACTTCGATACCTGGCTGTACATCTTCATGCAGTACGCCCTCTGCCTTGCCAAATACGACAACTACCAGGACGCCTACGATGTGTGCAGCGTCGCAAAGGAAGCCAACGTCTTCTACCTCGACAAGAGGAAAGTCTTCACGATCTGGACGACATGGCTCGCCTGCGCGATCTGGGTCAACGATTCGGAGTCCTGCAGTACTATCTCGCGGTGGTTCATGACCACGTACCAGTTCCAGACCGAGGCGTACTCGCTGTTCGTCGGCGCGCTAACGATGTCTCGCAACGGGATAGAAGTGTTCCACAACAATGCGAACCAGAAGTTCCTCCTGAGGCAAATCAAGATCATGGATGAGAGCATCGAGGGCAAGAAGCGCACCAACGCCGCAAGTCTTACGAATATCGACGATGACGGTAGGGAGTACAAACCCGAGCGACTGGATACCAATCTGTTGATGCTGTACGGACATATTCTCGCCAGCGGCAAGAGCTATATCTCCGCCCTGAGTACGCCTTCTTCTCCACCTCTCCAGGTTCCCCCCCCCCCCACTAATCCGCTTATGCACACAGACTACTACACCCGCGTCTACACTGTCGCCCCTCGCAACCCGATGGTGCTCCTCTCCATTTCCCTCGCCTATCTCCACCGCAGCATGCAGCGCCAGTCCGAGAACCGGCACATGCAAGCCCTGCAAGCGATAACCTTCCTCTTCGAATATTCCGACGTCCGGCCCAACCCAGAGACACCGACGCCGCCTACGCCGGCGGAGAAGGCAGTGCTCGAGCAGGAAGTCGTCTTCAACGCCGCACGCACGTTCCACCACCTGGGCCTAACCCACCTCGCGATACCCTACTATCAACAGTGCCTCGACATCTCGGACGCGTGGGCGGACAATGGTGGCGTCAAGGGGGACCTCAAATGGGAAGCCGCATACATGCTCCAGATGATTTACGTTACAAGTGGCAGTCTGGTGGAGGCACGCAGGGTTACGGAGAAATGGCTGGTCCTGTAGATTCCTGCATAGCCATATGTACATAGAAGCAAGCTCAATGCTCGAAATCGAGAACAACAACGCCGTCAAGCCCGCCTTCCAGAGCCGCAACCAGCCGTGCCGCGAACGCGGCGTGCGCGCTGTCCTTCTGGACGTAGTAGTCGCGGTCCTCGACGCTGTCGAACTCGACCACGTAGACGTGCGTGAACCCTTTCTACCAAACGTAGTACGATATTAGCATACCGTCGTAATTCTAAGATATTGTGCGCCCACCTGCAGCCCTTCGATCGACATGTCCGGCCCCAGTGATCGAGCGGATGTACCCGTTGCCGTCGGCCTTCTTGCACTTGTGCACGAGAGAGATGAAGTCTGCCGTCAGCTGCCGTTGGTTTGTTAGCTGCTGCGGGGTGGATTTGGGGGGTAAGGGATAGGAGCGCACTTCGGTAGCAACGCTAACCGGAGACGCCGGGAGCTTGACGGAAACGATGTGCGTGACTCTGCCCATTGATGCTTATCGGCGGACGCTTGGTGGTGGTGGGAGATTGGTGCAGCGGTGGTGATGAGGGGTTGATGGTTGGTGGGGCTGGTGGGCTATGTACTCCGCGGGACGGAAGATGGGGTACGTACCTACGTAACCTACATAGCAGGGGTCACGTTTCGGTTAATGGTTTGCATAGTTAGATACATGTATATTGTTGTAATATCTCACTCGTTGCTTAGTCATGGCGGCAGGCATGGACCTGCCCCTATATTCTCCTTTCTCTCGAGGCTTCAGCCTTACTTAGACAATACACACGTTCATCACTTTCAACAGGT
>Ga0307508_10005982_pt1 | contig 11475 bp, 8 predicted proteins | sample 9_EM_MG_FD_203089 | JGI IMG/M metagenome (GOLD analysis project Ga0307508, IMG submission 203089) | Populus trichocarpa ectomycorrhiza microbial communities from riparian zone in the Pacific Northwest, United States - 9_EM | ecosystem: Host-associated > Plants > Roots > Unclassified | place...
GGCAAGAAGCATTTTCCTGTTGGGAAAATTCAAAGAACGTGTATTTACGGTACTCCATATAGTCATCCGGAGCGCCGAGGATACTATATGGAGTACCGTAAACGCACGTTCTTAGGATTTTCGCAGAAGGAAAATGCTGCCTTGCCTGCAGTGTGGCGCTGTACCATGACATTCCTATTTTGATAAAAGCTCTCAGTGACAAGTTCGACCTCGGCAGGCTCGAACTTGATAATTCTAACATGAGCGCATCATGTCACTACAATGATGCCCAGGAATTCTAGTACACAGGTTGGAGTAGGTACGAACTAAGCCTTTAAATTATAACAGACACGAGAGGAAAAAATAACTATCGTACACGCAAATAACTACACTTACATAGTTTTGTCCTTCGATACTCTTACGAATGTTTGATACAAAAATGGTGAATCAAGTCATCAACAAATAGCGGTGTTGACCGTGTTGATCTATGTCCGAGGAACCTGAACGAGATGGCTTTCGATCAGTCGGATGATTTCGTTCAAAGTATAGTCCTTGTCCCGGAGACGAAAGGTAGAGTTTTCATTAACAAATTTTCGGATATCGTTGTGAACTTGTGAAATCTCTTCAGACCGGGCGTAACCTTGGAGGACGGATACAACGCTTTCCTTCGATATCTCAACTGCAGATAGTCGGTGCATCACAATAGTGAGATCCGCAATATATCCCATCACGCAGGCCACATTTTCTGGCCTGAAGATGGAATCAGTATTTCGATTTCTTGGCCCTGACCCAGCATAGGGTACATACATGTTTTGGTAGACGTCAAAGATCCATTTTGCAAACAGGACTGCTGACCCAGCGGCTAAGATAACGATACCTGCCGAACTTGAAGCGGCACTAGCAAGGGCCGCCACTGTTGCCACTGTCAAACCGTCATTGGAGCTGCACGATAACAGTTAGCTTTGGAAGAGATACCACAGAAAGAATCCACACTTACGTTGGGGTCTTGGGATCTGTAACGAGATCATCGACAAGTACAGACATCTTCGCCTTGAAATCGTCGCTTATTAGGTACTGCAGGAGGCAAGGATCAGTGTTACAAGGGGCACATTTAATGAAAGAAATGTACAGTATTCGTGTCACGGATGTTCCAAACGGCCACAATATCGCGATGGATCACATCGAGGCACTGCCGAAGTTTCTTTTGAGTAAAGTCTGTGCTCGATAGTAGTCCACTCCAGTATTCTAAGCACGCATGTCAATGGACTTGAACAAACCAATAGCTGGCCACGATGGCGACATATACTAGTACTTACTTTTCCGGCCAACGCTGCCAGAGGCCGACAAAAAGTAAGGACGCGGGGACAGGTTTCGTGCAGTATGAATACCCACTCAACAGATGCCTTAATCTTGAGGCCATTATCCCCTCTTTGAGCGGCAGCCCAATTCAGGGGATCTGGTTCTGTATACGACCGAACGCCCCGTTGTTGCTGTATCTCTTTGTCGGTGGCTTCTATCAACTTCTGTATGGTATCTTTGTATCTCAGTTGGTCTATGGGCGTGTCATCCATCCAACTTCTAGTAATATCAACAGATATAATTGCGCACTTGAGACCAATATTAGCGGCACCTTGCCAGCTGTTTCCCTCCAAGGACGAATGCACAAGTTCTCAGCAGCCTCACTTGCTTTACCCTCTCCATACCGCCACCTTTCTTCCGTTGTCAAATGAACAACAGCATCCCCCGCCGCCTTGATTTCGGTAGTGACCAACTTGTCGTACTTTGTGAATACAACGATAGTAGGTACTACATGGAAATATTTTATAACGCGAAAGAGGTCACAACAAGGTACTTACTTCGTCTCTGTTGTACCATTTTAAAAATTTCCTGTACTCCTGTTTCTTTCACACGATCGTTCGCAGTGGGCACTGATATACAAATCCTAAATTCCACGCACGTCTTGATAAATTGGCTCCCGATAAACCACTATGAACTCACCATACGACGTGCAGTTTGTCTTTGGGGGGCATTTCGGTCCGAGTCCGTTCTTCAATAAAAGTTTTCACGGTATTAAGCTTTTCATCCTGGCCAGGCTCGAAGCCTTCGGAGTCATGCAAGATAAACCTGTCGTTATTGGGGTGACGAAATTCCCTATCGATTATAGCTTCGCCTGGGCGATCGCGAGATACCTGCTGCACGGAGGATCAACCAAAACGAGGACGCTACGACATGGCACGATCACATACCGCTATATCCTTTTCGACGCCAAAGACTTTGTTGATCAAGGACGACTTGCCGCATCCTGTCTAAAGAGAATTGAGTGGCGATCAAAAAACCTTCACTCTTGGTAAGTGCAAGGCATTCGATACCTTTCCCAGTACTAGTATGCGAATCCTATGACTACCATCAGTGCCGCGAAAGAAGGCAGTGTATGGCGCTCAACTGAGGACAGTCAGCTGTGATGGCTTCAACTGTAGAGGGCAGAGGGGAATCAGGCACGAAGTTGTGGTCCATGACGAGGGCAGTGAGAGCGACGGTCTGCTTTCGATGAACAGCTCCTGGTGGGAGAGAGCAAAAATGCTTGAAGGCCGCGAATTCGGAACCTCTGGAGTTCAATGCTATCAGGACGTTCGCTTGCCATCGATTTGCCCAAGATTTGCCTATCTGGAACTTCGAACTCTTGCAGCAGCATTCATCTTCTACGATTGGAAATTGATAAGTAAGTTGCTCTCAGCCACGTGATCGAATGTTCCAGAAGTACGATAACGTACGTGATTGCATCAACACCTCTTATCGTTTTCCATACTCACTCATTCAACCCTGCGCACATCGTCATGTCCGAGCACAAACTTGCAAACGACAATCTTGTAGGTTCCACATATGATGTCCACCGGATCCTCGTCTAATATTCCATCAGGGCGCCGAGCGCTTTCGGATTTTGGTCATCGGTAACGCCAATGCAGGAAAGACAACTATCCTGCGGAAGGTGTGCCATGCCCAGGGTCGCGAACCCGTCTATCTAGATGCCAATGGAAAGGAGGTACGGCATGTGCATTTACAACGCCTCCACTGTAGCTTACCCCGTTCTTTATTTAGATTACTTCTGCGTTGAATCCTTCAGTTTCGGTGTGTATCGGATTGGCTTGCACCCTCCTGTGATCACGCACTCAATGTAATCATTCAGTGTGGAGAACACAACATCGAACACCAATTTCAATATCCGACAGCTCATGGCTTTATCTTTCACGACTCCTGTGGGTTCGAAGGGGGCGGCGCAGATGAGCTGAATAAGGTCAAGGACTTTATCAAAAGGCGAGCTGAGAGCCAGCAATTGGGGGATCAATTGCATGCCATCTGGTGCGCCAAAAACTTGCGTCACTTTTTCATATTCTGACATTCCCTGCTCAGGTACTGCATCACGACTAGCAACGATAGGGGGATGACACCAGCAGAGATGAACTTCTTTGAAATTGGCACCGGTAATGGTCAGCGAATGCCTACATAATCCATTGACTCCTCGCTGATTTTGTCCCCCAAGTCCCTGTTATCGCAATATTCACGAAAATGGATGCTCTTGACGAGGAGGCGTTCAACGAGCTAATGTTCGAGGGGGTTCCCTTTGAAAAGCTCAAGGAGCAAGTGCCCATTCGCGCAACGGCTATATTTGAAGAGAAACATCTCGGACAACTTCACGGGGTAAAGCACGAGCCACGTTGTGTCGTACAACTTCGTAGTACGTTGCCCCTTGTCCGTGATACTAGCAACCCACTCATCCATTCACCCGGGCCCTCAGACATGGACAAGGAAGGTACTAACTGCGATGAGCTGATCACGAAAACCTCACAGGCCCTCGACCGCGAGACTCTAAGATTGTTCTGTCTGTCGATCCTTCGGAATAATATGGAATCTCGTATTAAAGATGTTATCAACCAGTGGGCCATTGCCGCTTCCTTCCAGATAACCACGACTAATGATACCACAGGATAATCACACCAATGGTCGAAGGTGAGGGATAACGTCGCCTATGTGTTCAAGTTCGATCATTTACCATCGCTCCCCCTAGAGGTACGCGAATCAGGCGCGTTTTCTGATGAACAAGCAAAATCTTTGTTCTGCGACGTGATGTATTGCTTTCCGCACATGTTGGTATGCAATCACACTCGTTATACGTGATTATCTAGTCCCGCGTTTACGAATGTCAACAACACTACAGCCTGTGAGTAACCTCGACACTGTATATATATATTCCTTCCTCTGCTAATCTTCCTTTGCAGAGTGTGAGCGCCCTTGCATAAGTTGATGATAACAAGAGTTATTAACCACCAACTCATCTGACCTCACTCAGTTTGTAAGTCCTTCATTGCTCTGATTGCCACTTGTCCTACTCATTGTCATACTCAAATGTAATGTGAACAGGATGTAGGTCTCTATGTTCCTGTGGGGTACAATTATTGATACCCTTCCTCACTCATTCTTTCCACAGAGAGTATGTAACTGATTTGGAAAGGAACTAGCCCAATCTTATCTATCAAATCTCCTTTATTTTTGCAGCTAGTAAGTTCTTTTAAAGGTCAAAAGCTTGATGATGCTTACAGGAATGGTTTTCCACAGATTGTGAGTGCCATGAATGTTCCAGTTTGCTGTTCCTGATAATGTGGATGCTGTTGACAGGATGTGAGGCCTGGTTAATTTTTATGTGGTAAATGTCTCATTCAAGCTTGTTGGCTATGTTGCCAAATAGGGTGTGAGTCTCTCAGAATTGTAGTGCTCTGGTTTGTGACTGAACTACCCTATGTCTACAGCTGGTGAGTTATTTGAGATTTTGTTGTATAACTTGCATTCATATTCAATCATATGATTTGACAATTCTTCAGGATGTGAGTGTCCATATCAAAGAGACTAATCATCTGTCCAGCCTAATGTTACAATCATACAGACAGTGGGTGTGCTTGTATTGATACACCTGGGATGGATAATCTAATGCAAGTGCTGTTCTATCACCAGAATGTGAACTTTATTTGGGCCACATACTGCAATCTACTCACAATCATTGATGAATTAATGTATATCAGGCTGTGAGTGGAGATTTTTCTTAACCTGATCACATTTGTATTCTCACTATGGTTTTGAACAGGTTCAAGTAAGTTTTGGTTGAGTTTTTTCTCATCTGACTTGATGACAAGTCAATATTTGAAGGCTGTATGTATATTATATCATCAATTTCAACTCAACTAAAAGATGTGCTGTCCAATTCAGACTGTATGTGGCTTCTGCTTAAATGAGCCACTTGTTAATTATTGAATCTGCTGATGTTTGATACTGCAGATGGTAAGTCTGATCCATCATCTCCAATTTGTCTGATTAAAATATATTATAGGAGGTCAGTTCTTAGTTATAACAAATTGCATATTGACAGAACACTAATGTGGTGGATATCAGAGTGTAAATAGACCTTTTCAACTTCAAGAAGAGAAAGAATAACTGTTTGTTCAACAGGTTGTGAGTTATTTAATTACCAGCAATGAATAAAACATGTCTGTGTTGGGAGCTGAGATATCTTCTTCCCACTGGCATATGTCTAATAGGATGTGAGTTTCTGACTTTCACCTGCTGATCAGCCCTCCATGGCTCACCTCCTTGCCCTTCATTGCCATGCTCTTCACAGTTTGTGAGTTTCTGACTTTCACCTGCTGATCAGCCGTCCATGGCTCATCTCCTTGCCCTCCATTGCCATGCTCTTTACAGAATGTGAGTTTCTGACTTTCACCTGCTGATCAGCCCTCCATGGCTCATTTCCTTGCCCTCCATTGCCATGGTCTTCACAGAATGTGAGTTTCTGACTTTCACCTGCTGATCAGCCTTCCATGGCTCACCTCCTTGCCCTCCATTGCCATGCTCTTCACAGCAAGTGAGTTTCTGACTTTCACCTGCTGATCAGCCCTCCATGGCTCACCTCCTTGCCCTCTATTGCCATGCTCTTCACAGAATGTGAGTTTCTGACTTCCACCTGGATAAGCCATCCATGGCTAACCTCCTTGCCCTCCATTGCCATGTTCTTTACAGCGAGTGAGTTTCTGACTTTCATCTGCTGATCAGCCCTCCATGGCTCACCTCTTTGCCCTCCATTGCCATGCTCTTCACAGGACGTGAGTTTCTGACTTTCACCTGCTGATCAGCCCTCCTTGGCTTACCTCCTTGCTCTCCATTGCAATGCTCTTCACAGTATGTGAGTTTCTGACTTTCACCTGCTGATCAGCCCTCCATGGCTCACCTCCTTGCCCTTCATTGCCATGCCTTCACAGTGGGTGAGTTTCTGACTTTCACCTACTGATCAGCCGTCCATGGCTCACCTTCTTGCCCTCCATTGCCATGCTCTTCACAGCGAGTGAGTTTCTAACTTTCACCTGCTGATCAGCCCTCTATGGCTCACCTCCTTGCCCTCCATTGCCATGCTCTTCACAGAATGTGAGTTTCTGACTTTCACCTGGATAAGCCATCCATGACTAACCTCCTTGTCCTCCATTGCCATGTTCTTCACAGCGAGTGAGTTTCTGACTTTCATCTGCTGATCAGCTCTTCATACCTCACCTTCTTGCCCTCCATTGCTATGCTCTTCACAGTTTGTGAGTTTCTGACTTTCACCTGCTGATCAGCCCTCCTTGGCTTACCTTCTTGCTCTCCATTGCAATGCTCTTCACAGCATGTGAGTTTCTGACTTTCACCTGCTGATCAGCCCTCCATGGCTCACCTCCTTGCCCTCCATTGCCATGCTCTGTACAGCAAGTGAGTTTCTCACTTTCATCTCCTGATCAGTGCTCACCTCCTTTCCCTACATTGCCATGCTCTTCACAGGCTGTGAGTTTCTGACTTTCACCTGCTGATCAGCCCTCTGTGGCTCACCTCCTTGCCCTTTCCATTGCCATGCTCTTCACAGCGAGTGAGTTTCTGACTTACACCTGTTGATCATCCCTCCATGGCTCACCTTCTTGCCCTCCATTGCCATGCTCTTCACAGGATGTGAGTTTCTGACTTTCATCTGCTGATCAGCCCTCCATGTCTCACCTCCTTGCCCTCCATTGCCATGCTCTTCACAGGATGTGAGTTTCTGACTTTCACCTGCTGATGGGCCCTCCATGGTTCACCTCCATGCCCTCCATTGCAATGTTCTTCACAGTATGTGAGTTTCTGACTTTCACCTGCTGATCAGTCTTCCATGGCTCACCTCCATGCCCTCCATGGCAATGTTCTTCACAGTTTGTGAGTTTCTGACTTTCACCTGCTGATCAGCCCTCCTTGGCTCACCTCCTTGCCCTCCATTGCCATGCTCTGCACAGGATGTGAGTTTCTGACTTTCACCTGCTGATCAGCCATCCATGGCTCACCTCCTTGCCCTCCATTGCCATGCTCTTCACAGGATGTGAGTTTCTGACTTTCACTTGCTGATCAGCCCTCCATGGCTCACCTCCTTGCCCTTCATTGCCATGCTCTTCACAGTGGGTGAGTTTCTGACTTTCACCTGCTGATCAGCCCTCCATGGCTCACCTCCTTGCCCTTCATTGCCATGCTCTTCACAGTTTGTGAGTTTCTGACTTTCACCTGCTGATCAGCCCTCCATGGCTCACCTCCTTGCCCTTCATTGCCATGCTCTTCACAGAATGTGAGTTTCTGACTTTCACCTGCTGATCAGGCCTCAATTGCTCACCTCCTTGCCCTCCATTGCCATGCTCTTCACAGCAAGTGAGTTTCTGACTTTCACCTGCTGATCAGCCGTCCATGGCTTATCTGCCCTCCATTGCCATGCTCTTCACAGTTTGTGAGTTTCTGACTTTCACCTGCTGATCAGCCCTCCTTGGCTTACCTTCTTGCTCTCCATTGCGATGCTCTTCACAGCATGTGAGTTTCTGGCTTTCACCTGCTGATCAGCCCTCCATGGCTCACCTCCTTGCCCTCCATTGCCATGCTCTTCACAGAATGTGAGTTTCTGACTTTCACCTGGATCAGCCGTCCGTGGCTCACCTCCTTGCCATGTTCTTCACAGCGAGTGAGTTTCTGACTTTCATCTCCTGATCTGCACTCACCTCCTTGCCCTCCATTGCCATGCTCTTCACAGGCTGTGAGTTTCTGACTTTTACCTGCTGATCAGCCCTCTATGGCTCACCTTCTTGCCCTCCATTGCCATGCTCTTCACAGCGAGTGAGTTTCTGACTTTCACCTGCTGATCAGCCCTCCATGGCTCACCTCCTTGCCCTCCATTGCCATGTTCTTCACAGGATGTGAGTTTCTGACTTTCACCTGCTGATCAGCCCTCCATGGCTCACCTCTTTGCCCTCCAATGCCCTGCTCTTCACAGCTTGTGAGTTTCTGACTTTCACCTGCTGATCAGCCCTCCATGGCTCACCTCCTTGCCCTTCATTGCCATGGTCTTCACAGAATGTGAGTTTCTGACTTTCACCTGCTAATCAGCCCTCAATGGCTCAACTCCTTGCCCTCCATTGCCATGCTCTTCACAGGATGTGAGTTTCTGACTTTCACCTGCTGATCAGCCCTCAATGGCTCACCTCCTTGCCCTCCTTTGTCATGCTCTCCACAGGATGTGAGTTTCTGACTTTTATCTGCTGATCAGCCCTTTATGGCTCACCTCCTTGCCCTCCATTGCCATGCTCTGTACAGCGAGTGAGTTTCTGACTTTCACCTACTGATCAGCTGTCGATGGCTCATCTCCTCATCCTCCATTGCCATGCTCTTCACAGCGAGTGAGTTTCTGACCTTCACCTGCTCATCAGTCTCCAATGGCTCACCTCTATTGCTATGCTCTTCACAGCTTGTAAGTATTCAAGATATTTACACCAGTTTGTGATTACCTTTTGCTCTTGCAAACTTTCTACATTTGCAGAATGTATGTGTTGTCTTCTCTGATATGCCTCCCACTTTCCTGCTGTCCACTATTTTTAGCTCAATTTATTTATGTGATTTTGTAGAAAAATTATCTGCTCCAATGCTTTAATACCCTCTCGTTATTTCTACCAAAGCCAGTGTGTACTTCTATATAAATTTCAATTGCCTTATCATTTTACATTGCTTTTTAGGCTTCATATCAGTATCAAGCTATTTGTATTTGCATCAGTGTGTTTCACATTATGCACTCCACTAATGTTTTAATCTATTTCATAGTGGCCATAACTGTTACTGATTTCTGCTTGGCCACCTCACTCTTAGCAACCTCTGAAGACTTTCAGAAGGCTCTTGACTTCTGTCTAAAAATGCCTTCATATGTCAAACTGAAGGCTTCTGTCAAGAATGAGTCTTTCATCACCAATGCCAATGTAGTGTTGGATATTCTGAAGGAAAATCAGGACAATTACAAGTTGTCATAGATGTCAAGGGTCAGTTTGCCTATATTTACAATTCTTGATCAATTTATAAAACTTGTTCTTTTATCTTGCAGAACCATATTTGATCTTATTGAACTGGCAAATTCTGTCATTATTGATTTCCATCTTATTACTCCTTTTTGAGCCACCAAATTCTGAAAGCTGTTATTCAAGAACAGAAAATTGGTCATTTTGCACTGTTTTTATCAACTTTCTAATTCTTGAATTTTTGCATTATTTGTAAATAATCTGCAGATAACTAATCTCTCTCTGATAGCATTGATAACAAAACAATCAAAGATGAATCTCATATGGAGTCCATGGCTATTTGTGCTTTCTATTCTGGACCAATCTTAAATTCACCTGGTTTATGTGGTTTATAGTCATGTGATTCATATTTAAGTTCAAAAATAATCTGGTTGTACTAAACTGCTTTGAAATGTCCACAGTGGAGGGCCAAAGAATACCAAGAATGACTATATACATCCTCCATTTGCAACCTCTCACACTTTGGCACTCAGTTTGAGTTATTAACTGGTGTCTGGGACTGCAAGTTTGGTCTAACCCTCAGCATGCTTAGCCTCCACCCTGGTCACCTCTCCTAGACCAGGGCTATGCCACACACTCATATTTTTGATATTTCCTTCTCTTCCACATAGTATTAGTTGTCTCACATTCTATCAGTGTTCCCTGCTGATTCTATTCATATTTTTGTATCACTTGTATGTACTGGCCACTGAGTAGTTACAGTGGCTGATGGACGATTGCCCTATGTCCTACACAGCCTCTGTCCTTTGCCCTAGCATAGCTAGTGGTGCCAAAGTTCGGTTCAGTCTGGTTCTTTGACCACTTTTGGTGAACCATAAACTGGACCATAGGTCCAGTTCAGGCAAATTTGCCAAACCCTGAACTGGACCTCTGGTCCAGTTCAAAGTGGTCCAGTTCTCAGTTCACAGGTCTCCAAACCGTGAACTGAACAGCATAAATCCCAAAAAAATCGAAATAATATTTTAAAAAATTGTACAAACTGGAAGTCCATGTAATATGTAAGTAACATGCTATATAGACTGAGTTTGAGGGTAATCAGGCCTATTGAGAGCCTGCCCTTGGAAAAGAATTATGAATGGTGGAGTGAAGGGGACGGAGGTGGAGGATGGTGAGGAGGGATCTTCCTTCCTCCTAGTGTCAAAATTGAGAGCAACCAAGTGGAGGGGTAACCCCTCCTCCTGGCAACAAAATTGAGGTGGATGTGGTGGATGAGGGACAATCCCTCTTCCTGGTGTCAATATCAAGGGGAACAGAGGTGGAGGGGCCGTCATTCCTCCTCCTGGCACTGAAATTGAGGTGAGTGTGGTGGGGGAGGAACACCCTGGTTGATATTGAGGGGAATGGAGGCATCATCGGTGCTGAAATCGAGGCGAGCATAACTCCTCCTGCTGTCGCCGTCGAAAACAGAAGGGGGGAGGGGGGTCATGCTGTTGGTGTTGAAAACGGGAGAGAGGGGGTCACCCCTCCTCGTGCAGCTGTCGCCGTCGAAAACAGAGGTGGATGCCCCTCCTCATGCTGTTGGGGTCGAAAACGAGAGAGAGGAGGGGCAAGGTGAAAATAAAGAATTACAAGCGCATGCTGGCAAAAAGGTACAACATCAAGTAATACAATAATGGTAACCAAGATAAAAAGGAAGCAGCAGCCCCCCTTTTTCTTATGAAAAAGCTTCTTCATCGGATTGCATACTTGTCAAAAGCGCTCTCCCTCTTATCCGTAGGTTTAGCAGCGTTCCACACTTTCCACATCTTGATCGTTTCTTCTCTAGGACAAATCGTGAAGATGCTGTCACCGCTTGGACCAAGGCAGCTGGACGTCACTGCACTCGAGTGGGCATTCGTAAGCGTCATCAGCCGCTTGCACGAGGGGTACTGGTGGACGGTGATACTGTTCACCAACGGAGTCTTCGTGAACGTCAGCTTTGGAGCGCTTATATTTGGATTTCTTGACTGTAGAACGGGAGAAAATGAAGAACCATGTGTGCTTAACAGTTCTTTGCAATGGGGAGACCAATGTAAGGAGGTCACCGACGTGTTGAGTGGGATTATCTCGAGCGGGACAGGAGCAGGTGAGGAAAGAG